>Ga0302270_10006110_pt1 | contig 10790 bp, 3 predicted proteins | sample III_Bog_E2_3_FD_198773 | JGI IMG/M metagenome (GOLD analysis project Ga0302270, IMG submission 198773) | Peat permafrost microbial communities from Stordalen Mire near Abisko, Sweden - III_Bog_E2_3 | ecosystem: Environmental > Terrestrial > Soil > Wetlands > Peat | place: Sweden: Abisko...
GACCCCCATTTTACGGGCACTTCAGACTTCCGACTCCGATAACGACTTAGGCGATAATGGCAACCAATTGAATCTGTTCAACTTGTAGCCGGACAGTAGTGCATTATTATTTAGCCGATTACTTAAAGTGATAGGAAAAGCCGAAGCCCAGACGAAGATCATCCTGCGTGTTCGAGGAGGCATTGGGCAGCGCCGTGCGCACCCAGTCCAGTTCCACAACCCTCAGGCCGAAATTGTTTCCCAGCAACAGGTCCCCGCCCCCGCCAAACTGAATCGAGTATGAGTTGGCTGTTGTGGTGCTTCCGCCATTTGCGGGAAACACGCTGTTGTAGCCATGCACCACGCCGAAAAGGCTCTGGACAAAAATCCGCCCCGGGTGCCCGGCGACCTTGCCGTTCTTCCACTTCGCCGTATCCCATGTGTAGCGCGGCCCTACAGCAAAGGTCAGTTTGCTCAGGTTCACGTTCGGCTGAATTTTCTTCGCTTCCCCATCCGTCAAATCGACATCCACGCCCAGCCCGCGATAGAAGTTCAGCGACGCATCGCCGCTCACGCCCTGCAGCCAGAAGCACGAGCAGTTCTGATTCACAATCCTGGCATACTCCGGCACATAGGTGATGCCCACATCTGTAGAAAACTTCTTCGCAGGCGGCTTCGAGGCCGCACTGACCCGCGGCTTCGCCATCCCGGTCATCATCAACATCGCTCCCGTCAGGAGCACTGTGCAGCGAATCATGCAACGCATCGACATCCTCCTTTTACTCAACGGTAAGCGTTACGGTTGTGGAATGCGTCAGCGGCCCGGAGGTCCCTGTCACGGAGATTGTGTAGGTCTGGGGAGCTTGACCAAAGAAGCCCGTGGAAGTGGACCCGCAAGCGCTAAGACCGGCAGCCCCTACCATGCCGACCGCGAGAAGCAGAAGCAGACTCAACATGCGCGCCATTCGTTTGCTCGCCCGCCGCATTCGTCGCGTAAAGGGCAGCAGCAGCAATGCCAGCGCCATCGGAGCCAGGTTGCGGGCAAGATGCACATTGAGCCGCTGGTCCTGTGGACTCCCATGGTTCATCGCTGTGTTCACAGGAACGTTGATCACCAGGGTGACATTAGTAGTTCCTGATCCGGAGGCGAGTGACGACGGAGTGAGTGTGTAGGTTGCGCCGGGAGGTAGGCCCGTCGCCGTCAGGTTGACGATTGCCGGGAAGGTCGATGCACCTGTGGGCGAGATCGTCAGCAGATACGTCGCTGTCGCTCCCGGAACCACTGTCACTGAGGTGACGCTGCCGGAGGTTGTGGAGATGTTCAGGCTGAAGTCCTCCACCAATTCGCTGACCGCGGGGCTGGTCGCCGTGACGAAATTCGTATCGCCGCCGAAGATCGCTGTAATGGAGTGCGTGCCAATGGCCAGAGTCGAGGTTGTGAAGGTCGCGACACCGGCGGCCAGGGTTCCCTTGCCGAGTGCGGCTGACGCCGTGTTGTCGTAGAACGTCACACTATCGCCGTTCGCAGGCGCACCTGAGGATGATGAAACTGTTGCCGTCAGCGTGACCGAGTTCTGTACCAGCACAGCATTCGCCGAAGACACCAGCGATACCGCTGGCGTCATCTGAGTCACGGTGAGGGTGGCTGTGCCGCTCGCCACTGTGTAGTTCCCTGTCGCGGCGAAGCTCACCGTGATATCGCTGGGATACGTTCCTGCGCTAAGTGTTCCGGAAGGAGTGTACGTGGTGGTGCAGGTGCCTGCCGAAGTCAGCGTGCAGGTCGCCGGGCTGAAGCTGCCGCCTACGCTACCCGCTGTCCCGAACGTCACCACTCCTCCGGTAACCGCGCCTGCCGAGCCGGCCTCAGTCGCCGTCACCACGATACCTGCCGTCGAACCGTAAGGCGTGCTCACGGCGCTGACGACCGCCGTAGTTGGGACAACTACGATCATCAGGCTGAAGGTGGCGGTCGCCGTCGCGCCATTGTTGTCCGTAACGGTAACCGTATAGGTCGTTGCAGTACTGGTCGCTGTTGGAGTACCTGTAATCGCGCCTGTGGTTGTCGAATAGCTCAGACCGCTCGGCAAAGCGGGCGATACACCATAGCTCAGTGTGCCCGTTCCACCTGAGCCCCTGACCGGCGTGAATGAGGTTGCCGCCACGTTATCTGTAAGCGTCGTCGTAGCGCCAGCCGTTGTGGCTGTCACAGCGAGGTTCACCGTGAGGCTGAAGGTGGCCGTGGCTGTTGCGCTGTTGGCATCCGTCACCGTGACGGTGTAGGTAGTCGCGGTGACTGTTGCGGTCGGAATACCAGTGATCGCACCTGTTGTCGTGGAATAGCTCAACCCGCCAGGCAAGGTGGGCGACACGCTGTAGCTCAGCGGGCTTGTGCCGCCCGATCCCGTGACAGGCGTGAACGCCGTCGCGGCATGATTCTGCGTCAGCGTTGTGCTAGTTACTGCCTGTGTCGCAGCCACCGCACTGTTCACAGTCAAGCTGAAGGTCGCCGTTGCTGTTGCGCTGTTGGCATCCGTCACTGTGACGGTGTAGGTAGTCGCGGTACTTGTTGCGGTTGGATTACCAGTGATCGCACCTGTCGTTGTGGAGTAGCTCAACCCGGCAGGCAAGGTGGGCGACACGCTGTAGTTGAGTGTGCCTGTTCCACCTGCACCCGTGACAGGAACGAAAGGTGTCGTCGTATGGTTCTGAGTCAGAGTCGTACTTGCGATTGCTTGTGTCGCGGTGATCGCAGCATTCACAGTCAGGCTGAAACTCGCCGTCGCTGTCGCGCCATTTGTGTCGGTGACGGTGACGGTGTAGCTCGTTGCCGAACTTGCTGCGGTCGGCGTGCCTGTGATCGCACCCGTGCTGGACGCCATGCTGAGGCCCGAAGGCAGAGTCGGCGAGACGCTGTAGCTCAGGGAGCCTGTTCCACCGGCTCCTATGACTGGAGTGAAGGATGTCGCATGGTTCTGCGTCAGCGACGTGCTGGCAATGGCCTGCGTCGCCGTCACAGCCGTATTCACGGCCAGGCCAAATGTGGCCGTCGCCGTGGTGTTGGTCGTGTCCGTAACGGTGACCGTGTAGGTGGTCGCCGAACTCGTCGCTGTCGGCGTTCCTGAGATCGTGCCGGTACTCGACGCCATGCTCAACCCCGCGGGCAGATTCGGCGACACGCTATAGCTCAACGCTCCTGTACCGCCCGATCCGGTTATAGGAGTGAAGGCCGTTGCCGCGTGATTCCGGGTCAGAATCGTCGAGGGAATTGCCTGGGTCGCGACCACCGATCCTGTAACCGTCAGGCTGAAGGTTGCCGTCGCGGTCGCTCCGTTCGCATCCGTCACCATCACGGCATAGGTGGTGGACGTACTCGAAACGCTTGGCGCACCCGAAATCGTGCCTGTGCCGGAAGCCATGCTCAATCCCGTTGGCAGCGTTGGCGAAACGCTATAGCTCAACGTGCCCGTGCCGCCCCCACCTGTTACTGGAGTAAATGCCGTGGCGGCCTTGCTCTGCATCAGCGTCGTAGAGGCCACAGCCTGCGTCGCCGTCACGGCGATGTTGACCGTCAGGCTAAAGCTGGCTATTGCCGTAGCTCCGTTTGAGTCTGTGACGGTGACCGTGTAGCTGGTCGCTGCACTTGTCGCCGTAGGCGTTCCAGTGATCGCGCCGGTGACGGATGCCATGCTCAGCCCAGCCGGCAGCGTTGGCGAAACGCTGTAGCTCAGCGGCGTCGTTCCTCCTCCCCCGGTGACCGGAGTGAAGGACGTTGCCGCGTGATTCTGCGTCAGCACCGTGTTTGCGATAGCCTGCGTCGCTGTCACCGCTGTGTTCACCTTCAAACTGAAAGTGGCGGTCGCGGTTGCGTCGTTTGCATCGGTGACCGTAACGGTATAAGTCGTTGCCGAACTCGTTCCGGTCGGTGTGCCTGTAATCGCGCCCGTCGCCGAAGCCATGCTGAGGCCCGTCGGCAGCGTGGGAGAAACACTATAGCTCAGCGGCGTGGTTCCGTTCGCGCCCGTGACAGGAGTAAACGACGTGGCCGCGTGATTCTGCGTTAGCGCTGTGCTGGCGGCGGCCTGCGTCGCAGTTACTGCGGCATTTACCTTGAGGCTGAAGGTGGCTGTTGCTGTCGCATTCGTCGCGTCCTTCACCGTCACGGTATAAGTAGTAGCGGAACTGGTCGCTGTTGGCGTTCCCGTGATCGCACCGGTGTTTGAAGACATCGACAATCCCGTCGGCAAGGTCGGCGAAACGCTATAGCTGAACGGCGTCGTGCCGCTCGACCCCGTTACCGGAGTAAAGGAGGTCGCGGCATAATTCTGCGTCAGTGCAGTGCTGGCGATGGCCTGCGTCGCTGCAACCGCGCTGTTCACCGTCACCGTGGTCGTGTTCGAACTCGAAGCGAATGATCCGCTCACCCCAGCGTAAGTCGCCGTGATGGTATGCGTACCCGTTCCGCTTAGAGTCACTCCGTTGAGCGTTGCCACACCACCGCTAAGAGTGACAGCGTTGCCGCCATTTAGAGGTGTCGTCGTTGTGCCCACTAAGTCGGAGAGCGTGACGCCTCCGGCAGGCACCGTGCTCGTCGTCGTGGTGTCCTTGACCGTCGCCGTCAAGTTCACCGTCTGGCCCAGGTCGATGGGGCTGGACGAGGCGGAGACCGAGGTGCTGGTGCTGTCTCCTCCGGGATTCACGGTGATGCTTGAACTGGTGACGGAGACAGATTCTGCCGTATCCGTGGTGGTGATCGTCTGGCTAGGCGTGGTGTTCAGGGTCACCGCGAAGGTAGCAACGCCGGACGCAAAGACCACGTTGGTGGGTAGCAATGCAGCCGAATCAGCAGAAGTGACAGTGACCGCATCATTATCAGCAGTCTGCACCGTTGTGCCTGCTGCATCTTCATAGGCGGTTACGGTCACGTTGAAGCTGCTCCCCACCGTGGCGCTCGTCGGAATGGACGTGAACGTGAGGTGGTTGACCGTGAGAACGCCTATGCCAGTAAGGCTGGCCGTAGCGATGACGTTCCCAGAGGCATCCTTAACCTGCGCTGTCCCGGTTCGTGTGCCCTTTTGCGTGGGCGTGAAAGTTACGTCGATGGTGCAAAGGTCGCCTATGGCATACGTGTGCGACGTACCGTTTGTCGTGCACGACCCGGTACCCGCGTCCGTAAAGTCCGTTGAGCTGTTCGATCCCGCCACAGATACATTACTCAGCGTGCCTGCCACCGTAAACTTCAGCACCAGCTCTTCAGTGGGGTCGGCGGTCCCCACATTGATCGCGGGAAACACCAGCGCGGGACTGAACTGTATCTCGGCGTTCGTCGGCGCCGCCACCAGCAGGCTGCCGCCAGAGTTACTCGAATACGAAACTGCCGTTACGCCGAACGGCTTGGTCCATGAGCTCTGTGTGTAGGAGCTTCCGCTCAAGGTGTATTGGTATCCAGCCTGCGTCGATGCATCTTCCAGGTACACGTTGCCACTCGAATCCTGATACGCCGCGAACTTGTAGAAGCCGCGCGACGCCACCTGCGTGCCCGTCCACGCGCCGCCGCTGCCTATAGTGCCGGCATAGGTGGCCGTTCCGGTCGACAGCAGCAATGCCCCGTTGTATCCCGTCGTCAAGCCCACCACACCAGTAGGAGCCCCGGTCACGACTGTCAGCGCGAACGTAGACCCGCTCGGCGTAGCGATCTGCAGTGTCCCGTCGCCGGGCGCCAGATAGACCGTCCCCGGTCCGGTCGCGATGCAGCGTGCGCTCGCGGTCGGGGATCCGCCAGAATAATAGATATTGTACGGAGTCGTGTAGCCGCCACTTCCATTGGGAGACTTGCCTTCGATCCTTATATCCCCAAATTCGTAATAGCAGTTGTAGATATTTTGCGAGTCGTCGATCCCTACGCCATTAAAGTCAGAGGGCGAAACACTAAGCTGGGTATATTGGGAAAAGGAATACGCCGGTCCACCGTTCAAGGACACCGGATCCAGGCCTACTTTGGTGCTGCTAACCCCGTCTCCGATCTCCACGTTGTCGGTCGAATTCATCTGCGCATTGAAAATGCTCGTATACGACCCGGGGAGCGTCTCAGTGCCATTGAAAATGGCGGCCGCGCTGGATGTGCCGCCACTTACTGTCGTACTTTGCGAGGCAGTAAGCGAATCAAGGGTGTCTGCAACATTCGCGGTCTGCGGGCCGGATGCAGAAAGTGTGACGGAAAACGTCTTCGTTCCATTGTCGGATGCCGTGAACGTATAGCTGGATGGCAGTGACGCCGCAGGATCGGAATTCGTAAGGCTGAATGTCACCGTTCCGGTGTAAGCCGTAAAGATGTTACTGCTTCCGTCGTAAGCCGTCACGGTGACCGTGTTGGAGGCCCCACTTGCTGTAGAGCTGGGCAATCCGGTCATGGCCAGTGAGGCGACACCTGCGGCAGCCGTTCCGCTGATCGCGTAGCTCTTGCTGCCGGATGCGAGATTGCCACTGTAGGTCAGCGTGCCATTCACAGTGCTCGAGGAAACGTTGGGAGAAAAAGCGACCGAAATCGAGCATTCGTCTCCAATTGCGAGCGAGTTGTCGTTGCCTGAACTGCAAGCATCGTATGCCGTATCAGAAGGCAGGCTGAAGCCACTCGAAACTGAGGGATTCGTCCCGGTGGAAGGCGTCGTCAGAACCAGCGGAGCATTGCCATAGTTGGTAGCGGAAACGGTCTGCCCTGCGGATGTCGACCCTTTCGGCTGCGCGGCAAACGTAAGCGATGGCGCGCTGGGCAGCGAGTACTCGCGGACGGCGGCGCCAACATAAACTGAATGAGGATTCTCCATGTAATATTCGCCCACATAAACATTGCCGCTGTTATCCAGGGTGATCGCATTGGGAAACGCGACTTCCGCGGAGCTCGCGGGCCCATTCACATCGCCCATTGTGGCGTTGCCGAAGAGGATGTAGGCGTTCCCTGATGGAGGGAACACAAGGACGTCGCTAGCATGATTCGTCGAGCAGCAGTTCTGTGCTCTGTTCGGGAAGTAAACATTGCCGGCAGGATCGACGGTAAGCAGCCCGGCGTATGGGCTCAAATTGAGCGACGTAGAAGCTGTCGTGCTGGCGGTTCCGGAAAGCCAATAAGGAAGCGATGCGGTATTGTCGGGTGAGCCGCTCCCGGTGCCTGCGACAACGTGAACCTTGCTGGACGTGTCGATTTTGAAGACGATGTCATCTCCCTGATCGAAGTAGAACAAGTTCCCAGAGCCATCGAACCCCATTCCATAGGCAAGTAGTATTCCCACCGCGGTTGCCGAGGCGCCCTCGGTCGGGACCGGCGTCTGAGCACCATTTCCGGCTACCACCGAGATGCTCCCGGCGCTGTCGATCTTTTCGATCAAGCCGTAGGAAGTAGAACTTATGCCGTCATAAAAGGTCCCCGCGTAGATATTTCCCAGGCCGTCAGGCACGAGCGACCAGATATATCCAAGGGTCGCGCCCGAGTGGATGTTGCCGCTCGTCGCGGGAGCGCCCATGACTCCACTGTACCCGGCAACCTGCCCCGTAATATACCCTGTGGCAAGATCGATCGTTGCAACCGTCCCGAGACTATCATCTTCAAACCATAGCTGTCCGGCTCCATCCACAGCCAGAGCCTGCGGAATATCAACATAGGAGGAAGATGCAAGCGTCGTAGAGTTCGAGGTTGGATACGGGCAGACGAGGCTTGGTGTGTAAGTGTTGCAGTTCGAGCCCTTCGTGCCCAGCAGAATCGAAACAGTGCCATTGGGAGCAACCTTCCATATCAGGGAGAAAGCCCCGTCGGCGATATAGAGGTTGTTGTTGCCGTCCATCGTGATCGACCGGATATAGCCAAACTTATTGCTCGTGGCTTGTATCCCCGACGTGTAGTTATAGCCGCCCGAGCCGGGAATGCCCGCATAGGTCGAAACCGTCGGACCACCGAAGCCCAGATTCGCGCCGCTGCCGAACCCGGTTACATATCCAGTTGCAATAATCTGCGAAGAAGAGTTGCGGAGTATTGCGGCGCCCTGCCGATTTCCCGGCAACAGCGGACTGAAGCTCACGTCTACCGTGCAGCTTTGACCAGAGGTGTAGGTCTTTGCCGTGCACAGAGTGCTGCTGATGTCCGGCGATTCCGGCTGAAAGTCCTTCCCGATGGCTCCTTGCGTCACCACGGAAATAGATGCGACACTAACGGTCCCTGTGAAGTTGAAGGTGACCGTCGTGGCGGCGCTTTGACCCAAAGTTACCGTTCCAAAGCTGTACCCAGCTGGAGCGGTAACCTGTGCCCCGGCCACGCCCAGGCCCCCCAGGAACAGCAGCGCGGCAGGTGTGAGGTGGATAATCCCCATCGTGAAGCGCCTGAAAGATGCAAAGGAGGGCGAGGGTGTCGTTAGGTTCACTGTGATTCTCCCATTAGGATTTCCGATTTTGAGCAATGAGGCCCCGAGTTTATTTGACCTATCGCCGTGCATGGGCATTCATTGATTCTCGCGTGTTGCATATGGATAGCGAGGCTCGCATCGCGCCCGTCATTGTCTCTGATGTGATACGCGGTTTCCAGTCGAGATCTCCCTTCGTTCGGCGCAGGCTTATTGGCGCGATAGAATCCGCGGCAGTTCGCACATTCCAGCTTGGAAAGTTGAGGAAACGACATAGCGCTGCAAGCTCGTGCTACCAGACAGCGTTATCCCTTAGCCCGTCCTCAGAAGTTGGAACCTATGATGACTGCATCCAATGGCGCAGTGACGTAGTCATAGTAGAAAATGTTGGGCAAAAGAGTCTTGGTGACCTGTGTCGTCCCGCCGTTGAACGACATGCTGCTTATCGCAGACTGAATGGCCGCCTTGTTGTTGTTATTGGTCAGCATAGAGCCAATTGTGGCGGGAATCATCGCATCCAACGGAGCTGCCATGTTGGAAATGTTGGCTTGCGCAGTCAGGAGCGGCATCATCTGGTTCCAAATTGCGCTACCTGCCGGCCCTAGCGTGCCCCCCAAAGGATCGAGTACGCCATCTATCGGCAATGTCGGCCCCAGTCCACCGGTGGCGGTCCACGACAGCAGAAAGATATAGCTTTGGTTGAGCTGTCCGAATTGACTGAACTTTCCTAACTGGTCCGGCACCACGACGCCGGACCAGTAGGAGTTGCTGTAGCGGTCATAGAGGTAGACCGTTCCAGCGCCGCTGGCGGAGCTGCAACCGCTCGTCTCATTGCAGTTGCTCTGCAAAAACGCGCGATACGATCCTCCTGATGTCTGCAACGCTTGTCCGGCATAATCGCTGTCAAAAAGCAGCACCGCGCTTCCCTGCAGGTGCGTGAGCGGGACATTGAGCAACTGCCCTGTGGGATTGGTAAAGACAGGCAGACCAGGGTATTGCGTCACGAATTGAAATACGTCGCTTACTGGGTTGGTCACGCCGCTGGGGTTTGTACCGAAGTCGGCCTGGGTGTGCGAAAAACTTAGGAAGACACTCTCTGTGGGATTGCTCTGCAGGAATTGCTCCACCTGATCCAGTATCTGCGTCAGCCCCTGACCAAGGCAGCCGCCCCAACCGCCGTAGTGGCCCGTAGAGAACCCGCCGGGGGTGGTCTCATAGGGACGAAGGTCGAAGTACCGAACACCTGCTTGCATTTGGCCCAGCACAGTGAGGGACTGAGTCTCGACGGTAGAGGATGGAATGAACGGACAACTATTGGAGGTGCTCATTCCCGAATCGTGGCTGCCCGGAATGACCATCTGCGCCATTGTCACCGCCGGGTTCTTCTGGGCGAGTTCCCCCATCCACGTGGACCCGATGGTTGGCGAAGGCAGCACGGTCAGCATAAGCGCAGGCCCCATCATCGTGGTGGCCCCGGAACTAGGGACAACAGGGCTCGACGTCGAAGTCGAGGCGGAGATGCTGGTATACCCATCGTTGAATAAGGATGGGCTGCCAGTCTTCGACACGGCCTCCGAAAGCTGCACAGGCACCGTGATGGTGCTGCGGTAGTTCACTACGCTCGGTGGGGAAATTGCGCTCAGTTGCGACTGGTAGGCGTTGGCCAATGTGAACGCGAAGGAGAGGTCGAACGAACCCGGCGCGCCCTTGCTGATCAACATCTGCCAGCACTGAGGTTGTGCTGAAGGTGCCATGGTAAGGTTGTTGAAGATGTCGTCAGGCGTCTGCGCAGATCCCAATGGCCCCATCGACACAGGCGGCCACTCCATCGGGGTTGTCAGCCCGGCGTTCAACGTCAGCGAGTAGGGTGTGCCGTTTATGACGCAAAACACGGCAGGTTGCAACAGTGGAGAAATCGTCGACGGAGAGTAGATCGTCGACGGGCTTCGAATCGTAGTCTGGGCAGCAACCTGAGGTCCACCCCAACATGCCATCGATATTCCCACGCACAGAGCCAGTGTGGCCATGTTCTCCTTGAACTGGGGCAAGGTGACATGGGAAAAGTAGTATTTAGACACACAAACACGCTTCATATCGGAACCTCCAGGGAACGAGCACTGTGCGCGGGGAGGGGGGGCGCACTTTGGTGAATCTAGGAGATTTTCACTCGAATTGGGGAAAATGAGGAAAAACGTTTTGAGTCCTCGCAAGGATATCACATGCCCGTAAACGGTGCGGCGCTGGATGTTTTCAGTCAACCCGCACTAGTACCGCGTATCATTCATAATTTCGGATAGAGACGTTTTAGTTTGATGCGCGCATTTTCTGTGGTGAAATGCCAGTCGATGGTGGCATTTCGGTTGTTGCGGTCCAGTTCCCACGCCGCTACTTCTTTTCGCATCCTGTCGATGGTTGGGATTCTGCGAT
>Ga0302270_10006119_pt1 | contig 10780 bp, 10 predicted proteins | sample III_Bog_E2_3_FD_198773 | JGI IMG/M metagenome (GOLD analysis project Ga0302270, IMG submission 198773) | Peat permafrost microbial communities from Stordalen Mire near Abisko, Sweden - III_Bog_E2_3 | ecosystem: Environmental > Terrestrial > Soil > Wetlands > Peat | place: Sweden: Abisko...
ATGGGCTTCGAGCCCCAGCCCTCCCCCAGCATTCGATCCCCACCTGCCCGCACAACCACCGCATCCGCGCAGCGCGCCGCAAGACTGAAGGAAGACTTTGATCCAGATTGAGACTCTGTGGCAAAAGCCGATTCGGAGGGAGGCGGGGGTTTCAACCCCCGCATTGAGGCGGCAGGATTGACGCGGGCTTTAGCCCTGGCGGAACGCTCTCCGGAGCTTTCATCACAGATTCCTGAGATCTCTGGAGCCTCTGGTTCGAGAACTGCCTCGTCCGCACCGCCCACAACCACCAGGCAGAGCTCCGGCTTAATGTGTTCCAGAATCCGGTTCGACTCGAAAATAACATTCGTCCCCGGCCCCAGCTTTGCCCAAAGCTCGAAAAGCAAATTCGAGAAGTCAGACATCGGCGCGGTCACCAGTAGCGCCCGCACTGCTCCAGCAGACAGGTAACGCGCAGTGTCGCTTCCCTGCCCCGGATCAGTCTCTTCCCAGATCGGCTCGCCCATGCCATGGTCGTCGGTGGTGATCTTCACCCCCGTCCAGCGAAACTCCGGCAGCGCGGCGATCAGCCCGCAGACCAGCGCGGTCTTACCCACGCCCCGCCCGCTCCCGCCCACGACAAGGATGGCCATGACTGTTCCCTATTCCCTATTCCCTGCCTTTTTCCCTTTTGCCAGCCGCGTGAGGACAGCCTGCTCGCGCAACACCTGCATCAACGGACGCGCCGGAGTGCCCCACAGCACCGTTCCCGGCTTCACGCCCATGCCCTCGTTGGTAACGGTCTTGCCGCTGAGAACGCCCGCCTGCCCGCCGAGGATCACGCCGGGGCCGATATGCGCGTGGTCGCCGATCCCCACCTGGCCCGCGATCACCGCGCCATTGCCCACGGTGCATGAGCCGCTGATGCCCACCCCGGTCACCAGGATTACGTCTTCGCCGATCTCGCAGTTATGACCGACGTGGACCAGGTTATCCGTCTTGGTTCCCCGGCCGATTCTCGTCCGCTTAAGCGCCCCGCGGTCGATCGTCGTATTCGCGCCAATCTCTACGTCGTCTTCGATCACCAGCGTCCCCTGCTGCGGAAACTGCGTGTACGCACCGGTGTTTTTATCGCGAACGTATCCAAAGCCATCTGCGCCCAGCACAGCCCCGGCGTGGACAATGACGCGATCCTCCAGCGTAGTTCCCGGATAGAGAACGGCGCGAGGATAGATCCGGCACTCGTTGCCGATGCGCACCCCCTCGCCGATAACCACACCAGCCTCGATGCGCGTTCCCGCGCCGATCGATGCGTTCTCTCCAATCACAGCACAAGCGCCGACGCTCACGCCTTCACCAAGCCGAACATTCGCGCCGACAACGGCGGCAGAATGCACGCCAGACCAACGCAGCTTTGGAGCAAGCAGTTTGGCGGCACGGGCAAACCAAAGCCGCGGCTGGTCAGCTTCCACAACGCACTTACCGGCCAAATACGATTCAACAAGCCCGCCGCGCAGCACAACCACGCCGGCATTGCTGGCCATCGCTTTGGCAGCCGACGCCGCATCCTCGGCAAAGACTAGTTGCGCAGCATTAGCCGACTCGACCGAGCTCACGCCCTCGACCGGCAACGCCGGGTCTCCCGCGACCAGCTTGCCACCCAGCACCGCAACCAGTTCGCCCAGCGTCATGCGTCTCTCCTCAATACAGCCCCGGCTCACCCGCCGGCCGAGTCTTCCAGCGCCGGTGAATCCACAGCCACTGGTCAGGATAGCGCCGAATCCAGCTCTCGATCGCCTGGGTGCACCGCTGCGTAGCGGCCAGAATGTCGGCCTCCGCATTCCCGGTGCGAGCAAAAACCAGTTCCGGCCCAAAGCGCAGAACATACCTATTTTCCGCCTTCTCCCACAGCATGAACCCCGGCAGCACCGCCGCGCCGGTCTTCAGAGCCACACGTGCCAGCCCCGACGCGGTACACGCCTCTCTCCCAAAGAACTTCACGAAGACACCCTGCGGCGGCGTCATATTCGTATCCATCAAAATGCCAACCGTCTCGCCCTTCCGCATCGAGGTCAGCAGGCCGCGCGCAAAGTCGTCCTTATGCAGCACGCTGTTGCCGTGCAGACAGCGAATGGCGTTGACAAACTCATCCAGCCGCCCGTTGTCGAGGCGGCGAATCACCATCCCCATCGGAAAGCCCATCAGCGAGTGAAAAAAACTCGACAGCTCCCAAGCGCCCAGGTGCCCAGTGACGATCAGCACGCCCTTGCCGCGCAGCTTTGCAGCCCTGTAGTGGTTCAGGCCTTCAGTCCGAATCCAGTCACTGGTGTTCTCCCGTGTGTAGCGAGCCATGCGGCAGAACTCGACAAGCTGCCAGCCAAGGTGCCTGAAGACGCCGCGCAAAATCGCTTCCCGCTCCTCGGCAGACAACTCAGGCAAGGCCATTTCCAGGTTGCTCTGGCCAACGCGGCGCAGACGGCCGTGGAATCGATAAACCCCCCAGGCGATTCCGTCGGCCACACGGCGCGCCAAGCCGCGCGGCAGCCACCCAAGGGTGCGCGCCACAGCCAGTACTGCCCAGAATTCGAGGTTCTCTCGCATGCAAGAAGGCTAACGTCAAGTTTAGCTCCCCGGCGCGGATTCCCTTCGACAAAACGAACGAGGAGCGCTGCGGCGTTTGCCGCACCGCCCCTCTCGTTTCCTTGCCTGGTTTGCCTGACTACTGACGGTTCTTGGCCTCGATAAAGTAGTGCGCCACTCCGCTGACGAACGGAACCGCACCCTCGGGAACAGCAACACTGCCCTTCAAAATCGATTCGAAGTTATGTTCCTGGCCGTAATAGAGCTCGGTGTCCTCGCGATTCTGGCTCACGCTGGTTCCGTCCAGGTCGATGCCCGCAAACAGCCCCTTGTTGCGCGAGTAGCTGAGCAACTCGGAGCTCATCTTCCAGTCGGTCGCGGCCTGCCCGCTGCGGCCCACCGGCCCGGCTGCGGCAGAGGCGTCGCCGCCGATCTTGAACTTGCTCTTCAGCAGGTCCTGGAAGCCGCGATCGTTCACCGCCACCAGCACCAGGTCGGTGGACTGGCCGCCAATCTGCAAGCCCCACGACCCGCCCGCCATGCGAATGAATACCGGCGCGCTCCAGCCGTGTCCGGTACGGCAGGTTACCACGCCCTGCCCATACTGACCGCCAAAGACGAAAGCACCTTTGATCATTCCCGGCACCACGCCCACACAGGTCGCCTGCTCCAGAATATTCATGGGAATGCTCTTGTCCTGAGCGCCCATGATCTGGTCCAGAACCACCTTGGCGGCGTCCATGCGCGCCTGCAAGTCCTCCTTCGTCGAGCCTGCGAAGGCGGCCGATGAAAACATGAAACAGAGGCAGATCGAAGCAAGTGTCTTCTTCATATACTGATCCTTTTCACTCCGCGGCTCTTGAGGCGGCGCGGATGGTTGAGTCGTGATGGTTGAGTTGTCCCGGTTGAGTCGTGCAGGCTGAGTCGTAAGGGTTCAGTCGTTAAGGTTGTGCGATCGGGGGGCAAAGCCGCGCAGCGTTTGTATCGCGACGCTATGGCGCATGGAATCTGCCAGATCCTGGCTCGGCACCGACCTCCGGCATCGGGCTATCCATAGCATTTTCGGGAATACTGTAGACCGAAACCATGACCTCAAGCTGGCGCGACCATCAGGGAGTGACAGCCTTTGATGACGTCATAAAGTTCATACTATTTCCGAAAAATGCCTTAAAGACAGGCTACAACATCCGGACCCAGCTGCGCATCCACAATCTCATGGCCGGAAACACATCGAGACCGGACGAGCCGGTCTCGATGCTCTACGCGAGGATGGAGGGGGGAGGGCTGAAAGCGTGGAATGCAGAGCCGAGCTTCACGGTGGACCGCAAAAAAATGGGAGCTCCCAGCCGTCATGATTCACATGCAGGCTGGGAGCTCCCTTCCCCAGATCTGCGTTGCTTCTATAAATCATTCTGTGGAAATCCTTCATTCTCGCCTGCCCAATACTGCTCAGTTCACAGGTTACGAAAGGAGTGTAGATAAAAGTAATCATGTATGTTTACCGACTGGTAAATAGCCGCCGCACCAGGATCGAGGCCAGAAAACGACCGCCCTGGCGGCCTTCATGGAAGCCCTGGTGCCTGGCAGCGGCGAGAGGTTGAACACATGTCTGAAAGTGGGGAGGGCGGGTGCTCTGAAAAGCAGGGTCTGGTTCGCGGTGAACGACGGGAAAAAATAGGAGTTCCCAGGCTTCATGGAAAACATGCTGCCTGGGAACTCCTTTCCCCAGATCTGCGTTGTTTCTGTTAATGAGTTTGTGGAAAATTGGGAATCTATACAAGATTACATAAGGAGTGTAGACACAAGTAACCTCGCCTATTTACTCACTAGTAACGCCCCGCCGGTTGACGGCGGAAGCCCCATGGAGATCGCGCCGATCCTGGATGCCCGCGGCCTTGAACAGATCAGGGTGTGATGCTCGCATCAGCAGATTGATTCGGTTGTCTGCGCCCGTCTTGCGCATCAGCCGGCCGACATGAGCCTGCACGGTACGCTCCTCAATGCCCAATGCACGGGCAATCTCGCGATTGGAACGAGCCATCAGAATCAGCTCCAGTACTTGGCGCTCTCGCTCGGTCAAGTGAGGAGGATCGTTTGTGAGGGCAGTATCGGGAACATCGAGCAGCCGGTCGATCAACTGGGACAGGACATGGCGCGGAGCCCAGATGGAGCCGCTGGTAACCACATCAACGGCCTTTCGCACGATGCGCGGGCTGGCTTTCAAATCAAGATAAGCGCGGGCGCCGGCCATGATCGAGTCCAGAATCAGCTTGTCGTCTCCCTCCGGACCGATCACAATCAGCCGAAGGCCGGGACGCCTGCGGCGAATGGCCTCCAGGGTCTTGAACCCTCCGGCAGAAGAATGCAGATCTACAACCAGGAATGCCAGAGTGCAGTCAGTCAACAGTTCTTCCAAACTTTCCACAACCGGCGAAAGTGGCGCGTAACCCTCGCTCGGCAAATCCTCGAAGATACTCGCAATGCCCGCCAGGCGCAAAGGCTCAGCTGTGGGCACGCCCACCCGAATCGGTTCAAGCTTGCGGTTCGAAGACATCAAAAGCCTCCCGGCAGAATAAAGGAGGGCTCGCCCCCCAAGCGCACGCAGGACAAAACTCCGCGCCGCCAAACAACACGTGCCTATCTATTAATCAACCCAAACCGGGCTGCTCTCCAAATTCACTACAGTTTAGGGAGAACAATTCCCTGTTGTCCTTGATATTTGCGCTTACGGTCGGCATGGTTCAAGTAGTAGGGTTCGACGGAGTGGAAAGACAATATCTGCCAAACGCCCGGATCTGAGTTCGCTGGAGTCAACAGATCAACCCTCCGCAGAGTATCTCGCTAAACTTCGCACCAATTCTCAATATACGGTACGCCATCCTGCATTCGGCCCCCATCAACTGGCTCCCAAAACGTCAACAAAGGGTCCTTCGCCGAGAAAAATGAGGGGGAATAAAACTTTTTGGCATCCCCGGTGTTCCACCAAGTCTCTAAATCCTGTAGCATCACTACCGTAGGCCGTAGTACAGTCAATTCAACCGGGCCAGAGAGGTACACACCTTTGATTAAACAGGACATCGTCCATCACGTGATCGAGCGTACGGGCCTCTCCCGCGCCAAGGCGGAGGCTGCCGTAGATACGGTCTTCGAGGGCCTCAAGCAGGCTCTCACAGCCGGCGAGCGCATCGAGTTGCGCGGCTTTGGCGTCTTCAGCGTCCGTGCCCGCAAGACCGGCATCGGCCGCAATCCCCGTACCGGTACCGAGGTCAGCATTACCCCCGGCAAAGCCGTGCGTTTCAAGCCAGGCAAGGAACTGCACACGCTTGAGACCGGTGTGGCGACGAAATAAAGTTGTGCGCGGTCATGAAGCGTATCGCATATTGTGGCTCAATTGGGCTACAATATAAGCATGGCCGCAAATGCCGTTGTCCGCTCCAGAATCAGCGTTGACGTAAAAGAGAAGGCCGCAGCCGTCCTCGAGAAGATGGGCCTCACGGTCTCCGACGTGATGCGCATCGTCTTGACGCGCGTGGCCAACGAAAACGCCCTGCCCTTCGACATGAAGCCCAACAAGCTTACCCGAGAGACCATGCGCAAGTCCGCCCAGGGCATGGATGTCCATCAGGCTAAGGATGCTGCTGACCTCTTCCATAAGCTAGGCATCTGATGCGCTCCCCAAGCTATTCAAGCCAGTTTCATCGCGACGTGAAGCGTCTTCAGAAGAGAGGCAAAGACCTTGAAAAGCTGAAAAGGCTGATCGAGCTTCTACTCACAGGGGAGCCACTGCCGACGTAATACAAAGATCATCAGCTCAAGCTCAATTGGAGCGGATACCGGGATGCTCACATCGAGCCGGATTGGGTGCTCATCTACTCCGCTAACGCCAAAAAAGTCCACCTGGAACGGACGGGAACACACGAAGAACTCTTTGAGAACGATTGACGCTGAATGTCCAGCACTCAGCCTGAAAAATATCTAACTCCCAGTCGAGCGACCGTTCATACGGCCCACTTTACCTTTTCTTTCGTTTGGCGAACGTTTTCCGCTTCTCGCTTTCTTTGTGGTTTCCTATGGGAAATAACGCCATCCTTCTTCGCATTCTTCTTCACTCAAATTGCGGTTAAGTCGGTCAACACTCATCTCAGCAGAGGATCTACCCTTAACAATGCTCACCGGCACGGCTGGAGAAACTGGAGTCTTTTCCTTAGGAATCTCATAGTTTTTCTTATCCCTTTCCGGCATTCTTTCTTCCTCCAGGAACTCACTTGAATAGCGGCTCCGACAAGTTCCGAAGCTAAGGGCACAAGCGGTCCTCAGTGCGTGCTGATCGCACTCTACGTCATGTTCGGAAATTCTGCCACAACAAAGTCCACAATCCTCACATCAGCCGCAGCGCATCCACGTCCACCACGAGATTCCTCCTCGGGATTCCCGCCTCATCTGCGTGCGCCAGCATCCCACGCAGCGCGGCATTGAGCGCCTTCCGCGAGACTGCCTTCAAAATCAGGTGAAAGCGGTAGACGCCTTTGATGCGGGCGATGGGCGCGGTGCAGGGGCCGAGCACGCGCACCCCCTCAGCAGTCTCTGCCGCTGCCCTCTGAAACCACCTTCCCAGCTCGGCCGACCACCCCGCCGCTTCCGGCAGCTTCTCCGATTGCACCAGCACATTGGCCAGCACGCCAAAGGGCGGGTAGTGCATCCAGCGCCGGTACTTCAGTTCCTGCTCGACAAACTTCGCATAGTCGTGGCGGCTCGCGGCCAAAATCGCATAATGGTCCGGGTAGTAGGTCTGCACCACGACGCGCCCCGGCAGCTCGCCCCGCCCCGCCCGTCCCGAAACCTGCGTCATCAGCTGGAAGACCCGCTCGGCGGAGCGGAAGTCAGGCATCGAGAGCGCGTGATCGCAGCCCACCACGCCCACCAGCGTGATGCCGTGTACATCGTGCCCCTTGGCAATCATCTGCGTGCCCACCAGCAGGTTGATCTCGCCCGAATGCAGCCGCGCCAGAAGCCTTTCCAAGTCGCCCCGCCCGCGCACCGTGTCGCGGTCCATCCGCCCGATCCGCGCCGTGGGAAAGATCTCGCCCAGCCGCTCCTCCCCTTGCTGCGAACCGGCTCCCAGGTAATAAAGGTGTTCGCTGTCGCACTTCGGGCAGCGCGCCGGCACCGTGCGGCTGTAGCCGCAGTAGTGGCATTGCAGCCGCTGGCCGGCCCGCGCAACTCCCGTGTCCTCGTCCTGCGGCTTATGGTGCGTCAGCGAAATCGCGCAGTTCTCGCACTCCAGCTTTTCCCCGCACGCCCGGCAGATCACGGCAAACGAATAGCCTCGCCGATTCAGCAGGATCAGCGCCTGCTCGCCCCGATCGAGAGCCAGCCTCGTTTGCTCGACCAATGCGCGTGAGAAAAGCTGCTCCTCCCCCGTCTCCTGAAACTCCCTCCGCATGTCGATCAGCTCAATTTCGGGTAATGGCCGGTTCATCACCCGGTCCGTCATCTCGATGCGCTTGTACCTGCCCAACACCGAGTTCTGCCAGCTCTCAAGCGACGGCGTCGCCGAACCCATCACCACCACCGCCCCCTCCAGCTTGGCCCGCATCACGGCCACATCGCGTGCGTTGTAGCGTGGCGTCTCCTCCTGCTTGTAACTCTGGTCGTGCTCCTCATCCACCAGAATTAAGCCCAGATTGGGCGCAGGCGCAAAGATCGCCGACCGCGTCCCAACGACAATCGGCGCATCGCCCCGCCGAATCCGCCGCCACTGCTCGCTGCGCTCCTCGGCCGTCAAGGCCGAGTGCAGCAGGGCAACTTTGTCTCCAAAGGCCGCGTCCAGCAGTCCCACCGACTGCGGCGTCAGCCCGATCTCAGGGACCAGCAGAATCGAAGCCATCCCCCGGTCCAGCGCCCGCTGCATCGCCGCTAGATAGACCGCCGTCTTGCCCGAACCCGTCACCCCATGGAGCAAAAATGGTTGAAATCCACCCAGCGCCGAGGCCACGCTAGCCAGAGCCTCCATCTGCGGTTCGTTCAGCCGCAGCGGACCAGCTTGCCCTTGCAACCCGCCCAGACGAAAGACCGCCGGCCGTTCGTCAATCCGCACCAGTCCCCGCCGTACCAGGGCTTGCAGCGTCGAAGAAGGCAGATCCTTCCGCCGCAGCTCGGCCAGCGGTAGCTCTCCATCGCAAGCCGCGAGCTCAGCCAGAATCGCCTGCTGCTTCGCCGTCAGTGCCGGCAGCCGAGCCTCGGGGATCAGCACGGCAAACCGCTCCGTGCGCCGCGCATCGCGCTCCGCAGCTGCAGTCTCCCGCGCAATCCACTTCTTGCGCGTGAGAGTCGCCAGCACCGGCAGCGTAGCCCCCGTAGCGGTGCGCAGCGTCGAGACTTTTACCGGCTCGCCCGAAGCCAGCCGCTCCAGCACCCGCCGCTCCATGTCCTGCTCTTCGCGAGAGAGCTTTCCCTTACGCTTCGCACTGCCATTAATAGCTTTGCGCCGACTCGAACCGATGGCAGGCGCGGGTTCTTTGTTCAACGGTCCAGATACCTCTGCTGAGGAAGCGGGCTTATGACTGAAGGGTACGGGCTTTAGCCCGTACATCAGTTCAGCCACATCATCTTGGGCTTTAGCCCCCGAGGGAAAATTAAGCTCTGTTTCAGAATGCAGCTTTGCATCGGAATGCAGCTCTGTATCAGGGCACGACTTCAGTCGTGCAGAAAAAGCACCTGAGTTACCGTGGGCTTTAGCCCCTGCGGTACGCTTTTCCGAGAACTGATCTTCCCCCTCCAAACAATCCGCCAGCACATCCCGCCCCAGATCCGCAATGTGGTAGTAAACAGTCCGCCGCACCTCCGCCATCAGCGGCAGCATCCCCCGCAGCACCTCGCCCAGCGGAGCTAGGTAGTACCCAGCCATCCACTCGCCCAGCGCCATCAGCGGCTCGCTCAGCAGCGGCTCCTCGTCCAGAACCGCCTCCAGGTATCGCGCCTCAAACCCGGCAGGAGCCAGATCGCTCAGCCCGGTCACCACCCCGATCAGCTTTTCATTCCTGAAGGGCGCGATCACCCTTGCCCCACGCAGCGGCAGTTGTCCCTCCCGGACCGCGTAAGTAAACACGCGGTCCAACGGAACAGGCAACGCGACTTCGCAATAGGCATCCATGGTGGGCAAGACTCAGTGTAGGGGATAGGGGGCCTAACGCTCATCATCGACCCAGATCCGAATGAGTGCATCGCCACAACATCGTCGCGCCGAGCCGCCAACTCGCCAACTCGCTATCCCGCGAAGCGGGGCTAACTTGCCGCATTGGTAATCAATCGCCCATCCCCATTCCTGCCCCTTTTCCAGGCGCAAAGGATACTTCGATCTCGTGACCTGATTCACCGGTTCCAGGCGCCGGGTGCCCCACCCTCGCCGCGTCTTTGTTTTTGCGGCTAGGGTGGGATACCTCGAACCTCAACCGCCGTTCTTGATCCGACTACATACTCAGCAGTTGCAATCCCACCCGTTCGCGCTACAATTCGTGCTGATGACTGAAAAAATCTCCACCGCCGCCGCCACCCTCCCCGCCGACTCCTCGAACCCCACCCATCCCGTCACCATGTCCATCGACATTGGCGGCTCCAAGCTCAAGGCCATACTGCAGGACGTCACCGGCAAGCCGGTCAGCGAAAGGCAGCGCTTCATCACCCCGGCCGTGCCCACCCCCGATGCGGTCCTGGCCTGTCTCGATGAACTGCGTAAGCTCTTGCCCAACTTCGATCGCGTGTCTGTTGGGTTTCCGGGAGTGGTCAAGCACGGCTGCACCTACCTCGGCTTCAACCTGCATCCGCTCTGGGCCACGGGCTTCCCGCTCCAAGCCGAACTGGAAAAGCGCTGGCACAAGCCGGTGCGCGTCGGCAACGACGCCGATGTCGCCGGCTATGGAGCCATCAAGGGCCACGGTGTCGAACTGGTGCTGACCCTGGGCACCGGAATGGGCGCGGCGCTCTTCACCAACGGCCACCTCGTCCCCGGCCTTGAACTCGGCCACCATCCCTGGCGCAAAAAGGGCATGACCTACGAGGACTACCTCGGCCAGCGCGGCCTCGACAAATTCGGCAAGGCCCGCTGGAACGACTTCATCGAGGCAGCCATCAAGCAGACCGAAGCCCTCTTCAACTGGGACCATCTCTACATCGGCGGCGGCAACACCAAGAAGATCCTCTTCACCCCCGGCAAAAACGTAAG
>Ga0302270_10006127_pt1 | contig 10771 bp, 15 predicted proteins | sample III_Bog_E2_3_FD_198773 | JGI IMG/M metagenome (GOLD analysis project Ga0302270, IMG submission 198773) | Peat permafrost microbial communities from Stordalen Mire near Abisko, Sweden - III_Bog_E2_3 | ecosystem: Environmental > Terrestrial > Soil > Wetlands > Peat | place: Sweden: Abisko...
CGAACACTCTCGAGGGTGCGAGGCAGGTTGGCCTCCTCGTTCATGGCGATCATGGCGACGGAGAGTGTGTGGCGCATCGTGAGAAGGATATTTCATTTGGGTCAGGGACGGAGAGGATGCGCGGGTAGCGAATCTAAGAGAACCCCTGGTCCCGGCTATTGGCTCACCTAGGAACAACTGCAGATCCTTCGCCATCGCTGCGCTCGGCTCAGGATGACACGCTTACCTGTTGGTCAGGATTGAGATGGAGTTGGCGGGAAGAGACGAGGCGAGCCAGGCGAGGACCTGGGGGCGGCCGTAGCGGGAGATGAGGCGGGCGGCGTAGATGGCTGCGGCTCGGTGGGCGGCGGTGGATTGGGACTCGGAGGCAGGATGGGCGAGGAGAGAGTCGAGTTGGGAGAGAGGGATTGTGGGGGTTGGCGCTTCGGATTTCGTGGAGGCGGGTGTTGCGGAGGGGGTTTGGCCAGAAAGGACCTCGACGAGCCCTTCGCGGAGCCAGAGCGGGGCGTTGGGGGAGGAGTGGGCTTCGAGCAGGGCGTGGAGGAACTCGTGGCGAAGGGTGGGCAGGAGGAGATGGCGGGATGAGAGGGTGGCGAGTGGCTGGGTGGCGATGAGGTCGCCTTCGGCGAAGGCGGCGACCCATCCGGGGGCTAGCGTGGCGTTGCGAAAGACCGTGGTGGTGGGGTAGGCGCGGACGGTGAGTGGGGCGGATGGTTGGAGACCGGAGCGGGATTGGGCTTCGGCGAAGGCCTGGGCGAGGGTGGGCAGGTAAGCATTGGCGGCGGGGGCTAAAGAGGCCGGGGCGGGGGTTTCGAGAGAGAGGGTTTCGAGGACGAGGGCGTGGGCGGCGCCGGGGACGGCTAACGACTGCCAGGGGCGGGCGGTGGATTCGTCGAGGGCTTCGGTGCCGGGGAAGTATTGAGCGAGGATCTGAGAGGCGGAATGGCCCTGGGCGGCCATGGCGGCGGCGCCGTGCTGGCAGAGGCCAACACCGTGGCCGGAGCCTCGGCCGTTGAAGAGAAAGTGGTCGCCCTGGGGGGTGATTTCGAACCATGTGCTGAGAATGTGGCCCCAGCCGAAAGCGCGACCGACGGCGAGGCGGAAATCCTCGGCGGAGATCTCGGTGGGGCCTGCATTGAGAAGAATGGCGCGGGGGGATTGGCCGAGGGCAGGATCGCCTCGACGGGAGACGGTGAGAGTTCGCCAGCCGGGGCGAACGAGGCCGGCGGCGGAGAGCGCTGTGGTGAGGTCGGCGAGGGAGATATCAGCGGACCAGGAGCGGACGCCGTTGGCGGTGCAGTATGGGTCAGCGCGGGAGACTAGCCAGGGCATGGGGAATGGGGTGCGGGGTATCGGGTATCGGGTGTCGGGTGAGCTCGACGAGTTGTGCGCCGGAGAGCGTGCTTCCCTGCCCTGCTCGGATGATGGCCAGAGTTCGGACGGGCCGGCGGTGCGGCCACCGCAGTCCTGATGGAAAAAGGCGGCGGCGGAGCGGCCGTGATACCAAAGTGTCTCGTCGGCGGTGGCGAGGGTGGCGGCGTGGGCGGAGGGGGATGGGTCGGCGGACCAGTGGAGGAGCTGGCAGTGGGTGGAGTCGCAGAGGTCGTAGTCGGTGTGGGAGTGGGGCTGGTGGAGGGCGAAGGAACGGACGACGATGGCCAGGGCTTTGAGGGATTCCAGGCTGTCACTGGGGCCGCTTTCGCTGGAGACGACGCGTTCGACGTAGCTCTCGAGCGGGAGGGTGACGGCGAGGACGAGCTGGCCGTTACGGGCGGTGATGGAGAGGGGATGGTGGAGGGTGAGGTTCTGGCTGTGGGCGGAGAGGGTGATGGGGCCGGAGACGGTGATGGAGGCAACGGGTGCGTGATTGGGGAGGATGAGCTCGGAGTTTGAGGCGCGAATGAGGGTGGGGTGGGTTAAGGCGATGGGGGTGCAGGCGGGGCAGAGGCGGAGGGTCGATCGGGTGTCGGGTATCGGGTGTCGGGGGTCGGATGTGGGGGCGAGTGTGAGCTGGTTGTCGCGCCAGAGGGTCCAGAGGCCGATGCGGAGGGTGGATTTGGCTGGGTGAGTGGCAATGGGAGTCTGGGCACGGGACGACGAGGGTGCCATAAGAAGCAAAGCCAGAACGGGGATGAGAAAGTGAGGCTTCATTTGAGCTTATCGATTAGCGGGTGGGCGAGCGGGGAGTGGGCGAGCGGGGAGTGGGCCAGGACTTCCGCAGCAATACGGGCGGCGTCGGACCCATGGCCCGAGGGCAGGTAGATGCAAATGACGACAGTTGGTTTTGGGTCGGAGGTGCGGGATTGCCCGGTGGCGGGGGCGAATCCTACGAACCAGCCGTGGGATGGGGTTCCGGGGCCGAGGTTGGCGGTACCGGTTTTGCCGGCGACGGGGACACGGCCGAGGGAGGCCGGGCCGGCGATGCCGAAGGAGGCTGAGTCGGCGAGGCCGGAGAGGACGACCTGGGATGCTTGCGAGTCGGGGTGCTGCGCGATTTGAAGGGCTAGCCAGCGGTAGGCGGCGGTGAGTTCGAGGGGTGTGATGCGGATTCCGTCGACGCCGAGGGCGGTGAGCTGGACGGCTGAGGTGGTGGTGGGATCGCGAAACTGGGCGGTGGCTTCTGGAGAATTTGAGGGAACGAGGCCGGTTTGGGTGAGGAGGCCGGTGGGGGCAAGCAGTGGGCGAAGCTGGGCGGGCGGGATGGAGGCGGCGAGGGCGGCGAAGTAGGTGTTGCAGGACCAGGTGAGGGCTTCGGTGGCGTCGAGAGGGCCAGGAAGTGGGGGGTGGGAGCAGTCGAGCGAGCGGCCGTCGATGTGGAGATGACGAGTACATGCGATGCGGCGGTCGGGGTCCCAGCGGTGGCTGGCGATGAGGCTATAAAGCAGGAGCGGCTTGAGCGTGGAGCCGGGGGCGGCGAGAGTGCGGGCGGCATCGGGCAGGTGGGCGGAGGCGAGGAGGCGTCCGGAGGCGATGTCGAGGACGAGGATGCGGGCGTCGGGAGCGAGGCGGGCGGCGTGGGCGACGGCGGCGGGCCAGGGATCGGGCGGGGCGGCGTGGGTCTGGGCATGAACCGGGGTGTGGGCAGCGATGAGGGATAAGAAGAGCGCGAGCTTGATCGCGGAGGAACGCACGGAAGAAGTATCAAGCATCAAGGGGCGGCAGCATAGCATCTTACGGACTAACAGTCGTGCTCGTGACTACACTCACACAGGGAGCTGGTCGCAGGAGCTACAATTCGGGACGGATTATGCGCGCTCCGCGGATATCGATTCTATTGATGCTGATTGTTGCTGCGATCTTGCGTGCTCAGGCTTTGGAGCGGGTGACGGTGGCGCAACTGGAGCAGAGATTGGCTGCCCAGCCTGCGCCCCCAGCGGACAAGCCGATGCAGGCGCTGCGGGATAGCCAGATTGCCGAAATGTTGGGGAGCCTGGAGTTGACCGAGCGATTGAACTCGGCCCGACTGGGGCGCATTTACCAAAAACTGGCGCCAGGGGAGCATAGCAAAGAGGCATTGCAGATACTGGCAGATCGGTCAGCATTTCTCGATCCGCCCGGCGATGAGATGCCCACTTTGGCCCCGCCCGACGCAGAAACCCAGAAGCGGTTAATCGCCACGGCAGGCTCAAATGTGCTCAAGAACCTGAGGCGGCTGCCCAACTTTTTTGCGACTCGCACCACAGTGAGTTACTCGGGCGTTCCCGCGGACATGAACCGGAATGAGATGGCATTGCGGGTTGGAGTTTTCAAAGAAGGGGAAGCAAGTCGCGAGATCACGTTCCGCGATGGCGAAGAAGTGATTGACCCGATGAAGCCAAAGGCCGACGACGAGGAGATTGGCGCCGGGCTGGAGAGCTGGGGTGAATTCGGGCCCGAGCCAATGGTGATTCTGATGGATGCCGCGCATAGCAGCATCGAATTCCATCATTGGGAAAACATGCCAACCGGGGTGGTGGCGGTGTTTCACTACGCTGTGCCCCGACTCGGTTCGCACTATGACGTCCACTACAGGTGCGTGGCCAACGAGCCTTTCCACGACAATCCTGCTTACCACGGGTCGTTCTCCATCGATCCCGAAACGGGGGCGCTGATGCGCATTACGCTGGAGACAGAGAGCCGGCCAGGCGACCCTATTACCCACATTGCCTCAATCATTGAGTACAGCCCGATGGTGATCGGCGAACGCAACTACGTATGCCCTGTGCGTAGCCTTGCAACGGTGGTGGAGGAGGTGGGCGCGTGCGCGGCCAGGCACCACAACCCGAGGCTTGACCAGCCGGTGTTGTGGATTAATGCGAGCGGCTTTACCGACTACCATCGGCTGGGCTCGACGGCGCGGATTGTCGAGAATGGCGTGGACAAGCCTGCACCTGCCGAAGAGAAGCAGAAGTGATTCGGATGCGGGCGGAGGGCGGCGCGTGGAAGAGATTCGGATGGAGCGCGGGAAGACTGTTTCGCGCCTGCGGGCTGTTGGTTTGCCTGGTATTGATGTTGGGCGCGGGCTCATTTGCGCGAGGCGACAAGATTCACGAGGCTGTTTTCAAGGGCGACTTGAACAAAGTAGTGGCGTTGTTGAAGGACAAACCCGATCTGCTCGAAAAGAAGGACAGCCTGGGGCAGACGCCGTTGATTGTCGCGGTGAATCACAACAAATTGGAGATTGCGGAACTGTTGCTGGCGAATGGGGCGAACGTGAACGCACGCGACCCAAAGATGCACACACCGCTGATTCTTGCCTTGTCGGTGTACAACCACGAGAAGATGGAGCGCCTGCTGCTGGCGAAGGGAGCGGACGTGAACCTGGCCGATGGCTCGGGCATGACCGCAGTTTTTTATGCCGTGAAGCAGGGGCAATTGGAGGATGCGAAGATCCTGATTGGGAACGACGCAAACATTAACGTCATCACGGGGGAATCGCCGTTGTACACCGCAATGCTCGCGCACCGTCTGGAGATGGTGGAACTTCTGCTGGCCAACGGTGCGGATGTGAATTACAAAGTGAGAGGTTTTACTCCATTGCGCTATGCGAAGCTGTCGGACCAGCCAAAGATGGAAGCGCTGGTGAAGAAGTATGGCGGGCATGAGTAGAGGTGGGTTGTTGGCGACAGCAATTCCCTCCGGTGACCAGTGAGAAGGAAGATTGATTCTGAATGAGGAGGGCGGCACGGATAAAAGACTTGGATGGAGCGTTGGAAGCTTGTTTCGCGCCTGCGGGCTTGTTCTTTGCCTGGTATTGACGTTGGGGGCGAAGTCTGCTGCACCGGGCGACGAGATTCACAAGGCGGTGATCAAGGGCGATCTCGCCAGAGTTGTGGCGCTGTTGAAGGAGCATCCCGAACTGGCCGAGGACAAAAACAACATGGGGCAGACGCCACTCTATGCGGCGGTAGCGCACAACCAGTTGGAGATTGCAGAGCTGTTGCTGGCCAACGGGGCGGACGTGAACACCCGCGATGGGTATGGGCATACGCCGCTGATGCAGGCGTTGTGGGTTTACAACCACGACAAGATGGTGCGTTTGCTGCTCGCAAATGGGGCCGACCTCAACCTGGAAGATAAGTGGAGGATGACCGCGCTGGCGTATGCGGCGAAGCAGGGTCAGTTGGAGGATGCAAAGGTGCTGCTGGCGAACGACGCGAACGTGAACGTGGTCTCGGGGTCTTCGCCGCTGTATTTTGCGGTGGTTGGGACGCACACGGAGATGGTGGCGCTGCTGCTGGCGAACGGGGCGGACGTGAACTACAGAATGGGCGGGTTCACGGTTTTGCATTGGGCTAATCAGGATAACTATCTGATGAACCAGATTTCGGATCCTAAGATTGAGGCGCTGATTAAGAAGTATGGGGGGCGAGAGTAGAGTTCAGAGGCCCGAAGAAGCACCAAATCTGAATAGAATGGCCAGGGGCCGCCCTGCGGTAGCATGGTGTGCGTATGGCACACACCTATTGCTCTTCGCTTTATCATTGCGTCTTCTCAACCAAAGAAAGGCGCAAGCTCATCACGCCCGATGTCCAAGTCCAGCTTTGGGCCTACATCGGTGGGATCGCACGCGGACTTCAAATGAAGGCCCTCGAGGTTGGCGGCATGGACGACCATGCGCATCTGCTGCTCTCACTGCCGTCCACGCTGGCCATTGCCACGGCGATGCGCGAGATCAAGAGCGCTTCTTCTCATTGGCTGGACGAGAATTATGCTTTGCCGGGCTTCGCCTTGCAGGAGGGCTACGGCGCGTTCTCCATCGGAAGCGCGCAGATTGAGACAACCACGGCCTACATCGCAAACCAGGTTGAGCATCATCGCAAACGGGATTTCCAAGCGGAGTTTCTAGCCATTTTGAAGAAGCATGGGATCGATTACGATCCACGGTTTGTGTGGGGATAGGCGCGGGCGGCGGAGAGACACGATCCCGGCGTACGCCGACATGAGAATATCCCATTTCTGCCGCCCCTACGGGGCTGAATCGCGTTGGGGTGGGCGTGTTCCCAGGGTTTCACCCTGGGCTATTGTCTGCGGCTCCCTACGGGAGTGGGGGTATCCACAGCTGAAGCACATGCCCTTCAACATGGGCTGAACCCCTCCAATAAACACAGGGGCGAGTTGTGCAAGGGGCGTGCTAGGCTGGAAGTCCACGGAGGGAAGAGGTTATGGCGACTGGGGTTTTGATCCCTGGAGGCGACGAGACGATTGATCTGCAGCAGCAGGTGGCGCGGTTGCAGGCTCTGCTTGAAGCGAGCAGGCAGGTTCACTCGACGATCCGCGAAGAGGAAGTGCTGGAGCAGGTGCTGAAGATCGTGGTTCGCGAGTTGGAGATGGCGGGCGCGGCGTTCACGGGGACGGGGCTGAGCTACGGCGAAGAGGTGGCGGAGGGCTCGGAAGGGCTGCTGCGGGTGGCGCTGGACGATCGCGACGGCAAGCCGATGACGGAGTTGCTGGTGGCTGCCCCGGACGGGCGGGAGATGACGCTCTATGAGGCGGACTTTATTGAGGGTCTGGCGCTGCAGGCGGCGGTGGCGCTGGAAAATGCGCGCAATCACAAGCGGAACGTGGCTTTTGCGCGGGTGCAGCAGGACCTTGACGCGGCGCGAAATATTCAGCGTTCGCTGCTGCCGCAGGAACTGCCGAAGATTGAGGGCTACTCAGTTGGGTTCAAGTCAGTGACCTGCTACGAGGTGGGCGGCGACTATCTTGACATTGTGGAGCAGCCGGACGGAAGCCTGCTGCTGGCAGTGGCGGATGTGGCCGGGAAGGGGCTGGCTTCGGCGATTGTGGCGTGCAGCTTCAGGTCGGCATTCAGGGCGATGGCTGTGCAGGGGATGACATTGGACCAACTGGCCACGCGCATGAATCATCACCACTGGTCGGAAGGCGATGAGGCGCGGCGGCGGTATGTGACGGCGATTTTTCTGCGGCTGCATCCAGAGGACGGCGAGATGGAAGTGGTGAATTGCGGGCATAACCCCGGATTCATGGTGAAGCCGGACGGAACGGCGAAGCAGTTTAATGCAGCCGGGACGCCACTGGGGTTACTGCCGGGAATGACTTATTCGATCGAAAAAGAGACTTTCCTGCCTGGATCGAAGCTGCTTTTCTATACGGACGGTCTCACCGAGGTATTTCGCGGGGATGAGGAATTTGGTGAGGAAAGGCTGCTGGAGGAATTTTCTAAGTGCCCGCTTGACAAAGCGGATGGTATTCTCGAAACACTGTGGACCAGCCTGACCGAGTTTGGGGCAGGAGGACAACAGGGAGACGATATGACGGCCCTGGCGCTTTATCGGCGCCGGAATGGCTCGGAGATGGCGGCATGAGCAAGCCAAAGAGCACGAACGTGGAGGTGCGGCTTCCATCACGGATGGGCTTTGAAAAGGTGGCGATGAGCACGGCAGCCTCAGTGGCCAAGCTCATGGGCTTTCCCGAGGATCGCGTCGAGGACCTGAAGACGGCGGTGGCCGAGGCCTGTATCAACGCAATTGAGCACGGCAACCGGATGAACGAAAAGCTCTCGGTGGGCGTGGTGCTTTCAGCCGGGGACGATGAGCTGGAAGTGAAGGTAATCGACGACGGCAAGGGAATGAACAAGACCCAGGCCAAGCCGGATATCGACAAGAAGATGCATGGCGAAGAAGACCCGCGCGGGATGGGGATGTTCCTGATCCAGGCGCTGGTGGACGAAGCCGAATGGGTGGCGGGAACCGACGGGAAGAGCAGCTACGTAAGGCTTGTGATCCGGCTGGACAAGGAAGCAGAGTAGGGAAGCGGAATAAGGCAGCAGCGCGCGCAAAGCGACCAACCCGATTTTACGGAGACAAACGAACGTGCAGAGCGAAACGAAAAGCCATGTTGAGCAGGCATCCTCCCCGGCGGGTCAACCGGTTAGCGTGATTCGATTTGAAGGGGATATTTCGAGCACTTCAAAAGAAGCTGTTCTGGGCACCTACCAGGGGTTGCCGAAGGCGACGACGAAACTGATCCTGCTTGATTTTACGAAGGTGGATTACATCAACTCGAGCGGCATAGCGCTGGTGATTCAACTGCTGATCGAGGCCAAGGCGTCTGGGCAGAAGGTGCTGGCGTTCGGGCTTTCGCCGCACTTTGTGAAGGTGTTCACGATGGTGGGCATTACCAAGTACGCGGGCCTGTTCCCGAACCAGGCCGAGGCGATGGCGGCGCTGTAAGCGAGGGGCTGCATTGAGGCCCTACCAGCCAGAAATAGGTTGGGGCTGAGACGGGCGCAGATTCGCGGAACTTCTGTGCTTGTTAGCCGTATCCAATTGCAGACCGGAGATCCTCCGATGCAAGCGATCGTGTATTCACGGTACGGCCCGACGGATGTTCTTCAATTCAAGGAAATAGCCAAGCCCACACCCGCCGATGGAGAGGTTCTGGTGCGCGTGCACAACGCCGCGGTGAATCCCTACGACTGGCATTTCATGCGCGGTGTGCCTGGGTTCATTCGCTTGTTTACTGGGCTGCGACGACCAAAGTTCCCTCGCCTGGGAGCGGACGCAGCAGGCATTGTGGAGGCTGTGGGGCCCGGGACGAAGGAGCTGAAGGTTGGCGACCGCGTCTTTGGACTCTGCAAGGGAGCCTTTGCCGAGTATGCGTGCGGGAAGGAATCGGAGCTGGCGGTCATTCCTGCGGGCGTTAGCTTTGAACAGGCTGCTTCAGTTCCGATTTCAGGGGTCACCGCGCTGCAGGGGCTGAGGGATTGCGGCTGTGTGAAGGCTGGGCAGACTGTATTGATCAACGGGGCCGCGGGCGGTGTGGGCACGTTTGCCGTTCAGATTGCGAAGGCGCTTGGCGCGACGGTGACCGGCGTTTGCAGCGGGCGGAATGCTGAGATGGTTCGTTCCATTGGCGCTGACCGCGTGATCGATTACGCACATGAGGACTTCACACGAGCGGATGGGCGCTTCGACGTGATCTTTGACCTTGTTGGCAATCACCCACTGAGCGCGATCAGGCGAGCGATCACACTGCGCGGCACTTTTGTGGGTTGCGGCGGGGGTGGGACGGAGAGATCCGGCTGGGCACTGATGGGTGGGATGCTGGGCCAGGCGATTGCGGCAAAGTTCTCGAGGCAGAAGCTCACCGGGGTGCTGGCAAAGGTGAATACCGGAGACCTGAATGTATTGGCTGGCATGCTGGAGTCGGGGGCCGTGAAGCCGGTGATCAGCAAGAGCTATTCACTCAAAGAGACCGCGGAAGCGATCCGGCATGTTGAGAGCTGCCATGCGGTGGGCAAGGTGATGATTGCTATTGCTTAGGGTGGCTCGACCGGTATCATTTCCCGTATGAACTTAGAGGCGATACAGGCGGCAGTGCGCGAGGCCGGCCACGATGGCTGGCTTTTTTACGATCATCATCACCGCGACCCGATCGGGGAGCAGATTCTGGGGCTTGACCCGAAGGCGCACGTCACGCGGCGCTGGTACTACTTTGTGCCTGCGACGGGCGAGCCGCGCAAGCTGGTGCACCGGATTGAGCAGGGGCGGCTGGACACGCTGCCGGGGGCGAAGGGCGTTTACTCAAGCTGGCAGGAACTGGCCGGGGGGCTGGAGGCGATGCTGGGCGGGGTCCGGCGGCTGGCGATGCAGTACTCTCCCAACAACGCGATCATGTACGTTTCGATGGTGGACGCGGGGACGGTGGAGTTTTTGCGCGGGCTGGGCAAGGAGATTGTCAGCTCGGCGGACATGGTGAGCCAGTTTGAAGCGGTGTTGAGCGAGGAACAGATGGCGAGCCATGCCGTGGCGCAGAAGGCGATCGACGCGATTGTCGGGGAGGCGTGGCAGGAGATTGGGCGGAGAGTGCGAAACGGGGGGGTGCGCAACGGGGGTTTGAACGAGTACCAGATGGTGCAGTGGCTGGGCGAGGCGATGCGGCGCGAGGGACTGGTGTGGGCGAACGGGCCTGACGTAAGCGTGAATGCGAACACCTCGGATTCACACTATGAGCCGACGGCGGAGGGATGCTCGCCGATTCGCGATGGGGATTTTTTGCTGATCGACATCTGGGGACGCGTGGACACGCCATCGAGCATCTACTACGACATTACGTGGACGGGCGTGGTGGGACGCGAACCGAGCGAGCGTGAGCAACAGGTGTTTACGACGGTGCGCGATGCGCGGGACGCGGCGATCAAGACGGTGGAAGAGGCGTTTGCCGAGGGACGGGCGATCTGTGGCTACGAGGCCGACGACGCGGCGCGGGCAGTGATCAATGCGGCTGGCTTTGGGCCGTTTTTCACCCATCGGACGGGGCACAACAT
>Ga0302270_10006142_pt1 | contig 10747 bp, 8 predicted proteins | sample III_Bog_E2_3_FD_198773 | JGI IMG/M metagenome (GOLD analysis project Ga0302270, IMG submission 198773) | Peat permafrost microbial communities from Stordalen Mire near Abisko, Sweden - III_Bog_E2_3 | ecosystem: Environmental > Terrestrial > Soil > Wetlands > Peat | place: Sweden: Abisko...
AGTTAAACAAGAGAACTCACCATGGCTGCAACCGGCACAAGCCGCTTGCGGCCTTTGCTTTGCCTCAAAGCTCAATAGCTCACGGTTCGAGGCTCAACAGAGACCCGCCTTAACTCGCGACTCACCGACTCAGAACTCGTAACTGAACAGAAACCAGCACCTAACCCCAGGAGAATCAATACTTTGCCCACAAAGTCTATCGAACCAATACTTTACCCCCGAGGTCACCCGCTAAACCACTGATTCCAAAGACCCTCCGGAAAATAATAGTAGGGGGTGGGTCAGCGCCCGCAACGCTGCACGAAATACGTCCTTCGGCCTCAAAAGACAACCGCAGCTAGAATGTTTCCTGGATGTCAACGCGCGTTCGCTCTCACGCCAAGATCAACCTCGGACTCGCCGTTGGACCCGCGCGATCGGACGGCTTTCACGGCCTGACGACGATCTATCAGACGCTGGCGCTGTATGACTATGTCACGGTCAGCGCGCGTCCCGCAGCAGATACTGCGATTCACCTCACCTCACCGCATCGCGGCGTTCCGCGCTCTGAGACAGGCGATGCGCAGCGCAACACTGCGTACAAGATCGTCGCCGCTGCGCTCTCGCGGCTCGGCGTGACAGCGGAAGTCAGCATGGATATCACCAAGAAGCTGCCCGTGCAAGGCGGACTCGGCGCAGGCTCGGCGAACGCGGTCGCCGCGCTTCTGGGCCTCGAACGCGAGCTCGCCGGCTACGGGATTGGCGCGCTTCCGGCAGAGCAGCGTCTGGAGCTCGCCGCCGAAGTCGGCTCTGACGTTCCGCTCTTCCTGCTCGGCGGAGCGGTTCTGGGTCTCGGCCGCGGCGAGCTGGTCTATCCGCTGCCGGATGGACCTTCGCTGGCCTGCGTCCTCGCGCTGCCGGAAGTTGGCGTCTCCACCGTGCAGGCCTTCCGCGACATTGACGCACACCTGAATGCAACGGCTTCCATCCAGCGCACATTGACTTTGCAGCCGCTTGTGGATAAACTAAGGGAGTTGAGCCACGCTCAAGCAGCCGTCGGGATACCGACTGGCGCTGAATCTGGCCCTTCCGGTATCGCTTCGTCCGAGCAGTTCAGGGACACCGAAAGCGATCTGGCCGAGAAACCCTTTCTCGCGCTTGTCCGCACCGGGATTGAGAACGACTTTGAAGAGGTCGTCTTCTCGCAGCATCCCTCCTTGCGTTCAACCAAGCGTGATTTAGCGGGTACAGCGGACGACGGCGCACTTCATGCGGCCATCTATACCGCTCTTTCGGGATCAGGTTCGGCGTTGTTTGGACTCTACGAGTCGCAAACAGCCGCTCGCGCCGCTCAACATCGTGTCCAGTCCCATGGAACGCGGGCCATCCTCACGGAAACCCTCGCTCGCCATGACTACTGGAATACGATGTTCGCAGAGTAGCCTTTCGGCAGACGCAATCAGCACTGCCGAAGCATACTGGGCGATCGACTAACGGTAGGTCAAGTGCCTTTGACGCACTTTGTCCAGGTTCGAATCCTGGTCGCCCAACCAACCTTCAGTCGTTCGCTTCCGCCGTTACAAGCCTGCGAACGGAACTACAAGGGAACTTTGATTTTTTCGCGGCTGCAACCTGCCGCAAGGGAATTTTGCAAGACCCGCTCTAGCGAGCGGGAACAGCTCAAGAAGTAGCAGCGTCGAGTGGAGGAAACTGCTCCGCAATACGCTGATAAGGGAACCGAAGTCTAGCCAATCGTCGCTGGTGCCGAAACCATCACCAGCAGCCTAGAAGTAAGACAGCAGTATTGAGATGTCCCAAGGTCAACCAGCCTGGAGGCTTTCAGCGTGAAACAACAAGACACGACTGCGGTTCCTGTCCCAAGTTCCAATAGCACCAATACTGGCTCCGGCCAATCGCCCCAGGGCGAACCGGATCCACTGACCAGGCCTGCGGACTTCGTATTGACGCCCGCAGGCTCTGGCTCAGCCACAAAGGCACCAGCGGAGAAAAAACGCTCCTCGCGCCTGAGTGAAGACAAGCGCTTCAAGATCTTCTCGGGCTCGGCGAACCGGCCGTTGACCGAAGAAGTCTGCAAGTTTCTGGGGGTTCCTGTCGGAGAGACGCGGCTGCAACGCTTCTCCGATGGTGAAACCCACTTTCAGCTCCTTGAAAATGTGCGTGGCGTGGACGTGTTCCTTGTCCAACCCACTTGCCGCCCGGTAGACCAGAACCTGGTCGAACTGCTGATTATGATGGACGCGCTCAGGCGCGCTTCAGCAGGACGCATTACCGTGGTGGTTCCGTACTACGGCTATGCGCGCCAGGACCGCAAGGACCGCCCGCGCGTAGCGATTACCAGCAAGCTGGTTGCGGACCTGCTCACTACTGCAGGCGCAAACCGCGCGTTGTTCGTCGATCTGCATGCAGCGCAGATTCAGGGGTTCTTCAACATCCCCGTCGATCACCTCTTCGCCAGCCCGGTTCTGGTCGGCTACTTCCGCGACCTCAACCTGCCCGACCTCACGGTCGTCAGTCCGGATGCTGGAGGCGTGGAGCGCGCGAGGTTCTTCGCCAAGAAGCTGGAAGTGCCGCTGGCGATCGTCGACAAGCGCCGCACCGACATCAACATCACCGAGGTGATGAATGTCATCGGCGACGTGGACGGAAGGACCTGCCTGATCCTCGACGACATCGTGGACACGGCAGGAACGCTGGTCAAGACCGCAGAGGCGCTGCTGGCACAGGGCGCAACCAAGGTTTATGCCTGCGCATCGCACGCGGTTCTCTCGGGACCCGCGGTCGAACGTATCAAGGACTCAGCCCTGGAAGAGCTTGTGGTGACCAACACGATCCCACTCTCTGAAGAGGCGCTGAATGTAGACAAGATTAAGGTGCTCTCCATCGCCGGTCTGTTAGGCAGGGCGATTGAGAGCATTCACATGGAGACGTCAGTTTCGACGCTCTTCAACTAGTAGTGAGAAAGGGAGCAAGGCTCAACCTTGTGCCCGATAAGAGGAAACAACGAGATGGCAGACAACAAGATCGAAGCCGTGGTGGCAACGCCGCGCACCGGAACCTTCAACAAGAATCATGCGCGCCGCGTGCGCACGCAGGGCCTGATTCCCGCCGTGGTCTATGGCGCCGGCCTGGAGTCGGTCGCGGTCACGGTGGACCCGAAGGTCATCACCAAGATTCTCTACTCTGACACTGGCCACAACACCATCTTCGACCTCACCGTCGAAGGCAAAGGCGGCGGCAAGGTCATGATCGTCGACTGGCAGAACGAGCCCATCAAGGGCAAGCTGCTGCACATCGACCTAAAGCGCATCGCCATGGACAAGGCCATTCGCGTCTCAGTCCCGGTGCAGCTCATCGGCGTTCCGGTCGGCGTGAAGAGCGGCGGCGGAATCCTCAGCCAGGTGCTGCACGAGGTCGAGATCGAGTGCCTGCCCGCGGACATTCCGGGACACATCGACATCGACGTTACTGGTCTCGACGTCCACGGCGCGGTGCACGTCTCCGACCTGCCGCACGCTGAGAAGCTGAAGTTCCTCGGCGACGAGCAGGCTCTGGTCGCGCACGTCACCGTAATGCGTGAGGAGGTTGTGGAGGAGGTTGTTGCTGCTCCCACCGAGCCCGAGGTTGCCAAGAAGGGCAAGCAGGATGCGCCGGCAGATGCCGCCGCTGCTGCCGATGCCGGAGAGAAGAAGAAGTAAGCGTGAAGCTGATCGTCGGTCTTGGGAATCCCGGTCCGGAGTATGCGTTCACGCCGCACAATGCCGGGTTTCTGGCGGTCGACCGCATCGCAGCTCTCTGCGATGTACAGATCACCAACCGTCGCGGAAGAGCGCTGACGGCGCGCGCAAAGCTCGCAGGGCACGACGTCCTGCTGGCTGAGCCGCAGACCTTTATGAACCTGAGCGGGCTTTCGGTAGCCGCTCTGTTGAGTGAGTTGGAGCTCGGCGTCGAGGATTTGATCGTCCTCTATGACGAGCTGGCAATACCGCTGGGCACGCTTCGCATCCGCGAGCGCGGCTCGGACGGCGGGCACAACGGAGTGAAGTCCATCTCCGGCGTGCTTGGAACAGAAGAATGGACGCGGATACGGATCGGAATCGGCAAACCGCCGCTCGAGACCGGACGCGCAGTCAAATCCGGTGGCACCGATTTCCTGCTCTCGCCTATGCGCAAGCCGGAGTTGGCAGCCATCGACGAAGTACTCGACCAGGCTGTCCGCGCGGTTGAGGCTGTTCTGACCAAAGGGGTCAAAGCAGCAATGAACGAGTTCAATCGCAAGGTTGAACCGGAAGAGAAGTTGTAAGAACAATGCATTACCAACCTTCCACACCGGCTCAGACCATCGAGCGGTGCGGGGCAGAACCCCGCAGAAAGAAGAAGCAATGAATCGCACCTACGAGATCATGTTTATCGTCCGGCCCGACGTTGAAGAGCCCGAACTCGACAAGCTCATCGAGACCGTCTCCGGCTACGTCACCACTGGTGGCGGAACGGTCAAGACCACCGAGAAGATGGGTCGCCGCCGCCTCGCCTACACCGTCAAGAAGTTCAACGACGGCTTCTATGTCCTTCTCATCGTCGACTCGCCCGCCTCGCTGATCGCTGAGATCGAACGCCGCCTCCGCGTCTCCGAGCAGGTCATCAAGTACATCACCGTTCGCATGGACGAGGAAGACAAGCGCGTCGCCAAGATCAAGGCCCACCGCGATGCCCACGTCAAGCGCAGCGCGCAGCCGCAGGCGAGTGCTGAGTCCGCTCCCGCCGCTGAAGCCGTTGTCGCTCCCGCCGCAGTCGCAGAGACGGCCGAGCCGGTAGCCGCTGAGGTCTAACGACAGGTCGAAGATTTCGCAGAAGCTGCATGGCTCTGCCCCAACACATGAAGGAGAAGCATCATGGCTGACGAGACAGTAATTCCAGCAACACCCGCGGCGACCCCAGCCGCTGAAGGCACCGCGGCTCCGGCTTCGGCGCCCGCGCAACGTAGCGGCGGTTATCAAGGCTCGCGCCCCAGCGGCCCCGGCGGTTCGCGACCACCGCGTCCCGCAGGAGCAGGAGGCGGCGCAGGCGGACGCAAGTTCTTCCGCCGCAAGAAGGTCTGCAAGTTCACCGTGGAGAAGATTGACACCATCAGCTATCGCGATGTGCGCCTGCTGCAGCAGTTCGTATCCGACCGCGGCAAGATCATTCCGCGCCGCCTCACCGGCACCAGCGCTCCGTTCCAGCGCAAGCTTACGCGCGCCATCAAGCAGGCACGCGCCATCGCACTTCTGCCGTTCGCGGCGAAGTACTAGGTTCCTCCGCGCCATCGGCGCGCACCGTAGTTTTGGAGACGTGTTATGGAAGTCATACTGAAGGAAGACATCATCAAGCTCGGCCATCGCGGAGACGTCGTCAAAGTCGCCAATGGTTATGGCCGCAACTATCTGCTGCCCAGCAAGCTGGCCATGGAAGCCACCCCCGCGAACAAGGCCGTCATCGAGCAGATGAAGGTCTCGGCCATTCGCAAGTCGCACGCGGAGAAGGGCGGCGCTGAGGCGCTCGCGGCTCAGCTCAACGAACTGGTGCTCACCTTTGAGCGCAAGTCCGGCGAGAACGAGCATCTGTTCGGCTCGGTCACCTCGCAGGACATCGCCCACGAACTCGAGGTCCAGGGATTCAAGGTCGACCGCCGCAAGATCCACCTGGAAAACCCGCTGCGCACCGTCGGCGAGTTCCATGTGCCCATCCGGCTGCACCGCGAGGTCACCGCGCACCTGCAGGTCAACATCAAGAGCGATGCGCCGGAGAAGTCGGAGACCGAACAGGTCGACGCCGACGACACCGCCTTCAAGTCCACCTATCACGGCGAAGTGGACTTTCAGAAGGAGTAGTTCGCTCCAACCTTTCGCAACAAAGCCCGCGCTGACTTCAGGCGCGGGCTTTGCCGTCTGCAGGTGCAGGCACGCTACTCGTACTTCAGTGTCTCTACGGGATCCAGCGCGGCGGCGCGGTTGGCGGGCAGCGTGCCGAAGATCACTCCCACAACCACCGAGGTGACCAGCGCGGCCACCGCGCCCCACCACGGCGTGGGGATCGCGAAGTCGGTGAAGAACCGCACCGAGAGCGGCAGTCCCAGGCCGATGAGCGTGCCGATGAGCCCGCCACTGAGCGAAAGAAAGACACTCTCGGTCAGGAACTGCATCCGTATTTCGCGGCTGGTGGCGCCCAGCGCCTTGCGGATGCCGATCTCCTTGATGCGCGACTGCACATTGGCCAGCATAGAGTTCATGATGCCCACACCGGAGACGATCAGTGTGATGAGCGACGCCAGCATAAGGACGATCGTCAGCATCGTGGCAATCTTGGAGGCGGTATGCAGGATGTCAGTGAGCGTCTGCGCCTCATAAACACTGGAGGTGCGGTGGCGATCATGGATAATCTGTGTAATGCGCGCGGCCGCCGGTTCGACCTGTCCGGAGTTCTGCATGCTGAAGAATATCTCCTTTAGCGTGTCGGAGCCGGTGAAATAGCGCGCGACCTCATAGGGCACAAGCATCGTGTGATTGCTGATCTCGGACTGGCCGTACGTATTGGTGCTCTCTTCGAAGACGCCGATAACGGTGAACGGTATCCCACGGATGGAGATCGTCTGCCCAATCGCACTGTTGATGCTACCGAATATCTCACGGGCCATGGGCGCCACAACGACGGCCACCTTGGCGTGGGTGCTGGCGTCCTGGTCGTCGAAGAAGCGGCCGGCCAGCACCTTGAGGTTGCGCACCTGCTTATACTCCGGGCTCACACCGAGCAGCATGGCATCCTTGCTGATGCCGTTACCCACGGCGATGCGGTCATGGTACTCCAGCATGGGTGAGGCCGCGATGATGCCAGGTACCTGATCCTGGACCGCCTTCATGTCCTCGCGGGTCATGTAGTCCGGCGTGGAGACGTTGTCCGGCCCCGCGACATTGCCGCCGTTGAACTGCATCTCGACCTTGTTCGGCCCCAGACCGGAGATGGTGTCCAGCGCGTACTGCTTGCCGGTCAGGCCCACGGTGGCCACCAGAATGATGGACGCTGATCCGATAACCATGCCCAGCATGGTAAGCAGGAACCGGGTCTTGCTGCTCTTGAAGCTGTCGATGGCCAGGTGTACCGTCTCACCCAGCGCCACCGTGGAACGCGCGCTCCGCAAGGTGTTGTCAAAACTCTCGCGCGTGGGGATAAGGGTCGCCATAGGATGGAAGATTCTACTGCTCCAGTATCGCAGCAGAGCAAGGGTCGCTGCCACCCTGGACACATTGGATGCGGCCCCAGCGTGTTCTGACTCGAAACCCCGGGCCCTGGACGGCTAATGGCGTTCTAGCCGTCGGCCTCAGGCCGCCTCAGGATGTTGTAACGTTGAAGCCTCCCACGAGGATGCGCGGGCGTTCACCGCGGGTATCAGCGTCTCGCAACTCCGTCGCAATGGTCTTGCGCTCTCCGGGAAACAACGTCACATAGTTGTCGCTATAGATGGCCGGCAGAATGCGGTCCCCGCCCACCGCGCGTACCGCTTTGAGGCGTGTCAACAGCGCAGGAAAGGCGGAAGCATTCTCCAGTTCCGTGGTCAGCCGCCACAGGTCGCCCATCCGCGCCGTCGTCGTCGTTGTCTTAACACGGGCCTTATCCAGTTGACGAATCGCGCGGTAGTTGTCCTCCTCAATCCCTCGCATGTACAGGTTGCTGGAGAGGACGTTAGCATCACGTGAGAGCGTGAGCCGAAGGAAGTGTACCGGCGACAGCCTATCCGGATACTCCATTTGCAGGCACGTCACCACACTGTCCTCGTTGCTGTTCAGGGCAGAGCTTCGATCCTGCATCTTCGTGCCGTCAATATTCAGCAACTCCACACGCGCGCTTAAACCTCGCACGTCTCCGGCGCTGTAGTTCACCACCTCAATCGTGTCGGCGTGACGGTTCCACTGGATGTGCAGCGGCTCGCTGCCCTTCTTGCAGCCGAAGTACGCCGCAGTTGGCTCAAGGTAGTAGTCGTACGTCTGCCACACAAAGCTCGGCCAGCACGGATGGCTCATCCACAGCAGCAGGCCGGCGCGGTCCCTGCTCTGTGCCTCAAACATGGCGCGATGGCCCTCATAGTTCACGAACTGCGCAAGCTCTATCCACTCCTCTGCGCTCTTTGCCCCACCATAGTTCTGCTCGATGATGTCGAGGAACTGCTGGCCTCCCTGCGCTCCCGCGAGCGTAAAGTCATGCAGCCCCCAGTCGAGACCCTGCGGCCACAGCGCGCTCTGTGGCATCATCAGGCGCACACTTTCGATAGGCGGAATGTTCGGCATGCCAAGTTCACTGTGCAGCTTGGGATCTGCCATGCGGAAGTACTCAGCCGCAGGAAGAGCGTGATAAGGCCCGTGTCCGCTCACCACATCGTCCGCCGAGCTCGGAATATAGTGCAGCCTCGGATGCAGCTCAGCCAGAGCAGCACGCAGGCCGGACTCCAGCGGCGGCGGCGGATAGCCTTCATTCCTCCCGCAATATAGACCGATAGACGCGTGATTGCGGATCCGCAGCAGCAGGTCGCGCGCGTTGCTCATGAATAGCGCATCATTGTCGGGGTCAGGGCCGTCCCACGGGTTGGCCAGCCAGAAATCCTGCCAAACCAGGATGCCGTGCCGGTCGCAAGCCGCATAGAACGCCTCATCGCCGATCTGCCCCACCCAGTTGCGGATCATGGTGAAGTTCATCTCGCGGTGGTAGCGAACCGCCGCATCGTACTCACGCGCTCGGTAGCGCAGCATGGACTCCGCAAAGCCCCAGTTGCCGCCGCGGCAGATGAACCGTCGTCCGTTGATGAATATCCGCAGCTTGCCGCCGTCTTCGCTGTAGCTCATCTGGCGGACGCCGGCTTGGAACTGTTTGCGGTCGCTCACTCCATTCGCCGTAATAAAGCTCAACTCTATGTCGTACAGGTGTGGCTCGCCGTAGCCTGCCGGCCACCAGAGCTGCGGTTCCTTCAGCCGCAGCGCGGAGTGCTTTGCGGCGTCGAGCACTATCTTTTCCGTCGCAGCTCCATCCAGTTTGACGATCTGTTCCACCGCAGCCGGCCCAAAGCGCGCATGCAGCGTGCCCGTGAGCGGAGCTGCGCTGTGGTTCACCACGCTCACCTCGATGCGCACGTCCGCGCTTGAGGTCTCCGGCAACGGCAGCGTGGTAGTGACGAACGGATTCTCCAGTGTCACCGCGCCGGTCGAGGTCAGCGAGACATCACCCCATATGCCGGTGTTGCGTCCCCGGATCGTCGGGATCCAGTCCCAGCCGATCGACGCGTGATAGGTCGGGTTGTCCGCGCCCAGCGCACCGCCGTTCAGCCCGGTGCGCTCGTAGGTCTTCTGCTTGGCGCTCGCGGGGGTCGCGTTCTTCTCAATGCGCACGGCGAGCGCGTTGCGCGGCCTGAGCTTGCCGGTCACATCGAAGCGCCCGCGCATAAAGCCGCCTTCAATCCGTCCGAGGCGCTCGCCATTCAGCCAGACGTCAGCCTTCCAGTTGACGCCGTCGAAGTTCAGCCACTGCCGGTTGCCATCGTCACGCGCTGGTGCGGCGAACTCCGTCCGGTACCAGAAGTCCGAATAAAAATAGGAGTCCGAGACATATAGCTGGTTCTGCCCAAAGTTTGGATCGGGAATCGCTCCGGCATTCAGATAGGAGGTCAACACCGTTCCGGGCACCGTTGCGACGACCCAGCCCGAGTCCTTGAAGCCGGCAGTTGAGAGCGTCTCGCCGCCAGCCTGCACCTGCGTGCTTCGCTCCACGCGCCATGCACCGCCTGCAAGATGCAGCGTGCCATCTATTTCTGCGTCCATCGCCTTCGTCCGCGCCACCGGCCCACCGCGGCCATACACCTCCAGCTCGCTCAGGACATATCCCATAGCCGACGTCGGTCGCGTCATCAGCACGCGCACATAACGCGCGTGGATGGGCGCAGCGAGAGGTATATCGTCGACCTGTCCGGTCCTCCCGTTGAGCGCCTGAACGTCGCGCCAGTGCTGCTCGTCGTCAGAGATCTGAACGCTGCCCTCCGCGGCGCGCGCAATCCAGTGCAATACCACTCGATCGATCGAGCAGCGCGCACCCAGATCCACCGCGACCCACTCTTCATCGAGACCAGCGCTCATCCATGCGCTGGTAAAGCTGTACGGCCCGCCCGCCTCTACACGCTCACTGCCGCTATAGAATTCCACCTGGCAGACCTTCCATTGAACAGGGTGAGCAGGGGGGGGCGGCTCAGAGTGTTGCTTCGCCTGCGAGGTCGCGAGCACGAAATCAATGCGGATAAAGCGCTTCTGCGTTAGCTGCTTCAATGCGATGGAGGGATAGTAGAGCTTCGTTCCGCTGACCATGTCCGGCGGATAGTTTGCTGGTGATAGCGGTGTCCCCGCACCGGCGCTGCCCATCTCGGTCCAGGCTCGCCCATCGTCAGATGCCGACACCGTTAATCGCATCGCGCCCGGATCGACCTCCTCGGGCATCACGAGAAACACCGCTACGTGGTCGATTGCGGGAGCCTCACCGCCGCCGCCCAGCTCCACCGCCGCCCACGTGTGCGCTCCCTCCAGTGTCAGCATGTTCACGTGCGAGTGGTTCAGCAGAATCTCGCGCTCGGTCTTCGCCAGCCTTCCCTGGGAGCTGGTCGCGACCGCAACCCACCGCGGCAGGTGAGTATCCGTGATGCCATCGGTCACAAGCTGCGCTGTAAGATTGTAGTCGTAGCTGC
>Ga0302270_10006147_pt1 | contig 10742 bp, 6 predicted proteins | sample III_Bog_E2_3_FD_198773 | JGI IMG/M metagenome (GOLD analysis project Ga0302270, IMG submission 198773) | Peat permafrost microbial communities from Stordalen Mire near Abisko, Sweden - III_Bog_E2_3 | ecosystem: Environmental > Terrestrial > Soil > Wetlands > Peat | place: Sweden: Abisko...
CGATTCGTGACGGTCCCGATACATTGCCCCGTTCAACTCCGCGCCTAGCAATACACTGATTGCCGTAATGTACAGCCAAATCAACGTGGCAACACCCGCGCCAAACGACCCGTAGAACATTGAGTAATCTGCAATGCGCGTCACGTACCACCCAAACGCCAGCGTCGACGGAAACCATAAAACCGTCCCCGTGATCGCTCCCGGCGCAACCCGCAACCAGTGTTCCCTGCGCTTCGTCCCGTAGTGGTAAAGCGCGGCAAGTACAGTGATGCTGGTCGCCAGCGCAATGGACCAGCGAACCAGGCGCCACACCAGCAAAACAACAAACCGCAACTCGTGCGCCGCGCTCTCAATCATCCATGCTTCAATCTGGCGGCCGAAAACCACCATCAGCGTGGCAAGCGACAACGGCACCAGCGCAATGGGAACCAGAAGCAGCGCGCGCAAGCGGCGGCCCCAGAAACTCCAATGATTGGCAGGCAGCCGATAGGCGCGGCGAAACCCCTCCATCAGCGACAGCATCAGTCCCAGCCCCGCAAAAATTCCCAGGCTGCAAGCCGAAAGCACAACCTGCGTCGAGTGGAAACTCCGGCTCAGAACGTAGGACTGCAGCAGTTCCATCGAATCCGCGGGAAGAATCTGCTCAAACGCCCCGCGAATCGTTCCCACCAGCGTTGTTCCTTCCGGCACTTGTGCTAGCAGCGTCGTAATCGCAAGCATCGCCGGAAAAAACATCAGCATGCCGGAGTAGGCCGCGGCTTTGGCGGTATTGAATACGTCGTTGGCCAAAGCCTGAACGGCCGCATTGCGAAGATGGCTGAAGAATCGAAGCATGCAGTCAAAGCCAAGAGTAGAGCATTTTCAGCATTTCAGGCCAGTCCCCGGCCCGGCGGCCCGCAGTCGATTCGCGCCCAGATCTTCAACCGGTGCGCACTGTGACCGGCGCGTCTGACATGAGCGAGTTTCACGATTTATCATGGCCGAGCCATGAGATTCAAAATCCTTCCTGCTTTTTGGCCTGCCTCGGGAATGCTCTTCTTGTCTGGGCTCGGCGTCCTCTTCGTTTCCGCCCAGACCAGGCCCGTTCCCAATCCGCAACTTGCCTCGAAGGAATTGAATGCGCGCGTCGAAGACCTGCTGAAAAAGATGACGCTCGACGAGAAGATCGGCCAGATGGCGCAATACTCAGCCGGCTATGCCACCGGTCCCAATGCGTCCAATCTCAAGTACGACGAATTGGCGTCGAAGGGCCAGGTTGGCTCCATGTTGAATGTGGTCGGCGCAGAAGCTACCAATCACTACCAGCACATCGCCATTGAAAAATCGCGCCTGCACATTCCAATTCTCTTCGGGCAGGATGTGATTCATGGCCACCGCACTACGTTCCCCGTGCCCCTCGCTCTTGCGGCAAGCTGGGATCCGTCGCTGGCCGAACTGGTGGCTCGTTCTGGCGCCACCGAGGCTCGTGCCGACGGCCTGGCCTGGGTCTTCTCGCCGATGGTCGACATCGCACGCGATCCGCGCTGGGGCAGAATCGTCGAGTCCAGCGGCGAAGACCCCTATCTCGGCTCTGCCCTGGCGCGCGCATGGGTCAAGGGCTATCAACAGGACGATCTCTCGAAACCGGATTCCGTCGCCGTCAGCGTGAAGCATTTCGCCGCGTACGGAGCGGCCATCGCCGGTCGGGACTATAACGCCGTAGACATGAGCGACACTACGCTGCGGCAGGTTTATCTCGCGCCCTATCGCGCCGCGGTCGATGCGGGTGCGGCCACGATGATGAGCTCCTTCAACTCCATCAATGGAATTCCCGCCACGGCCGACCCCTACACGCTTACCCGGATCTTGCGCGACGAGTGGGGCTTCGATGGCTTCGTCGTCTCCGATTGGGGAGCGGTGGCTGAACTCAAAAATCACTCCATTGGCGACGGGGCCACGGTTGCTCGCAAGGCTCTCGAAGCAGGCGTCGACATGGACATGGAAGGCAACCTCTACGGCGAGGTGATTGCGCCGCAGGTGCGCTCCGGGCGTATTCCTGAGAGCGTGGTCGACGAGGCGGTGCGGCGCATTCTGCGCGTCAAGTTTGCTCTCGGCCTGTTTGATCACCCCTTTACCGCGGAATCTGCGCCTTACGACGCCACGCCCGAACGGCGCACGGCCGCACGCAAAGCTGCCGAGGAAACTTTCGTTCTCTTGAAGAACGATCCAGTCGTGGGAGTCGGTGCTCTTTTGCCGTTGACTGCAAAGGCAAAAAAAGTGGCGCTAATCGGTCCGCTTGCCGATAATCCGCGCGAGATGCTCGGAGCCTGGGCCGTGACCGGCGATCCCCGCTATGCGGTCACGTTGCGATCGGCGCTCCAGGAACGCCTGGGCGACCGTTTGATCTATGCGCAGGGGTGCGATCTGCTTGCCGGCGAAGACGCCAACGTGCTGAAGCACGTTGATTTCGATCGGCCCATGCCGGCCAACGACCACGCTTCCGTTCCCGACGACGCCAGGACCATTGCCGATGCCGTTGCCGCGGCAAACAAGGCCGATGTGGCTATTCTGGCGCTGGGCGAGCCCGCCAATTGGATGGAGGGCGAAGCGTCAAGCCGCGCCACGCTGGGCTTCACGGGCGTGCAACAGAAGCTTCTCGAAGATGTTGTTGCCACCGGAAAGCCCGTCATCCTTGTCGTGCTGGCCGGACGTCCGCTGGAATTGAAATGGGCCGCTGCCCATGTGCCGGCAATTCTCGAAGCATGGAGCCCCGGGATCGAAGCCGGCCATGCCATCGCAGACGTTCTCTTCGGAGACGTCAATCCATCCGGCAAGCTGCCTTCAAGTTTTCCGCGCTCGGTGGGCCAGGAGCCTCTCTACTATGCGCAGTTGCCCACCGGCCGGCCGGCGAATGGAGATCTGGGCCACTTTCCGCAAAACGCCGCTGAAAAATTCGTCTCCCGCTACATGGACGAAGAGAACTCTGCGTTGTTTCCCTTCGGATGGGGACTCAGCTATACGCGTTTCAGCTACTCTCAGCCAACCATCAGCCGCTCGAAGGTTCCGGTGGCGGAAGTTGCCGCGTCCTCAGCGAGGCCGGTCGTCACCGTCGGTGTCGATGTCAGAAACACGGGCAGCGTCCCCGGAACCGAGGTCGTCCAACTCTATGTTCGCAACACCGAGGCCAGCGTGGAACAGCCGGTCAGGGAGTTGAAGGGATTTGAGCGCATCGCGCTGGCCCCCGGCGAGCGCAAGCACGTTGAGTTCACCTTGGGATTCGATGAACTGCATTTCTTGAATGCCGAATCCAAGCCGATTGTGGAAGCCACGAAATACAGGATTTGGGTTGGTGGCAGTTCGCTGGCTACGGCGGAGACGAGCCTGCAACTGGTGGAATAAGCTGAATAGGAACAGGATCGGATTGATCGAAGTAGTCGTTTGAATCGTGGAATGCGTCGAAAAGTTAAAGGAGGAAATTCGAAGTGCGTGCAAAAGAAATCACCAAAACATGGGTCGTTTCAACTCTCGCGCCGGTTGTAGTGCTGGCCGCATTTGGAACATTGGCATCGGGACAGCAACACAGCTCTCCCCCGGCAGCGCCAAGCAGTAGCACCACCACGCCCGACGCGGCATTGGAAGTGAAGCACAATCTCGCCGACCAGGCTTTTGTGAAAGAGGTTCTCGAGCGGGATGTGGCCGATCTGCAATTGGGCCAGTTGGCCCAGAGCAAATCGCAGAGCGACGATGTGAAGTCGGTGGCGCAACAGATGGTCGCAACCCGCACAAGCTTGGACAACCAGATGAAGGTGGTTGCCAGGCAGATTGATGTGAACGTGCCGAAAAATCCCAACAAGAAAGACAAGCAGGCAATCCAAAAACTCGACGCGCTCTCGGGAGCTGATTTCGACGCGCAATGGCTGCAGATGATGGCCAAATCCCATCGCCAGGACGTCAAGGATTTCCAGGGCGAGGCGGCCAACGCTCAGGAGCCGAGCGTGCAGCATGTGGCTCAGCCCGATGCCGACGTGCTTTCCAAGCAACTGCAGGCGATTGAGCAGGTGGCGCAGGCGCACAACGTGACGCTGGACGATAAAAAGTAGCCCTCAGCCCGGGGTTAACGAGCGTGCGGCTGCGATTTTCGTTCGAGGGCAGGGGGCGGGCCAGTTACACTGTCGAGCATCGGAGGCAGTGACCATGCAGACCCGGATCCAGGGCACCACCATGCCCGTGCTCGACGTGCAGCTTGACCCCAACGAAGGCGTGTTTTCAGAGAGCGGCGAACTCTCCTGGATGACCGCGTCCATCCAGATGACGACGCATACGCAGATGGGCGGCGGAGGCGGGTTGTTCGGCGTCCTCAAGCGTGTGGCCGGCGGCGGCAGCCTCTTCATGACCGAATACCGGGCAGTACAGTACCCCGGCGAGGTCTCCTTCGCCACCAAGGTTCCGGGTCACATCGTTCCCGTCCCCGTTGGTCCAGGCCAGGAGTACATGTTCCACCGCCACGGGTTTTTGTGCGCCACCGATGGCGTCACCATCGGCGTTGGCTTCCAGCAATCCCTGGGCGCAGGAATATTTGGCGGAAATGGTTTCCTTCTGCAGAAAATAGCTGGGCAGGGCACGGCATGGCTCGAACTTTCCGGCGAGCTGATCCTCAAGACCCTCGCGCCCGGTGAAGTGCTGCGCGTGCATCCGGGCCATGTGGGGGCCTTTCAGTCCTCCGTCTCCTTCCAGATCATGATGGTGCCGGGGCTGAAAAATGCCATCTTCGGTGGGGACGGCATCTTCCTGGCCGTGTTGCAGGGGCCCGGAACCGTGTGGCTGCAGACCCTGCCGATTTCGCGGCTCGCGCACCAGATTGGCGAATATCTGCCTCGCGGCGAATCGCGCCAGGCAGGGCCTGCCGCGGGTGGTGCACTGCTGGGTGGCATCGTCGGTTCGATCCTGGGTGGCGACCAATAGAGCCGGTCCTATCCAATTCAGACGAGACGCACAGTACCAGCCGGTTTCCGCGCCCATGCGCGCGGAAATCGGAATACGCAGCGGACGCATCGAAGCAAACAACCGTTTCTGCCTCCTCCCCGCGCTTCAGCCCCGTTGAGCGGGCGGGAGCGATGCAACGGGGGTTACGGTCTCTGTCACTTCAGATTCAGGAAAGTCGATGACTCCATCCATGTTCGTTCGTCGCGACTATCGCAGCGATATTTTGTTTGCCCTCGGTTTGATCCTGGCATGCGGTTTAGCGTGGCTGCTGCGTGAAGTGCTCATGCTGCTCTACGTCAGCGCGCTCTTTGCCACGGTTCTGACCCCGGTCGTGCGATCGACGGGAAGGCTGCGCATCGGCCGCTGGCGTCCCTTCAAGGGCTATGCCGTGTTTTTCCTCCTGCTCGCCGTGGCCGGCGCACTCACCGGCTTCGGATTTCTGGCCTTGCCCCCCGTCATTCACGACATGCAGGACTTTGCCAGGGAAATGCCTACGCGCCTGCCCTTGGTGCTCGACAGGATGCGCCACATTCCCTTCGCGAACAATTTGAATACCGATGAAATCACCTCAAAGGTGCAGGATTTTGTCAGCAACGCTGCCACCTATCTCTTGCTGTCCATCAAGAACTGGGCTGGCGCCATGGTGAATATCACCATGGGGTTCATTCTGACCGTCTATTTCATCCTTGAAGGCGCTTCGGCGTATGTCTGGTTCCTCTCCTTTGTGCCGCCGTCCAGGCGAAACCGGCTGGACAACGCTTTGCAGCGCGCACGAGTGCGGATGGATAAATGGCTGGTGGGCCAACTCAGCCTGATGTTGATTCTCGGCCTCCTGAGTACGGCGGTTTACCTCATTCTGCACATTCGCTACGCATTTGCTCTCGGCGTTCTCACCGGGCTTCTGAACATCATCCCCGTTCTGGGCGCGGCTATATGCGTGGGCCTGGCGCTGCTTGTCGCGGCCATCGATTCGTGGGGACGCGTGCTGGGAGTCGCCATCTTCTACGCTATTTATCTCCAGGTGGAGAATTCCTTTCTCACTCCGCGCATCATGCGCAACAGCGTGGGATTGCCGGGGCTCTCAATCCTGGTGGCATTGCTCATCGGCTCGGCGCTGGCCGGCGTGCCGGGTGCGCTGGTCTCGGTCCCTACCGCAGTCCTGGTTGCGGTGCTGATGGACGAATACCTGGTCTACAAACCCCAGAATTAAGTTTCGCGGCCCGAATCGGTAAGACCGTCCTTCGAATGGAATGTGTGCAGCGGACTCGTGCCCTCAACCCGGCCGGATACCGTCCGATTTTGAACAGTGGTTCTCAGATTCGCACGCCGATCGCCTCGGACCATTGCAGAGATTGCGCCGGTATCTTCCTGCATCTCAGTGAAATAGGCAGTTTCCAGCCAATGGCACTCGAAATGCTACGATGCGTAACAGTAGATTCTTGCGCTTCGGAGAAACACGGATGAAAACGCTGATTCAGGATGTGCGATTTGCCCTGCGGCAACTGGCCAAGACGCCCGGGTTCACGGCGACCGTGTTGCTCACGCTGGCGCTCGGAATTGGAGCCAATGCGGCAATCTTCACACTCGTAAACGCCATCCTCCTGCGCAATCTGCCCGTAACCGACCCCAAATCGCTGGTGCGCATCGGCGACAAAGACGATTGCTGCGTCAACGGCGGCTGGAACGACGAAGGGGACTACTCGCTCTTCTCCACCGATTCGTATTTGCTCTTCAAGAAAAGCATGCCCGAGTTCGAGGAACTCGCAGCCATGGAGTCGGGGTATGCCTGGAGGCCGCTCACGGTTCGCCGCGCAGGCGGCCAAACAATCGCCAAATCTGTGATGGGTACGTTTGTCTCCGGCAATTACTTCAGGGTCTTCGGACTCAACCCCGCCGCGGGGCGTCTCTTTGCGGATGAAGACGATCAAAAAGGAGCGCCCATCACCGCCGTGATGAGTTACGACGCCTGGCAGCAGGATTACGCCGGCGATCCAACCGTTGTCGGCAGCAGTTTCTACGTCAATACCAAACCGGTCACCATTATCGGCATCGCGCCCAAGGGGTTTTACGGAGACCGGCTCGACACCAATCCGCCCAAATACTATCTGCCCATGAACGCGATGGACCCTGTAATCGGCGCGCCCTACTTCAGCGACAGGGAAGTCGAGTGGGCTTATGTTCTTGGGCGCGTCAAGCCGGGCACTTCGCTCTCCCTGCTTCAGGCCAAGGCGAGCACGCTGTTGAAGCAGGAGTTCTCCGGGTTCAAGATGTTCACCACCGAGCGCGCCAAGCCCTTTCTCGCGCGGACCCATGTGGTGCTCTCTCCCGGCGGCGGTGGTATCCAGAACATGCAGGACGGGTATAAGGACCACCTGCGGCTGCTCACCTGGATCGCGGCGCTCGTCCTGCTTGTCGCCTGCGCCAACATTGCCAACCTTCTGCTGGTTCGCGGCATGAGCCGCCGCGCTGAGCTCTCCATCCGTTCTGCGCTCGGTGCGCAACGCGCGCGCATCGTGCGTCAGATGCTCACCGAGAGTGTGGTCCTTGCCGGCCTCGGCGGCTTGCTTGGACTCGTGATTTCGTTCGTCGCGGCGCGTGCCCTGCTCATGCTCGCCTTCCCCGACCAGCACAACATGCCCGTGCATGCGATGCCTTCGCCGCTCGTCATCGGTTTCGCATTCGGGTTGTCGCTTGCCACCGGCATATTGTTCGGCCTCGCCCCGGCGCTGTTGGCCTTGCGCGTCCAGCCCATTGAAGCTCTGCGCTCAAATGCCCGCACCACCGCGCAGGGAGCCTCCTACGTGCAGCGCGGATTGGTCGTTTTGCAGGCGGCCCTCTCGCTGGTGTTGTTGGTCGCTGCCGGGTTGTTCATCCAAAGCCTGAATAAAGCCCGCGGCACCGATATGCGGCTCGACGCCAATAACCGATACATCATTCATGTCAATCCGCAAGCGGCGGGATACAAGACCACCGAAGTCGAAGCGCTCTATCGCTCAATCGAAGACCGGTTCCACGCGCTGCCCGGCGTGGTCAAGGTCGGCCTCGCCACTTATACGCCGATGGAAGACAATAACTGGGGAACCGGTGTAAAAGTGCAGGGCGAAACCGACCTGCACAAGGGATCCTCGTGGGTCAAAGGAACTCCGGAATATTTTGACTCAGTCGGAACCCACCTCGTCATGGGCCGCGGATTCACGCCGCAGGATGTGCTGGGTGCGCCCCCGGTTGCCGTGGTGAACCAGGAATTCGCCAAGCAGTTTTTCGGAACGCGCAACCCCGTCGGGCATCGCTTTGGTGGTTCTGGCCCCGGCAAAGACGGCTCGTATGAGATCGTCGGCGTCGTCGAGAACACCACCTACACCACCGTTTACTGGAAAGACCACGCCATGTATTTCGTTCCCTTGACACAGCGGCCCGCCGTCACCGATCCCGACGATCCCGTCGAGAAAGACATGTCGATGTATGCCGGAGCGATTGTGGTCCAAACCAGCAGGCCGCTCTCCGGCTTTGAAAAGCTCGCCGGCGACACGTTGGCCGGCATCAATCCAAATTTGACGATCGTCAAGTTCCAAACCTTTCAGCAGCAGATCGACGATCGCTTCGTTGAAGAGCGTCTGATCGCGCGCCTCACGTCGCTCTTCGGATTGTTGGCGCTGCTGCTCGCGGGCATTGGGATGTACGGCGTCACCTCGTACACCGTGGTGCGGCGCACACCGGAGATCGGGATTCGCATGGCCCTCGGTGCGGCGCGCTCGCGCGTCATCGGCATGGTAATGCGCGGAGCGCTCCTGCAGGCCCTGGCCGGTTTAGCGATTGGGGTTCCGGTGGCCATGCTGTGCGTCCGCTTCGTGAAATCGCAACTGTACGACATCGCACGTGTCGATACCGTCGTGATGGCCGTATCCATCGGGGTTCTCGTTGCGGCAGCTTTCGTCGCGGGAATCATTCCGGCGCGGCGGGCAGCGACCATCGATCCAGTGAAAGCCCTGCGAGTGGAATAGCTCGCCGCCCCGCAGACCACTCAATGTACCCTTGCAGTGAATCGTAGCGGGAACTTCCTTCAGCATCGGAAGCGTGAAGGTCTTGACGAGCGAACTGCGGCAGCTTGTAGAAAAACTGGAAGGCGACCCCACTCTGATGGAGCCGCAACAGATGACTGCGCGCCTTGCCGCGCTCGACCGGCTCGATGCCTGCTTGCCGCTTCTACCGGCAGCCGATGAAAACGCGAGCGAACTTCACGGGCGAGCGCGAACTCTCTCCGATCGGCTCGAAACGGCCAACCTCGCAGTGCATGAGGCGATTCGCGCCGAAATCCGAAGCGGTGCGCGGCCTGACATGCTGCTGCATTGGGCGCATGCGCTCATGGACAGAAATTCGGCGCGGCCATCAGGCGTTCACCACTACGATAGCTTGGACGAACTCGTGACCGGCGTCCTCGGCTTCGATGAACCGGAAGATTCGGGTATTCGCCCCGAGCCGGAAAAAGTGCTGTACCAGCCCACCCCTGCGCGCCTCATCTTCAACCTTCTTGAAGAAACCAGGCTGACGGCAAACGATGTGCTCGTGGACCTCGGCTCCGGCATGGGCCACGTGCCGCTGCTGGCTGCGATTTGTACCCCTGCGCACTGTATCGGAATCGAGGTTGAGCAGGCTTACATTGATCGAGCCCGGCAGTGCGCTCAGCGATTGCATCTTCGCCGCGCACACTTCATCCGGCAGGATGCTCGCGATGCTGACTGCAAAGCAGGAACAGTTTTCTATCTCTACACGCCGTTTTCCGGATCGATTCTTCGCCGTGTGCTCGATCGGCTGCGGCATGAAGCGAGCACACGAACGTTTCGCGTGTGTACCTATGGGCCGTGCGCGGAAACTGTCGCGCGGGAGCCATGGCTCAAAGCAGAGCAAGAGCCACAAGCGCAGCGGATCACGGTGTTCGCGACGCGCGCCGCCTCAAGCACGAGGCAATCCTCTGCCTGAATGGATTCTCGAGCGCCTCATGTGCGAGCTTGCTTTGACGCGTCTCGTCTCCCGCCTAATTCCCGGCCGGCGATTTGCTCTCAAGCTCTTTCAGCTTGTCTTTGGCGTGCTCGTTGTCGGGGTTCTTTTCGAGCGATTTTTTGTAGTTCTCAATCGCCAAATCTTTTTGTCCCGATTTCAGGTAGGCTTCGGCCACGCTGTCGTACACGTTGCCCGAGTCGGGATAAAGGCTCACATTGAGCTTCAAAATGGTCACCGCTTCCTGAAGATGATTGCCGGTCAAGAGCTCGTAGCCCCAATCGTTCATCGCACCCTCATCCGGCTTGAACTTGGCATCCTGCTTTTGCATGGCCGCCAGCGCATCGGCCGCGTGGTCCCACCCTTTTTCATTGATCTCATGACGCAATCCATCCAGCGTTGATGGCGATCCAGAGGCGGGGCGAAAGTTAATCGCTAGTGTGTGCGCCGGAACGCCCGCTTCCGCGGGTGTCTTTTTCAGAAAGGCCATTGCATCGGCATCGTGCTTCAGGTAGGCGTTCAGGAACGTGAGCGTATAGCGCGCAACCCACGCGTAGCCCACGGCCCCGTCTGCGCGTACAAAGTCGTCCTTCCCTTCGAAATGTTTCCAGAAATCGTCCTGGCGCTGAAAAATCGAACTGAACTCCCCATGCGTCAGCCCCATCATGTGTACCGTCGTTAAATCGCCATGCTTCCAGTTGTTCAGCACGCTAGGGGAGTGATCGTCGTTCGCAGGGAAGTGCTCCATCTCCTCCATCGTGATCTCTCCCTGCGTGAAAAACAAA
>Ga0302270_10006152_pt1 | contig 10734 bp, 7 predicted proteins | sample III_Bog_E2_3_FD_198773 | JGI IMG/M metagenome (GOLD analysis project Ga0302270, IMG submission 198773) | Peat permafrost microbial communities from Stordalen Mire near Abisko, Sweden - III_Bog_E2_3 | ecosystem: Environmental > Terrestrial > Soil > Wetlands > Peat | place: Sweden: Abisko...
TCAGTGAATCTTTGATGCCTCCCGGCGCCCGCAATCAGACCGAAGTCTTCGCCGTGCACGGCGCCGACCCCGAAGTGCTGGCCTATGCCATGGCCAAGTACTCCCGCTCCGCTCTCTCCATGCGCGAGTCGCTGGCCGAAATCAGCCGCCAGCGCGCCGAGCAGTTCCTCAACACCTTCTATTTTCAATACGGCCACCGCTCCATCGCCGACCTGGCCCATGTGGCGATGGCCATCGAGCGGCTCAGCCTGCTGGCCGCCATTGTGCTGGTGGATGAGCAGAGGTGGGACGGCCAGGAACGATCAACACGCTACCAGAACTTCCTCAAATCCGGCTGGTATTTTCCTGATTTCGGCGAGGATTCCGGCGCGGCGCAGCTTTATTCCGATACCATTACGAGCCTTTTTTCCGCCTACCAGCGCACCACCGCGGCGGTTCTGGAGGCCCTGCGGCGGCGCGTTCCCTGCCCGGAGGCGATGAAGCCGGAGGCCTACGAGCGAACACTCAAGGCGCGCGCCTTCGACGTGGCCCGCTACCTGCTTCCGCTGGCCACCAACACTTCGCTCGGCCAGATCACGAACGCGCGGACGCTGGAGACTCAGGTCTCGCGGCTGCTCTCCCACCCCGCGGCCGAGGTGCGCGACCTGGGAACCAAGCTGCGCGAAGCCGCCATCGGCCCCGCATGGAATGTGAATGCCCAGGCCGGAGAGGTCCGCAGCGCTCCCACGCTGGTCAAGTACGCCCAGCCCAACGACTACGAGATCCAGACCCGCGCCGAACTCGCTCTCGCCGCCACCGAAATTCTCAATGGCCTGCCCTACGCAGTGGCGCCGGTGGTCGATCTGGTGGAGCTCACCGAGAGCCTGGAAGTTGAACTGGCTGCTACGCTGCTCTACTCGGCCAGCCATCACCCCTACCGGCAGATTCGCGACCTGGTCGCCGGGCTTCCAGCCTCTCGCATTGCGGAGATCGTGGAGCTAGGATTACGCCACCGCGGCAAGCACGATGAAGCACTCCGTGCTTTTCACGCTGGAGCTTCGCTCCGGTTTGACATTCTGATGGACATTGGCGGCTTCCGCGACATGCACCGCCATCGCCGCTGCACGCAGATCATCCAGCCGTTCACGGCGCTGCACGGCTACGAGACGCCCACGTCAGGCGACCTTGGCCCTGACGTAAACATCCTCGCCGAAGCCGGCGTCCTGGCCGAATTTCAATCCGCCGTTGCCCTGGCCCACGCCGCCAGCGCGCGGGTCGCGGCCAGCGCGGCTCCTGAAGCCGCCCAGTCGGCGCTCTACCTGCTGCCGCTGGCTACGCGTATTCGCTCGCTCTTCAAGATGGACTTCGCCGAAGCCCAATACATCATCGAACTGCGCTCTGGGCCCGCCGGCCACTTCAGCTATCGCCGCGTCGCCTGGGAGATGTTTTTGGCCCTGAAGCGCCAGCACCCGGCGCTGGCCCAGCAGATTCGCGTCACCGACTTCACCCAGCCCATCAACCTGCTGCAGCGGTAGCCGGTTCGCCGCGCTGCTAGAATCACTTGAGAGCCATCATGAGCGTTAGCGCCCTTTATCCCGGCACCTTCGACCCGCCGACCAACGGTCACATCGACCTGATCCAGCGCGGCGCCAAACTCTTTGACCACCTCATCGTCGCCATCCTCAACAATCCGGGGAAAGATCCGCTCTTCACCGTCGAGGAGCGCGTCGAGATGCTGAAGGAATCGACCAGCGCTCTGGGCAACGTCTCGGTGGCTACCTTCGATGGGCTGATGGTGGAGTTTGCGCGCCAGCAAGGCGTCTCGGCGATTCTGCGAGGCATCCGCGCCATCAGCGACTACGAGTACGAGTTCCAGATGGCGCTGATGAACCGACGGCTGGCCCCAGAGATCGAGACCGTCTTCCTGCAACCCGCCGGCCGCTACTCCTTTGTCAGTTCGCGCATGCTGAAGGAAGTCTTCAGCTTCGGCGGTGACGTGAGCGGCCTGGTCCCGCCCAACGTGCTCAAGCGCCTGCGCGGGCGCATCGGGGCGAGTTAGATGCACTCTGCTTTCTCTTTGGTTTTTTCAGGTCGAAAAGTCACTCCCCTTTTTTGCGTTGGAGAATTGAGGCAGAAACGGCAAGAGAGGGGGATTCATTGATAGATAAACTATTTATTTACAGTATCTTGAAAATCTACGCTGCGGAAATACTCCCAAAAGTACACCCTTCGAGAATTGATTAGACCCCTAGTGCTGCTATGGCGAATGGAGCACACCAATAGCAAATACGGTCATTGTTGCCGTGCTGTGCTCACTCGGTTGCAGCCTTATCATGATCTGCGCCGGACCGGGTTCAACTCCAGATTTGAGTGCACAAAGCTATTTCGGTTTGCAATTTCTTCAAAATAGGCGGAATAACCGGTCATGTAGAATTGTGGAAGGGAATGGAGATCATCCTCAATCTCGTCTGGGCGCTGCTGGCTCTTCTCTTCATGGGGCTCTGGCTGCGTCATGCGCCTCGCAACGGCGCCAGCACGCGGATGCAAGCCGTCGCGCTCTTGATGACCATCGTGATCTTTTTTCCCGTGATCTCGGTGACCGACGACCTGCAAATGGCTCTAAACCCAGCCGAGGCCGACGCTTACTACCTGTGTACGCGCCGCGATCACGCCGCAGTCAGCCCGCACTCCATCTTGCCCGCCGTTGCAACCCTTCCTCCGCCGGTATTCGCCGAGCTTTCCTTCGGCTTCCTAGGCTTTGCCGCGCCCAGCCAGCTTCCCACCCCGCTGGTGAAGATTCCCGCCATGGCTTCCATTCAGAACCGCCCGCCGCCCGCCGCCTGATCCTTCGCCGCGCTCTTCCTACATCTTTTGGCCTCTCTTCTTCTGTGTCCGCCGTACAAACCACGGCGCAAAGGCTGCGTATGAAGCGAATCTTCCCTTTCCTGCCGATTTCCGTGGCGGCCGTGCTGCTCTTGCTTGCGCCGGGTCTCAGTTCCGCGCAGCAGAGTCTTGCCTTGACCTGGGATCAGGTAAAGGCGAAGTTTGAAGCCGCCAACCCCGCGCTGCGGGCCGACGCCCTCGGCGTGGACGAGATGAAGGCCGCCGAGATTACCGCCTTCCTGCGCCCCAATCCCACGGCTTCCTTCACCATGGACCAGCTTTATCCTTTCGGCGCGCACTACGACCCCAACGTTCCCGGCGTGCGCAATCGTCCGCTGAGCAATGCGCTCACCACCGGCTCGGTCAGCTACCTCTACGAGCGCGAACACAAGCGCGATTTGCGGCTCGAAAGCGCCAAGGAGGGCACGCAGATCGCCGGCTTACAGCATCAGGATCTGGAGCGCAATCTTCTCTTCAATCTGCGCGCGGCCTTCGTCGATACTCTGCAAGCCAAGGCGGTGCTGGATCTGGCCCGGGCCGACCTCGAATACTACGACAAGATCATCGCCATCAGCCGCAATCGTCTTCGCGCCGGCGACATCGCGCAGATCGATCTGGACCGCATCGAGCTGTTGCGCGTCCAATATGAAGTGGAGATTCAGAACGCCATTGTCAACCTGCGCACCTCCAAGATTCAGCTTCTGCAACTGCTCAACGAACGCACGCCGGTGGAGCAGTTCGATGTGACCGGCCCCTTCGACTTCTCCGACGATCTGAAGCCGCTGGAAGACTTCCGGCAGGTAGCCCTCGACGAGCGTCCCGACCTGAGAGCCGCGCTGGAGTCCATCCAGCAGGCCCAGACCAACCGCAAGCTGGCCCAGGCCAACGGCTCCGCCGATCCCACCTTCGCCGTCGATTCGGGAGCCAATCCTCCGCTCGATCCCTATGTCGGCTTCAACATTTCCATTCCCGTGCGCATCTTCAACCGCAACCAGGGCGAGAAGCAGCGCACCCAGATCGACATTAGCCGCAATCAGCAATTGACCGAAGCCGTTCGCGCCGAGGTCTTCAGCGACGTGGACTCGGCCTACGTCGAAGTGGAGAGCAACATCGCGCTGCTCCGGCCCTACAAGGCGCAATACAAGGCACAGGCTCTGCGCGTGCGCGACACGGTGACCTATTCCTATGAGCACGGCGGCGCATCGCTGATGGACTTCCTCAACGCGCAGAGCGACTACCGGGCCGTCCAACTGGCCTATCTGCAACTGATCGGCTCCTATCTGACCGCTGCCGGACAACTGAATTTAGCCGTGGGACGCGAGGTAATCCAATGAAATCATCTTTCCGTATGAGTGATTCTCCTAGAATTGCGCGGACTCTCGTTCTGGTCACAGTCTTCGGCCTCGCTCTCTCCGGCTGCAAATCCAAAGAAGAAGGCAGCGGCGCGCCGCCGCAGACCCAGGTCATTCAAGTGGCCGACATGAACCTGCTCACCATCGACGCCAAGGATGTGGCCAAGTTTCCGTTGACCTCAGCCACTCAAATCGAGACCGCTTCCGAGTTGACCGCGACCGGCTCGGTTTTTCCCGATGTCTCCCGCGAGATTCCGGTGATTTCGCTGGCCAATGGCCGCGTGGTCGACATCAAGACCCGTCTCGATGACAACGTCAAAAAAGGCCAGCTACTTCTGAAAGTGCAAAGTCCGGACATCACCAACGCCTTCAATGCCTATCTGAAAGCAGCCAACGACGAGCATTTGGCTGATATGGCTTATCTGCGCGCCGAAGACCTCTTGAAGCATGGCGCCATTTCGCAGGCCCAACTCGAACAGGCCGAGGATTCGGAGAAAAACGCCAAGGCCGACCTGACCGCCGCAGAAGAACAGTTGACGACTCTCGGTGTCAATAAAAACCACCCCAGCAGCGTCGTGAATGTTTACGCGCCGATCTCAGGCGTCATCGTGGCCCAAAACGTGACCAATGCAAGTGCGGCGGGTGTGAGCCTCTCAGGTTCTGCCACGGCCTTCACCATCGCCGACCTCTCCAGGGTATGGATTATCTGCGATGTCTACGAAAACGACATTCCCAAGCTGCAACTCGGCCAGGAAGCAAAAATCAAATTCAATGCCTTCCCCGACCGCCCGCTCACCGGCCACATCAGCGACATTGGCCCCATCCTCGATCCGTCGCTGCGCACGGCCAAGGTTCGTATTGAGGTTGCCAACCCCGGCTTCCTCAGGCTGGGCATGTTTGCCACCGCCACGTTTACCAGCAAGAGCAAAGAGATCCACGCCGTGGTGCCCGCCGAGGCCGTTCTTCATCTCCATGATCGCGACTGGGTCTTCCTGCCAGTTGGGGGGAATCAGTTCAAGCGCACCGAAGTTCACGCAGGCAAGATGGCTGATGGAAACCGCCAGGAGATTCTATCCGGCATTCAGCCCGGTCAGCAGGTCGCCGGCAACGCATTGCTCTTGGAAACAGCGGGGAACCAGTAGATGATTCGCGCATTCGTCGATTTCGCGCTCAGGAACCGCTGGATGGTCATCGGGGGACTTGTTGTCCTCACCGCGTGGGGCATTATCTCGTTCCGCAACCTGCCGATCGAGGCCTACCCGGATGTGGCCAACAACTATGTTCAGGTCATTACTCAGTGGCCGGGGCGTAGTGCTGAAGAGATCGAGCGCCAGGTCACCGTTCCGGTCGAGATTCAGATGGCCGGCATTCCTCACCTTACGCATCTTCGCTCGACGACGCTGGCCGGCCTATCGAGCCTCATGCTCATCTTCGACGACAACTCCACTAGCGACGTCAATCGGGAACACGTTCTCGAACGCCTCAGCCAGGTTAATCTGCCCGCCAATCTCGTTCCTCAAATGGGCACCGACTGGAGCCCTGTCGGCCAAATCTACTGGTATACCCTGGAAAGCACCAACCCCGCCTTCGACGTGATGGAGAAGAAGTCGTTGGAAGACTGGACGCTGGAGAAGTCCTTCAAGGGCGTCCAAGGGGTGGTCGACGTTTCCAGTTTTGGCGGACCCACCAAGGAGTACCAGATCAAGCTTGATCCCGATAAGCTGGTCTCGCACGGATTGAGTATTGCCCAGGTCGAGCAGCAGATCGCCGCCAACAACAGCAACGGCGGAGGCAGTTTCATCGAGCAAGGCGCGCAGCAAATCAACGTGCAATCCGCCGGCCTCTTCACCAGCGTGCAGGACATCGAGAACACCGTCGTCAAGACCACGAACGGCACGGCCATCAAAATCAAGGATATCGCCACTGTCGCGCAAGGTCCCAAGATTCGCCTCGGACAGATCGGCAAAGCCATTCACCGCGTCGACGGAAAGATCGTCGATAATCCCGACACCGTGGAAGGCATCGTCCTGTTGCAGAAGGGCGACGACTCCGATCCGGTCCTCGACGGCATTCACGCCAAAGTCAAGGAACTGAACGAACACGTCCTGCCCAAGGGCGTAAAGATCGTTCCCTTTCTCGACCGCTCTGACCTGGTGCGCTATACGGTGGACACCGTCGAGCGCAACCTGACCGAGGGAATGATTCTGGTTGTGATCGTTCTCTTTCTCTTTCTCGGCAATGTGCGCGGCGCCATCATTGTTGCGCTCACAATTCCCGTCGCGCTGATGTTCGCCTCCATTTGCCTGGATCTCAGCCACATCCCCGCAAACCTGCTCTCTCTGGGCGCATTGGACTTCGGGATGGTCGTTGACGGCTCTGTCGTCATGATCGAAAACATGGTGCGTCATCTCAACATCAAAGGCGATACTCGGTCGCCAATGCAGAAAATTAGCAACGCGGCCCACGAGGTGCTGCGCCCAGTCTTCTTCGCGCGCGGCATCATCATCACCGCTTACCTGCCCATCTTCACCTTGCAAGCCGTCGAGGGCCGTCTCTTCAAGCCCATGGCCTGGACGGTCACCTTTGCCCTGATCGGCGCACTTCTCTTTGCCATCCTTGTCGCTCCGGTGCTGGCAAGCCTATTCTTCCGCAAGGATGCAAACGAGTGGGAAAACCCACTTCTGCTTTGGCTTACCGGGCACTATCGCACGGCTGTCCGCTCCGCGATTCTCCACCGCAAACGCACCGTTGGAATCGCAACTGCCCTCTTTGCCATCGCTGTCTATCTCACTTTGGGCGGCCCCATCGGATCGGAGTTCCTTCCCCACCTTGATGAAGGCTCCATCTGGGTGCGCGGCACACTGCCTCCCAGCGAAGGCCCCACCGCCAGCATTGACTTCACCAACAAGGCGCGCCTGGTGATGGCCTCGTTCCCTGAAGTTACGCAGGTCGTGAGCCAGACCGGCCGCCCCGACGACGGCACGGACACCGCCGGCTTCTTCAACACCGAATACTTTGTTGATCTCAAGCCCAAGAAGCAATGGCGGCCCGTCTTCCATCAAGACAAGGAAGCGTTGATCGCAGCCATCGACGCAGAGCTATCAAAGTTCCCCGGAGTGATCTGGAATTACTCTCAGCCCATCTCCGACAACATGGAAGAGGCCGTCTCCGGCGTCAAGGGAGAGCTGGCCGTCAAGCTCTATGGCGATGACTTGCGCACCCTCGAACATGAGGCCGAGAAGATTCAGACGCAAATGGCATCGGTTCCGGGCGTCGGCGACCTGGGCATCTTTCGCATCGTCGGTCAACCCAATCTGAATCTCCAGGTGGACCGCGCCGCCGCGGCTCGCTGGGGCATCAACGTCGCCGACATTCAGGACGCCGTGCAGACTGCGGTCGGCGCCAACGCCGTTACCCAGGTGCAGCAGGGCGAGGCCCGCTTCGATGTGACTCTGCGCTATCAGCAGCAATTTCGCGATACCCGCGAGGCCATCCAGAACGTGCGCCTTCTCGCACCATCCGGCGAGCGTGTCTCCCTCGCGCAACTTACCCGAGTTTCCACCGACGACGGCGCCGAGCAGATCAACCGCGAGGGCGGCCAGCGCTACATCGCAATCAAGTATTCCGTGCGCGGACGAGACCTGGGTTCCACGGTTGAAGAGGCAATTTCCAAGGTCAATCGCAACGTGAGCCTGCCCGACGGTTACCACCTGGAATGGGCCGGCGAGTACGAGAGCCAGAAGCGCGCCGACAAGCGCATGGCCATCGTGGTGCCTATCACGGTGCTGGCCATCTTCATGATCCTGTACACCATGTTCCGCTCCTACAAATGGGCTCTGCTCATCTTGGTCAGCGTAGTAATGGCCTCCATCGGCGGTCCGCTCGCACTGTTCCTTACTCACACAAATTTTTCAGTTTCGTCTGCTGTCGGCTTCCTGGCGCTGTTCGGCGTCTCGGTGCAGACCGGCGTCATCATGATCGAGTTCATCAACCAACTCCGCGCCCGCGCCAAGGGTAAGGAAGTCTCCTATGAAGAGCACATCATCGACGCCGCCGTCGATGGCGCGGTCCTTCGTCTGCGACCCATCATGATGACGATGCTTGTGGCCACGTTGGGTCTACTGCCTGCGGCCTTTTCCCATGCCATTGGCTCGGACTCGCAGAGGCCCTTCGCCATCGTTATCGTTGGCGGCCTGCTCGCCAACCTGATTATCGGAATCTTCCTGCTGCCCACACTCTATGTATGGATGGCGCGCAACAACGACATCCTGCCTGCCGCCGAATCTGCCGAGGAATATTAATCGACAAAACTGGAGGCCAATTGTTTCTCTTCGAGGGAATGGAGCATAACAAAGCCCTCAAACCAAAAGTACACCCGCCAGAACACGGCTGCACCTGGATGCACCTGGACGCAGAAAGACGTAAAGCCTAGAATTTGCTAGGCTTTGCGTCTTTCTATCGGATGTCTTTGGATGTTCTTGGAAGGGTTCCTGGCGAGAGGGGGATTCATATCGACTGCCATGTTATTGATTTGCAATTGGTTACAAATATGTTTTCATAAAATACACCCAAAAGTACACCCACCGAATCTGCTCTAGGGAAAAATAGGCTCCCAATTCTACAAGCTGACGATTTGCGCCAGAATCAACCACCACGCTCCGATGAATCCCATAGTACCATTCCCCGGCGCTGCCGGACGGGAACCAACACTCGACTTCTTCTAACAGCAAGCGAATGGAGCGCTTCGTTAATTTGAATGAGTAATGAAGCCACAGAAAGATGGATCGAGGCTTCAACCTTTCGGCTGACGACTGTTCTCGACTGGCGGATTAGACTTCGGCTGAGAGGATTGTTAACGTGGAAGAACTGCGTAAGCCAATAGGACGACGCAGCCTGTTGAAGGCTGGCGGATTTGTTGCGGCAACCGGCACGCTTGGGTGGCTTGGAGCGCTTGTGACCGGTGTCGGCACTGGGAGCAACCAACGAAAACGCGCCCGGTGGGTCAAGACTGTGGTCCGGCCCACATTGGGTGAAACGAACGCCGATTACAAGCGATTTTCGGGCTTCGATATGTTTGCGCTCTATCGTCCATTGAAGACGCAACACGAGGGAACTGGTTCCTTTGAAGCGGAGCAAGTCTCCAAGGCCAAGCGCCTGATCGCGTGGACCAACGAGAAGAAGCCCGGATTCAGTCTGCCCGATCAGAAGTTGAGCGAAGGCGCTTGGACTGTGATGCGCAGCTCCAGACCCGGCACGGGCCTGCTGTCATGGACGCGCACTCCTGGGCGCACATCAACAGAACCAAGCGCCCAGCGTTATACGGCTTCGCCGGAGGAGATGGCGAACACCGTGAAGGCTGCGGCGCGACTCTACGGCGCCCGGCTTGTCGGCATCGCGCCGATGAACGAGAGCTATGTCAACCTGCAAGTGCCGCGGCAAGATGAGAAAGAGAAAGATAAAGATATTGTCTTTGAAGATGTCGATGTGCCGGAGGTGACGGACACCAAGTTTGTGATCCCCCGGAAGATGAAGTGGGTGGTGGCTATCGCCATTCCGATGGATATCGAACTGCTCGCTCGCACGCCCACGCCACTTGGCGATGCAGCCTCGGCGCTCGGCTATAGCCACTCTGCTTTTGTGGTCTCATCGCTGGCCGTGTTTATCCGCGGCCTCGGCTATGAGGCGATACCTTGCGTGAACGATACGGCACAGAGCATACCGTTCGCGCTCGATGCGGGCATTGGCGAATTGAGCCGCCTCAATAAGCTGGTCACGCCTGAGTTCGGTCCCGCGGTTCGCTTGTGCAAGGTCTTTACCGATCTGCCCATGGCATACGACAAACCTGTCGATTTCGGCCTGGTAGAATTCTGCAAGACGTGCAAGAAGTGCGCTGAGGTGTGCCCTTCGCGTGCCCTTTCGTTCGACGACGAGCCGAGTTTCAAAACCAAAGGCCCGTGGAATAATCCCGGACACAAAACCTGGTTCGAGGACTCTTACAAGTGTTTTGAATATTGGCAGAAGTCGGGTTCGGCTTGCGGCGTGTGTCTTGCCAGTTGCCCGTACACGAAGGGCGATCAGGCATGGATTCACGAAGGTGTGAAGGCCACAGTCTCCATGGCGCCGGCCACGGATGGCGTCTTCCGCATCATGGACAATGCCTTCGGCTACGGAAAACAGCGCGATCCTGAACAATGGTGGACGAAAGATCAGCCATCCGGTAGAAGAGGATGACCATGACGAACGGCGACGATGTTGTTACGATTACATTGCGCAAGCGCCCGTGGTGGTTTTGGGTTTGTACCGGATTGTGGCTGCTACTAGAAATCCTGCTGGTTCAGACAGCCTTGGCCAGCGCGCGGGAATCTGAATACCGTGCGGCCTCCATCAGTTGGATTGCCGCTGCCATTCTGGCCGCCGCCGGCGTCTTTGGCTGGCTGCGCCGGGGATAATCTCGCAGGCTGGGCGAGTCACACAAGCAATCCTAAAAACGGAGGCGTGAACGGCTCTCTCCGCTGCTTGT
>Ga0302270_10006172_pt1 | contig 10718 bp, 8 predicted proteins | sample III_Bog_E2_3_FD_198773 | JGI IMG/M metagenome (GOLD analysis project Ga0302270, IMG submission 198773) | Peat permafrost microbial communities from Stordalen Mire near Abisko, Sweden - III_Bog_E2_3 | ecosystem: Environmental > Terrestrial > Soil > Wetlands > Peat | place: Sweden: Abisko...
TGCTCGTCGGTCAAAGTGGAGCGGGCGACTCCGGACGCTTCATCGGTCACGACGATCTTCGCCATGGGGATGACGGCTCCAGTCTTGTCCAGCACGGTGCCCGTCAAGGTGGCGGCGTTGCTCTGCGCGAAGGATGCGGTGCCGGTAAACAGCAGGATCAGCATCAGCGTCATGCCCGTTGCGATGGTGCAGATTGCCTTTTTCATGTACTTGCCTTCTTCCTGGCCTTCTGAGATTCAAGTGTTCCGGATGTGGCCTGACCCGCAGCATGAGCGCGTCCAACAGGCCGGAGGGAAGGAGCGGAACTGCCTTCCAATCCACCCCACGAATCCTATTCCGCGCAATGGACAATGCGAATCCTACGAAAGTCGGATTCTGGGGAAACATTTTTTGAGAGGCGGGTGGGGAAGTGACGAAAGTGTAGTGCTTCCATGACCGGAGCGGGGTGAGACGGCCTGGATGGAATCCAAAACCTGGAGCGCGCGGCGTCTCAGAGGTGAATCAGACCGCGCTGCAAAGCGGTCACCACCGCCTGCGTGCGGTCGCTGGCGCTCAGGCGCATCAGAATGACGCTCACGTGACACTTTACGGTGGCTTCGGTAATGCCCAACTGCACGGCAATCTCCTTGTTGGAATTGCCTTTGGCCACCAGCGCAAGCACCTGCCGCTCGCGTGTGCTCAGGTTGCTGTCCGGAGTCCTCGCCGCCAGGGCCTGGGACATGGGAGGGGGCAGGTAGCGGCCTCCGGCATGCACCCGGCGCACGGCACTCACCAGCATCTCCTGGGGCAGGCCTTTGACCAGGTAACCGCTGGCTCCAGCTTCCATCGCCTGGTGAATATCCTCGTCGCCCTCGTAGGTGGTGAGGACGATGATGCGCGCATCCGGCGCTCTCTGGCGAATGCGGCGAATGGTCTCAACGCCGCTGATTCCCGGCAGCCGCAGGTCCATCAGTGTCACATCCGGCTTGAGCGCGGCATGCTGCTGGATGGCTTCTTCGCCGGTGCCGGCCTGGCCCACGCACTCCATTTCCTTGGAGGAGGAGATGAGGGCGGCAATGCCCACACGCATGATGGGATGGTCGTCGACGATGAGGATTTTCACGGGCGGCATTGGAACACGATTATAGTGGGCGCAAAGAGGCTTTGTCGGTAAGCGCGGACTTGGCTCCGGGCGCCGCCGTGTTCAAGGAGAAATTTTGGACTGCGGAATCGTCATCCGCAGCCGCGTTCCATGGTGCGGCTGGCTCTGGATTTCCAGTTGGCCGTTGAAGCGATGCACGCGCTCGCGAATGCCCTGCAGACCGTAATGGCCGTCGGCCGGAGCGGCTGCGGGATCGAAGCCTTCTCCGTCGTCGGCTAGGACCATCTCCAGCTTGTCCGGCGAAAAGTGCAATTCGGCGCGTATCTCCTCAGGATGCCCATGCAGAACGGCGTTAAACAAGCCCTCGCGCGCCACCATCATGAGCTCGTGCGTGGCCTGCTGGCCCACGGGGAAGATCTTTCCTTCGCTGCGGAAGTCCACGCGCACGCCGTATTCCCGGCTCACCCGCTCGGTCATCTGTTGCAGGCAAGTGGCCAGGTCAACGGGGCCTTCCGCGCCGGCGCGAAGATTCCAGACCGCTTGACGGGCCTCGTCCATGGTCGCTCGAATCTGCGTATTGGCGTACTCGATCAGGTGCTGGCGGGATTCGCTGTCACCCACTTCGCAGCTTGAAGCCGCCTCCAGCATGGCGGAAACGCTGGCGCATCCCTGGATCAACGTGTCGTGCATCTCCCGCGCCAACCGGGTGCGTTCGCTCAACACCGCCTCAAAACGTCCATGCACCTGCTTCATCCTCACCTGGTAGGCCAGGGCCGAGAGCAGACTGGCGGCCAGGACACAGAGCGCGATGAACCAGGGCGTTCGGTAAAAATAGGGCCGCTTGAGAAAGGAAATCGATGCGCTGGGCCGCCGGCCGGGATGATCCGTCTCCCAGGCCTCCACCAGGAAGGTGTAGCCGCCGGCGGGCAGGTTGGTGTAGGTGGCGAGCCGTTGCTGCGTGTTGGCATAGGTCCAGTTGCGATCGTAGCCATCGAGCTTGTAGCGGAAGCGGAGACCCTCTTGCGAGCGCAGCAGGACCGGCTCATAAGCAATCTCCAGGCGGCTGCTTCCCGGGTCCAGCTTCAAGCTTTTGGACAACGGCGCCGGGCGGCCATCGACCGTGACGGCATCTATGTTCAAGCCGGAGAAGATGGGATGCTCCAGGGCGTCGGGGCGAATGCTCCAGAGCCCCTGGCTGGTGGGAAACCAGGCCTCTCCGGCAGCGGTCAGGGCTCCGGCGGGCTGCGTTCCCCCGTAGAACTGTGCGGGCTTCCCGCTCTCATTGGCGCGAAAGATGCGCAGAGAAAGGAGTTGCTGCCGGTCGCCGGCCTGCTCGTCCAGTTCGCCCCGGTTGAGCAGCATGACCCCGGCCGGGCCGCTGAACCAGAAATGCCCCTGCTTGTCTTCGAGGATGGAGTAGATGCTGTCGCTGGCCAGTCCGTTGGCCGTGGTGTAGTGGGAGAGCTGGCCGTCGCGGTAGCGATAAAGGCCATGGGCGCGGGTGCCAATCCAGATTCCCCCATCCGCATCCTGATGCAGCGCCCACACCTTCTCGTCCCCCAGCGCGGCTGTCAAGGCGTCATTGAGGAACGCTCCATTCCTGTACCTGCTGAGCCCGTGCTCGGTGCCGATCCAGATCACACCGTCCCGGTCCTCCAGCAGAGAGCGGATGCTGTTGTAAATCAGCCCGTTCTGGGCCGTGAAGTTCTGCGTCTTCCCTCCGCCGAGGTGGCTGACGCCATTGTCGGTTCCGATCCACAGGCTGCCGTCTCTCGACTCCAGAAAGACCCGCACGAAGTTGTTCACCAGCCCCGTGCTGGCCGTGAAGTGCGCGGTTTGGCGGCCGGAAAGGTGGTAGACGCCGCCGCCGTCGGTGCCAATCCAGAGCGAGCCGTCGCGGCTGCGCAGCACATTGCGCACCCGCACATCGCCCAGGGCTGAAAAGCCCACCGGCACGGCCTTGCCGGCCTCGACATGGACCAGTTTGTTTGAAGCGGCCCAGAGCGAACCGTCCGCGTCCAGGGCGACGGTGCCGAAGTCCGAGTCGGCGGCTTCTGACAGGGCCAGCACGCGCACCGGCGTTCGGCTCAGGCGCATCATCCCGGCCTGGGTTCCCAGCCAAAGGTTGCGGTCTGAATCCACGAAAATGGAAAGCACGGTATTGCTGATGAGCGGCGCAGGCGCCTTGAGGCGGGTGACGCTGTCGCCGCGGATTCTGAAGATCCCGGCGCCGATCGAGCCGGCCCACAGCTCGCCGTTGGGCGCCTCCCGCAGCGAACGGATGGTGCCGGAGACCCCCCGAACCGGCTCGAAGCGGTCATCTCCGGGGAGCAACCGGTAGAGGCCGCCGACCGTCCCAACCCAGATCACTCCACCCGCGGTCTCAAGAAACGATTTCACCTTGTTCTTGCTGTCGTTACCCGGCAGCGAATACTCGCGGGACTGGCCGCTCTTCAGGGAGTAAAGCCGCGACCCGCCGATCCACATGCGGCCGGCGCGGTCTTCCAGCACGGCATGCACGTTGAATTCCGGCACCCCCAGGGGCTTGTCGGCACGCTCCAGGCGGCCGTTCCTGGCCCAGAACAGGCCGTCATCGGTTGCCACCCACAACAGTCCGTTGCGATCCTCTGCAAGGGCGCGGACAAAGTCGGACGTCTGGCCATTGGCCGCGGGGTAAGCATGAAACGCTCCGTCGCGCCACTCGATCAAGCCGCTGCCGTCGGTGCCAATCCACAGACGGCCGTCGTGGCCGACGAGCAGGCAAAACACGCTATTCTCGCCGAATGCGGGAGTGTTTTCGTGCGCGAACAAGCGAAAGCGCGCCCCATCAAAGCGCAGCAGCCCGCCGCTGGTTCCCACCCAGAGATAGCCGTCCGGGGTCTGGGCAAACGCCTGTACCGTTTCCTCCGGCAAGCCATCCTGCGATTGCCAGGAACGGGTGGTGTAATCCCACGGCTCGGCAAGGCTCGAAGGTGTGCCAGCAGGCGGCTGCTGGGCCAGGGCCGTCGCAGCCGTCACCAGAAACATCCAGGCCACTTTCAACAAGAGTCCGTAAAGCACCAACAAGGCCGCCGATTGAGGTTCCAGACCTTCCCAGGCATGGCAGGTCGAATGTCGCACGTCTTTCACAGCACGGCCTCCACGCACGGAGATCCCGACAGCACGTTCCACAGCCATTCTCGCTCACCAACGCAAGGAGCGAAGAACTTGCGCTCGCCGTACGGTGTCGATTGGCCGGCGCATGGCAGACGCATGAAGGAGACTTTGAGGGGAATCTATAGCCTGAGAAGGCGGCTACAGCGGTTCCACAGTTGCTGTACCCAGGAGCCACAGCTATCAAGTGCCCTATTCATCAAGAAAAAGGCACCCTTCGCCGCGCCACAAAGGGCATGTGAATTGTGGAACCGCTCCAGGGCTGGCCCGCGAACGCGAGCGCGGCAGGCGTTGACGGGCGCGAAGTAAGAGTAATACTGGGTGCCGTTGACCACGTAGGGATCGATGAACGGACCTTCCTCAGCCCAACACCGATAGCCGATGTTATCGATGGAGTCATTCGAAGCCAGGCGCAGGCCGGTGGTGGAATCGAATTGTGCGATATGCGTGCCGTCCATGCTGACACGGAAAAGGCGTCCCTCGCGGAGGCACCTTGTTGACCCCGCACCCTCCGCCAACCCGGACGGCCGGGACGTGATCCTGTGGGCATCGGCAGATGCAAGTCCCAGCCATGGCGACCGATTCGAAACACCTCGACCTCGCCTGCCGCAGACCTCAGTGCCAGCCCACCGCTGCCTGGACCAAACCGTCCCTGGCAACCGCCACCCCCGCCGGCTCCTGCGCCGCATCGTACTCCGGCTCGGCCGCGGCCTCGTTTTCCTGCTCGTTTTCCTGCTCGACCCGGGGCTGGCCAAAGGAATAGCCCCGGATGGCCAGGTAGAACAGCAGCTCCACGCGGCTGGACACGCCCAGTTTCTCGAAAGCCTTGAAAAGATAATTCTTCACCGTGTGCTCGCTCAGGCACAGCTCGCTGGCGATGGCCTTGTTGGTCCTGCCCCTGGCCGCGCACTGCACCACCTGCAGTTCCCGCGTCGTCAATCCCAGCGAATCGCCCCGGCTCAGCGCGCTGGGCGCCGGTATGCTCCTGAACGCCTCCAGAAAGCAGTCCGTCGCCTCTTTGCCCGCCCAGATGGCGCCCTTCCTTACGTGCTCCACGCAATCGATGAACTCGGCCATCGAATCCTTGGGATTGAACACCCCCCGCGCCCCGGAGAGAAAGGCCCGGATCACCAGGTCGTTCACCGGTTCGTCCATCAGAATGATCATGGGGATTTTGGGGTGAGCCGCGTAGACCGTCGCGGCCAGGTCGAAGCCGGCCCCCGGAATCGAGTTCAGATCGGCGCTGATGATGATCAGATCCACCCGGTTGGCGCGCAGCACCCGCGCCAGATCCGGCTGCCGAGTCGCCACCGCATCGCACCTCAGATTATGGGCCAGCGAATCGGCCAGCAAACCGCTGGTCAGCGAGTCGCGGCCCACAATCACCACCTTGCTGGCAGCCTCCTCACGCCGGGAAATATTCAGCACTTTTTCTTGCTCCATCGGACTCGACAACATCGAACAACCTCCAGGGGGACCCTGTTGAAGGCAATCAACAAAGACATTGGTGAACCTTACCGCAAAACAATTCAGTGGGGACTGATTCTGGTCTGATGCACCGGAGAACCGGCAGGTTGCTTGCTAGGCGATTACCGTTCTCTATAACAACGCAAAGTATCCAACAGGGAAATCCGGGATCGAACGCTCAGTGCCGGAATAGCATGGCACAAAAGTCCACCCTTCGTTACCGGCATAGGACTCTTGTCTTCACAGCGATACCGGCTCACGCTGAAATCATACGAGCAGTGGGGAAACTATAACCCACACCCAAGCCAAGGGCAAGACCTTTTTAAGTGCGGTCCGCTCTTCTTGACCTCAGACTTTCTTCTCTAGGCAAAGCTGGGATCAATCTGGAACGACTCGTTACATTTCGGGTTACATCCGTAAGCAATGAGGGAAACGAAGGTATTGGATACCAATGTGTCTATCTTGTACTTTCAGGTATCTCCCGGTCCATGCGACAGTCCGCTGCCGCGACTCTGGCATCCCTCATGTAGCTTTGCCCACTCTCCACTGGCAGCTCAGGCCGCTTTGCCTTGAGTCATACAGTATGGGGCTCGACTTGCCATTTTCCGCCCAGGCGTCGCCACATGTGACTCTAAGTACCACCCACAAGTAACTTCTTGAAGTAACCTATGCGGATACCCCGCGCTGTGACCTTTTTGGGGTGGGAAAGTGGCGAGTGTGTGGGCCCGAGTCGGCTGACGATGGATTGTTTGATGGAGTGCAGAGTCTCATCCAGTCTTCCGCGGCGTTCAAGGAAAGGCCGGGCCCCTTGAGGCAATCGAGTTGACTGCCCTGCCTGACTGGAGGTAGATGACAAAGACAGGGAGCAACCTGGCGAATTACTAAAGTTCTATCGGTGACTCATGTTTCACATTCCTGGTAACCGTACCCCATCCACCGGAACGGCATTTTTTCTGTTCTGACCTCAGCGTAACGTCATTGGAAACAATGCTCGAAGGACATTCCCAGATCGAAATACATACTTTCTTCTCTAGTGAAACAAAGGTCTCTTACCCAGCGACCTGCACCGTCTTCAGACACGTTTAGGACCGAGATAGAGAAGCATGGACGCCGGGCCACTAACGGTCGTCTCCCAGCATTTTCAAACCAATGCCGTCTTGCGCGGCATTTCCAGGACGCCTACGCTTGCTTCACTATGCAACCCCGCCCTATGCCAACCATCGAGCCCAGCCCGCAGCGTCGGGCAGCCGTGCGATATAAACTGCGCCTTCCGGTGATCTTCCACTGGAGTGACGGTAGCGAGCATACGGAAGGTGGCTTTACATGTGATGTCGCGCTCGATGGAGCGCTCATCCGAAGCACGCGGTGCCCGCCGGTTGGATCCGACATTCGCATTGAGGTTCTCCTTCCCTCTCCAGATCAGAGCGGCGAAGAGCTGCGCATCCACTGCATGGGGAAGGTTTCCCGCGTCCTGAACCAGGGCGGCTTTACCAGTTTTGGAGTTGCTGGCGGCTTCGACGACGATCATTTGACGCACCAAGTGCGGGGCAATTCTCGCGACTAGCCGGCGCTAACTTCGCGGCTAGGGATCGCGTGGGTGGATGGCCAGGGAATCGGCCGTTCCACAAGGGACTTACAGGTCATTGGGGAATTTCCGGCAGACGGCAGGCGCATGGGACCGCGCGTGCCGGGATGGGTACGAAGCCCCGAGGTAGAGGGCGAAGCAGTGGATGTCAGGGGGGCAGAAAGAAAGTGGGGTTTGTAACCCACAGGGCGAAGCTTTGCCTTTTTCAGGTGCTCCGCGCTAGAATTACGCCCCGAAGAGGAAAGTTGAAGCCGATGCCAACATCCCAAATTACGGAAAGCAGATTGGAAATCGACTCCGCCTGGTGCGCGCTCTATACCCGCCATCAGCACGAGAAGACAGTGGCGGAGATGCTGTCGGCGAAGGGGTTTGAGGTGTTCCTGCCGCTCTACGAGTCCATGCGGCGCTGGAAAGACAGAAACAAGGTGCTGTCGCTGCCGCTGTTTCCATGTTATGTGTTCGTTCGCGGTGGACTGAGTCGCCGATTGCAGGTCGTGTCCACACCCGGTGTTCACATGATCCTTTGCAACGGCGACCGTGTGGCGATCATCCCGGAAGCCGAGATTGACGCGATTCGAAGAACAGTCGAGGGGCCGCACCACATAGAGCCGCACCCCTTCCTGAAGTGCGGCGAACGAGTTCGAGTCAAGCGCGGCAGCCTGGAAGGGGTTGAAGGCGTCCTGGTTCGCAAGAAGAATCTGTATCGTCTGGTTTTGTCCGTGGACATGCTGGCGCAGTCGGTGGGGGTGGAAATTGACGCCGCCGACGTGGAACCGCTCACCTCGCCGGGTCTGGAGGCCGCGGGCGCGGTGGAGCAGTCGGGAAGATCTGAAGTCCTTGGCGAAGCGCTGGCGCAAAGTGGGCGACACATACTGGGCGCAAGAAATGAAGCGTTTCGATTCGGAGGCCGCAATGCCGCGCCTTGCCTCAGCCCGGCAGTGGGCTGTGAGCCGCTGAGTGCCGCCGAGTAGTTTTGCGAGTCGGCCGCTTCCGGCTATTGATGACTTCCTTCCGTGCGCGGAGTGTCGCGCCGAAGCCGAAAGAGGCGCAGCTACTTAGGCCCAGACGAAGAGCTTTTGAGGGCAGCAGCCGCACCATGGAGTGAGTCGCGGACGATGATCACCCGATGCTCTTTCGCCATGCACTTTCACAGCTCACCTGGGCTTGGTGCTTCTCTGCCGATGGTTGGCAGGGTAAGCAGCACGAACAAGACCGGCCCCGCGGTAACACCCGGATTGGTTGGCCCGGATTGGGAGATCAACCTTCAGGGCCGCCGGCAGGAGATGTTATGACAAGTAGAGCCATCGAAGGAATTGGCCTGGGCTTCGCACTCATCGTTTGTGCCGGCGCCCTCTGGGCGCAAGAGCCGGCCGCCACTGAAGGCAAGCAGCCGCCCGCGAATCCTGCGACAAGCCCCGCACCCGCACAGCCCGCGTCGCCACAGGCGACAACAGCGAATGAACAGCCGGCCATGGCCGCCGCAGCGGAGGCTTCGCCCTCGGCGGGCTCCGCAACCAAGCCCCACGACAACAGCTTTATCATCGGCAATACCGACCTGCTTTCGATCAACGTCTGGAAGGAGCCGGACGTCTCCCGGTCGCTTCCGGTCAGATCGGACGGGAGGATCTCGCTCCCCCTGGTGGGAGAGGTTCAAGCAGCCGGTAAAACTCCCTTGCAGCTCGAACGGGACATCACGAGCAAGCTGCAACATTTCATCACCGACCCCCAGGTCACCGTGATGGTCCAGCAGATCAACAGCGAGAAGTTCAACATTCTTGGCCAGGTGGCAAAGCCGGGAGCCTATCCGCTGACCATCCCCACCACCATCCTGGACGCCATTGCCCTTGCCGGCGGGTTCAGGGACTTCGCAAAGCAAAAGGGAATATACGTTCTTCGCCAGGATGCCAAAGGCGCTAATGTCCGGATCCCGTTCAACTACAAGGATGTGATCAAGGGCAAGAATCCAGAGCAGAACATAACGCTTGAACCGCGCGACACCATCGTCGTGCCATGATGGAAGGCTGTCCATGCTGATACGGGTCTGTCTGAGTCTTGCACTGCTCGCGGCCATGCCCGGCTGGTCCCAGGCGGCGCCGGGCGCGACCGGGAGCGGTAGTGTCGGAGAGGATAACTCACAGATGCACACACCGCCCCCGGTGAGCGGCGAAGCCTACCCGACGGCGACCGGCTCTGAATCACGCTCCAATTACCTGCGCACCGGGTTCTCGCTCGACACATCCTACGATGACAAGGTGCTGGGAGGCTCCTCCGCCACCCCTGTCAGCGACACCATTTACTCCATCAGGACTTCCATCGCGCTCGATCAATCGACCCCGCGCCTGCATCAGACGCTGTCCTACAGCCCGGGCTTCACCTTCTATCAACATACAAGCGCTCTGAACGCGGCGGATCAGAGTGGGTCGGTAAAACTGCAGTATCGACTCAGTCCGCATCTGTCACTGAACGTCGCGGATTCAGTCCAGAAAACTTCGAATGTGTTCAATTTGCCCTACGGCACCGTTCCCGGTTCCAACGATTCTTCGACGGGCGGGGCGGTGGCTGCGTTCGCCGACGAGATCAGCAATTCGGCCACCGCGGAAGCTAGCTACCAGCTTACCCGGAACGGCATGATCGGCGGCAGCGGCGGGTCAACGATCTTTGACTACCTGCATGCCGCGCAGGCCGGGGGACTGCCCAACTCGAAATCGCTCGAAGGCTCGGCCTTCTACAATCTCCGCCTGACGTCCACGCAATACACCGGGCTCACTTACCAGTACTCGAAGATGGTCGCTACGCCTGTGACTGGCCAGAGCGATACTCGGGTCTCTACGCTCTCACTCTTCTACACGCTTTATCTCGGCCACGCACTGACCTTGTCCGTATCGGGCGGCCCGCAGCATTTCAACACCACCCAGTCCCCCCTGCCGGCATCCGGTTCGTGGACGCCTTCTCTGACGACCAGCGCCGGGTGGCAAAGGAGCCGCACCAATCTGGCGGCCAGTTACGGGCGAACGGTTACCGGGGCCGGCGGTCTGCTTGGCGCCTTCCATTCCACCAAGGCGGACGCCACCGTACGCTGGCAACTGGCGCGCAACTGGACCATTGGAGGGGGAGCGAGCTACGACTTGCAGAAGAATGTGCTTCCGGCCATCTTGTCGGCCAGCCCCGGCGGGCGCACCGTCTCCGGGACGGCTTCGCTCGATCGCCCCATCGGCGCGCACCTCTCGGCTTCGCTCAAGTATCAACGCTTGCACCAGAGTTACGGCGGTATCCCGGTGCTGTCGAACGTTCCTGACAGCAACAACGAGGTCGTCTCGATTTCCTATCAATTCACCAGACCGCTAGGAAGATAAACATGGTAGAGGTTTCCGAGATCCCGGAGGAACAGACTTCAGGAGGGCTCGACGCTCAGCGCATTCTGGGCATCGTTCG
>Ga0302270_10006173_pt1 | contig 10716 bp, 7 predicted proteins | sample III_Bog_E2_3_FD_198773 | JGI IMG/M metagenome (GOLD analysis project Ga0302270, IMG submission 198773) | Peat permafrost microbial communities from Stordalen Mire near Abisko, Sweden - III_Bog_E2_3 | ecosystem: Environmental > Terrestrial > Soil > Wetlands > Peat | place: Sweden: Abisko...
GTTGAGCCCGGCGTCTTTGACCTGATGGTCGGCCCCAGTTCCATCAAGGCGAGAGGCGTTGAGTTGACCGTGACTGCACCGACGGCACCGTAATTCACTTAGCTCCAGACTCCAAGACGTTTGTGGGTGCGGCGATTCCCCAAATGCCGCATTCGTTACTTTATGCAATGCCACCGTCGGGGATATCCCGGGTACAAGATGTCAGGTAGGTCCCCGGTCCAAAATGTCAGGTATGTCCCCGGTCCGTACCATCGGGGTGCCTATCCCCCTCCCCCCTCAAAATCAAGTTAAGTGATTTGTTTTCAATGGCCTGTACGTACGATCACTGGCTGCAACTCATTGAAAATAAAGGCGTTGCTTGATAAAATCAACATAACAAAGGGTTTGCGGCCAGCGTTTTGCGGCGTCTTTGGCGAAATGTCGCGAAGAATTCACTTTCCATGTTGTGAATGTAGCTCAGAAGGCTGAAATTACCTGCAAAGTGGTCCCAACTTTTTGCATCTTTGTGAGAACTCTACGAAGCATCGCGCGGCGGACGCACCGCCAGCGGCACCAGCACGCTGACCGCCATGATGCACGCAATAATCCGCAGGCTATGGCCAAAGCTGCCTTCGGTCTCGCGCAGGTGCGCCATAAGCAGGGGCCCGAAGGCGCTTGAAAAGCCCCACGCCGTGAGCATGAGGCCGTAGATAGGCCCCACATTTTTCGAACCGAAGTAGTCTGCTGCGAAGGCCGGCATGGTGCCAAATCCGCCGCCGTAGCACATCAAGATTGCGAAGGTGACGAGAGTCAGCGTCGTAGGGGAGACGATACCCGGCATCGCCCAAATCAGAACTCCCTGCAAGAGGAACATAACCACAAACGTCCACCGTCGCGTGATGATATCGGATGTTGCCGCCCAAAAGATGCGCCCAATCGCATTGCCGATACTCACGATTCCAACCATGGCTCCTGCTTCAATGGCGCTGACTTTGGCGATTTCGCGAAAGATCGGCGCTTCTTGAGAAATAAGCGAAATGCCGGCCGTGACATTGAGGAAGAGCATGATCCAGAGCGCCCACCACTGCCACGTTCCCAGCGCTTCGCCGAGTTTGTAGTCACGCGTGGCGCGCTGACGGACTTGCGTTGCGCTGGGCGTCCAGCCTTCGGGCGCCCAGCCTGCAGGCGGATTCTTCATGAACAGGCCGGTCACCATGGTCATAATCAGGTAAGCGACACTCAGGTAGGCGAAGGTCGACAGCACCCCCACAGTTTGTATGAGTCGCGTGGCAAGCGGCGCGGTAAGCAGCGCGCCGGCGCCGAATCCGCCGACCGCAATGCCGGTGATGATACCGCGCTTGTCAGGAAACCACTTGACCAGCACGGCCACCGGCACAATGTAGCCGAAGCCCAGGCCAACCCCGCCGATCAAACCGTAAGAAAGATACAACCACCAGAGACCGTTGCCCGACATGCTCGCCAGAAATACGCCGAGCGCATATAGAAATCCGCCCGTCAGCGCAACTTTCCGAGGGTTGCCCGATCGGTTAAGCCACAGACCGCCGAAGAAAGCCGACCATCCCATCACAAAAACGCAAATCGTGAAGGTTAATGAAACCTCGGAGATGGTCCAATGAAACCGCTGCATCAGCGGAGTACGAAACACGCTCCACGCATAGACGGCGCCCAGCGCCATCTGCATAAGAAAACCGGCAACGGCAATTCCCCAACGGCCCGTTTTCGACATCTTGCACCTCGAGGGAAAAACAAACGCAGATTGTTTATTGTTGCGGGCGAACCGTCCCCCATGGTCTTCAGCTGATTGCCCAGGACATCGAGAAAGCGATTAATGAGAGCGATACTGCGGCGCAATTCAGGCTGACGAAATTGGCTGAGCAAGGCAAAAAGCCCGGGAGGTTCAATCATCGGCTTCTGTTCGATGCCCAGCGTTACGGCGGACGCGGTTGCAATGCACTGTAGCAATTCAGGATTGATAGATGAAAGCCATTTGCAGGTATCGTAGGTTTGGGCCGGACCAGGCGGCGGGTGGTAGCAATCGTGGAGAATGTCAACCGGTGAGCGCAAGATGATATCAATCAGCCGCTCGCCCGGTTTGAACACGTGCGATTTGTTATTGTTAGAAAGTTTTGCCATCGCTTCCCAGGCTCCGGGGATAGCCGGGTATCGAATATTAGCACACGGCTGCAACGCCGGAATAGATGGGATTCTGTACCCGTCCTCTGCTTCATTTGATGCGGCTAAATTCGCTGCTCTGGGCCGCAACTTGTATCATCATCCCGTGAATCTCATGACTCGATTTCGTGTCTCTTTCATCTACTCAGTCCTGCTTGCGGGTGCATTCTCATTCGCCCAGCGGGCTCCGATACAACAGCAGCTCACATTCACGCCGTATCACGGCAATGGCATTTACAAGATCGGCGACACTGTCGGCTGGACTGTCACGCCTGGGCCCACAACGCCCACCTATGCCTATAAATGGGTGATTCGCAGAAACAATGCCGTGGTTCTCAAAGAAGGCAAGCTCGATTTGTCTTCGGGGCAGGACAAGATCGAAATCACCGGCGATCAACCCGAGATGATTTATGTCGCCATTGAGCCATACGCGAATCTCGACACCGGTTCGGATTCCACGGCATCGCCTTCGACCCTCGCCAGTGCCACAAGCACGGGCCAAATCAGCTCAACCCCAGCTGCGGCATCCACAGCGGCGACTCAATCGGGCTCAGCAAATGCCTCCCCAGGCAGCGCGGCGCTCGCTTGGAAAGGCGGCAACACAGGCCGCGATAACGGCCTTTACGCAGTTGGTGCTGCCGTTGCGCCGCTTCAGATTCCGCTTTCGACTCCGCGCCCGGCAGACTTCTATTCATTTTGGGATGGCAAACTCGCGACGCAGGCCAGGTTGCCGATCAATGCGGTGCTGACTCCGGTTCACACCGATGTTCAGGGAGTCGAAATGAATATGTTCGTCCTTGATGCGCTCGGGTCGAGAGCGCATGGCTACGTGGCAAAGCCTGCCGGAGACGGCAAGTTCCCCGCGCTCGTCCAACTGCAATACGCGGGTGTTTATGCGCTGAACGCTCACGCCGACGCAGAAGCCGCAGCCAAAGGCTGGCTAGTTCTCAATGTCGATTCGCACGACAAGTTGCCATCTGACCCGTCGGGGAATATTCCCCAGGTCTACAACGCGGTCGGCAACACGGATCGCGAGAAGTCATATTTCCTGAACATGTACCTGCGCGACTCGCGGGTGCTGGATTACCTGGCGACGCGGCCCGATTGGGACGGCAAGACCGTTGTGCTGACTGGCGGCAGCATGGGCGGTCAGCAAAGCATCATGCTGGCCGGACTGCGGCCAGACAAAGTGACTGCGGTTGCCGTTTGCGTGCCGGCCGGCGCGGATACCAACGGCGACCTGCATGGGCGTAAAGCCGGATATCCCTATTGGCCGTCGGACAATCCCGATGCGATGAAAGCCGCTCTCTACTTCGACACGGTCGATTTTGCGTCGCGCATCAAGGCACCGGTGTTCGCGGGCTTTGGACTGATCGATACTGTTTCCCCGCCTGCCGGTGTGTGGACGATGCTCAATCAGATTCCCGGCGCGAAAGAGCCTTTGCCGGTGATTGACTCGGAGCACGACAACTACACGTACATGAAAATGGAACCGTGCCACTCGAGGATGGCTGAGATTCTCGATCTGATCTTGAAGGGCGGCAAGTATACTCCCAAGGAATTCCAGCCGTAGATGAAGCGCGGCGGTGGTCTCCTCGATCTCCGCACTTTCAACCGAAGAAGCCGTCCTGCCGGCAATCCGCCGGCGGGGCTGAGCAGTGCTTTTTCGGTTGGATAGGGGTTCCGCACAAAGTTGCTGCCACTACGGACCACAATTCGTGGGCCGGAGCCGAAGTTTCGATGGATGCCCCCTCCCACCTCTAAAGGGAGTAAGTCGATGATTCGGTTGAAGTTGATGGTGGCAAAAGTGCGCAAATCGGGCGCAAAATCGTGATGGCAAAGGGTTTAGATTCTAAATTCCTGCAGGCCAATGAGTTACGGGCGCGGAATTTGCCCCGGACGGGGTGCTTTCCCCGAGGATGCTGTGCTCTGATTTGAGAGTAGATCAAAAGGGGGAAATTAACTGCAAAAGTGAAGAGATTTTTGGGGATGCATTCGCCCCTTAAGAGAGGCGGGCGTATGCCTGCAGGGCTGGAGCCCGGCCCTACAATCTTCGGCGGGTTGTAAGAATCGCGGCTCAGTGTTTCTGGTGCTCGACTGCAGCGTTGGCCGCACCGGCCGATGATGCGGCAACGCTGTCCGCCAGCGGCTCGAGCGATTTGATAATAGTCTTCCCTTCCGCTGTTCCGAACTGCCCATTTTGTTGAACCATGAAGATGAGGATTCTTCCCTTGGTCCGGCTGATTTCCATCGCATTGTTGTAAGCGCCGCCGTGGCCCATGCCGTCAGAAGAGACGCCCCATCCGAATCCGTAATCGCTGCCGCCGAGCCCCCCATTCTGCACGCTGGTCATCTGGCGCAGAGCATTCACCGAAATATACCGGCGGCCATTCAGCATTCCGCCATTCAAAATCATCTGGCAAAACTTCGATACGTCTTCGGCAGTCGAGAAGAGTCCCCCTGCGGGCATGGGATACCTGTGCTGGCGATCGTCCAATGGATACGTCAACTGGTCGATGGGCATCGAAACCAGTTCCTTTGCTTTCTCGTCGAACTTGTAACTCGTCGCCAGGCGCGCGATTTGCTCTTTCGACGGCCAGAACGTTGTGTCGTTCATGCCGAGAGGATCAAAGAGACGCTGCTGCATGAATTGTTCATAGGGCATGCCGCTGACAACTTCAATGATTCGCGCCGCGGTATTCAGGCCTTCATTCGAATAGGAATAATCAGTGAATGGCTGGAACTTTAACGGCTCCGCCGCAAAACTGCGTACGGCGTCCTTAAGAGGCAGTGTATCCAGTGCGCCGGGCTGGGCATTCGACTTGAACGGCAGGCCGCTGGTGTGGCTCAGAATCTCTCGCACCAGGATGGGATGATTCGCCGGCACCAGTGTCGGTTGGCCGACTTTGCCGTCGGGTCCAGGCTTCGCCACGTTGACCATCTGCCCATGAAACTCCGGCAGGTATTTCTCAACCGGGTCATCGAGATTCACTTTGCCTTCGTCCACCAGCATCATGAGCGCCGTAGCGGTCATGGGCTTTGAGGTCGAGGCAATCCAGAACAGGTCGTTCGCAGCCATCGGCGACTTGCTGGCCAGGTCGCGATAACCCACGGCCTTCACGTAAACCACGCGGTCTTTGGTGGCAACAAGCACAACAGCACCGGCAAAAGTATGATTCGCGGCCAGGGGCTGCAAGTAACTTGCAATGGCATCAGCCTGTGCGGCGTCTGTTGAGTTTTGAGGGGTCTGGGCGCTCATCAATATTGAAGCTCCCATAAAAACCAAAAATAGCGCAAATAACTTCTTCATAAGAGACCCCGCTTTGACGCTTCTTTGCGAACGTCGATTCCTTCGCCAGGTTGGCGGTGTCAATTTTATCCCAATGGTGAGCCCTGCCGTTTTTCGTTCGGCGACGATATGGGCAATCGCATGAGGGTGAAATGCCAGGCGCGGGTGCAAACTCGAGCCGCCCCTACGGGGCTGCGAGGTGTTTTGGGGCTGCTTTCCCAGCGTCGAAACGCTGGGCTAACATACGTTGCGCCTACGGCGCGAAGCGATCCGAGCCGGCGTGATGCGCCTACGGCGTAAAACCATGCGATCCACTGCGATGCGCATACGGCGCACGCGGTCCGATTCACTATCATCAACGACAATTCTTCATGCGATTACCCTGGCGACGATAACTCTCATGCTGTTGCCCGGCATCAGGGGCTGCGTTTTATTGATTCTGATCTGGAACAGAGACGGTAAGGGTCACCAGCAGTTAGACTCATTCGATAAGTTACGAGGACTTTTGAGCCAATGAACCTGTTTCGAGGCTTACGACCGCTGCAACGTGCAACCGCGCTCCGTGACATGCTGGCCGGGGTCGTGCTGGCTGCAATGGATATTCCGCAAGTGCTTGGGTACAGCAAGATCGCCGGCATGCCGGTAGTGACTGGACTGTACTCGCTCCTGCTTCCGCTGGTGGCGTTTGCGGCTTTCGGTTCTTCGCGATACTTGATGGTGGCTGCGGACTCGGCCACCGCCGCAATCTTTGCGGATGGGGCGTCAGGTTTAGCGACACCCGATGAGGCGCGGTATGTGGCTCTGGCGGGCATCGTAGCCATGCTGACGGCGATTATTCTGCTGCTGGCCAGGCTGCTTCGACTGGGGTTTATCGCAGATTTTCTCTCGCGGACAGTGCTGGTGGGTTTTCTTACAGGTGTGGGGCTTCAGGTGGGGCTCTCGGTACTAAGTGAAATGCTGGGCGTGCCCGTGCATTCACGCAAGCCTGTGGTCGAGCTTTGGCAGGTGCTTCAAGGACTGCCTCATGCGCATCTGCCGACGGTTGCAGTGTCTGTATCAGTGGTGTGCTTTGCGCTTGCGCTGCGGCGCTTTTTCCCGAAAGTGCCGGCAGCGCTGATCGCCGTTGTTGCCGCCATTTCAATGAGCGCCACGCTGAATTTTGCGTCACATGGAATCGCAACAATCGGGCCAGTCGCCGCGGGCTTGCCGCACCTGGGATTCATGGGCCTGTTGAGCCTCCGCGAGATGAACTGGAAAGAGATTCAACTACTCCTCACCGTGTCAGCCTCGTGCGCCGTGATGATACTTACGCAAAGCGCGGCTACGGCGCGGATTTTTGCGGCGAAGCATTATGAAGAGGTCAACGAGAATATCGATCTGTTCGGACTTTCGGCTGCGAATGCTGTTGCGGCACTGAGCGGTGGGTTTGTGGTGAATGGCAGCCCCACCCAAACGGCGATGATGGAAGACGCGGGTGGGCAGAGCCAATTGGCGCAGGTCACCACAGCGATTGTGGTCGCTGTGGTGCTGCTGTTTCTTACCGGCCCGCTTCAGTATCTACCCACCTGTGTGCTGGGCGCACTGGTGTTTATGGTTGCGCTTAAGCTGATCGACATAAAGGGCCTGCTGAACATTCGTGCCGAGAGCCCGGGTGAGTTCGGTCTTGCACTAATGACGACGGTGGTGGTGCTGCTGGTAGGGGTTGAACAGGGCATCGTGCTGGCGATGGTGGTGTCACTTCTTCGCGTGGTGCAGCATAGTTATCGCCCGCATAGCGGCGTGCTGGTGCCGGATGCAAGCGGGACATGGAAGCTGGTTCCGGTCGGGCCCAATGTGGTAACTGAGCCTGGGCTGGTGATGTACAGGTTTGGAGCGGCGCTTTTTTATGCCAATGCCGGGCGATTTCTCGAGGAGGTCTCCTCGTTGGTGCATCCCGTACCGTCAACAGTGCGCTGGGTGGTTGTGGACGCTGAGGCCATGACTCACGTGGACTACACAGCCGCGCGGGTGGTATTGGCGCTGAAGAAGAACCTGACAGAAGCGGGCGTCGAATTGGCTTTTGCGCGGGTTCCCTGGGATATGCGATCGGACTTCGATCGGCACCATCTTACGGAGGCGATTGGGGCGGCGCGAATCTTCAACAGGCTGCACGATGCCATCGCCGCATTCGAAAGTACTGAGAAGGTACCGGAGGGGAAGACTGCTTCGACAGAACCTCAATCCAACGGTTGATGCGTTGCCTGCCCACAGCAAGTTAGCTTACCCTGCAAGAGCATTGACCGGCGCTGAACGTCCCTGCCTTCGACATACGCATGTTCACCGTCACTTTCGAGAGGAGATCCCCATGCCACACATCCCCCTTGACCCCGAATTTCCCGGAATCAGAGGTCTGATGGCCTTCAGGCCCGAAACTGCACTGCCCCTCAACGCGCTCGTGGAGGTGTTGTTGCAAGGTCCCAGCACGCTTACGCCGGGCGAACGCGAATTGATTGCCACCTTTGTTTCGAGCCGCAACTGCACGCAGTTCTGTCACAACATCCACGGCGCCATTGCCGCCGCTCACCTGGGCGGCAATGAAGACGTGGTCCGCCAGGTGAAGGTCGACTTTATGCAGGCTGAGATCAGCCCCAAGCTCAAGGCTCTGCTGAAGATTGCCGGCAAGGTTCAACAAGACGGCAAGCTGGTGACGCCGGACGACATTGAAGCCGCCCGGGATGAGGGCGCGACCGACTTGGAGATCCATGACACGGTGCTGATTGCAGCGGCCTTTTGCATGTACAACCGCTATGTTGACGGGCTCGACACCAACCAGCCTGCCGACCCCGCTTTCTATCGCGAGCGCGGAAAACGCGTGGCCCGCGAAGGTTACGTGTCGGTCAGCAAAGAGTACGTGTCGTCGCACTCGAGCGCGGCGACGCGTTAATCTCCGGCGCCCCGCTTCTTTCAACAATGTCCGTTTCACTGTTCCCGAACTTCAGGAGTTGCCCATGCCTAACATCGATCTTCCCGCCGGCTTCCCCGGCATCAGTGCCGGATTCAGATTCCGTCCTGAAACCGCGAAGCCCATGCGCGAGTTGGCCCACGTTCTTCTGCACCTGCCGAATTCGCTCACGCCCGGCGAGCGCGAACTGATCGCATCGCACGTTTCCTCGCGCAACAACTGCCACTTCTGTTACGCCAGCCACTCCGCCGCGGCTGCGAGCCATTTGGGAGATGCCTCACTGGTAGCAAAGGTGAAAGCGGATTTTGCGTCGGCGCCGATCTCGGAAAAGCTGAAGGCGTTGCTCGTCATCGCCGGCAAGGTGCAGCAGGACGGCAAACTGGTGACCGAAGACGACGTCGAAGCCGCGCGAAATCAGGGCGCGACCGACATGGAGATTCACGACACCGTGCTGATTGCCGCCGCCTTTTGCATGTATAACCGCTACGTTGACGGACTCGGCACCTGGCAGCCCGACGCCCCTGAAATGTACGCGCAGATGGGGCACCACCTGGCAAAAGAGGGCTATACGGAACCCTCCATTCGCCAGCCGATTAGCGCGGACGCAGTCGTAGCCGATTAATGTCGAAGAGCTTGAAGCTTGCGATCAAGCGGATCGTTTCGGTCAAGCCGAGTGCAGGGGCTGAGTGCAGGACGGTCAGGCTTTATTGAGCTTCTTTAGCCGCGGCGTTGACGTCCTGGTCTCGATAAAAATCGAGCAAATGCTGTGACGGCACGCCGAATGCGTTCACGATGCGGTTAAACGTCGCAAAAAGCGCCGCAATGTGAACGGCCTCTGAGATTTGCGGCTCACTCCAGCCGGCTTCGATCAGTTTCTCAAGATCGCCGCGCTGAATTGCATGGGAAGCGCGAGTGACCTTATCTACAAACGCGAGCAGTGCCTGGTCCTGAGGATTGAATGCCACTGACGTAAGGTCACGGGCCTCAATCGCCGCCAGTTGCTCGGCAGAACCGCCTAACGTGCGAAGGGAGTAGCCGTGGCTGTCGGCGCAGTAGGGGCACGTGTTCTCGGTCGAAACCAGAGTTGCAATCATCTCCTTGTGGCGGCGCGTAAGGAAGCCATCAACAAAAAGCAAGTTCTCGGCCAGGCCCATCATGTTCCGCAGCAATGCAGGATGCGTGGCAAAGCATTTCAGAATGCCGGGAACTTTGGGTCTGCCGAAATGCGAGCGGAAGCGTTCGTACAGTTCCGCAACCTCGCCTGTCGCATCGGCTTCTTCAACGACAGGCAAGTTGGCAGCGGACGAAGGCCGCGCTGCGGCGCGGCCTTCGGTTACGTTTCCGTCGGGTTCGTCTTCCATTTGGCGATTCACAGCGCCAGTCTACTCCTTAGAACTCTACACGCGCGGCGAATTGGAAGGCCCGCGGGCCGCCAGATCCAAAGAATCCGCCCGCTGTGCTGAAGGGCGAATAGAAGTTGGCCTGCACTGCCTGAGCTGGAACCGGAGGAGGGCCTGATTGCGCCGGAACATACGGGCCGATGGAAATGTTGCGGCCTGAGAAGTTGGTGTTTGTCGATCCTCGAATGTTGGTTTCGTTCAAGAGGTTGAAGCCCTCGCCCATCAGGCTGAGCTTGGCGAAATCGCCAAAACGAATGTCCTTCCTCAGGCGCAGATCGAGCGAACTGAAGGGGCTGGCAAAGTTGATGCCTCCGGGCACATTTTGCAATGTACCGCCGGCCAGGCATGGAAACGCCGCAGGACACGCCGGCAGCGCATTCCACCGGTTGATGATGGTGTTCAACTGATCGCTGTTGCGCACTTCGCGCGCCAACGCGTTGCGCGGCAGCAGAGGAAGACGCGAGCCGCTGGCTCCGTTGATTGCGGTGCCCGGTAAGAACGTATCCGCCGGCACTCCTGAGCCGAAAGTGTAAAGTGGAGCCACGGAAAATCCCCACGGCAACGTTGCCGTGCCGTAAAAAGTAATGCGGTGGCGCTCGTCGGTTACGGCGTAGGCTTTCTCCCCGGCAAGATTGTTAATGCCTTCCACCAGGTCCACTTGTTCGTCGGCATTGCTGTTGGTGAGCTGGTCGTCGTCGGAGTAGTCGAATGTCTTTGAGAGCGTATAGGCGACGTTATATTGATAGGTCACACGGCCCAGCTTCACCGGCCTGTGTTCAACACTCAGAATGAGCCCGTCGTACCATGACTTGGCCTGCGATTGAATCAGGGTGATGTTGTCTGAGATGCCGGTCAAGGGATCGGTGATGGTGCAGGGAACGTTATCGCCCGGGCAAGATATATCAGGCGACGTG
>Ga0302270_10006175_pt1 | contig 10715 bp, 10 predicted proteins | sample III_Bog_E2_3_FD_198773 | JGI IMG/M metagenome (GOLD analysis project Ga0302270, IMG submission 198773) | Peat permafrost microbial communities from Stordalen Mire near Abisko, Sweden - III_Bog_E2_3 | ecosystem: Environmental > Terrestrial > Soil > Wetlands > Peat | place: Sweden: Abisko...
CGGCTTGCTGGGCAAATGCAGATGGGATGGCGAGGGCCATCGATACTGCGGTGAGCAATAGGAACCTGCCAGCACAGTTCAGTTTGAAGGTGGCATGGTTGTTCGTCATTGGGACAATCCTTTCTTGTGCGCATACAGTATCCCCAAGATGCAAGGTCGGAACAAGCTGCCAGGATGTATGCCTACAGATAAGACGAACGTCTTTCGATATCGCTCGGATTTATTTTGAGAGCAAATGGCTACCTTAATGGCCAACGAAGCGGGCTCCGTCTTCGTGGTCTGCGCCTAGCACGCCTGTGACCATGATCGGTTCTTTAGGCTTAGTCAATTCTCCGATGGCCTTTCGATGTGGTCGATGACGAGGTTGTCGATGGGGGTCTTTACGTTTTGGGTGCGCAGGTCGAGCGAGTTGAAGTCCCAGTGGGAGAGCGGGTCAGGGTCGTTTGGGTAAATAGCTCCAGGGTGTTCGGAGTTCTGGTCGGCCCAGGGCAGCACGAAGTCGTAATGGCCAGCGAGACCGGTCTTGTCAATGACACGGCCACCGGCGATGCGAGGCAGGTACTCCACGAAGGCAGCCATGGTGGTGTTGTAAAAGTGCATCTCCTCCTCCGCCGCGCCACTCGGCGAGTCGACCATCACGCCGCCGTCGGAGAGCTTCATGCCTGGGGGCAGTTTAGCTCCAGGCGTGGAGGCGGTGAGGTGAGGATGTTTCCCGAGGACCAGCTCGTAACCGGAGACCGAGCCAGGAACGCGATGGAATGCGAGTTTGCAGCGGTCGGCGAGCATCGATTGCAGCATCTGCTGGAACAGGACCTTCTGCTCCGGTTGCAAGTTGTTCTGCCGGGTCCACTCAGGAAGATCGGCGTCGGAGACCTTGGCCGCGATCTCGTAACTATCCTGATCGACCCACGCAGGCGCGCCCTGGACGCGATCCCGCCCCCAGGAGCGCTGCGGGAAGTAGGCGAGTAAGATGGTGATCCCAATAGTTTCGGTAGCCATATATCCGTCTGGTTGGGTCAACCGGAGGTCTCCTCCGCGAGCGCCGGGCTTTGCGGGGCGGATGGAGACCACATCAAACACCATAGGCTTGGCAACTGTGTCCTGGGACTGCGATGCGGACGATGTCGCGGCGGCGGTTAGCGTGGTGGCAGTAGCTTCCTGGGCGAACGCGGCCAATGGTGAGATGGCTATGCTCACAACGACGGAGATCAGCAGTTCACGTGCAATGCGGCGGGTCATCATGGTCGGCGTCCTTTGCGGCAGTTCTATAGGATAGACGTGCGAATGACACGGTCGCTCGGGTTAATTTTTGAGGCGCACGGCTAGTTTGGCGAAGGCTTCTCGACATGGTCGACGACGAGTGTATCCACCGGGCCTTTGGCCGCTTGCAGTTTCAATCCGAGTTGCTCTCCAAGCGCCGTAAAGAGCGTTGGTCCGGCGTCGGGCGTTCCCTGCTGGTCGTCAGGCGTCCATTTCAGGTTGATGTCGTACTTGCCTGTGAGGCTGGTTTTGTCGACGACTCTGCGGCTCAGCACATCCGACAGGCACATCACCAGCTGGTCTATACCGCCTCCCTGAACTGCGATTTGGTTGCCGCCCCAGCTTGTGCCTCGCGGTTTCCGAGCCGCAGGCCACTGCTTCAACCTGGGGCCGCTTTTCGCGATTACGAGCTGATAAATAGATTGAATTCTGCTCTCGTAGTGGACGCGCAGCTTGAACCGATCGGCCAGAAGAGCCTGCAACATCTGATCGTTCAGCTCCTCCCGCTGTTTGTCGGAGAGCTTTTGCATCGCCATTGCGGTATCGTCGTCGGTCTTGGCTTCGATATCGAACGGTACAGAGTCTGCCCAACCCGGCAACCCAGGGGGATAATCGTGGAAGGAACGAACCTCGTAGGCGTTGTGAATCAGCCCCCATACCGTGACACAACGCGCTTCATAGCGGCCTGGAGGTGCACCCAGCGACATACCTAGGCAACCCGGTTGGCTGGGTTTGACGGAAACGACTTCATACGCCGGAGCCTTTGTCTCGGCTTCGGTTTGTGGCGCGCCCGATTGCCCAGGGGCAGAAGTGGCCGGAGGTGCCGATGGCGCGGCCATTGCGGTACCTTGCACGAGTGCATAAGGCGCGGCAAGCATAGCCCATGCGATAAAAAGGAATAATTTTGATGCGTTGTGAACTGACATATGGACTACCCCTTCATTCGTCAGTTTTCCGACGGCTTCTCGACGTGGTCGATGACGAGTGTATCCACCGGGCCTTTGGCGGCTTCCAGTTTCAATCCGAGCTGCTCTTCAAGCGCCGTAAAGAACGTTGGTCCAGCGTCGGGCGTTCCCTGCTGGTCGTCGGGCGTCCATTTGAGGTCGATGTCGTAGTTGCCGATGAGGCCGGTTTTGTCGACCACGGTGCGGCCGACCAAATTCGAGAATGACAGGCCGTTTGCGAACTCAGCGATAGACTTTCCACGAAGGATGAACTCGCCGCGGTCAAACTTCCCCCATCCCGGTTTCTGGTCCGCCGGCAATGGCTTCAACTTCGATCCGCCTTTCGCCAGCACGAGTTCGTAAATGGGCTGCACCTTCGATTCGTAATGAACGCGAAGTTGAAAACGGTCGGCCAGGAGCGACTGAAGCATGTCGCGTGTAAGCTGCTCCTGCTCTTGGTTAGAGAGCTTTCTTATCGCCGCAACCGTGTCATCGTTCGCCTTAGCGTCGACATCGAACCTGTCCTTGTCTGCCCAGGTCGGCAACCCGGTGGGATAATCGTTGAACGATCGAACGTCGTAGGCGTTATAAATCAACCCCCACAGCGTGGTGCAGAGCGCCGTATAGCGGCCTGGGGGCCCGCCGTACGTGGTGAAGGAGCAGTCGGACTTGACGGGTCTCACCGACGCAACTTCAAAGGCCGCCTTGTTGGCCGCACCCGTAGAACTCCTTGTATCTGATTTCGTCGCTGACTTTTCCTGTACCAGCGCAACCGGCTTGATGCTTGCATCCTCCACCTCCGCTCCATCCACACTCGGCTTCTCCGCCGAATCGATCACCAGCGTCTCAATCGACCCCTTCCGAGCCTCCAACTTCAGCCCAAGCTGTTCCTGCACAGCCGTAAAGATCGACGGACCGGAAGGCTCGCTCGTCGCACTGGCCTGCCCGCCTGGCGTAGCCGCGTTTTGATCTGACGCCCAATCTAGCGTGAAGTCGTAATCTCCCGTTATCCCAGTCTTGTCGACGACCGGGCTCCCAAGCTCCTGTGCGAAGAGCGCCACCACGCCTCCGATGGTTGCGTGCTTGAAGTTCATGTGGCCTTGTCCCATCTCAAACCCAGTAGAGCCACCTGGCGTCGATGGCTTCAGCTTCGGCCCGCCCTTGGCGACAACCAATGCATATATCGTGCCCTCCCTGGTCTCAATATGTGTCTTCAGTTTGAAGCGGTCTGCGAGCATAGCCTGGAGTGTTGCGTTGCGTCGCTCTTTTGCTGCTGCACTCGGATCATTGCTGAACTTGCTCCATTCCGATATGTCGGAATCGGCCACCTTGGCGCGAATGTCCCACTGTATCGTCCTCACCCAGTCGGGCCCCCCAACGATCCCGTTGGGACCCAGTTGTAACTCGGTTCGATATTGACGCAGAAGCGTCATCAGCAAGGACTGGTTCGTGGACACAAACCCATCGTCCGTAAATTGAAAACCGCTCCGCCTCTTCCGAAGATTCGGATCCGGGTCGACAGGCCGAATGGAGACAACGTCAAATGCGATCGGCTTTGCATCAGACTGCATCTCTGTCGCCGGCTGCAGCTCCGCGATCAATGCCGTCGACTGAGTTTGTTCTTCCGCGAGCATCGCATGCACCGCAGTGCGGAACGGTAATGGCGCGGCATCCACCGCCGCCAGCATCACCCTCTGCGCCGCCTCAGATTGCCCCAGCAAGATCGGCGTAGCGATCACAATGAGCCCAAACAACGCCAGAGCCGCTTTCTTACCCACGCCCATTCGTTCCAGACGCAGCGTCATAATCGACAGGACTCTCTTGCTCAAGTCCGCCCCCGTGATTCCAGAGACACAGACCAGCGGCGACTCCACACAGAACCGGCAGGCCTTGAGCAGGCTCTCCGCATAGATTCCCGGCCTGCTGCCCATCTCCACGACCGCCTCGTCGCACGCCCGTTCCCGCTCCTCTACCATTCGCCGTTCCATCCACCACACCAGGGGATGGAACCAGAAGGCCGCCTCCACCACCATGTGAAGGACCGCCGTGAGGTTGTCGCGCCGCTGCGCATGCCTCAGCTCGTGAGCCAGAATCGCCTCGATATGCTCGTCATCCAACCGCTCCGACAGCCGCTCCGGCCATATCAACACTGGCCGGAAGATGCCAAACATCCCCGGCTCCATCAGCTTCTGCGACATCAGCAGCGGGATCTGCCACCCCGCGCCCATCGCCTTGTGCAATCGGCGGAGTATCTCCCACTCACGCCCGTTCTCTGCCAGCACCGCCTGCCGCAGCGTCTTCGCCACCTGCCGCCAGCGCACACCCCATACGGCCAGCACGACCATCACACCGCAGAGCCAAATGATTCCCAGCGCCAGCGGAATCATATGCTCGAAGCGCTGCATCGGCGAAGCCTGAACCACCACCGGCGCAAAGTCCATCGGCGTCTCGGTAAACGGCTGGGCCACTGTGTCCACGGCGTAACTGACGGGCATCGCGACCACGACATGATGCGGCTTCGGTAACAAGCTCCCTAGCCCGACCAACAGTGAGAAGGGAATGAGGAACTTCACAGATGCCGCCAGCCAAAGCCCATACCGAACTCGGGCCTGGTTTCTGCGCAAGAAAAGCGTTGTCAGCCAGACGACCGCAGCAAACACGGTCGTCTGCCAGAGGTGATTCCCAACCGTCGGTCCTATGGAAGACAACCATTCCGTCATAGCGCCTCGCCTCCGTCCTTCAAGCCCTTCAGAGTTCTCTCCGCGAACTCCACATCGTCCAGCGTCAGCTTGCCCGCCTCGATTAGGTGTGCCACGACCGGTCGCGACTGCCCCCCAAACATAGCCAGAAGATCGTCCACCAACCGCCGCTGGGCGGCATCGCGCGAAACCATCGCTGCGAACATATGGAAATTGCCCACCTTGCGAGTGCGGCGCAGCACTTTCTTCGCCTCCAGGCGGTAGACCATAGTCTGGATCGTCGTATACCCTGGCCTCTTCTTCGCTGGGAACGCGTCCTGCATCTCGCGAATCGACGCCTCACCCCGCGTCCAGAGGGTCTCCATGATCTGCATCTCAAGTTTGCTCAGCTTCGTTCCAGCCATCTCTTATGACTCCAGTCTTTGCGTCTATGACAACTGTCTGAATAAAGTATCGACAGCATCGATTGTTGTCAAGTGGAAAATCATGGCGAGCTAGCCTAGTTCCGATCCGGCTTCTCTATGTGGTCGATGGTGATGGCAGGCCAATGCACACATCGAGTTCGGGATGAGCCGACCTCGGATCGATTAGTCCTGTGAAATGCCGATACCTTTACCATAAGTGAGCAATACTCGCGTGGTCGGTCAATGCGTCACGGGTGTCCGAGAAATCGACAAGTAAGACTCCCGATTACGCGGTCGAGTCCAGGGGGCACGGAATCGCTCTGTTTTTCGACCGCAATTGCGGCGTTGGTCTTCCCAGACCGCTGAAGAGCCGTATAATTCGGGGGAATCGGAGCCGAAAAAGGAGATTCCAGCTGGTACCTTGTTTCTGGCGTCGGCTGATCGGAGTTGAACGATGCGCGATGGCTTTGGACGCGGCTTTGGCGTTGGGCTGCTGCTTGTTGCGGGGGCGGCGTTTGGGCAGACGGCGGCGGGCAATCCTGCACAGGCGACGCCGAACAAGCTGGCCTTCGTTTCGGCTACAGTGAAGCCGTCTGCTCCAGTGACGTTTGAGTCTCAGCGTGCCGACTCAGCGAAGACACTGGCAGATATAAAGTCTGGAAAGATAAAACTTCAACCTTGTGAGTCAATCAGCAGTGAACGGAAGGTCGGCGCGCACATTGATGCGTCGCAGGCGGAGTACAGTTCCGTGTCACTCAAACTGCTCATCGCCCTTGCATACAACGTGAAGATGTTTCAGATCAGCGGGCCTGGATGGCTTGACGACAAGCAATTCGACATCGTGGCGAAGATGCCCGACGGAGCGTCTGTAGACGACGCGCCAATGATGTTACAGGCGCTGCTGGAAGACCGCTTCAAGCTGGCGGTTCACCGCGAGAACAAGAACCAGCAGGTGCTGGCGCTGATGGTGGCCTCGGGAGGGCCGAAGCTCCAGCCGGCAACAGCAAGCCTCCCACCGATCACGGGAAACATACCCTGCAATCCCCTAAATAGGACGCTCGATACCCCGGACGGACAGGTTCGCATAAGCACCAACGGCCACAAAGGCGAAACACTGGTGTCCAACAAGATGACGATGGCAGGGTTGGCAGACCTGTTGACCAATCTATTTCAGGGTGGCGGCGGCGTTTCGCCCGGCGGCGGTGGTGGTGGTCAGTGGCAGAAGGTGGTGGACCAGACCGAACTTACGGGTGAATATCAGGTGACCTTCAATTCTTCAATGCCTCTAATGGTCGGGCGAATTATGGGCACACCTGCGTCCACAGGTGGCGGGGTGATCTCCAACGACATGCTACAGATGTTGGCGGCAGAGGAAGAACAGCGAAACCCCAGCTATACAGCTTTTTCTGGGGTTACAAATCAACTCGATCTGGTCGTCATCCAGTCAATACAACAAAAACTCGGCCTCAATCTGGAACCGAGCAAAGCGCCAGTTGAGATGCTGGTGGTCGATCACGCGGAGAAGAACCCCACGGCGAATTGAGAAGGTACAACTGTGAAAAGGGCTGGCTGGAGTAGGACGATGCGAGATGGCTTTGGATGTTGCTTTGCTATCGGGCTACTGATCGTTGCCGGTGCGGCGTTTGGACAGACGGCGGCGGGAAATCCTGGTCAAGCGGCGGCGGGCAAGCTGGCCTTCGTCTCCGCTACGGTCAAGCCGTCGGTTCGCTCAGATCTTACTAGCCAGGGCACGACGTTTGATATGGAGACCGGAAAGATAGAACAGATAAAAAACAACTTTGGGTTTCCGCTGAGTGCGCACGTCGATGCGTCTCAGGTGAAGTACAACAACTTGCCACTCATTGATCTGATTGCCATCGCATACAACGTGAAGCTGGATCAGATTAGCGGGCCGGGTTGGATGAACGGCCAACTATACGACATTGTGGCGACGCTGCCCGATGGGGCCTCCAAAGACGAGATTCCAGCGATGTTTCAGACCCTTCTGCAAGACCGCTTCAAGCTGGCGGTCCACCGCGAAACCAAGAACCAGCCAGTGGTGGCGCTGGTGGTTGGCAAGGGAGGGCCGAAGCTGAATCCGGCCACCGCCAATCCTCAGCCGATCGGGGGCAACCTCCATGCACCGCTCCCACCAGTCGCTACGCCATACGGGCTAGTTCGCATCCTCACCGATAGTCACGAAGACTGCACACTGCAATCCAGCAAGATGAGCATGACAGGGTTGGCCGATCTGTTGACCAACCTATTTCAGGGCGCAGCGGGGCAGCAAGGCGTGTGGCAGCAAGTGGTGGATAAGACCGGACTGACGGGTGAGTATCAGGTGTCTTTCAATACTTCAATGTTTTTTCCAATGGTTCGGTCACGAATTCTGGGCGTATCTGTGGACACAGGTGGTAACGCACCGATATATGAGCAACACCCCAACCCTACAAGTGCTCCTTCGATCCCACATCCACTCGATAACCCACTCGATCCGATCATCTTCGAGTCAATACAAAAACTTGGACTCAAGCTGGAACTGAGCAAGGCTCCAGTCGAGATGCTGGTGGTCGATCACGCGGAAAAGAACCCCACGGCGAACTGAGAGGGTAGAACGGCGAAGGGGCTGGCGTCTGAGTAAATCTCCGCTCAGGATGACAGGCTAGAACAGTCAACGGCGAAATGCGGGGATTCTTCGCTGCTGCTCAGAATGACAAGCCGAGGGGGTTGCGGAATGACAAGCGGAGCGGGCTACGTAATGACAAACAAGAACGCAGGCAAGGGCAAGGGCGGGAGCGGGTTACTGGCGGGTGAGGGTGCCGTTGAACGCTGCGTAGCATCTGGTGTCTGCGGCAGTGGGATCGATGAAGACTGCTCCGCTGATGGTGGAGGCGGTGGGATCGATCTCGGCAATGAAAACGGGGCCGGTAACGAAGCTGTCGAGACCACCACCGGCGACAAGGGTGCCGATCAAGGTAGCACGGTCGTTGCATGCTCCGGTCGCGGTGATGGTTCCGCTGAGAGGAAATTCGCCTAAGTTGTTGGGGGTTGCGGATTGGGTGAGGACAGCGGTGGCCGTGATGGTGTCACCTGGGACTGGGTTTCCGGTCATGTCAATTACGGTAAGGGTTCCGATGTAAGTGCCGGTGGCTGAGGCGAACTGCGAGATGGTCATCGGGGTAGCGGACATGACGCATGTGCCTCCGGCGATTTGAAAGCTACCGTTGGTGACGGCTTCGGGATTGGCGGGGAGGGCTGCGGTAATGGTTGCCGTACCGGCACCGGCCATTGGGACGCTGAGGATGAGGTTGTTGGAGGCATCGAGTGTGCCGGTGACGGCGAAGGACTGGCTGGGTGCCATACATTTAGTGCTGGCGTCTGGATATGGCATGAGAGATCCGGTGACCAATCCATTGGAGATTTGGAGTGCTCCAGTAAACATTCCAACTGTTGTGGAGCTGGTGCCATAGAGCATTCGGATCTGCCAGTTGCTGAAATTGGAGGTGGTCGAAGCGGATGGACTGGGGGAGGACGAGCCGCAGGCGAGGAGGGTGGCGAGTGGGAACAAGAGGAGAAGACGGGGCCCGGGGTGTATGGGCGGAATGGTACGCCGGGGGAAGGGGATGGGGCAAAGAATAATTGAGTCCGTAAAGTTCTGTAGAAGCTGTTGAGTGGGGAGCGATTTGCGAGCCACCTGGGGCGATTCCTTAGGATGTTGTTTAGAGACGACATTCACAAGGAGGACGACGCAGATGGCTCGCAAGGGACAAGGGTCGCAAGATCAGCGCTTATCCTGCTTGTGGTCCGGAAGTGACCCTTGCGGGCGGCGAGTTCGTCAATCCGCCGTTTGAGGATGCGCTGACAGATGGAAACTATGTGACCGGACCAGCATGGACCGCTCATGTCGCATGGCTGAAGCAGTTCCTTGTGCTGCTTGGGTAATAGCCGTGCGCGGTGTCCCGCTAACGGCACTGCCCGGTCCATTTGCTAGGCTCCCGTGTTGGCCGTTCTCCTTCGGTGATGGACCGCCTCTATGCACCCGGTCCTGTGGTTCTTGGCAATTCGTATATTCTCGAAGCTGGAGGATCCATGAATACAGCGGACATCATTATCGAAATTGACGCACAAATCTCGCGGCTGCGGGAAGCGAAAGCACTCTTGGCCGGTACCGAGATCACAATCAAGCGGAAGCCAGGTCGACCGTCCCGAGTTAGCTTGTCTGGCAAGGCAACGAGTTCCATCCCGGCAAAGTCGGCAGCCAAGCGTACAGCGAAGCGAACTGTCAGCGCCGAGGCACGTGCGAAGATCTCAGCCGCGCAAAAGGCGCGTTGGGCGAAATCCAAGAAGGCTGCACGCAATGTTGCAGCAGCGCCAGCCGTGAAGAGTGCCGCACCCAACGGCGCAGTTTCTGAGACTGCTCCGGCCAAGAAAGCCGTCTCCGCGAAAAAGGCTGTTCGGGCAAAGTCGAAAAGTCCCTTTACTCCAGCTTCGTAGCCTTCTGATGGCTGGGGATGTCTACCATCTCGTCGGGTAGAGCCCAACCTATTACTGCGGATTCGCGGGGTGCGGCACCATGGGCGGTATGGATGGGGGCATAGGACGGTCGGACACTCTGTAGCCTTCGGGGATAAGGAAGAGAGCGGGGTCAGGTTCATCGCGGACGATGTTGGAGAGCACTAAAGTGCGCTCCCCAGCCAATGGGTTCCGTTCCGCCTGGTTGACCACGAGTTTCAGCTCAGGCGCAACCCAGGTATCAATGGTGATTTGGAGCTGCTGGTCGTTGCCAACCGTGCCCATGGGGATGGTGCTCACCACATGTTTGCCGACCAACTTCAGCCCGTCCTGAACTTGCTGGCCAAGGTCTGTCGTTACAGAGTTTTTGGGTTGGATGACATGATCCTGAAAGTCGAACTCTTGCATCCGAAGGAAACTGACAGTGACCGTGGAGTCGATGGGAAAGTGGTCGACCACAGCGGTCTTCAACTGCGTGTTCAGCAGAACGCCAGTATGCTTCGCGCGGTCCAGAATGTAGACCTGAGGGGCCGGATCCAGGCCGGATGGGATGGTGTAGGGGGGAGTGCCCTCCATTCGTTCCACGCCGTCGCCGGAGCGATAGATATGTCCTTTGACCTCGTGGGTCAGCACGGTTCCGTTTGCAAGCATCTGAGTGGTGCGGACGGCCTGATCGGCGGAATAGGGCAATCCGGTGACCGGCTGCTCCGGCTTCTTCATCTCGGTAAACATCGAGACCTGGCAGGACGTATAGCTCGCCGTGAAAAGGGTAATGAGCACAAAGGAAGGGCGAGCTGCGTGTCCCCGTGCTGCTCAACGAAGGCTTCGTCTTTCGGCAGGCGGGACACTATGAGATACGAGTGACGACTCGGCGGCTTGGAGGAACTAAGCCGGAG
>Ga0302270_10006182_pt1 | contig 10709 bp, 8 predicted proteins | sample III_Bog_E2_3_FD_198773 | JGI IMG/M metagenome (GOLD analysis project Ga0302270, IMG submission 198773) | Peat permafrost microbial communities from Stordalen Mire near Abisko, Sweden - III_Bog_E2_3 | ecosystem: Environmental > Terrestrial > Soil > Wetlands > Peat | place: Sweden: Abisko...
ATGTAGGTATTGAGGGCGGATGGGAACGCCCCGATTACCAGTTAACGGGACGGCCGCAGAAGCGGACCTCGTTGTGGGTGTCACGGACACTGCAACTTTGGTCTGCGCCGGTCCGCCCGTCTCCCCCACAACGAATCTGCTCCATGGCCCCCGAGATGGAGAATGCGTGTACGCAGAAAACGCTTTGCCGCCGGAGGCGCTGGACGAGATTGCATCGCTGCTCGCCAAGGGCTTCCTGCGCTACTGGAAGTCGCAACATCAGCGGCCCCTCATCGCGCAAAGCCAAGTTGACTCGCCGGCCCCGGAGAGCCGTCATGTGAACGTGGTTAACGCCGCAGAGAGTGAGAAGAACTGATGAAAGCTGCTGTTCTGAAAGAGGTTGAGAACCTGCGCAGGATGAGTGTCACCGGCTTGCGCGAGAAGTACCGGGAGGTCTTTGGAGAGGAGTCGCGCTCCCACCATAAGGACTTTCTGTTCCGCCGCATCGCCTGGCGTTTGCAGGCGATTGCAGAAGGCGACCTGACGGAGCGTGCGCGCCGGCGCGCGCTTGAAATCGCCAATGACGCCGATCTCCGAATCCGGGCACCGAAACAGGCTGGAGTGCAGAACGCCAGCGCAGCCGGTCGCAGGGGAAACTGTATCCACGAACATAGGCACGCGCCCGCCGGTCCGAACATTGAGTCCCTGCGCAACGCCAGAGCATCCATTATCAGTTGAGTGGCTATTCGCAGATGCGCGAACGGCGGTTCCCCATGATCATCACATCGCACCTCTTTGGGGCCTACCTTAAGTGCCCGACCAAATGCTGGCTTCGATCATCCAGTGAAATGACAGCAGGCGCTACCCGTGCTCAACACATGCAGGCACAGAATGAACCTTACCTCGCGGCCGGAATTAGCCGGTTGCGGTCCAAGCTGGATCAGCTAGACTGTGTCGACTCCCCATCTGTGCACCTACTGAAAAGGGGGAACTGGCGGCTTGCCACCAACGTCCTTGCTCAAACCCCGCAACTGGAATCCACCGTTCATGCCGTGGAGTGCGTGCCATCCAAGGGGCCAGGCAAACGCATCCAGTTCATCCCCATTCGATTTGTTCCGGCCAACAAGCTAAGCAAGGACGACAAGTTGTTGCTGGCTTTCGACTCTCTCGCGCTTTCGGCGACGCTAGGCCGAGATGTCAAGCAGGCCAAGATCATCCACGGCGAAAAGCAAGCAGCGCTGAATGTAAGGACTTCGGCCCCCATAGTAGAGGTGCGAGAGCAAGTAGCGAGAATTGACGAACTGTTGTCAGGTGCTCGGCGACCAGACCTTGTTCTAATCCCGCACTGTGTGGAATGCGAGTTTCAATCCGCCTGCCGCCAGCAGGCCATGGAGAAGGATGATCTCAGCCTCCTGTCTGGAATGACAGAAAAGGAGCGTAAGAAACTACATGCAAAGGGGATCTTCACTGTAACGCAGCTCTCCTATACTTTCCGCCCTCGTCGACGTTCCAAGCGAATCGGCAACAAACGGGAGAAGTATCAGCACTCCCTCAGGGCATTAGCAATTAGGGAGAAGAAAATCTACATCGCAGGTCATCCAGAACTAGAGGTTGAAGGAACGCGCGTTTACTTGGACGTCGAAGGGTTACCGGACCGCGAAAGTTATTACCTAATCGGTCTTCGAATAGAAAATGGAGATTCAGCTGTTGAGCACAGTCTATGGGCAAATAAACTAGAGGACGAAGAAGTCATCTGGAGAGAATTCATTAACATTCTGACGAAAATAGACAACCCGGTCTTAATTCATTATGGAAATTATGAAACTATATTCCTTAAACGTATGTGTGCTCGTTACGGCACGCCCTCCGCCAAGTCCGTTACCGGGATGGCTATCAAGAAATCGATAAACTTAGTCGCAGTGATATATTCGCAAGTGTACTTTCCCACGTTCTCGAACGGCCTGAAGGATATCGGTCACTTCTTAGGTGTAACATGGTCGGGTCCAGTAACGTCAGGGTTCCAAAGCCTTGCCTATCGATTCGCCTGGGAGCAATCGTTCTCTCCTGAGCTAAAAACCGCGCTGCTGGCGTACAATCGCGAGGACTGCAGTGCAACACAGGCAGTGTGCTCACACTTAATTAAAATCATTCGCGAAGCTAAATCAAGAGTAGATATTGAATTATCAAATACACCCAAGAAAGTCGCATCTGCCAAGAGTGCGGAGCTACATCAGTCCTTTGATTCGCTATTACGGTCGGCGCATTTCGCATACGATCGCTCCAAAATCAAGCTTTCGCCGGAGAAGATCGCTCGGCAGACCCAGTCGCTTGGGAAAGAACTTCGTCGGCAGAGATCGCCCCGCCGTTCTCTCACCGCGATAAAGGGGAGAATTGTCCGTGTACCTCGCAGGAGGGTCTGTCCAATACACTCAGGACAAAAACTGCGCCCTTCCGAGAGAATCTCTCAACATCCACTCATTGATTTAGCATTCAGCAAGAACGGATGCCACAAGACTGTCGTCAGGTACAAAGGAGCAATGGGCTATTGCAGTCTTTGCAATGAACACCTCGTCCCGCCAAGCATTCGCGCGCTCAAGAATCAAAGGTTTGGGTGGGGGTTTCAGGCCTGGGCCATCTATCAGCGTATAGCGATGAGAATGTCTTATCGGCTCATCTCGAAAGCTGCTTTTGATATTTTCTCAGAGCAATTGTCGCTTCAAACATTAGCAGGATGGATAGAAAAGGCCGCCGAGAAATACCGACGCGCTGAAGACTTATTGTTGCGTAAGTTATTATCCGGACCAGTTTTACATCTTGACGAGACGAGAATTAGTATTCTGGGCGATAACCAATATGTTTGGGTCTTTACTGATGACGCACGAGTAGTGTTCCGGCTGCGACCAAATCGAGAGACAGATTTCCTGAAACTGCTACTCGCCAATTTCAGGGGCACAATCGTTACCGATTTTTATGGTGGGTATGACACGCTTCCATGTAGGCAGCAGAAGTGCCTTGTCCATCTAATAAGGGACTTGAATGACGACTTGTGGAAGAATCCATTTGACGGGGAATTCGAGAGATTTGTTGCTGCTTTCAATGATTTACTGAGACCGATTCTGGAAGATGCCCGAAAGTTTGGCCTTAAGGCTCGCTACCTCCGCAAGCATCGCCGCAACGTTGATCGATTTTATCGAGACCTAATCACTGCACAGCCTCAAGCGGATGACACGATGGCGCGATATCGGAAGCGGTTCGAACGTTACAAGGACTCGCTGTTCTGCTTCTTAGAGAACGACGCTGTGCCGTGGCACAACAACGCGGCTGAGAGAGCACTTCGCCATTTGGCGGTACAACGGAAGATCTCTGGAGCGTTTAGCGAGAGCGGCGCTAGCGTCTACCTGCGTTTTCTTTCGATTGCGCAGACCTGCCGCTTCCAGCAGAAGTCCTTTCTCGGCTTCCTCTTGTCAGGTTCGACGGACGTCGACGAATACAAAGAACGGAACAGAGTGCATCCGGACTGGGCAACCGACGCCTGGGAAAAGGAATGACGCTGAAGCGTCGGATTCGCATTCTGGTGCGCGCGTTCGCGTCATTTCTGCACCCACGTTGTTCCGTCGGTTTGGAGATTCCGCAGGTCGGGCTCGCCCCCCCATGTGGGAGGGGGTGCAGTTTCCAGGTTATCCATCCTGTCGCCGCATTACCGGGGTCGACAATCCGATCCAGCTGGTCGCCAGCCACTGCAAGCCTTGGCGCGATTCAACCAACGAAGAGCGCCTCAACGGTGAAAACGGCCTGCTCTTGACGCCCAGTATCGATCACTTGTTTGATCGCGGCTTCATCGGCTTCGAGGATTCCGGACGGCTGGTGATCTTGCCTGTCGCCCACCGGCCGTCCCTCGAACGGATGGGCATTGACACGCACGGCACCGTAAACGTCGGCGGATTCACCGAAGGGCAGAAAACGTACTTGGACTTTCATCGGAACTCGGTGCTGCTGAGGGTGGCCCGGTAAGCGGCGCTTTGGTTATCCCAACCATTCGACAGCGCGGTAGCGATCGCTGTTACAGGCAGCGTAATCGAGGTACTGAAACGCAAGAGGATTAACGATCTCGTTTCCCAAGCGGGCGTGGAAATTGTGGGGCCATCGACGGGCACGCGCACGTAGTACTCCCTCTGAGGCAATCCTGGGAAGTTTGGCTCCCCTCTTCCAGGCTCCGTGGCCTTTTTTGGTGTCTGGTATACCCTGGGATCATGGCACGGCCCATTCAAGAAGTGACTAACCCACTGGAACCCGTGAGTGCCGAACTCTCAGACGTCTCATCCGTCTCATCAGAAGAACTCGATGCGCTCAAAACCGACGACGAAACGGGTGATGTTTCCTTCGCAGTTGAAGATGCCTTACTGAAGGCTCTTGACAATATCGGTACGTTGTTGACGGCTGATGGAGAGCGGAGACTTACGGATCCCACCGCCGCTGCACTTTGAAGCAGCGTTACCAACCCCTTACTGGATTGGCAGCGTCTGCGCCACGTTCGCCACAGGCGCGTCATTGCGCTTTGCTTGAGCAGTTGCGCGTCCCTTCTCACGTTGCGCTTTGTCGGCCACGCGCTGGCGATTGACCTCCGCCAGCGCCTTGCGCTTGGCATTCATACGGATGTGACTGTACCGGCTGAGCATCTGCCGGCTCACGTGGCCGGCGATCTCCATGATCGTCTCGTCGCCGGCGCCGCTCTCTGCAAGCTCCGTGATCAGCGTGTGCCGGTTATCGTGCCACCGGCCTTTGACGCCGGCCTTGCGCCGGACCATGGCCCAGGCGGTCTTGAGCGTTGTGATCGCAACAGCAGGATTGTCTGGGAACCTGCCGCCACCTGGGAAGACGAACCACTCCGGACGTGTCTCGCCGAACTGCTGCACGTACCAGCGCGAGTGCTCAACGAGCGCGTCTAAAAGTGCATCGTTGAACGGAATGGTGCGGCCGGTACCGGCGTCCGTCTTCGACCGGCCCACGGTCAGGAATTGCTTCTCGATGTCGATCTGGTCCCACGTGAGGAGCCGGATCTCAGCGTCGCGCATGCCACAGTTCAGAGCGATCACCAGTGCGGGGTAGATGCACGGAGAGCCGCCCTGCTTCGCGCCCCGTGGCGTACGTTCGCCACGGGCGCGGCGCAGGCATGCTTCGCGCGCGGCCAGCGTCGAGGCGCGCGCTACGGCCAGCATGCGCGCCTGTTCGTCTCCTTCGAAGGGCTTGCCCGGCGACGGCGCCGAATGGATCTGGAATCTCGCCGACCGGCATTTCCCAGGCGCGATGCAGATTGTCGATCTGTTTCACGCGCGCCAGCACCTGTGGGAATTGGCGCGCAAACTACACCCCAATGACGAGCTCAATCAGAAGCGCTGGATGCTGGTCCACCAGCCCTTGCTCGACAACGGGAAAATGAAACAACTGACCGTCGCGCTGCGCGCTTACTCCACCAACAATGCCGAGGTGGCCGAGAAGATTCGACTGGAGGCCGATTACTTTCACAGCAACGCCAGGCGTATGCGTTACCCCAAATTCCGCCGCCTGCATCTGTTCGTCGGCTCAGGCGCGATTGAAGCTGGCTGCAAAACCGTGATCGGCAAACGCCTCAAACAGTCGGGCATGTTCTGGACGGTCCGGGGCGCCAACGCTATCCTCGCCTTGCGCTGCTGTCAGCTCAACGGCCGCTGTGAGGACTATTGGGAGCAGCGCAGAGCGGCTTGAGCTTAACTTCTATGTCGCGCACCCAGTTTCGGCGTGAAGCGCGGCAACATTTCAATAGGTGGCGATCACCCTGTTCCCCTCCGCGAAACGGCCTGGAGGCCCACAGGCAGTTGCCGGCGGTCGAAATGTGAGTCGCCCGGAGCCGATCTGGAGATCGGCGGTCCCAGGAGTACGATGGCGGGGCTATTTGACGACTGAAGTGCCGCTGCCTTCGACGATCAGGTTCGCTTTGTCCACGCGGAGGTTGCGAATCGCCTCTTTCAGCCCGCTTGGCCATTGCACTTCGAGCGACTGAACTTGAGTATCTTTGCCCAGGCCAAAGGTCAAAGCCAGGTCGCTTTGTGAAGCGTAGCTCGATCCGGAGTGGACCGTCTGCCACTGCGAGTGGTTCGGCGACTTCACGCGCACCACTGCGCCGATGCCGTCGCGATTGGACTTCGTGCCTTGCAGCCGCACGCACAGCCAGTGGTTGCCGTTCGTATTGCCGTCGTTGCGGAACAGATGCGCCGGGCCATTGTTCGTCGTCACAATCACGTCGAGCGCGCCGTCGCCGTTGAAGTCGGCGTAGGCCGCGCCACGCGCCACGATGGGCCGCGAGAGATCCGGCCCGAGGCGCGAGGACACATCCTCGAAACGCCCGTTGCCCTGATTGTGAAACAGCAGGGGCGGCTCGGCGTACTTGATGCGCGGCTGCACGCGGCCGATCTCTTCGTCGATGTGGCCGTTGCCCACGAAGATATCGGGCCAGCCATCCAGGTCGTAGTCGAAAAAGAAGACGCCGAAGGCCAGACTCAACAGGGATGAACGGCCCACGGCGGAACGCGGAGCTTCATCCACGAACAGACCGTGCCCTTCATTGCGATACAGGCTCAGCATCTGGTTCGTGAAGTTTCCGACCAGCAGGTGCGCGCGGCCCGAACCGTCGTAGTCCGCTGAGTCCACGCCCATCGCACCACGCGCCACGCCGTCTTCTCCAAACGCGACTCCAGCCGCGAGCGCCTCTTCGGCGAACGTTCCGTTCTGCAGATTGCGATACAGCTTGTTCGGCTGCGTGTCGTTGGCGACGAAGATGTCCGGCCATCCATCGTTGTTGTAATCGAGAATCGCCACGCCCAGCGACTTGGAGGTGGGATCGAAGAGCTTGGCCTTCATCGTCACGTCCTCGAACTTACCGTCGCCGAGGTTGTGGAACAGCCGGCTCGACTGCCCCTTGTAGGACTCCGGCGTGCAATAGCTCTTGCTCACTCCATCGAGCGAGCACCACAGGTCGCCCTTCTGCGTCCATTGCACATAGTTGGTGACGAACAGATCGAGCTTGCCGTCGCGGTCGTAATCGAACCACGCCGCCGAGGTGCCGAAAGCCGCGTTCTTAATGCCGCTCGACGCGGTGACGTCCTTGAACTTGAAGTTGCCCAGGTTGTGAAACAGGCGATCGCCTTCGAGCGCGGTGATGTAGATGTCAGGCTTGCCGTCGTTGTCATAGTCGCCGACGGCGATTCCGATGCCGTACATCTCCACATCGAGCCCGCTGCCCGCGATCACGTTAGTGAACGTGCCGTTGCCGTTGTTTCGGTAAAGACCCGCGAGCGAGCGTCGGCCCTTGGGCGTCCAGTCCTTGCTGTTGACCAGCACGATGTCCGGCAACCCGTCGCCGTTCAAGTCGACGAAGGCGACGCCCGAGCCCATGGTCTCCGGCAGCCACTTCTTGCCGGCCTTGCCCGCGTTGTGAACGAACTGGATGCCCGCCTGTTTCGTCACGTCGGTGAAACGCCCTTGCGAGAACGCGACGGCGCAAGCCAGACCCGCGACTACGAGTTTCTTCATTGCAGTTTGACGCTTTCGTGTTCGTGGATCTGCTGGCGCTCGTTGTTGTCCTCGGGACTGAGCGCGCGCAGTTTGGCCGTGACGGCTTGCGCGGATTCGTCGGCCTTGAAGCGGCGGAACAGGGTTTCCTCGCGCTTCGCCTTCTCGCTATCGCCGAGCCCCCGGTAGCAGAGCATCAGATTGTAGTGCGCCTGCACGTCCTCGGGATCGATCGCGAGCACCTTCGTGAACGCATCCGCCGCCCTGGTGAAGTCGCGCTTCAGGAAGTTCAAGCGTCCGATCTGGTTTTGCACGACGCGGTCGCGCGGATACATCGAAGCCGCGCGCCCGAGCGAAGCCAGAGCCGCGTCGTAATCTCCGTCCGTTTTCTCCGCCATCGCTTTGAAAAAGTAGATGCGCGCAAGGTTGGGATTGAGCTTCAGCGCCTTCTCGATATACGGTTTCGCCGCGTCCGTCTCGCCTTCCTGGATCAACGCGCGCGCGATGTTCAGCCAGCCATCGGCATAGTTCGGATCGGCTTCGGTGACGCGCGTGAAGGCATACTCCGCGCCCTTCAGGTCACCTTGCAGCAGCAGCCCGATCCCCCAATCGTTCCAGCGCTCTCGATCCTGCCGGCGCACGATGGGCTTCCAATCGGACGTCGCCTTCGCATCGCCCAGTTCCAGCGTGGCCGTGGCTTTCGCCAGCGTCTCGATGGGCAGATCCGGGATGCGGCCCTTGATCTTGCCAGAGACATTCGCGGGGATATTCGCGGGCGAGAAGTCGTACTCGCGGCTGTCGTAATGCACGCTCGTCAATTTCGGATCCTGATTCGGCTTGGGCACGCCGGCATAGGCGAAGTGCGTGTAATACCAGGAGAACTTGCGGTAATTCAGCTTCGCGGTGAGAGTAATCCGACCCTTGGCGTCCTTCGGGATCTTCACGCGGTAGTGCGCCACGTCGGCCGCGCCCGGCGGAATCAGCTTCACATACAGCAGGCTGCGCATCTGCCAGCCGTTGCGCTTGTTGATCGGGTTGCCGTCGCCGTCGAGTTGAAACGACTTGTAGAAGTGCGCGCCCTTCTCCACCGGGCCCTTGCCGTTGTCCTCGACCTTGCCGCTCCAGAAGATTTGCTTGCCCGTGGCGTCGCGCCCCTCCAGTTCCAGCCAGACATCGAAACCGTCCACGGTTCCGCCGGGAAAGAAGTGGCCGATCTTTCTTGTACGCACGACCACGTCGACACGGGCCGTCGAGCCGGGCTTGAACTTCGTGCCGCCCCCGTCCAGCGGCGCGGCCACCTTGGTCACCTCGCGCAGGAAGAACTGCTGGGCGGTCTCGGCCTCTTCGCCCACCGCGAAGGAGGTCATGGCCTGTTGCGGATGGTCCGCCGCCGCCCGGCGCTGCATCTGCACGCCCGGCGCCTCTTCGGCCGGCGTGGCGGCAAAGATGTCGACACTGATGAAGCCCGACTTCAGGAACCCTTCGACGGCTTTCAACTGGGTCTCATCCTGATTGGCCGTGGGCACGGCCGTGTTCGCGGCGGCGAAGCGATGGTTATGGACCATGCCGTTGCGCGCGGCGGGGTCGGAAGACGGCACCAGTTGCATGTGGCAGCCGCTGCAGGCCAGCGGCTTCTCAGGGTAATAGAACGAGCGCGCGCCCTGGCCCGAGACGCCCGAGGCCTGCCAGTTGTCGTAGTCGTTAAAGCCGCGCATCCAGCGGTAGTTGTTGACCGGCACGTCGAGATGAACCTTGTGGCAGGCCGAACAGAACTCCGCCGAGTTGCGCATGAACGGCTTCATGAACGTGCGGCGGTGCGACTCCGGAGCTTTCTCGGTCACGAAATCGTGCACCCAGCGGATGAGCGGGTTGTCGCTCGTTGCCAGTTCGTGCATCTCAGGGTAATCCAGCGTGAAGCCGCCATTGCCCATCGAGCCGTGAACTTCGCCAATCGAATGGCAGGAGATGCAGCCGAGCCCGGTTTGCGCTTCCGGAGTGTCGATCTGCTCTCGCGCCGGGCGCTCGAACTTGCCGCTGAAAAGCATCGCGTGGTCGTGACAGCCCGCGCACCATTTCGAGCCCTGCGTCCCGCTGATGTCCTGCATGTGCTCGATCGTCTTCCGGTAGAACTGGTTGTTGAACGAGGCGAAGTGGTGCATGGACGAGTTCCACTGGTCATAGATGTCTTTGTGACACTGAGCGCAGCGCTTCGAGTCCATGAAGAACTGAGCGGGGATGGTCTTGCCGGTGTTCGTACGCGCGGAAGACGGCCAGAACGGCGACCCGGCGCCGGCCCCCTCCTCCTGCATCGACGTGGGTACGACGTTCGGGTTCCGCACCTTCGCCTCCGACCAGGGGTGCATCCTCTGGTATCCGGCGTAGGTGGCGAAGACGACCGTCGCCAAGCTCGCGACTGCCCAGAACTTCCGCGACCGGAGAGCCAGGGCAACCAGGAACGCGCCCAGGAACCCGGTGGCCAAGTGAGCTACCACAACGGCGTGGTTGGAGGTCACCGCGCCCTTCCACAACAGGAAACCGCCCAGGACCGCGCTAGCCAGCAACATCGGCGTGGCCCAGCGAAGACTCCTCCGGACCTCGGGCGAGCGCCACAACAGCCACAGCAATGCGGCAAATAGCCCCAGACCTAAGACGAAGTGGGCCAGTATGTTAGCGATGTAAAAGAGTGATGCCTGGGCCGTGGACCATAAGTACAGACTATTGACCACAAGAGCGGCAAACGCGACCGCGGTGAACTTCCCAGTTCGATTCATCCCAGCACTCCCTTACGCCCGATAGCCCACAACCTCTCCGCCATACAAGGCGAAACTGCCGACGCTCCTCCACCCAACTGAAAGCGCCGGCGCATGCCTGGCTGAAACCGAGAATTTGCAGACAAAAAGAGGTCCCAGCGCGAAAGCCAGCCCCCTAGCCCCATTTGACGTTGTTGTGCCACATCGGCGATGAGGATTTCAATTACCAAAACATATTAGTACGGTTTGCCTGATGGGCTATGTGACGGGAACTCATGGAGTTCGTGAGGCAGAACTGACGCGGTTTCGGCCGCTCGGTAAGGCGGACCCTCAGAGGGACTTGCAAAAATAGCGGCGGTCAGCGGAAACAAATTCAGTAAAAACTGTTTCGAAGGGGCTGCGATTCCCAATACAATGTCTTTGGCAAAATGAAGG
>Ga0302270_10006189_pt1 | contig 10704 bp, 10 predicted proteins | sample III_Bog_E2_3_FD_198773 | JGI IMG/M metagenome (GOLD analysis project Ga0302270, IMG submission 198773) | Peat permafrost microbial communities from Stordalen Mire near Abisko, Sweden - III_Bog_E2_3 | ecosystem: Environmental > Terrestrial > Soil > Wetlands > Peat | place: Sweden: Abisko...
CTGGCCTGACTGTCATCCAGCTCCAGGATCAGCTGGGCCGGCGTGGAGTCCGGGCTGATGCGGAACTGCACGGGGCCGCTGACATCCAGCACCAGCCGGGTATTGTCGGGCGCGCGCCAGGAGCGCAGCGCGGTGACATTGGCGGCCTGGGCCAGCTGACCCAAGCCACATAGCAGCAGCAAAACCACAAGACGACGTGCAGAAACCATAATTTCACTCATGAGCAGGCGCCAGAGCAGCCAATACGGCCTCGCCCCTGGCAGAACCTGCGCGCAACTCCAGTTCCCTGCCGACCTTCACGGCTTGCAGGGTGATCATGATATCGGCCGCCGGCAACAACCTGCCGCCACGCGCCGGCCACTCTACCAGCGTGAGGGCATCGGCGCGGAAATAATCGCGGAAACCCATCAGCTCCAGTTCTTCGGGGTCGAGCAGGCGGTACAGGTCAAAATGAAATACCGTGGCCGTCGCCAGCTCGTAGGGTTCCACCAGGGTGTAGGTCGGGCTCTTGACCGCTCCCTGGTGCCCACAGGCGCGCAAAATACCACGGCTGAGCGTGGTTTTACCCGTGCCCAGCTCACCTTCCAGATAAACCACACCGCTGCCGGCCAGGGCTTCGGCCAGACGGCGACCCAGCGCCTCCATGGCAGCGACGTTTTTGGCCTTGAAGCTTAACGATGACATGGGTTCACCCTGCGGCGCACATAGGGCAGCAGGTCGGTAGCCTGCAGGCCACGCTCCCCGCCAGCCTGTGCGGCATCATCACCGGCGAGGGCGTGCACCAGTACGCCGTTACGCACCGCCTGACCGGGGCTTAAGCCCTGCGCCAGCAGCGCCCCGACAACACCTGACAGCACATCACCCATACCACCTGAGCCCATGCCGGGGTTGCCGTAGGGGCAGACGGCCATATTGCTGCCATCGCTGACCAGCGAGCCCGCTCCTTTGAGCACCGCCGCGCCACCATAGCGCCGCACCAGTTCGCGCAGCGCTGCCGGGCGGTTCAGCTGCACCGCCTCGGTACTGCTGCCTAGCAGGCGGGCCGCCTCGCCGGGGTGGGGGGTCAGCACCCAGCGGCTGGAGTGGGCCGGGTGCATGGCCAGCAGGTTGAGGCCATCGGCATCCACCACCAGCGGCAGGCCGGTGGCGATGGCAGCGGTAAACAGGGCCTGGCCCCAGGCGCCCTGCCCCAGGCCTGGGCCCAGCACAATGACGGTGGCGCGCGCCAGCAGGGGCTGCAACTCGGCAGCGAAGTTGACGCCGTGCGCCATGATTTCCGGGTGGCGGGCTGTAATCACCACCGTGTGTTCGGGCCGGGTGGCCACTGACACGAAGCCGCTACCGCTGCGTGCCGCCGCCTCTGCCGCCATACTGATGGCGCCGGCCATACCCTGATCGCCACCGATGACGAGGGTATGACCGTAGTTGCCCTTGTGCCCGTCGCGGGCACGCGGCGGCAGGGCCGCCGCCAGATCACCAGTGTCCATGCGGGTGGCCGCCGGCAGGATGTCGGCCAGCACCTCCGGCGGAATGTCCAGCCCGGCAAACTCCAGCAGGCCGCAGCAGACCGGGCCGCGCCCGGTAAGCAAACCCAGCTTGAGGCCGATGAAGGTGATGGTAACGGTAGCCAGCACGGCCTGCCCCAGCTCGGCACCGCTGTCGGCGGCCAGCCCGGAGGGAATATCCAGCGCCAGCACCGGCCTGCCGCTATTGTTGAGGGCGAAGATGGCCTCAGCGTGGGGGCCTGTCGGCGGCTTGTTGAGGCCGGTACCAAAAATGGCATCGACATAAACGTCGGCTTCGGGCAGCTGCCCTTGCCAGCCCAGCACCTCCACGTCGGCAGCCAGGGCATCTGTCTGTGCCTGCCGGGCTTCGGCCAGCAGGCGCTGGTGGTTGCCGACCATCAGCAGCAGCACCGAAAAACCCTCGGCCTGCGCCAGCCGCGCCAGCACATAGCCGTCGCCACCATTATTGCCGGACCCGGCCAGTACAACGATACGGCGCGAATGTGGCCAGCGCCGCCGCAGGCTGGCCCAGGCAACCGCGCCAGCCCGGCACATGAGCATGTAGCCAGGAATGCCGGAGGCAACGGCGAGCCGGTCCAGCTCACGGGACTGGGCAGCGCTATATACAGACAGGGGCAACGTGGTCATGGCGGGCATCGGCATATCGGTGGCAGAATTATCCCATGAATCGCATCCCTGTGGACAATGATCCCGGCCCCTCCCCTTCCCGCCTTGACGCACTGGCCGCCGCCATCAAACGCTGGGGCCGGGAGCTGGGTTTTCAGCAGGTGGGCATCGCCAGTATCGACCTGAAAGAGCACGGCGCGCATCTTGAGCGCTGGCTGGCGCGCGGCTTTCACGGCGACATGGACTATATGGGCGCGCATGGCGACAAGCGCTCGCAGCCGGGGCTGCTGATTCCCGGTACGCAGCGCATCATTTCGGTGCGCATGGACTACCTGCCGGAAGACCCGCGCGCCTGGGCCACGCTGAAGGCAGGCGAGCTGGCCTATGTGTCGCGCTACGCCCTCGGGCGCGACTACCACAAGATCATGCGCAAGCGCCTGCAACAGCTGGCGGAGAAAATCGTCGAGAGCAGCGGCGCCATGGGCTATCGCGCCTTTGTCGATTCCGCCCCGGTACTGGAAAAGGCCGTGGCCGAGCAGGCGGGGCTCGGCTGGATCGGCAAGCACACCCTGCTCATCAACCGCAGCGCCGGCTCCTTTTTCTTTCTCGGCGAGCTGTTCACCGACCTGCAACTGCCGGTGGATGCGCCGGTCAGCGCACATTGCGGCAGCTGCTCGGCCTGTATCGACATTTGCCCCACCGCCGCCATCGTTGCGCCCTACCAGCTGGATGCGCGGCGCTGCATCAGCTACTTCACCATCGAGTCACGCGGAGCCATTCCGCTGGAGTTCCGGCCCCTGATGGGCAACCGCGTGTTTGGCTGCGACGACTGCCAGTTGGTCTGCCCCTGGAATCGTTATGCCAAGGCCAGCAGCGAGGGCGACTTTACCCCTCGCCACGATCTCGACCGCGCCCGCCTGCTTGACCTGTTTGCATGGACCGAGGCGGAATTCATGAGCCGCACCGAAGGCTCCGCCATCCGCCGCACCGGCTATCAGGGCTGGCTGCGCAATCTGGCGGTGGGGTTGGGCAATGCACCCTATGACCCGGCCATCATCAGCGCGCTGGAGCAACAGAAAACGTTCGCTGGAGAAGTGGCGGCAGAACACATGAGCTGGGCATTGGAACGGCAGCGGGAGAAAAGCGTGATCTGAAAAACAAACGGCGCCATAAAGGCGCCGTGTGCTCATCAGTAAACTGATTATTACGAAGCAGCAGCCGGGGCCGGAGCAGCTTCAGCGGCCTTCTTGGCCTTGTGGTGATGCTTCTTGTGCACCTTCTTGGCCGGGGCAGTCGCGCCGGAAGCGGCCATGGGGGCCATGTCGTCGGCCAGGGCAACACCAGAGAAGGAAACCATCAGGGCAGTAGCGATCAGCAGCTTGTTCAGGGACATTTTATTTACCTTCAAATAAGTGGGGTTGTACGCGTACCAGCGGCATCCCCCCGGACCGTTTCGGGTCAAGGACAACAGGGGCCGCCCGCAGCAGCACGCTTGAAGGTATGAACAGGGTTATGCGAAAAAGTTTCCCGAAAACTGTGTAAAGTTTTGCAAATAATATATGAACAAACCATGACTTTATGACAAAACGGCAGGACTGCCGTTTTGCACAGCGGAGCTGCCCCGAAGGGGTGAGGGCCATGGATGGCGCGAATGACCAAATGGCAGAAAGCCCGTTTTACCCACCACCACCACCCCGGGGGTGTCAGCCCCCTTCGAGCCCTTCAGCGCATTGCAATTCGCCCCTCCCCTGTTGCCAACACACTGCAAGCGCCAGACGGTATGAACAAAGGGTTATAAGGCCACAGACTTGATACCCGGCCCCCTTGCCACCTGCTATATTGGCTCGCAATAAAACCTTACAGTCACCTTACCTGCCCGCCGCTCACAATAGTAAAAACAACCAATAATATATAAAACAGGGCCTTACCCTCATGAATAGCAGTACCTGGCGTCCGGGCCGTCTGGCCGCAGTCGGTGTTTTCGTCGCGTGTAGTTCCGTGCTGAGCGCCTGTGGTGGCGACCGTGGGGGTACCAGCAGCAATGCCCCAACTACCGATGCGCAGGTGCTCGGTCTGGCACACGCCCAGGCCGCCGACACCGACCCTTCCAATGGCGCCAAGGCGGTTAACCCGTCCACCAGCCCGTTGCTGAAGCTCGGCGAACTGCTGTTTTTCTCCAAGACGCTGGGCGGCACCTTCGACTCTGCCTGCGCCTCCTGCCACCAACCCCAGTTTGCAGGGGCCGATGCCCTGTCACTGCCGGTGGGCGTTTCCGCACAAAACCCTGATCTGGTGGGCCCTGGGCGACTGATCAACAGCAATACGGACTTCGACCCGAATAAAGACGGCGGCCCCAATGTGGCCCGCAACAGCCAGACGATCATCAACAGTGCCCTGTACAAGACCGCCATGTTCTTCGATGGCCGGGTTTCACTGGCCAACCCCCTCGCGGGCATTGGCGGCGGGATCACAACGCCTGACGTTCCGCTGGGGGCTGACCCCGGCGCCGGCAGCAGCCTTCTATCGGCACAGTCACGCTTTCCCTCGACCGCGACCGACGAAATGCGGAACTTCCTGCACCCGGAACTCCCGCTCAATGAACAATTCAGGACCTTGCTGGTCAGCCGCCTGCAGGGGCTGGCCGATGCGGGCAGCCTCTCGGCGTCGGGCGCGGCCACCTGGCTGGGCCTGTTCCAACAGGCTTTTGGTCAACCCAAGGGCAGCGCCAGCACCCTGATTACCTACGAGAATGTGCAGACGGCCATTTCGGCTTACGAAATGAGCATGATCTTCGTCAATACGCCCTGGCGCGCCTATGTAGCCGGCAATAGCTCGGCCATCAGCACTGACGCCAAGCAGGGCGCCATGCTCTTCCTGCAGAGCAAGGCCGACGGTGGGCTCGGCTGCTCGGGCTGCCATGCTGGCAGCTTCTTTACCAATGAACACTTCTACAATACCGGCATACCCCAGTTTGGCCGCGGCAAACAGGCCAACAAGCAGGACTATGGCCGCTGGCAGGTGACCAACCAGAACCAGGACCTGTTCGCCTACCGGGTACCCAGCCTGATCAACGTGGCGCTGACCGCCCCCTATGGGCATGACGGAGCCTTCCAGGACTTGCCGAGCTTCCTGCAATATCATGCCAACCCGCAGCAGCAGGTCGCCAATTACGACTTTACCCTGCACAGCCTGACGCAGTTTGCCAGCAGTACGGTCACCTACCCGCTGGCGCTGAGCCGCACCAACGAAGCACTGAACTCCCCAAACTTCGCCGGCGCCATGTTGCCCGGAGTCAACCTCAGCACAACCCAGGTCAATCAGCTGGTGGCCTTTCTCCAGACGCTGACCGATACCTGTCTGGCGACGTCGCCCGCCAACTGCCTGCAGGCATGGGTGCCGAAGGCCTCTGATGACCCGGACGGCAACCAGCTACAGAACCTGACACCCAGCACGGTCGGCAGCACTGGCTCTACTGGCTCTACTGGCTCTACTGGCTCTACCGGCTCTACTGGCTCTACCGGCTCTACCGGCTCTACCGGCTCTACCGGCTCTACCGGCTCTACCGGCTCTACCGGCTCTACCGGCTCTACCGGCTCTACTGGCTCTACTGGCTCTACTGGCTCTACTGGCTCTACTGGCTCTACTGGCTCTACTGGCTCTACTGGCTCTACCGGCTCTACCGGCTCTACCGGCTCTACCGGCTCTACCGGCTCTACCGGGACATCCGTTACTGCGTCGGTTTATCCAGCGAGCACCGTCAATCTGGCCACGCTTTCGGTGGCCGCACGCTCCACCTTTCCGGATACGCAGCCTGCCTGCGCCGGCCAGGCCTCGGCAGGACACCTTGCCAATGACGGCAATTATTTCACGGAAGACAGCCAGAGCCTGGGCCTGACCATTCCGCAGGCCTATGACCCCCTGCTCACATGGTTTTTCCAGGGCACCCTCGGCGAGTTTCAGCAAACCCTGTTTGCCGGCGGCGTCACGGCCACCTATCTCGACAACGACTGCTGGCCCGATATTGCCTATACCAGCGGCACCGCCAACGGCATCGTGGCCTATATCAACCAGGGCGGCAGCGGCGGCTTTACTTCTGCCGGCACCATGCCAACGGTCGCCCAGATCACCGGGCTGTATACGAATATCGGGGTGGCCGACCTACAGGGGGACTATCACCGCGAGCTGGTGCTGGGCAACCTCACGCCGGGCTCTGTGCGCATTTTGAAAGAGGCGGACAGTGGCCAGTACCAGGAAATCGACTCGTATACCGATCCCGCGACGCAGACGACGGTCAGCGGCATGCCCATGCCGCGCAATACCTTCGGCATGGCGTTTGGCGACTATGACAATGACGGTTACCCCGACATTTATCTGGCGCACTATGACGCAGCTGGCTTACCCGGCTCCTCACCCGCCTTCTGGCACAATAATGGCGGCCAGCAGATAAGCCCCTATGACAGCAAGGTACAGGTAGGTGCAGGCAATGGACTGAACCAGAACTACCAGTTCAGCCCCTCGTTTGCGGACATTGACGGCGACGGCTGGCAGGACCTGCTGATCGCCGCCGACTTCCTCACTACCGTTGACCTGCAGAATGTGGCGAACACCAACACGGCCACACAGGCTGCCGTGCCACGCGTGTACAGCAACGTGACGGATACCTCGGTCATCAAGGATCAGAACGGCATGGGCAGCGCCCTGGGCGACTTTTTCAATGACGGCATGATCGACTGGTTTGTCAGCGATGTTTACGCAACCACGCCGCAGACCAATGTGGGCATTCTGGGTAATCACCTGTATCACAACACCAGCACGCCCGGACACATCTCCTTCCAGGATGTCACCGCGAAGGCCGGCGTAGCCAATGCCGCCTGGGCTTGGGGCAGCTGCGCGGCTGACTTCAACAACGACGGTTTCCTGGACATCCTGGTCGTCAACGGCATGGGGCCCATGCCGGCAAATGTCAGCCAGATATTCAACAGCGAATTCTCCTTCACCAGTTCATTCCTCACGCCGACCTTCAATACCTTTTCGGGCTCGACCATCCGGCTGTTCATGAACAATGGTGACGGCACCTTTACCGAGCAATCCGCCAGCTGGCTGGTCAATGCTCCCGTGCAGGGGCGTGGTGTGACCTGTTTTGACTTCGACCGTGATGGCGATGTTGACGTCGCCATGGTGGACCAGAGCGTTGGCATCAAGTTCTTTGAGAACCATAGCGGCGCGGGCGCCGGCCACCATTTCCTGAATATCCGGGTGGTGGGGAATTCGCCCAATACCGATGCGCTGGGCGCGAAGGTCTACGTGACGGCTGACCTGAACGGGAATGGCTCGATTGACAGCAATGAAACACAGATGCGGGTGTCGGCGGCCAACAGCAATTTCAACTCGCAGAACCTGCCCGACCTGCACTTTGGCCTGGGCAAGGCCGCTACCGCCACGCAAGTCAGGATCGTGTGGCCGGACGGACTGGTGCAGACCTTCGCCAATGTGGCGGCCAACCAGTTCCTGATCTACAAGCAGCCCTGAGCAGGCGTCGGGGAGTCCCTGAGCTTGCAGGGGCTCCCCGGTGACACCTTCTCCGCCGGCACTGATGCCAGGCAATAAAAAACGGCGCCGAAGCGCCGTTTTTTATTCAACTGACTGGCTCTATTACGAAGCAGCAGTCGGGGCAGCCATGGAGTCAGCCTTCTTGGCGGCCTTGTGGTGATGCTTGTGCATCTTCTTGGCCGGGGCGGTGGCGCCGGAAGCGGCCATGGGGGCCATCTCGTCGGCCAAGGCAACACCGGAGAAGGAAACCATCAGGGCAGTAGCGATCAGCAGCTTGTTCAGGGACATGTCATTCACCTTGTATACACAGTTGGGATTAGACACGTGCTGACACTGCCCCGCCTGCGTCCGTGGCGGACCTGAGGGCGTCAGTAGCACGCATATAAGGTCAGAGGGGCTTTAGGCGGAAAAGTTTCACAAAAGTAATGTAATTTTTTGCAAACGTCATAAAAGCGGGGAAACACGCCACCGCCCACGCCCGTCGCAAGGGGCAGCCCGCAGGGTGCGACACCGGCGAAAACACATCAACATTTTGATTTATATAGAAAATATAAGATAGCCCATCGATCTCATGGTGCTGCGCAAAGACGGCACCCGTTTATCGGCCACTTTGTACCCGCCACAGAAGTGAAGCATGGCGTCATAAAACCATGCCAGCCGGGCTGCGGGCCGGCACAGGCTTCAACTACCTAGCTCGGCATACGGAAGAAATACTGGCGGTAGTGGCGCAACTCGTCGATGGAGTCCTTTACGTCTTCCAGCGCCAGATGCGAGCTTTTCTTGCTCAGGTGCTGGAGCACATCGGGATTCCAGCGTCGCGCCAGCTCCTTGATGGTGCTGACATCGAGATTGCGGTAGTGAAAGAAGGCTTCGAGCTTGGGCATGCATCTGTACAGGAAGCGGCGATCCTGGCAGATGGAGTTGCCGCACATGGGCGACTTGCGCGGGTCCAGGAAGCGGCCCAGGAATTCAAGGGTGGCCGCTTCGGCCCTGGCCTCATCGATCTGGCTGCGGCGCACGCGCTCGATCAGGCCGGAGTTACCGTGCTGACGGGTATTCCATTCGTCCATGCCATTGAGGATGATGTCCTTCTGGTGAATGGCAAAGACGGGACCTTCGGCAAGGATGTTAAGATGGGCATCGGTGACGATCGTGGCAATCTCGATGATGTGATCGGTATCTGGATTGAGGCCCGTCATTTCCAGGTCGATCCAGATCAGGTTGCCCTCTTTATTGCTGCTCATTCCTCGCTCCATTGGCAAATTACAGTTGATAATAGCAGGCTTGGGCGTCGCTGAATAACCAAGCGCCGATTTATTCCGGGTTTGCCGAATCAAGCACTTAGCTGCCCGCTACAACAAACCGCCTTACCGGAGAGAGACCGTGGTTATGCCCCGTGGCTAAACGTCATATCAGCAAGCAGCAAACCTTCCGTATCCAGAAAATCCAGGATGAGCGCATTGCCCGTGCACAGAAGCGCGAGGCGCGGGCCGAGGCGCTGATCGAGTCGGGGGCACTGGGCAGCGAGCAGGAGGGACTGATCATTGCCCACTATGGCGCCCAGCTTGATGTCGAGGCCTTGCAGGGCGAGCGCACCGGGCAGGTTTTCCGCTGCCACCTGCGCGCCAACCTCGAACAGCTGGTGACCGGCGACCGGGTCATCTGGCAGCCGGCGCTGGATACCGACGTGGGTGTGGTCAGCGCCCTGCTGCCCCGGCGCTCGCTGCTGACCCGCCCCGACCCCTACGGCAAGCTGAAGCCGGTGGCGGCGAACATCGACCGTATCCTGCTGGTGATCGCCCCCTTGCCCATCCCTTCTGCCAGCCTGCTGGACCGCTATCTGGTGGCCTGCGAGATCGTCGGCATCAGCCCGGTGATCCTGCTCAACAAGGCCGACCTGATTGATGATGGCAATCGCGCCGAGCTTGCATCCATGCTCGACGAGTTCCGGCAGATCGGCTACGAGGTGCGGCATACGGCGGCGCTGGAGGGCCGACTGGGAGACCTGCTGGACTTCATCAACGGGCGCACGGTGGTATTTGTGGGGCAGTCGGGGGTGGGCAAGTCGTCCATCGTCAATGCCCTGCTGCCGGATGTGCAGCAGAAGACGGCGGAGATTTCCGCTGGCTCGCAGTTAGGCCAGCACACCACGACCACGGCGCGGCTGTTTCACCTGCCGGGCGATGGCGCGCTCATCGACTCGCCCGGCATCCGCGAGTTCGGGCTCTGGCATATCAGCCGCGAGCAGCTGCTGGAGGGCTTTGTCGATTTCCGGCCCTGGCTGGGCCAGTGCCGCTTCCGCAACTGCGCCCATGCCGCCGAGCCAGGCTGCGCCCTGCACGCCGCCGTGGCCGCCGGCCAGCTTTCGGCACGGCGGCTGGACAGCTATCACCGGCTGGCCGAGACGCTGGAGCGATGAGTTACGCATTATCGGGGGCTGCGCAGGTGGAGCCCAGGCGGCAGCACAGGTATACTGCCCGCCCCTGAACTCAGACCGTGCCACCCATGGATCAGCAATACATTGATTTCGTCGTCCACCACTACATTCTGGTGGGCCTGTTTGCCGCCCTGCTGGCCGCCTTCATCGCCAGCGAACTGCAGCGCGCCGGCAAGGCCGTGTCGCCGCAGGGCCTGACCGCCCTCATCAATAGCCACAACGCGCTGGTGCTGGACGTGCGCGATGCGGCGGAGTTCCGCCAGGGCCATATCACCGGCTCGCAGAACCTGCCCTATGCCAAGGTGGCCGAGCGTCTTGAAGAGTTGAAAAAGGAACTTGACCGCCCCATTGTGGTGGTATGCAAGATGGGTCAGGCGGCCGGCGGCGTTACCCAGCAGCTGAAGGCGGCCGGGCTTACCCGTGTATACAAGCTGGACGGCGGCATTTCCAACTGGAAGTCGCAGTCCATGCCGCTGGTCAAGAATTAGGCGAGGCTGTTATGGCACAAGTCGTGATCTACACCACCCTGGTCTGCCCCTATTGTGTGCGCGCCAAGCAGCTGCTGGCCCGCAAGGGCGTGAACTA
>Ga0302270_10006206_pt1 | contig 10689 bp, 6 predicted proteins | sample III_Bog_E2_3_FD_198773 | JGI IMG/M metagenome (GOLD analysis project Ga0302270, IMG submission 198773) | Peat permafrost microbial communities from Stordalen Mire near Abisko, Sweden - III_Bog_E2_3 | ecosystem: Environmental > Terrestrial > Soil > Wetlands > Peat | place: Sweden: Abisko...
TCTTGTTTTTATCCGTCAGTCGAGTCTTGTCGGTGATGGTGGTTTTCTTCTTCTTTTTCTTGGTTCCCGTGTCACCACTCAGGCCCAGAGGAGCGGCTTGCGCCTGACGATCGGCAACCTCGGCGGCATCCGCCGGCGGTGGAGCGTTGCTGTCGAGCTGCGGACCCTTTGCCTTGGGCTTCTTCGGGTCTTTGGCATGAGTGCTGAAGCGGGTCTTCTGGGTTGGCTTGTTGCTCGCTTCCAGCGGATTGGCGAGCTCCGGAGTTGCATTCGCAGCGGGTGCGTTCGCGCCGCCCGGCGGTAGAGCTCCTGCATCCTCGGTGGCAGTTGACGGCGCTGCCGGCAGTGTCTTAGTGGGTGACTGGCCCAGGCGGATTTTTTCTTTCTTGCCTGCCTTCTGCACGGTAGCGCTGGCATTCTTCTTGGTGGCCACGGGTGTTGCGCCAGCTGTTGCGGCGGCAGGAGCACCAGCCGCTGTTTGCGCCCCCTTCTGCCGGAAGTGCGTGGTCTCGCGGAAGCGGGTGCGCTCAACCTTCTTCTTTTTCTTGGCGGTAGGCGGAGTGTACGCGCTGTAGACGGGCTTGATCTGCTTGGGACTTGCGCCGCTATCGACGAAGCCCGGCTTGATTTCGACGTACGCCTCTTCGCGCATCTGCGTGAGGTAATCGCGCATGGCCGGTTCCATACGGCTCAGGTAGTAATCCTGCTCCACCTGCTGCTCCACGTCCTTATCCTTGAAGTCGGGAGGGCCGCCGGCGGTGTGCTGGTCGACCTTGAAGACGATGTATCCCTGCTTGGTCCGGATGGGATCTGTGTACTGGCCGGCCTTGAGGGTGAAGGTTGCGTCTTCAAAGACCTTGGCAAGCTCTCCGTGGCGAAATGTGCCGAAGTTGCCGCCCTCGGCGGCCGTTGTGCCGTCGCTGAAGGACTTGGCCAACTGGCTGAATTCGCCGCCTGCGTGCAGTTTGGCCTCAATGTCGTCGGCCTTGGCCTTGCCCGCGGCGGTCTTCGCGGCGTCGTCGGGGTCGGGGCCGGTGGAAACGAGAATCTCGCTCAGCGTGACGCTCTCCGGCTTGGCATACTCCTGCTTGTGCTGGTCGAAGTAGCGCTGCGCCTCGCCCGCAGTGACCTGAATCTTGCGGCCGACTTCTTCGCGCATCACCTGTTGGGTAATGATGGTGTTGCGGATATTGGCCTTGAAGTCTTCAAACGAGACACCTTGCTCCTTGGCGGCCTTTTCCAGGTCCTCCATGGACTCAAGGTTGTACTGCTTGCGGATCTCGTTCAACCTTTGGATCAGCTCAGTCTCGCCATTGATGCTCAGTTCCTTGCCTTTGGAGAGCCAGAGCTGGCGGTCGATGAGGTCGCGCAGCAGGTCCTTGTGGCTTTCGGAAATCTGTTGCCGGGTGGCGCCTTGCTTTTTTGCCTCGTCGTCCATTTCCTTCATGGCGCGGTCGTAGTCGGACTGCGTGATGATCTGGTCGTTCACGCGGGCGACAATATCCTCGACGGTGACGCCGCCATAGGGGCTCTGCGGCACAGCGGGATGCGTTTGCGGCGAAGCCGAACTTGCGAGCAGCGCCGTGCCGAACACGAAAGCCGCGGGAATGCGAAGGAATCTTAGGGTCATAGGTTAGGGCATGGCAGGGGGTAAAAACATTTCTCCCCTGAGGCATAGACGTGATTGTAAATGGCTGGGCAGCAGGAACGCGACGATTGAGGCGATTCCGGGGCAAATCGCGGATGAAACCGGATGAAATTGCCTCAGGTAAACAAATTCAGGTTGGAGGAGCCGGAAACAAGTTGTGTTCGCGGAGGACGGCTTCGGCGGCGCTCAGAACTGCTGCATTTCCGGTGCAAAGGGGGTGATTTCCCGAAATGGCCGGAACGTAACTTGTTTGTTTCGATAGGTGTTATGGGCCATTATCGATGTAACATTATTGTTTTCATGAATATGGTAGGAAAACGGGGGAGGGGTGGGTAGTGACGCGGTCGCGGTTGAATCGAGGGATTGGAGGAAATTGCGTGATTTTTGGTGCTTTTGAGACCATGAATCGATTGTGCGCGTTTCCGCGAATTAGACTGCAAACTCCGGGAAAAGATTGGAGACTGTTTCCCAGACTGGCTGCGCTTTGTCCGGGCTATTTTCGTTGCCGGCCTACGAGAGTGCTAATTACAGTGAAATCCGCCGCCCAATTCAATGGAATGCCGCCACCGAATACGGCGTAGTGCAGTCCGGCGATTGCGTCAGGAGAGGCAACAGCATCATCCACGCCGCGGGCGCGACGGAGTGTTTATTCAAACATAACTTCCGGTTAGCCGGTCAACGTCCCGGAACGCTAAGCTCTGGAATGCTCAAGCCGCCATGTTCAGTTCGCCGCGCTGTAGACACACTCGGGCTGTTCTTGGTTTGCTTAGGATCAGGTTGTGAATCAGGAGGACCTATGAGACCGAACAAGGAGACGCGGAATTCCGCCGAGGGCACCGCCCCCGTGCCAGGCAAGGCGGTCAGGGGATTCACGGACGAGGAACGCGTCGCAATGAGGGAGCGCGCCGAAGAGCTAAAGGCGGAAGAGCGGCGAGGCCCGCGCGCGAAAACGACGGATGGGGAAGATGACGTGCTTGCGAAGATTGCTGAGATGCCGCAATCGGATCGCACCATGGCCGAGCGGCTTCATGCCATCATCAAAGCCAGCGCACCGGTCCTCTCGCCGAGGACCTGGTATGGGATGCCCGCGTATGCTAAGGATGGCAATGTCGTCTGCTTCTTTCAAAGTTCGCACAAGTTCAAGGCGAGATACGCCACGCTCGGCTTCAGCGACAAAGCGAACCTCGACGAGGGAACCATTTGGCCAGTCGCCTATGCATTGAAGGAGCTGACTGCCGAGGACGAGGTAAGGATCGTGGCGCTCGTGAAGAAAGCGGTGCGCTGAGGAAATCTCTGCATTGGGGATTGTGTTCCGCCAATCATCCTGTCCCGTTCCTCAATTCACGGTTAACAGCCCATAAGCGGCCAATCGGTGCCCATTTTCGTTCAGGTGGTGTGGAGTTTTCTTATCTCGGCGAGGATCTTGATGAGGCGTTTGGAGAGCCTGAGGAGCCGATTGCGGGCGCTGCCGTTTGGGAGCGAGCGACGGAACATCTCCATGACATGTTGAGTTGCGATTAGTGTGTCGATGATGCCGTCGAGGCCTATACGCGCGGGTGCGGCGGATATCTTTGGTTGTGGAGCCAGATGCCTTGGTTTGGAACGAGCCAACTGGAACTCGCGTTCGAGATCGGTGAGGGCAACATCGACGTAACGCATGGTCATAATCACCCCATGTCGAACCTCAACTTCACATCGAGGCTGTCAGCAATTGCCCAAGGAGTTGTCCATTGTCAGGTATGTGCCCGGTCTGTACCCAGCGCTTATGCTACCCACCCCTCCCCCGTTTTCGCCCCATTCATATGAAAACAATAACGTTACCTCAATAATCACAAGAAGCACCTGCGAAAACAAAGCAGTTACGGACAGCAAGAATTCGCACAATGCCGAAAAACCGCTCGAAACCCGAGAGAAACAGGCGGCGCAAGCTGCGGAAAGGACACATTTGGGTGCTAGACCGGCAATTCAGCCTGCGCTAACCGCCTCGACCGAATCATGTTCCAACGGCTGCTTGATCGAGGGCTGAACGTAGCCTTCATCGGCCAAATGTCGGCCCATCTGTGCATACATCTCCGGGTTGGTTGGCTGCCATGTGCCGAGTCCGTCGACATAGCGGTTGTACATGCAGAAGGCCGCGGCAATGAGCACAGTGTCGTGAATCTCAAGGTCCGTCGCGCCCTGTTTGCGCGCGGCCTCAACATCCGCCGCAGTGACCAGCTTCCCATCCTGCTGCACCTTGCCGGCAATCGCCAGCAGAGCCTTGAGTTTGTCGCTCACTGGCGCCGCGAGATAGTTTGCCTTCACGCTATCGACAACCGAGGCATCGCCGAGATGTGCGGCAGCAGCGGCTCCGTGGCTCAATTGACAGAACTGGCAGTTGTTTCTCGAAGAGACATAGGTCGCGATGAGCTCGCGCTCGCCAGGCGAAAGGGAGCTCGGCTCATGGAGCAGGATATGGGCCAACTGGCGCATTGGCTTGGCCGTCTCAGGGCGAAAGGTGAACCCGGCGCTGATGCCGGGAAAGCCCTCGGGAAGATCGATATGTGGCATGTTTTTCTCCTTGATGGCAGGAATTGGGGATGGATGGAAATGTGGCTCAGGATAGCTCGGTTTCGGGGTCCAGCGCCGGTGCAACGTGTTTTCCGCGCAGCAGGAGCCGGCGTACGGGCAGACCGGCCAGTACCACGGTTGCTCCCAGCAGCGAAGGCCATAAGCTATGCATCAGCAGCATGATGGCAAGCAGGCCGCTTCCGGCGATGAAGACGATGGGCGCCAGCGGAAACCACCAGCGCCCAACCGACTCCGATATGCGGAAGAGCGTAGCTACAGTGAGCGCCAGAAAGACGACGGCGGAAAAAATGATGAAGGCCAGGATGCGGTCGAAAGCTCCCAGGGCCAGCACTCCCAGGGCCACGCCGGTTTGCAGCAGGACAGCGTTGGCCGGCGAACCAAAGCGGGGATGAAGGCGTGCAAAGAATGCCAGCGGACCGGTTCGATCCCCTTGGCCGTTGCTTCCGGCTTCCTCCCGTGCCAGCGCGTAAGTCACACGCGGCACAGCCATGCTCAGGACCATGAGTCCGCCAAGGACGCACAGCAGCACGCAGGCTGAGAGCACGCGCCCGCCCTGCGCTCCAAACAGCGCCTGGCCAAACTGGGCAACAAAGGCTGTATTGTTCTGAATCTGCTCCATCGGAACAACGGCCACAAAAGCAAAGCTGACCAGCAGGTACACGGCGGTGACGATGAGAACGCCCGCAGTGAAGGCGATGGGCAGATTGCGGCGCGGGTTGCTTACGTCTCCGGCAATCTTGCCTGCCTCCCACCATCCGCCGAAACAGAAGAAGGCGCTGATGGCCGCTCCGGCGATGGCGCCGATGAGCGGATCGGACCCGCTGCGGCGCAACGTAAGCGGAGCGAGGTTGGCCAGAGTGGCCTGGCCGGAAACGAGTGCCCAGCCCACCAGTCCAGCCAGCACAGGGACTTTGAGCCAATTGAGGGCAGTCATGAAGCCGCTCGAGAGGCGCGTTCCGGCAAAATTGATTGCGCCCAGCGCGAGCAGGATGAGCGCGGGCAGTGAAGCAGCCAGCCACCCCGGAAGCGGAACGAGCGACTGAACATAGGGGACCAAGCCCACGCACAGCGCAGCCGCGACGCCGGGATACATGACGACAGCGGCCATCCATCCGTAAAGAAAGGCGACGCGGCGTCCAAATCCGTGGCGCAGGTAGACGTATTCGCCGCCGGCTTGCGGAAAGCGCACGGCCAGCTCAGTAAAGCAGAGAGCGCCGGCCAGGGTAACGATCGCCATCCCGCACCAGACTGCTGCCAAAAGCGCAGGTGAACCCAACGATCGAGCCATGCCAGCCGGGGTGAGGAAGATGCCGAGGGAGATGGCCTCGCCCGTGACAACGGCCGTGGCAGCCCACACTCCCATCTGCCGGCCCATCTTCCGCCCCGGCTGTTGCCGTGCCCGCTGTTCGGTGCTCATTGTTCCGACATCCTACGCAGTCTGGCTGCAGCCATGCATCGGCCATTCGGTGGAGGTTTGTTCGAGGCTGGCTCCAAAATCTGCCGCATTCAAGGTATCGATGCATCCCGCCCCTTCGGTGTATCGTCCAATTCGTATGACAACCGTGAACTGCGCCCCGCGTCCCGCGCCTGAGGCGGAAGAGCTTTACCGCCGCTGGCTCCAGTTTCTCGACGATGAATTCGTCCGGCACAGCTCCCCGGAACGGCGGGCGGAGATTGTGCGCGACCAGCTTTACCAGCTCTATCTTGGCCGGCCGCACGGGGGAAAGCTCAACCTGACCCTCACCAGCGAGCTGCCGGGCAACATTCTTGGGCTTTCGCTGGACTCGGCCAACGTAACGCTGGAGGCGGAGTATTTTTGCGACGTCGACAGGGAACGCTATGCCCAGCGCAAGCCGCTGCTGTGGTTCTGGCAGATGTTCGACCGTTCGCCGATCGGCTTGAATCTCTGGCTCGGTGTCCGCTTCCGCTGCATGCTCGGCCGGCACATATTTGAGCACATGGGCAACAGCGTGAAGATCTTCCACGGTGTCGACCTGACCTACGGTTACAACCTGAAGATCGGCGACGGCGTGACCATCCGGCAAGGCGCGCTGTTGAACGACCGGGGAGGCATCACCATCGGTAAGAATGCGGTGATCGGGTCGTTTGCACGGATCTACTCGCACACCCACGCGGCTGACAATTTCGAGACGGTCAGGTCGGTGCCGACAGTGATCGGGGATGGTGCGCACATCGCGAGCCATGCCATCGTGCTGGGCGGGCAGACCGTTGCCTCTGGCGAAGCGATCGGCAGTTTCCCGGCAGACAAGGCCTGAGGATCGAGCCGGGCTCCCCGGAGCCTACCGCGGGGGAATCATCCCGCCAAGCGCCACATCGGACTTGGCCGCCCGGCGCAGGATTACCGCGTGTCGTAACTTATCCCACCCGGCAAGCCGCAGGGTATCTTCAACTGCGGTCCATCCCTGACCCCAAGGGCCGGGTGTCGTCCAGGCCTTGCGGGCGAATTGGCGCATCGGCATCTTCTTTACGCCGCTGGGGTGGCGCAGTTTGAAAAGATATGACCGGCCGCGATTCTCCAGTTCGACCACTTTAGCCCGGATTGATTCGATCCTGTAATCTGAGCAGCCGGTTGTTCCATTCGGGACTCAGCGCAGCATTCCACAGGTTCCCTCTCCTACTGGCCTTATCCTGAATGCATAGCCTTCCGTGTCCGATTTCGCACAAACCGTCAAGCAGCAGGCCGACATCGTCAAGGTGATCGAGGGGTATATCCGCCTGCGCAAGGCGGGGGCGTCGAATTACTCCGGACTTTGCCCGTTTCATAAGGAAAAATCGCCGTCGTTTTCTGTCCATGCGGTGCGGCAGTTCTATCACTGCTTTGGGTGCCAGGCTTCAGGAGACGTCTTCAGTTTCGTCGGCAAAATAGAGAACGTCAGCTTTCCAGAGGCGGTGCGAATTGTGGCGCAGAAATGCGGGATTCCGCTGCCCAAGCGCGAATTTTCCTCGCCCGAACAGGCCGCTGAATCCCGCCAGCGCGTCAAACTCCTGGAATTGCATGAGACGGCTACGGCCTTCTTCGAGGAGCAGTTACGCGGACCTGAGGGCGCTGTGGCGCGGGAGTACATGGCGGGGCGCGGTCTGTCGCCGGAAGGGATCAAGGCCTTCCGCATCGGTTGGGCGCCGGACAGCTTCAGCGCCCTGCGCGACCGGCTGAGCGGCATGGCGGATGACGAGACGCTGCGGGCTTCCGGCCTCTTCAGCTCCAAAGAGCAAGGGGATGGTACGCTGGGCCACATCTACGACAAGTTTCGCAAGCGGGTGATGTTTCCCATTGCCAACGAGAGCGGGCGGGTGATCGCCTTTACCGGGCGGACGCTGGAGACGGGCGAGAAGGCGGGGCCGAAGTACTTCAACTCGCCGGAGACGCCTCTGTATAGCAAGAGTTTGGTGCTGTTTAACCTGGACAAGGCGAAGACCGCCATCCGCCAGGCGGAGTTTGCGCTTCTCGTCGAGGGGCAGATGGACTGCATCTCCGTTTTTCTGCGCGGGATTCAGAACGTAATTGCCACCAGCGGGACGGCGTTTACAGAGCAACAGGTGGCGCTGTTGCGGCGGCATACTACGAATATTGTGGTCAATTTCGATCCCGACACGGCGGGCGCCAATGCGGCGGAGAAGTCCATTGCCCTGCTGACCGAGGAGGGGTTCACGATCAAGATTGTGACCCTTGACGGGGGCCTGGACCCGGACCGGTTTATTCGCGAGCGGGGCGTGGAGGCATACACGCAGGCGGTGCGCGGGGCGCGGAGACAATCCGATTACCTGATTGAGCGGGCGCGGCAGGAGTTTCCGGGCGCAAGCGCGGAACAGAAGCTAAAGGCGATGAACTACTTGCTCCCACACATCCGGCGCATGCCGGAAAGGCTGGCGCGCGACCAATTTGCGGGAGACGCTGCGCAGAAGCTTGGGATTGACTCCGCGGTGTTGCGGGAGGAGTTGCGGCAAGCGGCGCTGAAGCGGCGGGACCACATCGAAGTGAAGGCGGCGAGGCTTACCGAGGTGGAGCGGGTGCTGCTGAGGGCGCTGGCCATCACCGATCCGGAAAACGAGCTTCCGAGGAGACACGCGGTTCAGGCCGTTTCCACGCAAACAGCCTGGTTTGAGCACCTTGGGACGTTCACTGCGCTGCAGGCGCTTGCTGGGCGGCAAGCAATAGACCCTATGGACGTGGTTGAAAACCCGGCGCAGCGCGCCTTGTTGGCCGAAGTGCTGTTGGCGGAGACCAAGCCTCCTGCGGAGAGCGAGGTGCTGAGCGCCATTCAGGAGCTTCAGGAGCGGGCTATTGTGAACCGGCTGCGGGATCTGCGCACCTTGATTGCGGAGGCGGAGCGGCGGGGGGATTTCACGGAAGTTGCGCTGCTGACTCAGCAGAAACTGGATCTGGATCGGGCTCTGCGGCATTTGCATCGGGACGGGGTGTGAAACGGCGGACAGGTGCCTGGCGATGAACGGGGCGAGTGTAGGTTCGAGGTTTCCCACCCTTGCGACAGAAAAAAGTCGCAAGAATGGGGCACGGAGATTTGGTGACGGGTCGGGCGCGGGGTCATCACTCCCCAAGCGCAGCGAAAGGAAATCATGAAGCTGGAACCGAGAATCGAGCGATATCGGAACTTGGACTGGCTGTTGGCCAATAAGGTGGCCATTGCCGCTCAGATCGAAGAGGGCTTTGCGCAGGCTGAGCGGAGAGAGCTTGTGGATGCCGAGCGAGCTATCCAGATACTCCAAGATCGCCGGGTAAATCGGCGAATTGTCTGAAAACCCTACTTCGCCCTTTCCATAAGGCGTTTCCGTTACCCGTGCATCGAATCGGCGCCAAAGTGCGTCTAATGAACAGGAATTGGAACGGGTGAGAGAGAAAACTACCCGGCCCGGCAGCAGATCGGCTTGCAAGCGCCTTGACTGAAATGAAATCGGCATTGGCATTCGTGGGAGCGGCTGTGGTAATCTATTGATCTCTGTGAGGATGCGCGCCCCTCTGCCCCAACCATGAGCTCCGGCTCGCGGGCGACCCAGGCGAAACCTGAAGCGCTTGTCATCCTGTTCCGAGCAACTACCTGAGACCGCTTCTTTTTTGCGGGTGACCGCAGGTCCATCTCCATACGCGCCTTGATTTCCGCAAAAGGTATTCCACAATGGAAATCTTTTTGGGCGTGTTCGGGGTTAGGATGCGCACCGGTGCGCAATACGGTGCTGAATCTCTATTGCGAAAGAGAGTAGGAGTATTTTGGCGATTGACGACAAATTCGAACACGATATTGACAGCCTGATCGAAGTGGGCAAAGAGAAGGGCTATCTCACCTACGGCGATGTGAACGATATGCTGCCGGAAGAGATTGGCTCGGCCGACGATCTGGATGACTTGATTACAACCATTGGTACCCAGGGCATTGACCTGTTGGACAGCCCCAAGTTCGGCGCCGACAAGGACTTTGAACTGGAAGAGGGCGAAGATGTCGAACTCGACCTGACGCCTGGAACGCTGGAAAAGACAAACGACCCGGTGCGCATGTACCTCCGCGAGATGGGCACGGTTCCCCTGCTCACGCGTGAAGGCGAAGTGGAGATTGCCAAACGCATTGAGCGCGGCCAACTGCGCGTGCTCAAGGCCATTTCGCGCTCGCCGATCGTGATCCGCGAAATTGTTGCCCTGGGTGAAGACCTGAAGCGCGGCGTGCGCAATGTAAAAGAAGTGGTCATCTTCGACGAGGAAGAGCTCACCGAAGATGTGGTGCAGGCGCGCGTGAAGGCCACAGTGGCCCGCATCGATGCGCTGGTGAAGCACCAGAAGAAGATTCTCGCGCATGAAGAGAAGCAGGCTGCGCCCTCGGCCGTCAAGGTGAAGGCCTCGGGTGTGCGCCACACTCGTTGGCTCATTGCGCGCGAGAAGGTATTCATCTCGCGCATCGTCCGTGAATTGAAATACACCGCCATGGAGCGCAAGCGCCTGCTGGACAAGGTCAACAAGACCGTGGACACCATGCGCACGCTGGAGCGGCAGATTCGCTCGCTCGACCAGAAGTTCGACGCATCGAAGAGCGAGGAGTTGAAGAAGGAGTATCGCCGCCAGCAGAAGAATTGCAAAGCGGACCTGGAAAAGATCGAGGGCGACGCGGGCGTTTCCATCGCCGAGCTCAAGCGCACGCAGCGCGAGATGATCCAGGGCGACATGGACGCCGAACAGGCCAAGCGCGAGCTGATCGAAGCCAACCTGCGCCTGGTGGTTTCGATCGCCAAGAAGTACACCAACCGCGGACTGCAGTTCCTCGACCTGATTCAGGAGGGCAACATCGGCCTGATGAAGGCGGTGGACAAGTTCGAATATCGGCGCGGGTACAAGTTCTCGACGTATGCCACCTGGTGGATTCGTCAGGCGATTACGCGCGCCATTGCGGATCAGGCACGAACGATTCGTATCCCGGTACACATGATCGAGACCATCAACAAGCTCA
>Ga0302270_10006232_pt1 | contig 10660 bp, 5 predicted proteins | sample III_Bog_E2_3_FD_198773 | JGI IMG/M metagenome (GOLD analysis project Ga0302270, IMG submission 198773) | Peat permafrost microbial communities from Stordalen Mire near Abisko, Sweden - III_Bog_E2_3 | ecosystem: Environmental > Terrestrial > Soil > Wetlands > Peat | place: Sweden: Abisko...
TAGGGATTCATGCGTTCGCCCGTGGCCGAGCGAGCCAGCACCTGCAGCATCACTTCAAGATCGCTGTATCGAGGCAGAACCTTCTCAATGCCCGCAAGCGTGATGAGCGTGCGCGGCAGCGTGAGGCACATGCGCCCGTTGCCCTCGCTCTCAACTATGGCGACCGCACCGGTCTCGGCGATAAGGAAATTCGCGCCGCTGATCGCCGTTGGAATTTCAAGAAACTTGCGCCGCAGGTAATGTCGCGCCGCGGCCGTCAGCGCCTGGGGGTCGTCAGACAGGTCGCTCAGCCCCATGGTGCGCGCAAAAATTTCTCTCACCTGGCTGCGATTCACGTGCAGCGCCGGAACAACGACATGCGACGGTTCCAACTCGCCCAGTTGAAGAATGATCTCGGCCAGGTCGGTTTCGAACACCTTTACGCCGGCCGCTTCAAGATGCGGGTTCAATTGGATCTCGGCCGAGGTCATGGTCTTGATCTTGATGACCTCTGAAGCATTTTCCTCTTCGAGAATGTTGCGGATGATCGCGCGCGCTTCAGCCGCATCGGCCGCCCAGTGAACCACTCCTCCACGCGACCTGCACTGCGTTTCAAACTGCTCAAGATATGCGCCGAGATTATCGAGAGCCTCATCTCTAATCTGAGACGCAGCCGATCGCAGCTCCTGCCAATCGGATTTTTCGGCAACCAGCCGGGCGCGCTTGGCCTGGATCACATCGGTGGCGTGCGCAACATTCTTGCGCAACTGCGTATCGCGCAGCATGGGCAACGCCGCTTGCGGAAACGGCGGCGCCAGGGCGGGGTCCAGCACTGGTTGAGGCGCGTGGCTCATCCAAGCACCTCGGTCGGCACATGCTCGGTGCTGGCCAATATCTGGGCCATGTGAATCGTCTTCATGCCCGCAAACTGACGGTGCATGGCGCCGCCCAGGTGCATCAGGCAACTGTTGTCGAGTGCCGTGCAGAACTCGGCGCCAGTCGACATTACGTCTTCAAGCTTCACTGCCAGCATGGCCGACGACACGTCGCCGTTCTTTACTGAAAATGTTCCGCCGAAGCCGCAGCAGCGTTCAAGGTTGGGCAGCGGAACCAACTCCATTCCGCGCACCTGCGAAAGTAATTTGAACGGTCGGGTGCCGAGGTTGAGCGCGCGCAGCCCGTGGCAGCTTGCGTGATACGTTACGCGATGGGGAAAATATGCGCCCACGTCTTCCAATCCCAGCTTGTCGATGAGAAATTCGCTCAGCTCATACACGCGCGGAAGCAAGGCTCGAAACTCGCCCCGCAATTGCTCATTCCCTAACTCATCAAAGAGCCCGGGATACTGGTCGCGAATCATCGCGACGCACGAAGAAGATGGAATGATTACTGTTTCAGCGTCCCGGTAGAGCCTTACAAACCGTTTGGCCTGCGAGAAGGCCTCGGTGCGGAAACCGGTGTTGGCGTGCATCTGTCCACAGCAGGTTTGGCGGGGATCAAAGTCGAGCTCCACACCCAGTCGTTCCAATAGAGCAACTACCGCCCGCCCCGTCTCAGGAAACAGCGTATCGTTATAACAGGTAATGAATAATGATGCGCGCAAGCAAATACACCTGTACGATTAAAGCCTAATAATATACGATTCGAAAACAATTGTCTATTGCAATAAATCGATCCCATAGACTCTCCTTCTTTGCGCCAGTTTCACCGGAGTGCAATCAAAAACTGCCCGATACAGTTTCCCGCAATCGCCCGCCCGGAATTTCGCATCCTCTGCATGCCCGCGACGCCTGAACATTCTTGCAATAGACGCATACCTTTACATGCAACTCCGAGTCAAATCAAAGATGTAACTGTCAGACCTTGATGGATTTCTCCCCTACGCGCGCAGTTAACGCGGAATTGCTGAGCCGCCGTCAGCCCACAACGAATCCTTTCGTCTAAATAGTTCGAAGCACTGTTTTGAATGGTGCATCAATTTTCAGAAAGAAACGATCTTGGCTGAGCCACTTTTTCCGGCGAAGCCCGTTTGTATTAATGTTGTCCTGGCTGTTTGCTCCACCCAAGCCAGCCGCCGCCGGCTCAACCGGCTTCGCGGCACCATCAACTGATTCTCAAAGTCGCTCGCATTAGTAGATCCCTCCGAAGAAAGGTCGCCACGACCATGGCAACTCTGCGTCCCCTCCCCCTCCTTGCAATCGCCAGCACACTGCTGTTTTCAGCCATTTTGCCTGCCCAGCAAGCTACACCGGCCTCGCGCATCGTCGGCCCCATCGACGAAAACCAGCTTGTAGCGCTGAAAGGCAACGTCAATCCGAACGCCATTCAAAAGAACGACCACGGGCAGGTGAGCGACTCCCTTCCCATGGCCGGTCTTACCCTCGTACTGAGCCGCACGCCTGAGCAGCAGGCCGCTTTCGACGCCTACGTGCAGAGCGAGTACGAGGCCAGCTCGCCCAATTTTCACCATTGGCTCACGCCCGACCAGGTGGGCCAACTCTACGGCCCGTCGCAGCAGGACATTACTACCATCACCAGCTGGCTTGCGAGCAAAGGGTTCGCGGTGACTGGCGCGTCGAAGGACCGCATGACCATAAACTTCAGCGGTACGGCCGGCCAGGTTAAGAGCGCGTTTCACACGGAAATTCATCAACTCTCGGTCAATGGCATGCCGCACGTCGCCAACATGGGCGATCCGCAGGTTCCCGAAGCATTCGCGGGAGTGGTCTTCGGCATCAAGGGACTGCACAATTTCCTGCCGCATCCGCTGCACCGCGTGGGCAACAAGGTGCAATTCAGCCCCGAAACACATGGCTGGGTCAGACAGAATTCATCTGGCGCCGGTTTAACTCTCGGAGCATTTAGAAAGCTGACGCCCGCTTCCCCGGGCAATTCGGTGTCTTCATCCAAGCCTGATTTCTACATCAACAACTACAACGAGGGAGTCGAAGAAGACGTTTCTCCTGCTGACTTCGCCAGTATCTACAATCTGCCGACGGGCTGGCCCACAAGCGCAAGCGCAAACGGCACCGGCCAAATCATCACCATCATCGGCACCAGCGATATTGACACCACCGATGTAACCAATTTCAAGACCGCCTTTGGCCTGCCCGCCGGCACTGCCCCTGTGGTTCATCCCGGCCCCGACGGCGACCCCGGAATCTGCACCGGCAGCACCAATGCCTGCACCGACAGCGATCTCGAAGAGAATTCGCTCGATGTCGAGTGGTCGGGCGCCGTAGCTCCCGGCGCCCAGATCGTGCTCGTCACCGACGCCTACAACAGCCAGACTAGTCCCACCAATGATCCTATCTTCGATGGCGCGGAGTGGGCGATTGACAACGCTCTCATCTCGGGCTCGGCCGTCTTTGGTTCGCGCATCGTGAACGTTAGTTACGGCCTGTGCGAACTTTACACCGGCACCTCCGCCAACGTCGCCTATAACAATCTTTGGGAAACCGCCGCCAGTTCGGGCATTGCAGTTTTTGTCGCCACTGGGGACGCTGGTTCGCCGGGCTGCGACGATGGCGGCGACGCAAACGGCAGCCCCTATGCAGCGCAGTACGGCCTGTCAGTCAGCGGTCTTGCCTCCACGCCGTACAATACCGCCGTCGGCGGAACCGACTTCAGTTGGTGCCAGCCCACGATCGATTCCAACGGAAACACCCAGGGTTGCGCCAGTACCAACGCCACCACTTACTGGAACACCAGCAATAGCAGCACTACGCAGGGATCGGCCAAAGGGTATGTGCCAGAGACACCATGGAACGACACTTGTGAGAACCCGATCAACGCCGCACTCATGGGGAGTATAGCTTCGTACCTTGCCGCGGGTACTTTTTCAACGCCTGAAGAAGCGTGCAATTTTGTTTACCAGGATTCATTGCAACTCTACTTCGACGAAGGTGAACCAGCTTTGATGAACTACCTGGACACCATCGGCGGCAGCGGCGGCTCGAGCAGTTGCGTGGTCAACTCCTCGACCTCCACGACCCTCGGCACGTGCAACTCCACTGATAAAAGCACGGGATCGACCTACGGCAATCTCACCCTGGTTAATGATGGCTGGCCGTCGCCTTCATGGCAGGCAAACTCCGGCGTGACCGGAACCAGCAGTCTGACCGCGCGAGCGATTCCCGACGTCAGCTTCTTTGCAGGGGATGGCGGTCTCGACAGCGCTACACTGATCTGCGTATCCAATGACGGCGCGGGCTGCACCGACATCAGCCAGACAGGCATCGGCAACGGCGGAGCCGAAGAAATTGGCGGAACCTCGGTCGCATCGCCGGAGATGGCCGGCGTGATGGCCCTCATTAACCAGAAAGCCGGCGCTGCGCAGGGCAGCCCCAACCAGCAACTCTATGAGCTCGCCGCCAAGCAGAAAAATTCAAGCTGCTCGGCCGAGAAAGGGTCCACTTCTAACGGTTGCTACTTCAACGACATCGACCAGGGTACCATTTCAATGGCTTGCGTTGCCGTGGCCAACACCGCCGAAGGCGGCGCAATTTACGCAGGCGGCGGGAATTGGCAACAGTCCAGCCAATACGTTGGTTCCGTCTCGCCGAACTGCACCATTGTGAACTCCAGTGATGCTGTCGGCACGCTCTCTGGCTACACCGCCGTCGCTGGCTATGACGAAGCAACCGGCCTGGGCTCGTTGAACGTCGCCAACGTCTTGAACGCGTGGGTCTCAGACGCAGGCACAAGCACGGCCACCATGACGATAACAACCACCCCCGCAGCCTCTTCTGGCACCATTACCCTGGCCTCGGGAGTCAGCCTCGTGATTTCAGTAACAGTGAGCGGCGGCAGCGGCACGCCAACAGGCTCGGTTGCCGTGGCCGGAGGCGGCTACAACGCCAATGCAACGCTATCTGCCGGAGCGGCTAGTATCACCATCCCACCGGGTAGCCTGGCGCCGGGGTCCGACACTCTGACGGTCAGCTATGGCGGCGATTCGAACTACGCCACTACCAGCCAAACATTGACGGTGGATGCCTCCGCCGCTGTTGCGACGGTGAATGTGTCAGCACCGTCAAATGGAAATACCAACAACGCGGTAATCGTGAATGTGGGTGTGACCGGGCCGGGAAGTACAGCCCCCACCGGAACGATCTCGTTGACCGCCGGCTCCTACGGCCCCACTGCGGCTAAGACACTGAACAGCGACGGTACGTACACTTTCACCGTCCCTGCCGGCGATTTGCCCGCTGGTACCGACGCGATCACTGCGAATTATAGCGGCGACAGCAACTATAGTCCGGCCACCGGAACCGCGACGATCGTAATGGTCAGCACGCCCCTTGTAACGCCAACCATCAAGGTCACCCCTTCCCCCACCAGTATCGACACCAGCTCGTCTCTGGGCGTCACCATCTACGTCACTGGCTCAGGCACGCTTCCCAGCGGAACCGTTACCCTGACCTCGAGCGCCGCTATAAGCGGCGGCACGCTCGCGAGCGGAATAGCTGCGCAGCTAAATGGAGGCGTCGCCACCATCACCGTTCCCGCCAACAGCTTGAACGCCGGCACTGACACGCTGTCTGTCGCCTACTCGGGAGATGCGATTTACGCTCCCGGCACTGCAGGCACGGCCACAGTGACGGTCACCCAGTCGATCTACAGTTTGACTGCCACAACACCCGCTTCAGTCTCAGCCGGCACCGCAGCCACTTCAACCATCACCGGCACGGCAAGCACAACCGGATACGTGGGCGTCGTGACGCTGAACGGTTGCTCCATCTCATCCTCACCCTCGGGCGCAGTGAACCTTCCCGTTTGCAGCGCATCGGGCACCATCACTTACGCGGGAGGCTCCACAGACACGCCCACAGGCACCGGCACCGCGACCGTGACAACCTACTCAAACTCATCAGCGATGCTTAACACGCATCCGTTCAAGACTCTCTATGGCGCGGGCGGAACGGTGCTTGCATTCCTGGTCTTCCTCGGCATCCCGGCGCGGCGTAAAAGCTGGCGGGCGCTGCTGGGCGCAGTTGTGCTGCTGGCCGGGCTTGGAACGCTCTCAGCCTGTGGCGGAGGAGGCGGAGGCACCACAATCAACACCGCAACCAGCCCGGGCAGCTACACTTTCACGGTGACAGGTGCAGGCAACGATCCAGCCAGCACGCAGGAAACCACCACCTTCACCTTGACAGTCAATTAACCGCACTCACTCTGCAAACAGAAAGGCCCTTCCTGCCGGGAAGGGCCTTTCTGTTTGCTCACGCGCATGCGACATTTACTCGACGGCTATGGAATGGCCCTCCCTGCAAGCTCTCTTAACGTACGATGGTGTGGATACAGCTGTATTGGGAGGTGGGTTCGATGAGAACTTTGTTTGGTCCGTCAGGGACGTTCGGCATCGTTTTAGCTTTGGCCTTCGCCGCCACGATCGCCCCCGGTCAAACAGGCGTTCGCGCCACGGTTGTGCCTCAAGCCAGTCGCCAGGCCGCCCAGGCATTCCAGTTGGCTGATAGTTCCGGAACCAATAAGCAGGTGACCGACTATCGCGGGAAAGTTGTGCTGCTCAACTTCTGGGCGACCGAGTGCGGTGGATGCAAACTGGAAATTCCATGGCTGATTGAATTGCAGTCAGCTCACCAGACCGACAGTTTTACTGTCGTTGGCGTTTCGTTGGATACCGCGTATGAGGGCTCGAAGAGCGTCGGCGAAGCCTGGAGCAAGGTCAAGCCCTTCGTCCTCGTTCACAAATTGAATTACCCGGTTCTGATGGGGGACGCTTCGCTGATAACTTCGTACAAATTGGGCGCTGTTCCGGCAACGTTTCTGATCGACAAGCAAGGCCGCATCGCCGCCACTTACAGCGGAATTATTGATAAGAGTGACGTGGATTCAAATATCAATAAGCTGTTGGCCGAGCAGTAGCAGCAAGCTCTGCCTGGTGGGGACGTTTCCCCGGCCGTGAGCGGAGAAAAGCAGCTTCGGCAGCGACACTCGCGGATACGTAGTTGCCGCCGCACACCAATTGCCGATTGTGAACGCTGGGTATGATAAACGAGTGGTCCCTCTAGGACGGCTGATTACGAAACCATGTCGTTGCGATTCTGAGAGCAAACAGGATCCATATCCGAAACGTAAGGAGTCTCCGCAGTCCCCTGCTCTACCTGGTGGGGCTGTACCCAGACATGTATGTGGTGCTGGATCCGCTTTCTGAAGACCAGGCGGACCAGCCTCTTTGCCGTTCGTATCAGGCTGAATTTCGGCCAGGTTTGCTGGAGCCGCTTTGCAAGCTCTGGTTGACCATGAGGAAGGTCGTAATAGTAATCGTCATCCGTTCGCCCGTCCAATTCGCCGTTTGCAGACGGTATGGGAAAGTACGCAATTCGCCGGTGTTCAGTTATCGGCAAGGCGGGCGCTGCGGGTACTCCGAGAATCCTCGCTCGCAGCGCCGCCGGAAGATCGTGGCCGTCACCAAGCGGCAGGCCGCTCAATGCGGAGCAACGCGGGTTTAACTCAAGCAGGAAATGACGCTTGGTTGTGTGCTCAATGATGAAGTCGAGGCCGAAAAAGCCCGAAAGATGAAGACGGCGCGCAATGCGCCGAGCCGCTTCGAACATAGGCGCGCCCTCGACCAGCTCGACCATCGTGGCGTGTCCTCGCTCGCCGTCCGATTCCAGGACCTCGACGTAGTTTCCAGCAAGAATCTCGCCCTCCCAGCATGCCATGGCGCAGTTAGCTGGCCGACCGTCGATCCATTCTTGGAGAATCAGGCGAGGAAGAGGCTGTTTCCATTCGTCGAAGATCAGGCCTAAGCCGCGGTAGAGATCAATCCGCTTCTCTACCCACCTTAGAGGCTTTTTGCGCCATGCAGACGCAACGCCAACCTGCGCGTCTGTCCGGTTTTTGACGCTCCAGACACCATCTCCGCCCGCGCTCCCATCCGCTTTCAGGGCCCACTTGCGCCCCGACTTATCGAGCCAAGCCAGGTCGTCTTCCTCGGTTAGCTCGAGTGTTTCCGGAATCGGAATACCTTCCTCGCAGGCGATCCTTAGAAGATCGTACCGATTCTGGCAGATAGAAAAGCTCGCCGGATTGCCCAATGAGCGCTCAAGAGTTCTGGCAAGTTCACGGTCGCCAGTGCGAACTGCGTCTCCGTGCAGCTGGTAAAGGTGCCCCACGCTGCAGTCGCAGGTTGGAACGATCAGATCCGGCAGGAAATCGCGGATGGCTGAGCGCAGTGATGCAAGCGGCCGGAAACCCTGGTACGGGTAAATGGTCTCGACGCAATCTAGCGTGCGTATGGGATCGCCGTGGCGAGCGCAGACGGCTGCCACCGCGCACCCCAGATCGGAAAACTCCATGACCATTCGCGCCGGGTGGGCGGCGAGTCGATTGGTGCCCACCACCAGGACGCGCAGGCGATGCACCGCACTTTCTGATCTAGTCTTCATCATCCGATCTCCATAGTTTCCGTCGCTGAAAATCTAGGAAGCTTCCCGTGGAAGGCACCAGGTTCCGGTGTGTTGAATGCAAGAGGCGGCCGCGGAGACCTGCTGTGATTAAGGTCTGGAGTAACATGGCCGCGAGTCTCTGTTGAAACAGTGTCATCTCAGTTCGGTTGGTGTCAGCAGCGAGTCGGCTATCCGGCGACAGAGTTATGGGAGCGCTTGACGGTGGCGCTCTCCCTGCGAATATACCAACGGATGACGAAGTAGAGGGAAATGGCCAGCGCCCCGTCGGAAGCGATGCTGGACCAACTTGCCCCGCGCCAGGAAAAGGCCCGGATCAGCCAGAGGTTTATCAGGATGTTGAAGGCAGCCACGCCGAGTTGGATGGCGGAGCGCGCCGGCTGGTGATCCGCTCCGGTGAGCACATCGGTAAGGAACGCGTGGATGCTCTTGATCAGCGGCAGGGGTGCGAGCCAGCGCAGAGCGACAGCGCTTTCGGCATATTTGGGGCCCATTACGAGTGGCACAAGGCCGGCGCCAAAGAATAACGCAAGGCTGGCAAGAAGCCCATAGATCACGGATCGCCGGAGAATGCGTTTCGCGAAATCGTAGGCCGGGGCGACGCCGTTATGTCCCTGGCGGAAGAACTCGGGATAGGTGGCTCCAGCAAGAGAGCGAAGGGGTGCGGCTGCTGCATCGACGAATCTGTAAGCGACTGCATAAATAGCGGCTGCCTCAACGGTACTGAGGCGTGCCAACATGGCCTTGTCGATGTTGTCGTAGATAGTCTGAGCGGACAAGCTTGTAGCGAAATGGAAACCCTCGCCGAGAGACCCCCAGATGCGCTTGAACTCGACTCTCGGAACCGCAGAGGCCCGCACGACCAGCACGATCTGGATCACCACGGCAACGAAAGCCGCGGTGACGTATAGGTATGCCCAGACGATCGGCGAAGTGGACGTGGCGAACAGGATCAGGGAGGCGATGACACGGAGAACGCTGGACAAGACGATGACCTTTGCCGACATCTTAGGTTGATCGATAGCCAGGAAGGCCAAGTTGCAGACGGCGGTTAGCTGCGTGCAAATGAGGTCGGCCAGCGCGATGGCGGCCAGCATGAAGGCGGGCACACTCGGCGGCAGAAGATAAGGCCGTAACAGCAATAGAATGCCCGAAAGAATGCACCCGAAGACGACAGTAACGACGATCGCATTTCCGAAACAGACGGGCAGTTCTTCTCGGCGGCGCGACGTATGCTTCATCAGCACCTGGCCGGCGCCCCAGGGTCCGAACGGGGACAGTGTGAACACGATTGCCGTGCAGGCAACGAAGGTCCCGTAACCCTTTGGACCTAGGACGTGCGCAACGATGACAAAGTAAGCGAACTGGGACAGAAGTTGAATGCTCTGGCCCTGGAACTGCCACGCGGCACTGTGGGCAAAGCGGGACGTGCGCAGTTTACGCAACTGAGTTCGAAGACGAAGCATGGGATTGGCTGAGGGCATACCGGGATTAAGGAAAGACAGCCGCGCGTTATCCAGTGCGCTGGTTCAAAGCAGACAAGAGTTATGGCACCTCGGGGATCAAAGTCCGCTTAGTTCGGTGTTTGATGGCGGAGCCATGCGGGACGCGGCCCGTGCTGTTGGGGTCCGGACTGTAAGACGTCAACCTCATCCGCTCTCTGGCCGGCGCGCTCGCGCCTGAATTAAATCTCCTCGCGTGCTGGAAAGTGGGACCGCCGCCAGGATTCCAGGTGAATGTTGTCGAGCCGCTCAGGATCGTTCCGGAACTGGGATCGGCGAGCTAAGGCGGCGTAGGGGTTCAGGATTCGGTATAGGTGTAGTCGATATGATGCCAGACACCGTTCAACTGGTAATTGAGCCGGACGTAGATGAGCACGCCGTTCGCTGGAATGCTTACCGTGGCGGAAGTGACGGTATACCAGACGGCCTTGCCAGAGTAGATGTCGCTCGAGCCGACTCCTGTGGTGCCCACATAAAGCACAAATTGGGTTGGTCCTCCGCCGGGGTTCCAAGTAAAAACTGTCGGGCCGCCTACGAGGCTCCCGGATGCGGGACTCGTCAGCGACGGCAGTGTCGGGGTTCCTGCCTCAGTATAGGTGTAGTTAATACTATTCCACACTCCGTTGAGGAGGTAATTCAAGGTGACATAGACGGTAGCGCCGTTTGCCGGAATACTTACCGTCGAAGAAGTGACTGTATTGGCGACAGCGCCGCCAGCGTAAATGTCGGACGAGCCTGCTGCTTCGA
>Ga0302270_10006237_pt1 | contig 10655 bp, 8 predicted proteins | sample III_Bog_E2_3_FD_198773 | JGI IMG/M metagenome (GOLD analysis project Ga0302270, IMG submission 198773) | Peat permafrost microbial communities from Stordalen Mire near Abisko, Sweden - III_Bog_E2_3 | ecosystem: Environmental > Terrestrial > Soil > Wetlands > Peat | place: Sweden: Abisko...
CAAAAGCCAGCAGCAGCAGCAGGCCGAACAGCGTTTTTTGCATGAAGCCTTCCTCGTCGCGCCGTAGCAGGCTGGGGGATGCGCCCTGCAGCACACCCCCTGCGTATTACACCAGACCCTTGAATTCCGCCTTGCCACGGTAGGGCGCGCGACGGTCCAGTTCCTGCTCGATACGCAGCAGCTGGTTGTACTTGGACACGCGGTCGGAGCGGCAGAGCGAGCCGGTCTTGATCTGGCCGGCGGCGGTGGCCACGGCGAGGTCGGCGATGGTGGCGTCTTCGGTTTCACCGGAGCGGTGCGAAATCACCGTGGCATAGCCGTTTTCCTTGGCGAGGTAAATCGCATCCAGGGTTTCGGTGAGCGTGCCAATCTGGTTGAACTTGATGAGGATGGCGTTGGCGATATTTTCGTCGATGCCGCGCTGGAGGATTTTCGGGTTGGTGACGAAAAGATCGTCGCCCACCAGCTGCACGCGGTGGCCGAGCTTTTGGGTCAGCAGCGCCCAGCCTTCCCAGTCGGACTCGTCGAGGCCGTCTTCCACGGAAATGATGGGGTAGCGGTCGCAGAGATCAACGAGATAATCAACATATTCGGCCGAGGTAAAGGCCTTGCCGCCCTCGCCTTCCAGCACGTACTTGCCGTCCTTGTAAAATTCGCTGGCGGCGCAGTCGAGCGCGAGCATGACATTTTCACCGGCCTTGTAGCCGGCCTTGGCGATGGCTTCGAGAATAACCTTGAGCGCGTCTTCATTGGTGGCGAGGTCGGGCGCAAAGCCGCCTTCGTCACCCACGGCGGTGCTCAGGCCACGCGCCTTGAGCACGGCCTTGAGGGCGTGGAAAATCTCCACGCCACAGCGCAGGGCGTCGGCAAAGGAGGTGAAGCCCACCGGCTCGATCATGAATTCCTGGATATCGACGGTGTTGTCGGCGTGCTCGCCGCCGTTGATGATATTCATCATCGGCACCGGCATGGTGAAGCTGGTCTGGCCACGCAGCCTGGCAATGTGTTCATACAGTGGCACGCCCTTTTCCAGCGCGGCGGCCTTGGCCACAGCGAGGGACACGGCGAGGATGGCATTGGCGCCCAGCTTGGACTTGGATTCGGTGCCGTCGAGCTTGATCATGGCCTGGTCGATGTCGGCCTGGTCAAACACGCTGCGGCCTACCAGCAATTCACGGATGTCGAGATTGACGTTGGTTACGGCGGCAAGCACACCCTTGCCGAGGTAGCGCTTGGGGTCCTTGTCGCGCAGTTCCAGCGCTTCACGCGAGCCGGTAGAGGCACCGCTGGGGGCACAGGCACGGCCACGCACGCCGGACTCCAGCACGACGTCCGCCTCGATCGTGGGGTTGCCCCGCGAGTCGAGAATTTCACGGGCGCGTATATCAACGATCTGCGACATTTTTTTACTCCTTGCTTCAAATTCGGTGGCCGGGCCGGCTTTTTTCCGGTGGCCTTTAAAAATCAATGCGTATCCAGTACCGGGAAATTCTTTACCAACTCGTCCAGCGCCTTCACCTGTGCCAGGAAAGGTTCCAACTGCGCGAGACGCAGGGCGCAGGGGCCGTCGCACAGGGCTTTTTCCGGGTCGGGGTGGGCCTCAAGGAACAGGCCGGCCAGTTTTTGCGACATGCCGGCCAGCGCCAGCTCGGTCACCTGCGCACGCCGGCCACCGGCCGCATTGGGCAGGCCGCCCGGCATTTGCAGGGCATGGGTCACGTCGAAAAACACCGGGAAACCGAAGTTTTTCATGATGCCGAAGCCGAGCATGTCCACGACCAGATTATTGTAGCCAAAGCTGGAGCCGCGCTCGCAGAGAATCAGCTGGTCGTTGCCGGCCTCCTGGCACTTGGCAAGAATATGGCCCATTTCCCTGGGCGCCAGGAACTGGGCCTTCTTGATATTGATGATGGCCTTGGTCCTGGCCATGGCGACCACGAGGTCGGTCTGCCGCGACAGGAACGCGGGCAGCTGGATGATGTCGCAGACCTCGGCCACCGGCGCCGCCTGATGCGGCTCGTGCACGTCGGTGATGACGGGCACGTTGAAGGCCGTTTTGATGTCTTCAAAAATGCGCAGGCCCTCTTCGAGGCCGGGGCCGCGATAGGAGCTGACCGAGGAGCGGTTGGCCTTGTCGAAGGAGGCCTTGAACACGTAGGGGATGTTCAGCCTGTCGGTCACGCGCACGTATTCTTCGCACACGCGCATGGCCAGATCACGCGACTCCAGCACGTTCATGCCGCCAAACAGCACGAAGGGCTTGTCATTGCCGATCTCGATATCACGCAGCTTTATTATTTTTTGCGTCATGGCCTATTCCTTCCCGGCGTGTTGCAGGGCCGCCTTGATAAAGCCCGTGAACAGCGGGTGGCCGTCACGCGGGGAGCTGGTGAATTCGGGGTGGAACTGGCAGGCCAGGAACCAGGGGTGATCGGGAATTTCGATCATTTCCACCAGGCTGCGGTCGGCGCTGCGGCCGGAAATACGCAGGCCGGCGGCTTCCAGCTGCGGCAGGTAATTATTGTTCACTTCATAGCGGTGGCGATGGCGCTCGACGATGATGTCGTTGCCATACAACTCACGCGCCCTGGAGGCCGGCTCAAGATGGCATTCCTGCGCGCCCAGGCGCATGGTGCCGCCCAGGTCAGACTCTTCGTTGCGGCGCTCGACTTCGCCGCTCTCGTTGCGCCACTCGGTAATCAGGCCGATCACCGGGTGTTCGGGGTTCTTCTTCAATTCGGTGGAGTGCGCGCCGGCAAGCCCAGCCATATGCCGCGCATACTCGATGACGGCCACCTGCATGCCGAGGCAAATGCCGAGGTAGGGCACGCGGTTTTCACGCGCATACTGCACGGCGCGTATCTTGCCTTCGGTGCCGCGGTCGCCAAAGCCGCCGGGCACGAGAATGGCGTCGGCCGTTTCCAGCACACCCACGCCCTCCTCCTCGATGGATTCGGCGTCGATATAATTGATACGGACCCGCGCCTTGTTCTGGATGCCGGCGTGCAGCAGGGCCTCGTTGAGCGACTTGTAGGCGTCGATCAACTCGGTGTACTTGCCCACCATGGCTACGCGCACTTCCTTTTCCGGGTTCATCAGGGTGGTGACCACGCGCTGCCAGTCGGACAGGTCGGCGGGCGGCGCCGTAATCCCCAGGCGCTCCAGCGCCAGATCATCCATTTTCTGCTCGTGGAAAATCAGCGGGATCATGTAAATCGTGGGCGCGTCAATGGCGAGGATGACGGCGCGCTCCTCGACATTGGTGAACAGCGAAATCTTGCGGCGCGAGTCTTCGGGAATTTCGTGGTCGGAACGGCAGACCAGGAAATCCGGCTGCAGGCCGATGGAGCGCAGTTCCTTTACCGAGTGCTGCGTCGGCTTGGTCTTGGTCTCGCCGGCCGAGGCGATATAGGGCACCAGCGTCAGGTGCACCAGCAGCGAGCCCTGGTAGCCCTGCTCCACGCGCATCTGGCGCACGGCCTCCATGAAGGGTTGCGACTCGATGTCGCCGGCGGTGCCGCCGATTTCGACAAAGGCGATGTCATAGCCCTTGCCGCCCTCGCGGATGCGCTGCTTGATGGAGTCGGTGATGTGCGGAATCACCTGCACGGTGGCGCCCAGGTAATCGCCCCGGCGCTCTTTCTGGATCACGTCGAGGTAGACACGGCCCGAGGTGAAATTATTGGCCTTGGTCATCTTGCCGTGGCGCAGGAAACGCTCGTAGTAGCCCAGGTCGAGGTCGGTTTCGGCGCCGTCGCCGGTCACGAAGACCTCACCGTGCTGGTAGGGGCTCATGGTGCCGGGGTCAACGTTGATATAGGGATCCATCTTGATCATGGTGACCGTGAGGCCGCGGGCCTCCAGCAGTGCGGCCAGCGACGCGGCGGATATCCCCTTGCCCAAAGAAGAAACAACACCACCGGTAACAAAAATATACTTTGTCATGAAAGATCCAGACTACAGAGCGGAATGGGCGCGATTCGGGGGAGCGTGGCTTCCCGACCGCAGGGCCTTTCGGAAGCAGGCCACAGGATGGGAGTCGATTCTAGCACGAGCCCCGGAACTGCCTCAACGGAGATGCGGTGGGCCTCTGATAAATCAAGGGTTTAGGGGGCAGGACAGGACGAATGGCAAGGCCGGGGGCTGGCTGGCGGGGTTTGGGTAGCTGTGGCGGGGAGTGAAAACGGGAGATTGAGCCCGACGGGCAGCTTCCAGCAGGGCGGGCCATGCGCGCACAACTGGCCATCGCCATAATGACAGTGGTGGAGTGCCCAAGCCCTGTTGTGCGCGGGCATGGCCCGCCCTGCGGAAGCTGCAAAGGCCGGTGTGGGATTCTTGCTCCCTCGTCTGGCGTGCTCCCGGCACGACAGACGTTGCCCCCATCCTGTTCGGGGCCGGCGTGGGATTCTTGCTCCCTCGTCTGGCGTGCTCCCGGCACGACAGACGTTGCCCCCATCCATGGGGGCAAAAGAAAGCCCGCAGGGTGCGGGCTTTGTAAAACAATTCCATTTCCAAACAGGCATCCATGCGGATTCTGTATGACAGCAAGCCGGGCGGCCCTCACGCTGAACACCGCCCGGCCTGTGCCGCTCCCTGCTGCCAGGGGGCGGCGGACGGTCTTACTTGCTGAACGGGTAGAAGCGGAAGGACGCCATCACTTCGTTCATGCTGACCTTGTTGGAGACACCGGTGGTGTCAGCAAAGGCGGTGTCGGTGAGGTGGCCGATCTGCAGGCCGGTCTGCACATGGCTCATGGCACCCTGGTTGAACTTGTACCAGAAACCTGCGGTCACTTCCTGCACCTTGTCGATCGGGCATGTGTAGGCTGCGGCACAAGTACCCAAGCCGCCAAAGCCAACATTCGGAGTGGTCGCCAGGGTGGTCGCGGTCTTGTAGCCAATCTCTGTGGCGTCATCAACCTTTTCCTGGCCGGCATACAGGTACAGATCCCACTGGCTGGTCGGGTGAGCGGTCAGGCCCACCAGGAAGTCGGTGCCCTTGATGGCAGTGATGCTGCCATCAGCCTTGTAGGTATAGTCCGGCAGGGTGCTGGTGCCGTAGCGGCTGTCGCCCTTGCCGCTCAGGAAACTGGCCTGGAAGTCCAGCACCTTGGGGATCAGCGGCACAATGGCGTTGGCGCCAAAGCTGAACGCGGAGGTACTGCTGTTGACGCCGGCAATCGGGCCGCCCACGGTGGGGTCAACACGGTCACGGAAATGACGATCCATGCCCAGCACTTCATAGTGGCCATAGCCCGGATCAAAGGCAAACTTCAGGATGGCATCCGGCAGCGGATCGGTAGTGTAAGTGGTGGTACCGTTCAGGAGCTGGCCACCGGCAATGGCTGTCGTAGTAGTGACTGCAGCGCCATCCACGAAGCCGGGAGCGGTGCCACCGGTAATCGCGGCGGGGCTTTCCAGCGAGAAGGCGCCATGTCGCTGAACTTGTCGGTGAAACGCAGCTGCGGATTGCGGGTCCAGTTGAAGCCGGCAACGTACTGCGCGTCAATGGTCAGCGGCACGTTTTCGCCACGGGCATTGATACCGCTCTTGTTCTGGGTCACCAGGGACCAGGCCTGACCGGCCAGCACCTGGAAGCCGCTGTCACTGGTGTAGTCGGCAAAAGCCTGACGCACACGCGGGGTGTAGCTGTTGCTCTGGTTCGAATTGGAAGTGGTGCCAACACCGAGGAAGTCGCCCTCGTAGTAGGCTTCTGCCTTGCCGCCGTCCATTTCCGGGCCCTGCGCCAGCAGCGAGAGACGGCTCTGGCGACCGCTTTCACGGAAGTCAGACAGGTGATAGGCATCACTGTTCGGGAAAGGAATGGACTGGAACTTGGAGCCAACGTCGGCCACCTGATCACGGTCGCGATAAATCACAGCGCCTTCCACAAAACCACCGAACGTCAGCTGAATCTCGCCCACGTTCAGGGTGGAGCCGTTGCTGGTGACCGGCTGGCTGTCGGCGTGAGCGATGCCTGCGGCACCGGCGATACCCATACTGAGCACAATGGCCTTGTACAGTGCGTGTTGTTTCATGCTGTTCCCCATATTGGCTACGGTTGGTGTTTGCGGGCGGCGCGGCCGCTACGCAACAGAAACCCAGGTTCCGATAACGGCAGGCAGATACGCCAAAGGCGGCTGTTACCTGTAATCAGATGTTTCCGTGGCTGGCATCGTAAGTGTTATTTTTTACATTTTTATGACAGTACGCTTACATGGCCAAAATGGGGCATGGTCGGAGAGGCTGGATTTGTCAGGAAAATGGCTGTTTTACCCCTTCGCGTGAAGCCTGTAGCGGGCAGTAAAACGGTCATACTGTCATCAAACTGATATATTTGTCTGAATGCTAATAAAAAAACCGGAGCCAGAGTTGGCGGCGGTTTGCGGCGTTGGCGGGCGCTTTTCCCTGACAAATGAATTACATGGGCGCGTTGTTGTGTCAGGTTTCCGGCGACAGGGCCCCTGCCCTTTTGCCCGGGCATTGCTTTGACGCAAAGATTTTTTAACCGAGGCGGCTGGCGCGGTATTGCTGGGGCGACAACCCGATCACGCGCCTGAACAGGCGCGAGAAATAATAGGCGTCTTCATAACCCAGCCGGGCCGCGACCACCTTGACCGGCTCATGGCCGCTGTCGAGCAGCTGGCAGGCCTGCTGCATTTTCAGGTGGATGAAGTGCTGGATGGGGCTGTGGCCGGTCAGCTCGCGGAACTTGCGCACCAGGTGAAAGCGCGAGATGCCGGCGGCGGCGGCGAGGTAGTCCAGGCTCAGGTCGGCGTCCAGCTGCTGCCGCATCAGCTCCAGCAGGGCTTCCATATCACCCCGGCGGGCGGCGCCGCGCCCGGTCAGGCCGGCAAGGCCGCTGAGCAGGGCCTTGAGGCGACAGGCGCCGTGCACAAAGGCGCTCAGGGCGTAGCCGGCGTGGCGCAGTTGCAGCAGGGCTTCAAACTCGGCCACCAGGCGCGGCTGCGGGCCGACAGGCACCACCGGCTGGTTCATGCCAGGAAAGTCGCTGTAGGCCGCCGCCAGCCGTCCGCTGAAGTGCACCCAGTAGATACTCCAGGGCTCGCCGGGGCTGGCGCCGTAACGGTGCGCCTGCCCGGCCGGCAGCAGGATCAGGTCGCCGGCCTGCACCGGCCAACGCTGCCCGCCCAGCTGCACCTCGCCGCTGCCCTGCTCGCAATACATGAGCAGGTGGTTGTCGGGCGTGGGGCGCTCCATGTGGTGGCCGCTGGCTGCCGGGTAAAAGCCAAAGGCCAGTGGGTGGCAGTCTTCGCTCAGGGGGTGGGTTTGCAGCAATTCCAGCAGGAAAGGCGGGGTCAGGAAACGCACCCCGCTAGCCGGCAAAGGCCATGCAGATGTTGATACGCGGCTATCCTGGCTCATTTACTGCCCCTGTCCTTACGCCATAAAAAAAGCAATATAATCCATCAGGTGGCAATTTAGTCGATGTTGCCGATGGCCGGGGCGTGCTTCAATCGTGTTCATTCCGTGGTTGTCGCAGGGCGGGGCATGCCCGCGCACTACAGCACGCACTACAGACCGTGGCACGACAAACCGTGGTGCCCATGGAATACGGGCATGGCCCGCCCTGCGAAAACTGACACGTGCAAGTGTGCCGCAAACGCCTATGCTCAATGCCACACCGTAGGGTGCGCTGTGCGCACGCGTAACGCGGGTTGCCATCACCTCGGCACTACGTCAAGTCCCAGTCCTGCACACGTGCGCACAGCGCACCCTGCCAATACAACAAGGAGGCCTTATGACATTCCCGGCACAGATCCCCCTCTATATAGATGGCGAATGGCGGCAGAGCACCAGCACCCAACTGATCCCCGTGACCAACCCGGCCACGCAGGACGTGCTGACCCAGTTGCCCTGCGCCACGAGCGCCGAGATCAACGAGGCGGTGGCCTCCGCCGCGAAGGCCTTCGAGACCTGGAAGAATACCGCCATCGGCACCCGCGCCCGGCTCATGCTCAAGTACCAGCAGCTGCTCAAGGAGCATCAGGCCGAGATCGCCGCCATCATCTCGCAGGAGTTGGGCAAGACCGTGGAAGATGCCATGGGTGATGTGTGGCGCGGCATCGAGGTGGTGGAGCACGCCGCCAATATTGCCAGCCTGATGATGGGCGAGACGGTGGAGAACGTGGCCAATGGCATCGACTGCTATTCCTACACGCAGCCGCTGGGCGTGTGCCTGGGCATTACCCCGTTCAATTTCCCGGCCATGATTCCGCTGTGGATGTTCCCCATGGCCGTGGCCTGCGGCAATACCTTCGTGCTCAAGCCCTCGGAGCAGGACCCGCTCACCCCCACCCGCCTGATCGAGCTGTTTGAAGAAGCCGGGGCGCCCAGGGGCGTGGTGCAGCTGGTGCACGGTGGCAAGGATCAGGTAAACCAGCTGCTGACCCACCCCGACATCAAGGCCATTTCCTTCGTGGGCTCGGTGGCCGTGGGCCAGCACGTGTACCGCACCGGCACCGGGCACCTGAAGCGCGTGCAGGCCTTTGCCGGCGCCAAGAACCATATGGTGGTGATGCCCGACGCGCAAAAACAGCAGGTCATCAATGCCCTGGTTGGCGCCTCCTGCGGCGCCGCCGGCCAGCGCTGCATGGCGATTTCGGTAGCGGTGCTGGTGGGCGGTGCGCGCGCCTGGGCCGACGAGATTGCCACAGCCATCGGCAAGATTCGCCCCGGCGTCTACACCAACCCCGACGCGGCCTATGGCCCGCAGATCAGCCCGCAGGCAAAAGAGCGCGTGCTCTCGCTGATCGCCACCGGCAAGAGCGAGGCAACCTGTCTGGTCGATGGCTCCGACTGCACCGTGCCCGGCTACCCCGATGGCAACTGGGTCGGCCCCACGGTGTTCACCAAGGTGAAGCCCGGCATGACGATTTATGAGCAGGAAGTGTTCGGGCCTGTGCTCTGCATCGTTGAGGCCGAGACCCTGGAAGAGGCCATCGCCCTCATCAACAACAGCCCTTACGGCAACGGCACCTCGATTTTTACCGCCAGCGGCGCGGCGGCGCGCAAGTTCCAGCATGAAATCCTGGTGGGCCAGGTCGGCATCAATGTGCCGGTGCCTGTGCCCCTGCCCTTCTTCTCGTTTACCGGCTGGCGCGGCTCGTTCTATGGCGACCAGCACGCCTACGGCAAGCAGGCGGTGCGCTTCTACACGGAAACCAAGACGGTGACGGCGCGCTGGTTCGACAGCGACATCACCAGCGGCCCCAATATGTCCATCCACCTGAAATAAGCGGGCCACGAATGGACTTTAGCCTGAGCGAAGACCAGCGGGCGTTTCAGCAGGCGGCACGCGCTTTTGCCGCCGGCGAGCTGGCCCCGCACGCTGCAAAATGGGACGAGGAAAAACATTTTCCGCGTGAGGTGATCGCGGCGGCGGGCGCCATGGGGTTTTGCGGCATGTATTGCCCCGAGGCGCTGGGCGGCATGGGCCTCGGCCGGCTCGATACCACGCTGATCCTGGAAGAGCTGGCCGCCGGCTGCACCTCCACCGCCGCCTATATTTCCATTCACAATATGGCGACGTGGATGCTGTGCCAGTGGGGCAGCAAGGCCGTGCACGCGGAATGGGCAGAGGCGCTGACCAGCGGCCAGCAACTGGCTTCGTATTGCCTGACCGAACCCGACGCCGGCTCCGACGCCGCCGCGCTGAAAACCACGGCGCGGCACGAGGGTGATGACTATATTCTCAACGGCTCCAAGATGTTTATCAGTGGCGCCGGCAGCACCGACCTGCTGGTGGTGATGGCAAGAACAGGCGGCGCAGATTCCGGTGCCAGGGGCATCAGCGCCTTTGCCGTGCCGGCGCGGCTGGCGGGTATCGAATACGGCAAGAACGAAGTGAAAATGGGCTGGAACTCGCAGCCCACCAGAGCCATCAGCTTCACCAATGTACGCCTGCCGGCCAGCCTTCGCCTCGGCGCAGAAGGCGAAGGCTTTAAAATCGCCATGCGCGGGCTGGATGGCGGGCGCATCAATATCGCGACCTGCTCCCTTGGCGCCGCGCAGGCCTGCCTGGACCATAGCCGGCATTATCTGCGCGAGAGAAAACAGTTCGGGCAGGCGCTGGCGCAATTCCAGGCCTTGCAATTCCGGCTGGCGGATATGGCGACGGAGTTGATTGCAGCGCGGCAAATGGTGCGGCTCGCGGCCTCGTATCTGGATCATGATCACCCGGATAAAACCACCTATTGCGCCATGGCCAAACGCTTTGCTACGGATGTTGGTTTTCAGGTTTGTCATGAGGCCTTGCAGTTGCACGGGGGTTATGGGTATTTGCGGGAGTTTCCGATTGAGCGTTATTTCCGGGATACGCGGGTGCACCAGATTCTTGAGGGTAGCAATGAAATCATGCGGGTGATTATTGCGAGAAGGTTGCTGGATGAGGGGGATGTGCCGAGGTAGGGTCTTTCGGTCATGGCAGCCGTCTTGTGCAGGTATCTGGCGGATTGCACCCGCCCTGCGACCCACGGGAACGTGGGAAGTGCCGCAGTGCGCCGGGAGCCCGCCAGGCCGGCTTTGAATGTATTTTAGTGGGCGGGCCACGAAAGGCGCTGGGTCCCCGCGTGCGCGCACTACTGTCCGGGATAATTTTTGTGGGTGGTGCAGAAAGGGTTGCGGGGTAAGACT
>Ga0302270_10006238_pt1 | contig 10654 bp, 14 predicted proteins | sample III_Bog_E2_3_FD_198773 | JGI IMG/M metagenome (GOLD analysis project Ga0302270, IMG submission 198773) | Peat permafrost microbial communities from Stordalen Mire near Abisko, Sweden - III_Bog_E2_3 | ecosystem: Environmental > Terrestrial > Soil > Wetlands > Peat | place: Sweden: Abisko...
AAATCACCCGCCACAAGCTGGCGGAACAAGCCTTCCGGGAGAGCGAGGATCTGTTCACCTCCGTCTTCCAGTTCATGCCCATCGCGACGGCGATCACCAGCCTCCCGGACCACCGGGTTCTGTCCGTCAACAAGGCCTTCCAGGAGATCTTCGGCTACGGTGCGGAGGAATTGCTGGGGCGCACGACCATGGAGCTGGGCATCTGGGCGAACCTTGAGGACCAGTCGCTGATGCTTGATCTCCTCGGGAGGGGCCAGCCGGTTCAAGGTAGAGATGTCCAGATCCGGCGCAAGGACGGCAGCCTGGGCTGGGCGTCCTATTCCGGAAGGCTGGTCAAGCTGAACGGCGAGACGTGCCTCCTGTCGGGCTCGGTGGACATTACCCGGCGCAAGGAGGTCGAGGCGGAGCAGCAGCACCTCCATGCCCAGCTCCTGAAGGCCCAGAAACTTGAGAGTCTGGGCAGTCTGGCGGGAGGGGTTGCTCATGATATGAACAATGTGCTGGGCGCCATTCTGGGCATCGCCTCGGCCACCGTCGAGACCCAGGGCCGGGACAGCCCGGCCCGGCTGGCCTTCGAAACCATCATCAAGGCCGCCGAGCGGGGCGGCAAGATGGTGAAGGGCCTGCTGCGCTTTGCCCGCCAGAACCCCGCCGATGAATGCAGCCTGGACATGAATGCGGTGATCCGGGAGGAGGTCGCGCTCCTGGAGCGCACCGCCCTGTCCAGGGTCCGCACCGAGCTGGACCTGGCCGGCGACCTGCGGCCCATCCACGGCGATCCGGCCGCCCTGGGCAATGCGGTCATGAACCTCCTGGTCAATGCGGCGGACTCCATGCCCCAAGGGGGGACGCTCAGCCTTCGGACCTGGAATGTGGACCCCGGATGGATCGAAGTCCGGATCGAGGACACTGGAACCGGGATGCCTCCCGAGGTCCTGGACCGGGCCATGGATCCTTTCTACACCACCAAGAAGCAGGGCCAGGGCACCGGACTGGGGCTATCTATGGTCTACAGCACCGTGAAGGCCCACCAGGGACGGGTGGAAATCCTGAGTGAGCCGGGCCGTGGCACCTGCGTCCTGATGCACTTCCAGATCAACGAATCTGTGACGGCCCTGGCTGAGCCGACGGCGGATGGGCCGTCCGCTTCCGCCGGAGAGGCGAAACACGTTCTGGTCGTGGACGACGATGAATTGATCCAGGCTAGCATGGGGGCGCTCCTGAACGCCCTGGGGCACCGGGTCACCACCCTCGCCAGCGGGGAGGAAGCCCTGGCCGCCCTTGGGGCGGGGCTGCAGCCCGATGTGGTTATCCTGGACCTGAACATGCCGGGCCTGGGCGGCTCCGGGACGCTCCCGCTGCTCCGCGCCCTGCGCCCTGCGCTGCCGGTGCTCCTGGCCACGGGCAGAGCGGACCAGTCCGCCCTGGACCTGATCGCCTCGGACCCCAGGACCACCTTGCTGGGAAAGCCTTTCACCATGCAAGACCTGGGCGCGGGCCTGAGGCGGTGCATAGCCAGGAAATGATCCGTGGATTCCCTGGCCGGGGGCGCACTCCATCCGCTGCCGCCCAGCGATTGGCGTCGGCCCTGAGCACAACCTTCCTGCCGTGAAGGGACACTACCAACAAACGGGTAACCTTGTGCCATGACGGCGCGATAAGGGGTCACGGCACCGAAGGGGAATCTACGTACGCGAAATATTATTTATGAAGTCTGCGTGGTTTTGGTCGAATTGGCCTGTGATATATGAATTGTCACTAGGTCAAAATGGGTGTACCCAACTTGGCCAAAGCTTGACCAGGTAGGCGAACTGGACGACGACGAGCTCGAGCCGCCAGTGCCGCCTGGCCTCAGAACCCTCGATGCCGCCCTGGCGAGCATGGCCGAATGCCTGCGCCTGGATCCCGACCTGCTCCGCGCAGCTTCCGAGGTTGGCAGGCCGCTGGGGGATTTGGGCCTGGATCGCGAGGCGGTAGGGAAGTGGGTCCGTGGGCTTGCGGTCAGGGAGAAGGATGGCCTGATCGAGAAGCTGATCGTGGCACAGGACGTGGCCCTGATCAAAGCTGGCTGGGCAGAGACTGCGGCGGGCTGGGCGCCTCTGGACTTGTAAAAGAGGCCATGCAAATGGGGGAAGAGCCCCGGAGGGCCCGTCACCCGTTGGAAAATTGTTCCCTTCAGCGGTTGGGTCGTCCAGGGTTCAGCCCTGAACCACGGTTTAGGACTGCCCACTCCGCCTCCGGGTAGCTGTCGATTGGGCCCAGCAGCCAGGCTCAAAAAACACGCAATCTCAATGTGACAGGTTGCGATTCATCAAAAAAAAGACAAGTTGATTTATAGTTATTGGAAATTTCCTAGATAATGCCTAACCTAGGGTTCCCTATTCAGGAGGCCAGATGCTCCCCTTCGTCCTTTTTATTGCCCTCGCCCAGGCCCCGGTCCCCCCAGCCTGGACCGCGACCACCCTTGAAGCCGCCACGTCAGATGCCAACAAGAAAGTCCTGGCCGAGGCCAAGCCGGTCACCATCACCGGGGAAGTGGTGGATGTCTCCTGTTACACCCAATTGGGCAAGCGCGGCGAAGCGCACAAGGAGTGCGGCGCCAAATGTGTGCTGGCGGGAGCCCCGGTGGGTATTGTTACAAAGGGGAATAAGTTATACATCATCATGGCCGAGCCCCACCACCCCAGGCGCGATGGCCAGGCGAGCATCGCCAAGGAATACGCGGAAAAGATGGCCTCGACGGTAACGGTGTCCGGCATGGCCTCAACCAACGGCGGCATCAATACGCTCTTCATCGCCCCGCCCTCCCATTAGGCTGGTCCTGGATCTCGATCGCGGTCCGGCACTGCTCGACCCCCGTGGCCAGCACTTCAGTTGCCAAGCGACGGTTGCGGGCGATGCCCACCTGGGAGGGGGTGTGATCGATGGGTCTGGAGTCTGTTGGGGTTGAAGCTGGGTGACCGCCGGTGTCCCAGGATGCCTCAGGAAGAGGTCTGGCCGGTTCCCACGCGATTGTTCTTCCGTCTGCCTGCCATACGACCAAGTTGGGAATCAAAAGCCTGGCGGACCAGCCTCCTGTAGCGCTTGGGTTTCCTGGTGAGTTTCACGCCCCATTGGGGACCAAAGAAAATTAGGATCAACATGCCGAGGACGAGTAGTAAGCCGAATATAGGACTCATGATCCAACCCCCTTGTAGGCACCCGAGAAATGACCGGTATAACTGGGATCCCCGAAGCAGGGGAAAGGTTTAACAGGTTCCGCCCCGCCCATCGCCAGCGCGACCGACAATGCCAACCCGGCTTCGCCCAAGGCGTAAAGGTTGATGAAGGAAGAAGGCCACTTGGCAGCTTTTCCAGAAACGGGGACCCATTCCCGGCTCCCGGTTGAGCGCCCTCCCAACCTGGGTTTGGGCCTCAAAAGGGAAAGCTTACACCACCCAGGACCTGCCCCCCCTCATAGGCGCTGGCCTTTTTCGATCGATCGGGATGTCCTACCGCCGCTATGGAGCGAACTTTGTTCCGGCCTTGTGGGCTCGCCAGGAGCCACTTGCCCAAATGAGGCGGAACCTGGTTGGCCTCTTGCCCCGGGCCTGGACGATCACGGTCTGAACCACTTTGGGGTTGGTGGTGGCCGTGCCAAATTGTTCAACCGGTCCATCCACGGTAATGACGACATCGGTTGAACCATGGTGCGTGAGGTAGGCCCTGAAGGCCATTCGGATTTGTTGAGGTGATGGTTGCATTGTGAAAATCCCAGTTTGGAATCAGGCTTTCCGCCTTGAGTTTTGACACCACGGACCCGTTCTTGGTTGAATATTCGCCCGCGGGCTGCGCGAGGATATCCATGGCAACTCTTTACTTCAGGTGAGGCGCCGCCCGTGGCGATGATGGGACCTTCCGTTCCGAAGGGTCCCTCGGTGCCAAGGGCAATGGCCGCGGAAAGAGGGCCAGCATCTCATGGAGCGCCGGATTCCGGAGAGCCGCAGATGGGCGGCATCTCGAGCTGACGGGAGGGTTCGCAGCCTGTCATGAAGCGGGTGTGCCCTGTGGTGCCGGACTGGCCGTGGCCGATCGTGGGGGTCCCAATGCTCACCTGGAATGGAAAGCAAATAATGCGCGAGTTAGTGAAGCTCTGATCCAGGCGATTAAAGATAAGGGTATCTTTTATCAAGAATGAGCTTTCGCTGCACTCGGCCGGTGGCCGTGGTCGCACGGGATCGCCTCTGCAATGGCTCTTCCGGGTTGGTGTGTCTCACTTTGGATGGCAGGACGGAAAGATCCCTCTCTTGCTCATTTATAACTTTTGACCTGGCAATGCCTGGCGCCCGCCCACCAAGCCGAAGTGGAACAAGCTTTCCGCCGTGGCCAGGAGAGCTTCCTCGCTGCTGTGCGGCTGCCAGCCCAGCACCGTGCGTGCCTTGGCGCTGGTGGAGGTGCGGATCCGACCCAGTTGGGGGACCACCTGCTTGAGGGCTGGGTCCCTCAGCGCAGCCAGGCGCACCAGCCAGTTGGGTAGCTGCCGGCGGGGAACCCGCGCGGCCCGTTCGCCCAGATGGAAGATCAGGATCCGGGCCACCTCATGGAGGGAAAGGCTTGCACCGGCAACGGCGAGGAAGCGTTCGTTCCGGGCCTCGGGAGCGGTCATGGCGCGCAGGTGCAGTTCCACCACGTCCCGCACGTCGACTACGCCGAAGTGGACCTTGGGTACGGCGGGCATGGAGCCGTCGAGAAGTTTCTGCACGATGGCGATGGAGCCGGAAAGATCAGGTCCCAGTACGGGCCCGAAGATGCCTACCGGGTTGATGACCGCCAGTTCCAAGGTCCCGCCCTCCCGCTCCATGAAGTCCCAGGCGGCCCGTTCGGCAAGGGTCTTGGACTTTATGTAGGGCTGGACGTCCGGCCCTTCCGGATCGGTCCAGTCGGTCTCGTCGAAGGGCCGGGTCCTGGATGGATGCCCATATCCGATGGCGGCGAAGGAGGAGGTCAGCACCACCCGGCGCACCCCAGCTTCCCGGGCCGCCCGCAGCACCCGCAAGGTGCCTTCGCGGGCCGGCCCCACCAGTTCGTTTTCATCCTCCGGCGCCTTGCCGGGAAACGGGGAGGCCACGTGCAGGATGTAGGAGCATCTTTCGACCGCCTGCCCCCAGCCCTCGTCGCGGGTCAGATCGGCCGTTGCGAAGCGCAGGCGCTCGCCGGGTTCCACGCCGCCTTCCCGGACCATGGCCCGGACCTTGTCCACCCGCTCGAGGCTGCGAACGGTTGTCCGGACTTCATAGCCGGCCGCGAGCAGTTGGACGATGGCGTGGCCGCCCACGAAGCCGGAGCCGCCGGTCACAAGGACTTGGGTCATTTGAATCTCCCCATGGAATCAGCAAGGTTTGTTTGAAGAATGGCATGCCGTTCGCTCAGGACTGTGTTTCCCTCGGCCAAGCCTTTTTCAAGGGCGGCCTTGGCCGCCCGGTTGGGGAGGTTCGCGCCTTTGGGCCAGATGAGCGGATCGAACAGGTGCATGGGTTCCTCGCCGGTGTGAATCCAAAGGTTAAGATTCAAGTGGACTTGAAGGTCAAGACCGAATGGGAGCTGTCATGAAGATTGGTGAACTGGCCCAGCAGAGCGGCCATTCCGCCTCGCGAATCCGCTTCTACGAATCAGCGAACCTGATTCGCCCCCCCAAGCGGCAGGCCAACGGCTACCGGGAATACCCAGACAATGTCCTGCTGGTTCTCCAGATCATCCGGATCGCCCAGGAGGCCGGGTTCAGCCTGAAAGAGATCAAGGGCCTTTTGCCCGCCTCCCGCGACAAGGCTCTGGAAGCCGGAGACCTGGTTCAAAGGCTGCGCTTCAAGATCGAGGAAATCCGGAACCAGGAGCAGCGGCTCGAGCAGTCCAGAATCCGCATTCAGGCGATCGCCGATCAGGTCGAGGCGGATCCAGGATGCCTTTCCTGTACCAGCGGCAACTGGGTGCTTTCAGGGCTTGTGGGGGCCTGACATGGTGGGCTCGCAGGAGGCCTTGCTGTGGCCCAAAAGACCCATCAGCCGGGCACGACGTTCTTCATTCCCCCCTCTCCATCTGCTTGATGTCGCATGCTGCGCCCAGGCGATCCTGGCGGGTGAGCCGCGCGACCATCGGCTTTGACCTCGCTCTCCCGCCTGGAAGGGCCTCTAGGTGAAACAGAGGTTTTTAGAACTGGCGGAGATCGTTTAAATGGAGCTACTTGGCATGGCGTCGTGGGTCTAGGGATGCCTGAAGAGATCGCTGCCACAAAACATAGGCCAGAGCGCCCAAACCGCGCATCCTGACGGTCTGATCGGAAGAATTCGACCTGCCGCCCTCCCACGCATGCGGAGGGTCGTCCGACTCAGCGGTTCTTCAGCATCCTGCTAGAGCAAAGTGTCGCGCTTGGCGAAGATGCTTGCCATTTCCGCCGCGTTCTCGGTTCCCCAGATGCACAGCGGGACGATCGCGTCGGACAAGCTGCGACCAAGCGGGGTCAGCGCGTAGTCCACGCGCGGCGGCACCTCCTGGTAGTCGGTCCGCGCCAGCACGTGATCGGCCTCCAGATCCTTCAATTGCTGGATCAGCACCTTGTCGCTGACGCCCTGGATCAAGCGCTTGAGCTCGCCGTAGCGCTTCGGGCCGTCGCGCAGGAAAAACAGGACCAGCGGTTTCCACTTGCCCGAGATGATGCGGAGCGTAGCATTGAGCCCGCAGCCGGTACCGCAGGTTTCAGAAGACGTCGTCATTCTTTGATACTTACCAAAAGGTGCATACTTGTCCATAGGTTATTAGGGTTGGATACTTCCTCAAGTAAGCAATTCCCTGCTTCCGTACAACTCCCAGGAAGGATGCACGTGATGACCAGACTGAATGGAAAGACCGCCGTGATCACCGGTGGCGCTACCGGCATCGGCCGCGCGGCAGCAAAGCGCTTCATCGAGGAGGGCGCCTTCGTCTTCATCTTCGGCCGCCGGCAGGAAGCGCTCGACGCCGCTGTGGCCGACCTCGGGCCCAATGCCCGCGCGGTGAAGGGCTCGGTCTCCGATCTGGCCGACCTCGACCGCCTCTACGCGGCGGTGAAGGCCGAGCGCGGAACCCTCGACATCGTCTTCGCCAATGCCGGGGTGGGTAGCCAGCTTGCGCTCGGCAAGATCACCGCCGAGCACATTGACGAAACCTTCGACACCAATGTGAAGGGTACGATCTTCACGGTCCAGAAGGCGCTGCCGCTGATGGGCGAGGGCGGTTCGATCATCCTGACCGGATCGAGCGCCGGCACCACGGGCGCCCCGGCAATGAGCGCCTACAGCGCGAGCAAGGCGGCAGTGCGCAACCTCGCGCGGACCTGGGCGGAGGACCTGAAGGGCACCGGCATCCGGGTAAACGTGCTGTCGCCCGGGGGGACGGCGACCGATCTCGCGAAGGCAGCGCTAGGCGAGGAGGGCATGAAGTTCTTTGCCTCGCTCAATCCGCTCAAGCGCATGGCCGATCCGGCGGAGATCGGAGCGGTGGCCGCCTTTCTCGCGTCGCAGGACAGCAGCTTCATGACCGGCAGCGAGGTCGCCGTCGACGGCGGCCTCGCGCAAATCTGACGCGCTACGCCCGGCCGGTCACTCCACAGCCAGGTTGCCCAGGGCCAGCTGTGATCAATGAGCGATTCTTGGTGTACATAAATTTCCGTTTGGTGTTGCGCCATGACGGAGCGAAAAGTAGGTCAGCAATGACAGCCTGAATCGCAGCCTTGCTGCATGAGAGATGGAGGCAGGCCCTCCGGGGACGGGTTACAGGACCAGTCCTCAAACCGCCGGGCGCTGCGTGGGGATGAGATCCCAGGTGGTGAGCGGTCCAGGAAAAGGCGGAGCGAGACTCCGTTAGGTATTGATCAGGAAGACGAACGAAAGTGAACCGCTGATGAGGCGTCGAAAGGAATACAACGTCATCAGAACCAGGCCTCCACCATGGACTTGGGACAAAGCCCAGAAGGGACCTGCTTACGGTCCGGGCGGTGACCGGCGTAGAGGCGGCGTGAGCCTGATCCAGGCTTTCATGCGGAACATGGGAACCTGGCGTCCCGTTGCCAAGGGAGACAGCCAAGGGGAAGCAACCCCGAGGGTCCGAGTACCGAAGCGGGACGCAGGGGCGGACCAGATCGTAGTAGCGATGAGGCCTGGTAATGCGGGCGGAGCAAAGGGGCTGGATCGTCCAGTTTCAGGCGTGGGTCAACTCGCAAGGGGAGGAGCCCGTGCCTGAAGCAAAGCCGTTCAGTATCGCCAAGCGGTTGGTTTGGGAGGCATACGAACGAGTCAAAGCGGGGAGCGGCAGGCGTGGGTGGGCAATCCCTGGCGGCCTTCGAGGAGGATCTTAAGGGCAACCTTTACAAGATCTGGAACCGGATGTCGTCGGGCAGCTACATTCCGCCACCGGTGCGCCTGGTGGAGATCCCAAAGGGGGATGGCAAGTTGCGCCCCCTGTAAAGGAGGGTCTCCACCAGCAGGGTGATCACCACCCGGAGCCCGGTCCGGTCAAAGGCTCGCTCTGCCCTTCGGTTGCCACGGGCCTCGATTCAGGGACCTTTGGGCCCGGGCGCCGCTCCGCCCAGGGGTTCGGCCAGGAGGAGCCGGTTCTTGGGGGTTATGTCGCCGGGGATCTGCTGGGTGTAGATCCGGTAGCCCCGCTCCCGCATGAGGGCGGCCCGGGTCACATCCATGGCCAGGGACCCGTCCAGCCATCCCTCCAGGCCGCCGAGATCCCCCTTGCCCAGGGCGTGGCAGCAGGGCAGCACGGCCACCCGGGCCCCGGCCTGGGCAGCCCTTTCCAGCACCAGATCCGTCAGCCGGCCGCAGGCGTGGGCCGAGACCACCACGTCCCCGGGCTCCAGGGGCACGTTCATGAGGTCCGTCTCCATGAAGTTGACGCGGCCCTCCAGGCGCGGCCAAGTCTCCAGCAGGGTGGCCGCCAGGGTCCGGGCGCTCCGGGGCAGGCAGCGATCCACCGCCAGCGCCTCGGTGGAACTGTCGTCCAGGAGGAGGAGGAGCTGGGCCAGCAGGCCGTGACCGCAGGCCAGGTCCACGATCCGCCCACCGCGGAACCGCCGCCGCACCCGGCGCGCCACTTCCCAAGCCTCGAAAAGCTCCTTGGCCGGCAGACAGCCAGCACGACACACCGCCTGGCCGATGCGGTCGAACAACCTTTCGCCGGGAAAGGCGGCGAGGTTATGGCTGTTCAGACGGTTGCGTGAAGCGCGTTCCATGTTCCAGGTATAGCACGCGCCGGGGCTCCCGGGTCTTGACGCCGTTATTCATTCACACTATTTTTATTGTATATGAATAAAGGCAACACTGATGCCCAAGGTTAAAAGTGAGATTCGAAAAAAAGTTGTCAGACTTTCAACTGCCAAGCGCGTTGGAAGGGACACAGCTGTCCTCCGACTTGCACGATCTGGCCATCTCCAGAAGCTCCGCCCTGGTGTTTACCGGAATGCCTCGAGGTCCATTTGGATCCATCAGGACCTGGTGGATGCCTGTCTGGCTGTCCCTGAAGGGGTTATCTGCCTGATCTCCGCCCTATCCTATCGCGGGTTGACGACAACCATCCCCAATGAGACCTGGATTGCCATCCCAAAGACCACCTGGGTTCCCCGCCTGGCCTTTGCCGCCCGATTCCTCCGTCTAGGTGAGGTCGCCCACGCTGCGGGGATCGAAACCATCAAAATAAACGGCACCAAGGTCCGGATCTACTCCAAGGCAAAATGCGTCTGTGACGCGCTCCGCTTTCGGGATAAGGTTGGATTCGACGTTGCCTTCGAGGCTCTGAAGACTTTTCTCCGCCAAGGTGGCCGTCCCGACGAACTGATCCAGTGGGAAACGGTTTGCCGGATCAAGACCACCCTCCGCGGTTACCTTTTGGTTCTCCTTGCATGAGCAAAGCTCGCGACACCAAGAGCCGTGGCTTGGCGAGGGTTTTACAACTTCTGCGCCAAGCCACCTTATCGAAGTGCAGGTGACACCAGGCCGGAAGGCCTGTTCGCCGTTCCCAGGTTGAGCCGGTTCGGGACGGTGCCCCCCGACCTTCAGGCCGTCCTCACGGCCTTCCTGGAAGGTGCACCTTTCGTCCTGACCGGCCCTCCTGCCTGGAACAGCCTTGGCCTTGGTTCCACAGCCATGTGGGCTCATTCCCTTGTCTACAACACGAAAAGAACCGGAGACTTCATGTTGGGCAACCAGCCGGTTCGTTTTCGCCGGGTCCGCTTCCCCGAGCAGCCAACGCCCGAATGGTTCGCCGTGGACCTTCTGGAATCCCTGAGTACCGCTGGACTCTCCCTTGAGCCCTTGAGGAACTCCGGCCGCGGCTTGTCGAGGCTCTGCGCTTGGACGCCTGGATCCTGTCCGGCTGCGGGCCATGGCGGCTGATTACTCGACAGTGCCGCATCGGCACTTCCTGGAACAAGCCTTGTCGGAGGGCGGGGCGTAAGAGCAGAAGGGCAGAAGGACTGGGTATTTGTTCCGGTAATGGGATCAGAATCTCATTTTACAATGTCTAGTTTTTTTGCTATAAAACTTGACATATGTTTTTTCAGAACCGATCCTGGGGCATGATTGAGGCCGCTCCACCCAAGCAGAGTCCCCGCAGCGCCGCTGCCCTGGTCCGGCATCGG
>Ga0302270_10006242_pt1 | contig 10650 bp, 9 predicted proteins | sample III_Bog_E2_3_FD_198773 | JGI IMG/M metagenome (GOLD analysis project Ga0302270, IMG submission 198773) | Peat permafrost microbial communities from Stordalen Mire near Abisko, Sweden - III_Bog_E2_3 | ecosystem: Environmental > Terrestrial > Soil > Wetlands > Peat | place: Sweden: Abisko...
AGGCCGAATTGCTTGCGGACTGGGAACTCTGCCGAGCGAGAGAGCTACCCTTGAAAATTGCACCATTGGAGTAGAGATATGCATTGGGATGTTGTCGCGGTCGAGCCGGTTTCCACGCTGGTGCTCGCAGTTCGATTTGAGGATGGTACCGAGGGCAAAGTGCGCTTTGAAACCAGCCACCTGAGCGGCGTGTTCGAGGCGTTGAAGACTCCGGAAGTGTTTCGACAGGCTCGCGTTGAGGACGGCGCGGTAACGTGGCCTGGTGAAATCGATCTTGCCCCGGATGCTATGTATCGAGAGATTAAGCTGACGGGCGAGTGGGTGCTTCGGTGAAGCGGACAGCGAAGGAATTGAGCGATTCCATCCGGCGGGAGCGATGAAACTTGGATTGATCGCGGGGAATGGGCGGTTTCCGTTTTTGCTGCTGGACGCGGCGCGGGCGGAGGGGCTGGCGGTTGCGGTGGTGGCGATTCGCGAAGAGGCGGACGCGGAGATCGATGAGCGCGCTGCCAAAGACGACAAGATTTCGGTGCACTGGCTGTCGCTGGGGGAGCTGTCGAAGCTGATTGAGGTCTTCCACAAGGAGGGCGTGACGCGGGCGGTGATGGCGGGCCAAGTGAAGCACAAACAGATCTTCTCGAGTATTCGACCGGACTGGCGGCTGGCGAAGCTGATTTTGAACCTGCGGACGCGGTCGACAGACATGCTGCTGGGGGCGGTGGCGAAGGTTCTGGAGGATGAGGGGATCGAGCTGATGAGCTCGACTGCGTTTCTTGAGCCGCTGCTGGTGGAGGAAGGCGTGCTGACGAAGCGTGCGCCGGACGAAGAAGAGCGGAAGAACATCGAGTATGGGCTGGGCGTGGCGCGGGCGGTGGCAGGATTTGATATTGGGCAGACGGTGGTGGTGGCGGCGCAGGCGTGCGTGGCAGTAGAGGCGATGGAGGGTACGGACGCGGCGGTGGAAAGGGCAGGACGGCTGATGGCATCTTTAAAGGATGAGGGAACGACGGAGGAGGACGGAGCGACAACGCTGGAGCGGCGGCTGACGGTGGTGAAGGTGGCAAAGCCGAAACAGGATATGAGATTCGACGTTCCGGTAATTGGAATTCGGACGGTGGAGACGATGGTGGCTGCAGGAGCCAGTTGCCTTTCAGTGGAGGCAGGGCGTACGCTTCTGTTTGATCGCACAGCTCTTATGAAACGCGCGGATGAAGCGGGGATTGCCATTGTGGGCTCGCCGCGAGGAGCATGAGGCTGAACTTCAGGGAAGTCAGACACTGGTGAAGTGTCGCCTGATTTTGACCGGACAGAGCACGGGCAGTTGCAGAATTCGCCCGATGCCTCGGGGCGGTGTCCAATTCCCTGTTTCCCCAATTGCTGGACGAAGCAACAGAACAAGGCAACAAGGAGGTTGAGCATGAGAAGGATTGGGATAGTTGCGGCTGCGGCCGCATTGATGTTGGCAGCGGGACTGAGCCTGAATGGAGGGCACGTACGTGCGGCCAGCGGGATGCCGGCAGTGGGTCAGGCGGCGCCGGGATTCACGCTGCCATCGCAGACGGGGGCGCAGGTATCGCTTGCGAGCTTTGCCGGCAAGTGGGTGGTGCTCTACTTCTACCCGAAGGACATGACGCCGGGATGTACGATTGAGGCGCACAACTTCCAGGCATCCCAGCCGCAATTTTTGGCAAAGAACGCGGTGATTCTGGGCGTGAGCGTGGATAGTGCGGACAGCCACCAGCAGTTTTGCACCAAAGAAAACCTGACGTTCCGGCTGTTGGCGGACACGAACCACACGGTTGTGAGCGCGTATGGCTCCCTGGGGACGAACGGGATGGCAAGCCGGAATACGTTCCTGATCAACCCGCAAGGGAGGATCACGAATGTGTGGACGGCTGTGAGTCCGCAGACGACGGTGCCGATTGTGCTGGCGGCGATTCCCGCAGCAGCGCCGGCAGCAGCGCAAAAGAAGGCAATCCACCCGAATACGATGTCAGTGAAGCCGCCGCCGCCGGGCAACACAACGCCGCCGCAATAAGAACGGTGGGAAGGAGACACATGAGGGCTCCGCGATGCGGGGCCCTTTTTGCATGAGGAGAAAGAACCGGTAGCTGAGCAAAGCGGCTGCAAACGAAAAGCCCGCCGAGGCGGGCTTTTCTACTTTCGGACGCCCGGGGGTTGGCGACTACTTCTTGCCCTTCTTCGCCTTTTTGCCTTTCTTGTCCTTCTTGCCCTTCTTAGGAGGAGCCTTCTTAGCAGTCTTTTTCGGAGCGGCTTTCCTGGCAGCTTTCTTTACGGTAGCCCTCTTGGCTGCCGCTTTTTTTACGGCTTTTTTTGCAACTTTCCTTACCACAGTCTTCTTTGGAGCGGCCTTCTTGGCGGCCTTCTTGGTGGCCTTCTTCGCGACCTTCTTGACAGCCTTTTTGGGAGCGGTTTTCTTCGCGGTCTTCTTCGCGGGTTTCTTGACAGGAGCCTTCTTCGCAACCTTCTTGGCAGCTTTTTTGGTGGCCTTCTTTGGCACAGCTACTGCATTTCCGTTTCTGCCGCTTCCGCTGCCGTCTCCGCTACTATCGTCGAGGGGCTTGACGGCGGCCTTCCCTGTGGCTTTCTTTGCCGGCTTGCTGGGAGTGGGAACTAGATTTCCGGTTCTGGAGGTGCTGCCAGTGTCTGGAGCAGGGCTGGGTGCCTTGGCAGCGGGCTTTTTGGCGGTTTTTTTCGCTGGTTTTGGGGGGGGCGGCGGGGGCACAGGCTCGCTCACGATCACGATGACGGCTTCTTCGATAACCGGCTCATCGTCATCTGAGGTGGTGAGGACGGTGGATGTTTCTATTTCCTCGTCCTCGTCCGCCGCAAATTCATCTTCAAGATTCGGGTCCAATTCAAGCGGCTCCCTGGTGGGGTCGTCGCTACTCATGGCATACATTTTGCGAACTTCTTCCATCCCATTGCCTCCAGCGGAATATCGCTGCCGGTTTTGTGAATTCCATGGCTGCGGAGCTATTACGAGACGCTCCGCAATCGGAAAATTGCGTACCAATACTTTGCACGCAACTCCTATGGAAATACAAGTGGATTGCGCTGGATGAGGAGATTTATCATTGTGTGGAGGCGCTGGATTGTGACTTTGATTTGCGAGCGGGAGGTTTGCGGGAAGAAGCTGAGGGGGACTTAGGCGAAGCGGGGTGGGCGGCCTTCGACTTTGAGGTTGAAGCAGAGCGACGATGGCTATGCGATGAGACAGGGGGGGCAGCGGGCTCTGCAACGTGGAAGCGGCTGCCGGGGACGACTTTGATATTGGCGCCAGCGAGATGGTTCCAGCGGCGCAGCTCAGTGAGGGAGACGCCAAATCGGTCGGAGATGGTTACGAGAGTGTCGCCGCGGCGGGCAGTGTAGAGGACCATGCGGGTGGCGGGAGCGGCCGGGGGGGCCTGGGGAACGACCAAAGCGTCGAGGCCCTGGAGGGAGCTGCCGGCGTGAAGCTGGTTGGCCTCGGCGAGTTCCGACTCGGAGACATGAAATTCGTGGGCGACGGAGGCCAGGGAATCATCGGCAGTCAGGCGATGGTAGCGCCAGGCGTTTCGCTTTGTTTCGGGGATGAGGGCGACGCGCTGCTGGAAGAGGGTGGCGGTTCCGGCTGGGAGATGCAGGTCGAATGATGCGTCGGGCGGCGTGACCATGCGCAGGAGGCTGGGGTTGAGAGCAGTGAGCTCGTCGACGGGGGCATCGACCAGGTCAGAGATGAGGCGGAGGTCGATGGAGTAATTGATGGTGACGGTGTCAGTGAGGACCGGGGGATCGTAGGTGACATCGTCGAAGCCGTACTGGGTGGGGTTGTTGGCAATGATGATGGCGGCGAGGATTTCAGGGACGTAGTTCTTGGTTTCGCCGGGAAGGTTGTTGCGTTTGTAGAGCTCCCAGTAGTCGGCGTAGCCGGTTTTTTGGACGGCCTGCTGAATTCTGCCTGTGCCCCAGTCGTAGGCGGCCATGGAGAGGTACCAGTCGCCGAGCTGGTCGTAGATGAACTTCATGTAGCGGGCATAGGCGCGGGTGGATTTTTCTGGATCGAAGCGCTCGTCGACGTAGTTGGTTTTGGCGAGCCCGTAGAACTTGTCGTTGGGCATGAATTGCCACATGCCACCGGCGCGGGAACGGCGGTTCTGGGCGCGGGGCTGGAAGCCAGATTCGGCGACGGCGAGATAGATGAGGTCCTGGGGGACGCCTTCTTCAGCGAGGATGCGCTGGATCATTGTCTTGTAGCGGCCGGAGCGCTGGATGGAATGCAGGAGTGTATTGTGGCCCTTTTGGGTTTGAGAGAAGAACTTGAGGAATGTGCCGACGTAGTCGTTGACGACGAGGGGGAGATCGGACTTGGTGGTGGCGAGCTCAGTGCGGGCCTTGGCGACGACGGTCGGGTCAGCCTCAAACGTGATGTCGCTGGCAACATCGGCGGGGGTTTCCTCTTCCGCGGGGACGAAGCCGTTGCCTTGCTTGAGGGCTTCCATCTCAAGGGCGTTTACTCCGTCGACGATGTGAATGAACTCGTCCTGGAGCTGGGTGTCGGACTTGACGGGGATTGAGCTGGTGAGGAGGAGATCGACAGCGCGATCGAACTGCGTTTTGGCTTCGGCGAGCTGGCCTTTGTGGTATGCGGCCTGGCCGAGGGCGTAGGCTTCTTCGACTTGCTGGATGATCTGACTGACGGCTTGCTGGTGGGGGGTGAGCGGAGCCTGGGAAGCCTGGGCTGCGGGGTCAATGATCGCGGCAAGGGGCGCGGCCGGAGAGCATGGGGCATGGGTGCCAGCCAATGTAAGGGCGAGCAGGAAAACTGCGGGCAACGGTCGAGAGAAAAAGCATTTGCGCATGAGCAGTTGCGGGGCCGGGACAGGATGCTGGGGCGTGGAGCCGCTAGAGACCGTGACCCCAGTTCCGATGATAAGCTATGGCCTGGAGGAGTGCGGCGGCGCTGCATGCGCAGGCGCAGATTGCCCCTCCCTCCGACTCTCCTCATGGACGCAAAATTCCTTAGAAATTTCGCCATTATTGCCCATATCGACCATGGGAAGTCGACGCTGAGCGACCGTCTGCTGGAGTTTACGGGTTCAGTGACTGGCCGGGAGATGCAGGCGCAGATTCTGGACGACATGGACCTGGAGCGGGAGCGTGGGATCACGATCAAGGCCCATGCGGTGAGGATGATGTACAAGGCGAAAGATGGGCAGACCTACCAGTTGAATCTCATTGATACGCCGGGACACGTGGACTTCAGCTACGAGGTATCGCGTTCGCTGGCTTCATGCGAAGGAGCTCTGCTTGTAGTGGATGCGAGCCAGGGGGTGGAGGCGCAGACGCTGGCGAACGCGTACCTTGCGATCAATCATGGACTCGAGATTATCCCGGTGATCAACAAGATCGACCTGCCGTCGGCGGATATTCTGCGGACGCAGGAGGCGATTGAGAAGGCTGTTGGACTGGACGCGACGGATGCGATTGCCTGCAGCGCAAAGACCGGCGAGGGCGTAGCGGAGATTCTGGAGGCGATTGTGCACCGGCTTCCTCCACCGACGGGCGACCCGGATGCGCCGCTGCAGGCGCTGATTTTCGATTCGTGGTTTGACGCCTATCGCGGCGTGATTGTGCTGGTGCGGGTGATGCAGGGGACGATGCGCAAGGGGCAAAGAATCCGGCTGATGTCGAACGGCAAAGTGCATGAGATTGAGTCGATGGGCGTGCTGATGCCGAAGCCGGTAGAGATTGCGCAACTGACGGCCGGCGAGGTTGGGTTTTTTGCGGCGACGATCAAGACGGTGAGCGACACGAAGATCGGCGACACGGTTACCGATGACCTAAGGCCTGCGGAATCGCAATTGCCGGGCTTTGAAGACATCAAGCCAATGGTGTTTGCCGGGCTGTACACGGTGGATTCGCATGAGCACACGCTGCTGAGGGATGCGCTTGAGAAGCTGCGGCTGAATGATTCGTCGTTCTTTTTTGAGCCGGAGAGCTCGGTGGCGCTGGGGTTTGGGTTCCGCTGCGGATTCCTGGGCCTGCTGCACATGGAGATCATCCAGGAACGGCTGGAGCGGGAGTACGAACTCGATCTGATTACGACTGCACCGGGGGTGCGGTACCACATCGGGCTGACAGACGGGAGCGTGCTGGAGGTGGACAATCCCTCGCGCTGGCCGGACCCAACGAATATCGAGTCAATCAAGGAACCGGTAATTACGGCGAAGATCCTGACCAACGAGGAGTACGTGGGCGGGATTTTGAAGCTGGTGGAGGAGAAGCGCGGACGGCAGTTGAATTTTGAGTATGTGACGCAAACGCGGGTGCTGCTGACCTACGAACTGCCGCTGAACGAGATTGTGCTGGACTTCTATGACCGGCTAAAGTCGATTTCGCGGGGATATGCATCGCTGGACTATTCGCTGGCCGGGGAGTGGGAGTCGCCGATGGTGAAGATGGACATCCTGGTGAGTGGCGAGCCGGTGGATGCGCTGTCGATCATCGTGCATCGCGACTTTGCGTATGAGCGGGGCAAGCTGCTGGTATCGAAGATGCGGGAGCTGATTCCGCGGCAGCAGTTTGAGGTTGCCATCCAGGCGGCGATCGGGTCGAAGATCATTTCTCGCGAGACGGTGGCAGCGCTGCGGAAGAATGTGCTGGCGAAGTGCTACGGCGGGGATATTTCGCGGAAACGCAAGCTGCTGGAGAAGCAAAAAGAGGGCAAGAAGCGCATGAAACGGATTGGGAAAGTTGATATTCCGCAGGAGGCGTTTCTGGCAGTACTTCGAGTGGGCGAAGATCAGCAGAAATAAGGCTGGCGAGGTGACTGACCAGATACTTTAGTCACGTCCTGTTCATGATGGATTGTGGAAAGCCGGGTGTTGGACCCCGCATAAGGATTTGTGGAACCCGGGTGAAGCGGAGCCAATCGTGCATGTGTTTACGTATTGATAAATAAAGAGTTATACGGCTTAGCAGAATTGGCACAAGGTTGACAAGAGATAAAAATGAACTTTCTTCGGGGCGTTGGGGGAAGTAATCCACAATTTTTTCCACAGAAAGCCCCTGGAGATGCGGATCACGGCGGCAGCGACGCGGTTACGTTGAAAGCGGAGCGAAACGGCAAAGGGAAAAGGCCCCGATGAATGGGGCCTTTTCGCTTGTTGGACTTGCTGATTGTTGAAGGGCTGTCAGGGCTTAGTGAGCGGCCGGGGTTGCGGGCCTGGCAGCCGGCTTGGGAGCCGAAGGCCGTGCCTGGCCTCCCGGGGCGGCTGCGGCGCCAGCAGGCGGTGGGGGGGGCACCGGAACGCCGGATTTGACGTTGTAGGCGTCGATGACGGCCTTGGAGATGTCGGTGTTCTGAGTGGCAAAGAGCACGGGACTCTGCTGGTCAGAGACGTCGAGGATGAGGGTGAAGCCGGCCTGCTGAGCGTAGGAGGACATAACGTCGTAGACCTTGGAAGCGAGGGTGTTGTACATGTCGCCCACTTCCTGCTGAAAGTCGTTGCGGGCGTCAGTGGCGTCGCGCTCGAGCTTCTTCTTCTTTTCGTCGATGGTCTTGGCGCGGGATGCACGCTCGGCATCGTTGAGGGTCGGGCCCTGGGTCTGGAGTTGCTTGGTGAGGGCTTCGATCTCGTCGTTGAGCGCCTTGAGCTGATTCTCGCGGGGCATGAACTTCTTTTCGAGGTCGGCGAAGTCGCGCTGGCCCTCGTTGGTTTGGGCGACGGCGGCCTTGAAGGCGATTACGGCGATTTTGGCAGGGCCTGCCGGCGCGGGGGCAGGAGCGGTGGCTGGGGGGGCGGGCATCTGAGCGCCAGCGGCCATGGCCGAGGCGAGCGAAAGTGCAAGTACGAGCGAGCGATTCATGTGAATGGAAAACTCCTTCTAAATTTGCTGTCGGACGGCCGGGCACAAGGAGCGCGGCTGCTGCCGAGTCTCTCCGCTGAACCTCACGCTCTTTCCAGGCCCAGGCGAACAAATTAGAACAAGGCCGGGGGCGCTGGTTGGAAACTCCACACTGTTTGGGGGCGGAGGCAGAATGAGACGCGGCTGGAGACGTCGGCGTAACTAGTGGGATTATACGCGACGGGATGGAAATGACGTGCAAATGGGGTCGGGGAATTCAGGGTAAAACGGGCGTATACTGGGCATGTTCGGGCAGCATCCTGAGTAGACGGAGCGGCACTGGAGAGAACCATGAGCTTAACGAGTTTCCCCGCAGGCGGGCCTTCAGCCGGACTTGCGCCCGCAGCAAATCCCTTCACAAAAGTGACTGTACCCGCACTGGCCGAGATGAAGCGGCTGGGCAAGCGCATCTGCGCGCTGACGGCATATGACTACGCGACGTCGCGGCTGGTGGACGAGGCGGGAGTTGACCTGATTCTGGTGGGCGACTCGCTGGCGATGGTGGTGCTGGGCCACGAGAACACGCTGGCGGTGACGGTGGATGAGATGCTGCACCATACGCGGGCGGTGCGGCGGGCGGTGAAGCGCGCGCTGGTGGTGGCGGATATGCCGTTTGGCAGCTACCACGGGTCGCTGGCCGAGGGCGTTGCCAACGCAGTGCGGTTCGTGAAAGAGGCCGGGGCCGAAGCTGTGAAGATCGAGGGTCCGCGGGTGGAGCTGGTCAGGGCGCTGACGGATGCCCAGATTCCAGTGATTGGGCACCTGGGGCTGACGCCGCAGAGCGTTCACCAGATGGGCGGGTATCGCGTTCAGGGTCGTACGGCCGAGGCGGTGGCGATGCTGAAGGAGCAGGCGCAGGCGCTGGCTGAGGCGGGAGCGGGCGCAGTGGTGCTGGAGGGGGTTCCGCGCGAGACGGCAGCGGCGATTACGGCGGAGCTGGCGGTGCCGACGATCGGGATTGGGGCGGGGCCGGACTGCGATGGGCAGATTCTGGTGCTGCATGACATGTTGAGCATGACGTTTGCGCCGGCGGCGAGGTTTGTCCGGCGGTATGCGGACGTGGGCGGGGTGATTCGCGCGGCGGTGGAGCAGTATCGCGACGACGTGGAACACAGAGCGTTTCCGAACGATGAAGAGAGCTATCACCTGCCGAAGGCAGCGAAGCGGGAGCTTGAGGCGGTAAAGCGAGATCTTCAGGCGGGAGATCGGCAGCGGCTGGTGAGGCCGGCCTGATGGAGATAGTGCGGACGGTGGCTGGGCTGCGGGCCTGGTCGAGAGCAGAAAGAAGCAAGGGACAAACGATAGGGCTGGTGCCGACGATGGGGGCGCTGCACGCGGGGCATGCGAGCCTGATTGAGGCCGCGGCGGGCCAGTGCGGGCGGGTAGCGGTAAGCATTTTTGTGAACCCGACACAGTTTGGGCCGAACGAGGACTTTGCGCGGTATCCGCGGAGCTTTGAGGAGGATTGCAGGCTGGCGGAGGAGGCGGGGGCGCAGGTGGTGTTTGCGCCTTCGGTGGAGGAGATGTATCCGGGCTCGAATCTGGGCTCGATTCGGGGCGGGGCGGGGGCGGGTGTTGGTGTCGGGACGTTTGTGGATGTGGAGGGGCTGGGGGGGCGACTGGATGGGGCGGCAACATTTGTGGAGGTCCCAGGGTTGAGCGATCGCCTGGACGGGAAGTCGAGGCCGGGGCATTTTCGCGGGGTGGCGACGGTGGTGTCGAAGCTGCTGATCGCATGCGAGGCGGATAGGGCGTTCTTTGGGCAGAAGGATGCGGCGCAGGTGGCGGTGCTGCGGCGGATGGTGGCGGGCCTGCGAATTGGGACGGAGATTGTGGTTTGCCCGATTGTGCGCGAGGCGGACGGGCTGGCGCTGAGCTCGCGGAATGTGTATTTGAGTGCGGAAGAGCGGCGGCAAGCGCTGGTGCTGAGCCGGGCGGTGCGCGAGGTGGAGCGGCTAGTGGCGTGCGGCGAGCGAAAGGCCGAGGCGCTTGTGGCGGCGGGGCGGGCTGTGTTTGCTGAGGAGCCGGGCGTGAGGGTGGATTATGTCGAGATGGTGGACTGGGGGACGCTGCTGCCGGTGGAAGTGGTGGAGGCGGGGACGCTGTTTGCGGTGGCGGCGTGGGTGGGGGAGACTAGGTTGATTGATAATTCGGTGATTGGTTGAAAAGCGGGGGCACATGCGGGATATGCGACCGCCTGTAAAATGGCTCCCAATCAGTCGTTCCCTTCTAGGATGTGCTCGTGATGCAAGACGCCCGCGTTTCCAGAATTGAGTCCGATCTTCGAGAATTTGTTCGAACGGCATACCCGGGAATGGTCGTACGCGCGGAGTTCTGGGCCAGGGACCCGTCCCGGATCGCCCTGTTCTTCATTGATGAGCGATTCAGAGGTCTCTATCGGCGCCAGAGATATCACCACCTGATGCACTTGATCCCCAAAGACTATTACGACAGAAATCTTGCGGACAGTCTCTGGTTCGAATTGACTCCGGATGAGGATCCAGAGGATCTCGACGACAACCCGGATGAGGAGCTAGTCGAGTCGATTACGCTCGATGTTATGGCGGTGTTGCAAGCTGCCTGCTTTTTCGAAGTATTGGATGAGTTATTTCTCGGTGCGCGGGACGGGGACGGCCCTGTGTCATGCTCCGGCGACTTTCGACACGCAAAGTGCATTTTGAGGCGTTGTGGGATCGACGAATGGGATTGGTCTGAGGTCTTTCATGTTCTGATGGGTCG
>Ga0302270_10006258_pt1 | contig 10631 bp, 10 predicted proteins | sample III_Bog_E2_3_FD_198773 | JGI IMG/M metagenome (GOLD analysis project Ga0302270, IMG submission 198773) | Peat permafrost microbial communities from Stordalen Mire near Abisko, Sweden - III_Bog_E2_3 | ecosystem: Environmental > Terrestrial > Soil > Wetlands > Peat | place: Sweden: Abisko...
CAGTAGCCCTTCTCCGCGAACGCCGTCGCATAAATCAGCGGCTTGAGCGTCGAGCCCACCTGCCGGCGCGACTGCATCGCGCGGTTGTACTGGCTCAACGCGAAATCCCGCGAACCCACCACCGCGCGGATCGCCCCATTCGCCGGATCCATCGCAAAGAACGAGCCTTCCAGCACATCCTCGTCCGGCAAGCCCGTGTTTGGGTCGCCGCTGAGGCCGTTCGGATGCGTCTCGCCCTTTGATCTCTCGATCTCCTCGATACGCGCCGTTAATGCGCTCTCGGCCACGCTCTGCAGATGCGCGTCGATGGTCGTGAAAATTTTCAGCCCGCCCTGCTGGATCGCCGTGGCATCGAGGATCGTCTCCATCTGCCGCCGCACCTCGCTCGTCGCAAAGCCCCCTCCGAAATCGGGCCGCGGCCGCAACGCCAACGGCGCCTTCTGCGCCTTGTCCGCCTCGGCCTGCGTGACGTAACCGGCCTTCACCATCCGCGCCAGCGCCCGGTCGCGCGCCGCCTTCGCCATGTTGATGTCCTTCCATGGCGACGACGCGTTTGGGCTCGAAATCATCCCCGCCAGCAGCGCGCATTGGGCGAGGTTGAGCTTGCTCGCCGGCAGTCCGAAGAACGCATTCGCCGTCGTCTCCGCGCCATAGAGCCCCTGCCCAAAATAGATGCGGTCGAGATAATAGCGGAGAATCTCGTTCTTCGTGTAGCGGAGCTCGATTTTGTGCGCGAAGAAAATCTCCAGCAGCTTGCGGTCGTAGGTGCGCTGCATCTGGCCGATGCTGTTGCGCGCCAATTGCTGCGTGATCGTGCTGCCGCCCTGGCGCTCGCCCCCTCCGCGATGCACGATATCCGAAACAAAAGCGCGCGCAATGCCCCACGGATCAACCGCGCCATGCTTGTAAAACCGCCGGTCCTCCGTCGCCACCACCGCTTCCCCGAGCAGTTTCGGCACCGGCTGATCGGCGGGCAGCGCAATGCGGTTCTCATCAAAGAAACGACTGAAGGGATGACCCTGGTAGTCGTAAAGGATCGAAGCCTGCGGCATCCTCTGCACCACATTGATATTGATGAAACCGGCACGCGCGCTGTAGTAAAGATAGACGAGGGTGAATGCCGTGATCACCGCGATGAGCGCGCCCGTCAGGAGCCAGACCAGGAGATTTTTCCGGCGTGCGCGCCGCGAGCGCCTGGGATGAGACAAAAGCTCCGGTTTAAATTCGCTCATGAAAAACGTGTCTGGCTGACATCAGCCCCGGATGGTCACCGCCGCACTTCACCAACCACCGGCTTGGCCTGGACGGTCGTGGAGGACGGCGCGGATTTCTCCGGGTTAGCCCGGATTTGCCGGGCCTTCGTGCGGGCGTCGAGCATGATGCGGTGAACCAAGTAGGCGACGATAAGCAGATTGCCGGCGATGACCACAAATTTCCACCACACGGGCCGATGAAAAACTTCCCATGCTTCGATCGGCAAAAGAGAACCCGTGACGATCGCGACGAGATATTCCGCCCAATGCTTGCGCAGATACAACCCGATCCCTTCCGCCGCGAACAAGGCCGCGTAAAAGAAGGCTGCGTAACCAAGCAAAAGAAGCTTGTGCGAAGTCAGCGTGTCCGCCTCGTCGAGCAGCCAATTGATCAGCCGGTCTTCAGGAAGATGGTAAGGGATGATGATATACGTGTGCAGAAATTCCGGCACGTTATGACCGCGCAGCCGCAGGAGCCCCAACCCAACCGCGGTGAAGAAAGTAGCGTGGAGAAGCTTGTAGATCGCGATGATCCGGAGAACGAAATCTTCCCACGGAGCGATTCGGGTGTTGGACGGCACGGACATGGATATCTCTTTGACGCAGGGAGATCGCCTGGGGTTCGATCAAACTACTAAAGTCATAATCGAACCGCAACGATTCCCGCGAATAGAGACCGCCATTATGCACCGCATTGCCCAAAAATTTCGACTCTTATTTAGGTAGGGACGCGAGTCTCTTCGCGTCCCACTCGTTCGACGCAACGGCAGGGACTACCGCCCTGCCATGTGCTCACTATTCTTTTGCAGCCGACAAATCTGTGTTTAGCTGGAGCCATGTCATTGCCGCCCGACCCGAAAACGGCAGCTTCCGAATGGCTTGAAACCGACGGCCTCGGTGGTTTTGCCAGCGGAACAGTTTGTGGTATTCGCACGCGCCGATACCACGCCCTTCTCCTTGCCGCCGCCAAGCCACCCACCGACCGCATGGTCCTCGTCAACGGCTTCGATGCCGATATCGAAACCCCCGACGACCGATTCGCCCTGACCACGCAACGTTACGCGCCCGGAACCTGCGCGCCCGATGGCCTCACCCGCCTCGACCGCTTCGACCTCGAACCGTGGCCGCAATGGACCTGGACCGTTCCCGAAGGAAAGATCATCCACGAAGTTTTCATTCCGCGCGGATTCGCCGCAGTCGTTCTGCGCTGGCGCTGGGAAGGCCACGCTTCACAGATCCGGCTCAACGTCCGCCCTTTTTTCTCGGGCCGCGATTTCCACGCCACGCATCACGAGAATCCGGCGTTTCGGTTCGCCCCCCAGCTCCTGCCCCAGGGTGAGCGCTGGCAATTCTATGACGGCGTGCCCCAGGTCACCGCGCGCAGCAACGGCATTTACCACCACGAACCGTGCTGGTACCGGAATTTTCTCTACGAGGAGGAACTCGGCCGCGGCCTCGACGCCCAGGAAGACCTCGCTGCGCCCGGACGCTACGTTTTTAATCTGGCCGCCGGGACCGCCGTCCTGATTTTTTCCGCTGAAGGCATCGGCATTCCGCTCGCCTCCAACGCGCCCCTTGAATTGGCCGAATACCTGGCGCAAAACGAAAGGGCCCAGCGTTCGGCCTTTGCCAGTCCGTGCCTCCGTGCCGCCGATTCCTATATCGTCGCGCGCGGAACCGGCCGGACCATTATCGCCGGCTACCCATGGTTTGGCGACTGGGGCCGCGACACCTTCATCGCCATGCGCGGTCTCTGCCTCGCCACGGGCCGGCTGTCTGAGGCGCGGGACATCCTCACCGCCTGGGCCGGCACCGTCTCGCAGGGCATGTTGCCGAACCGCTTTCCCGACCATGGCTCCGAGCCTGAATACAACTCGGTCGACGCCTCGCTTTGGTACATCATCGTCGTTCACGAATTCCTCACCGCAGCCGCCGGCGAACCGGCGCTCCTCGTGGAAAGAGAGATGCTCTTCGCCACGGTCGATGCGATTCTCACCGGCTATCTCCGCGGCACCCGCTACGGCATACACGGAACCACCGATGGCCTCCTCGCCTGCGGCGCATCCGGCACGCAACTCACCTGGATGGACGCCAAGCTCGGCGACTGGGTCGTCACGCCGCGCATCGGCAAGCCAGTCGAGGTACAGGCGCTGTGGCTCAATGCGCTGGGACTCGCCGGCCGCCGCAGCCCGCAATGGCGCGCTATTTTCGAGCAGGGCTGCGCCTCCTTCCGCCAAGCTTTCTGGAACGAATCGCGCGGCTGCCTCTACGATGTCGTCGACGTCAATCATCAGCCCGGCCAGGTCGACGACCGGCTTCGCCCCAACCAGCTCCTGGCCGTCGGCGGCCTGCCGATCGCCCTGCTCGACGGTGAAAAAGCCGCGCGCATCGTGCAGATCGTGGAGGATCGGCTGTGGACGCCGATGGGCCCGCGCTCGCTCGCCCCGGGCGAGCCGGATTACGCCCCCTATTACGTCGGCACGCCAGCCGAACGCGATGCGGCCTATCATCAAGGCACGGTCTGGCCGTGGCTTGCCGGGCCGTTCATCGAAGCCTGGGTCCGCGTGCGCGGGAACACCGCCGAAGCCAAGGCTAAAGCCCGCGAACTTTTTCTCGCGCCGCAACTCTCCCGCCTCGATCTTCCAGGCCTGAATCATGTCCCGGAAATCGCCGACGCCGAGGCCCCCTACACCGCACGCGGCTGCCCCTTTCAGGCTTGGTCCCTCGGCGAACTTCTGCGGCTGGAGCGCACCGTTCTTTAGTCGCGGCTCGACCTCAAAGAACTTCCGCCTCCAAAACGATTATAATCATATCGCAGGGGAGCGATTGCGCTACAGGGACTCTCCTTATCCCGCCGGCAGCCGCCAAGCTTGCCTTTTTTTTTGCGACGCGCCTTGACCCTGAACCAATTCACCTCTACAAATTCGTTATAATCTTATTGCCAGCCACATTGAAAACCGACAATGTGGCTGGCAATAAAGCAGAGCTTGGCCTCTCCTCCGAGGTATCCGTCGCCCCCCCGCGCGACGGGCTGGCGAAATTCTCGCACCCTGGTATGTGGAAATGCCACTCAGCTTGTGGCGGGGCTCTTTAGGCATCTTGACCTGAAATCAATTCACCCCGACAAGGGGGCTGGCAATAAAGTAGAGCTTGGCCTCTCCTCCGAGGTATCCGTCGCCCCCCGCGCGACGGGCTGGCGAAATTCTCGCACCCTGGTAGGTGGAAATGCCACGCAGCTTGTGGCGAGGCTCTTTAGGCATCTTGACCTGAAATCAATTCACCCCTACAAGTTCGTTACAATCTTATTGCCAGCCCCATTGAAAACCGACAATGGGGCTGGCAATAAAGCAGAGCTTGATTTTGCTCGGCACTATTTGCCTTAAACTTCAGTAACCCCGAGGCTTTCCGAATCGTCTAATGTGCGTACATTGGAAAAGGCATGAGAATCGTCATCACCTCCGGTCCCAGCTACGAACCCATCGACAAGGTGAGGCGCTTCAGCAATTCCTCCACCGGCGAGCTCGGCACGCTCCTGGCCGAAGCCTTCGGCGAGGCCGGCCACAGCGTCGTCAGCTTCCGCGGTGCCTTCTCGACCTTCGCTCCGCCGCTTTACCCGGTCGATGTCATTCCCTTTACGACCAATGAAAACCTCGCCACCGGCCTGCAAAACCTCTCCGCGCGCGAGGAAGTCGCCCTTGTTTTTCACGCCGCGGCGCTGTGCGACTTCAAGGTCCGGGAAGTGGTCGACGAGCAAGGCAATCCTGTCCGCGGCGACAAGATATCCAGCCGCCTCGGCTCGCTGAAATTTACCCTCGACCCGGCGCCGAAGCTGATCTCCTCGTTGCGCCGCCTGTTCCCCTCTTCGATTCTTGTTGGCTGGAAGTTCGAACTCGACGGCACGCCGGACGACGTCAAGGCCAAGGGCCGCCAGCAGATGGACGAATGCCTGACCGACGCCTGCGTCGTCAACGGCACCGCTTACGGTCCCGGCTTCGGCTTCATATCCCGCGCGGGCGAACAGGCCCACTTGCCTGATAAAGCTGCGCTCTGCCGTTTTCTCACCGACTGGGCCTCGCGCACCCCGACGGCCCTGACCGCCCCGCGTGAACCGAGCTTCCACGCGCTCTCCAGCTTCAACTCCCTCTCGCCCTTTATCTGACGCTTGGGAATAAACCTTCCCCCTCTCGCGTCCCATGCCAGGAGAAATCCAGCGAGACCGCATGGCGAGCCGCATAAAAAGGGGTGACGAATCGTCAAAAGTCCCGGATTATTCGCAGTGCGACCGCTCGCGCGACGGAAAACCGCCGCGGGTTGCGATCTCACGCCATGACCTCGCCGGATTTCGAAGAACTCGTTGACCGCTATTATCCGATGCTCTACCGCTTTGCCCTCAGCTTGGCCCGCAATGAACCGGACGCGTGCGACCTCGTCCAGCAGACCTTCTCCATCTGGGCCGCGAAGGGCCATCTCCTGCGCAACCGCACCAAGGTCAAGTCATGGCTCTTCACCACCCTGTACCACGAATTCATCTCCAACCGCCGACGCGAAATGCGCTGGCCCAAGGAGGAACTCTCCGAGGTCGAAAACGAATTGCCCGCTGCCATGCCCGAGTCGCTCGATCTCCTCGAAGCCGACCAGGTCATGGCCGCGCTCCAGTCCATCGACGAGACGTTCCGCGTCCCGCTCACCCTCTTCTATCTCCAGGAACATTCCTATGGCGAAATCGCCGCCATCCTCGAGATCCCCATCGGCACCGTGATGTCGCGCCTCTCCCGTGGAAAGCAAAAACTCCAACAGGCTTTCCTCCAGGCTCAAGCCCCCAAGCCGGCCGATGCCCACGTCGTCCGCATCCAGATGCGCAGCTCCACCCCCCCCATGGAAGGAGAACCGAGCCATGGATAGGCGCGAAGTGAAACTCGTCCTCCAGTCGTTGCGTCCCGACGACCTCACCACGAACGACCCCGCCGCGATCGAGGCCCTCGTTTTCGTCGAAAGCGATCCCGACTTGAAAGCATGGTGGGAAACCCATCAGGCCTTCGACCAAAAAGTCGCCTCCCAGCTCAAGCAAGTCCCCATCCCCTCCGACTTGCGCGAGAACATCCTCAACATGCGCAAGATCAAGCAACTCCCGCCGCAGCCACCACGCCTCGGCCTCTGGCTTGCCGCCGCTGCGGTCATGGCCATCCTGTGCGTCGCCGGATCCTTCATGCACTACGCAGCCGACGGCCCTCTCGCCCGCGCCGATTACGCCGCCGCCGCGCTGCCTCTCCTCCACGAAAACGCCCCCCATCTGGCCATGGTCTCACCGGATCACGACAAGCTGATCGCCTGGCTGAAAGAAAACCACGCGCCGATCGGAACCATGACATCTCCGATGAACAGCCTGCCGACCGTCGGTTGCCAGAAATTCGTCATCCACGGCCATAACGTCACTCTCATCTGCTTCGCGCTGGCCGATGGCGGCGTGGCCCATCTCTTCATCGTCGACCAGGATGCGCTCATCGATCCGCCCAAGAAAAACGAGCCCGAATTCGGCGGCATGCCCGGAGGCTGGTCCATCGTCTCGTGGTCCGACGACCGCATGAGCTACCTCCTCGCGACCACCTCCGGCCAGGACGCCCTCAAGCAACTGCTCTGACGTCGCCCTGCCCGTCAGCCGCTTTCCTCTGCCGCATCGTCTCCGCGATGCTCACCGTGCTGTTCGTGCAGCCCGCCCGGCTGATCGCTTCGCGCACCCGCCGCTCGTGCATGATGAACCGGTCGCGTTTGTACAAAAGGTAATCGTCACGATTGCGCGCCGGTGTCAGGTTGATCGTCGCCAGGTTCGCCCCCGCCCGCAACGCACGCACATAGCCGTCGTCACTGACCAGATTCAGCGCGCTCACCGCCGGGATGACATAGGACGGATTGCGCAGCCGCAGCCGCGCGATGCACCGCATCGTCGCTTCAAAATCACCCGTGGGTTCATTCGCAAATGGCGTCTGTTCCCCCGCAATGAACGGACTCACGCTTGCCCCGGCCAGCGGCAACTCGCTCAGCAGGTTCAGCGTCTCCTCGATCATTTCCGGCGTCTGCCCCGGCAGACCCATGATAAACCCCGATGAGACCGACCAGCCGCTCGCCGCCAGATACCGGATCGCGCCCAAGCGCTGCTCAAAAGTCCCGGGCGCATGGACCGCCCGATAGTGGTCGCGATTCCCCGTCTCCAGCTTGATGATATAGTACGACGCGCCCGCATTCCGCAGTTCATCGTAAAGTTTAAGATCGAGCGTTCCCAGGCACACGCTCACGCCGAGATTGGGTTTCACCTTGCGGATCGTCTCGATCAACGGCAGCACGATTTCCCGGTCGCCCATGACATCCTCACCGGTCTGGATATTCAGGTCGGTGATGACGTCCGGCAGCCCGTGCCGCACCAGCTCGCGCAACGATTCCAGCTCGACGCGAAATCGGTGCAGATCGCGATTTTCCCGGCGCATCCCGCAATAGCTGCAGTTCTGCCGGCAAAAATTCGAAACCTCAATCACGCCGCGGACAAACACCTGGCGACCGAAGACCTCGTCCCGCAACGCGCCCGCGCTTAGTTCCAAACTCAACTCATCTTCCCCGCGCGGAGAAAATCGATGCCCCGGCGGCGGCAATGAAGTCATGCCTCCCCCTTCGCGCGGCATTTTATCGCGTCATGCAACGTCACCCTAGATCCCATTATCCTGTTAAAGTCAGATTTCCGTGCGCTCTTGTCAACGGCTCGCGTCATGTTTCTCCTGTCATTCTCCCGGCCATTTCCACCCTCGGCCCCCGCCAAATCCTTCCACTCCAGAAGATAGGCCAGGGCATCCAGCTGACGAACCATAGGATGATTCTCCAGAAACTCCAGACTTCGATGCAAAGCATGTCGCGTAATTTAAGAGGGCACCCCAACCGCCGGCAAATCTCCACCGTGACCAGGAATTCAGCTTGAATCATGCCCAGAAGTCCGCCGGCTCAAGCATCACCAAAACCATCCAGCCCAGTACTGGCAGGATCAAAATCCGCGCGAACGAACCCACCGGGCGATTCCAACGGATCGTCTTCGTCCACCTCAAGTCATGCAGCACCGCCTGCCTCCAAGTCAACGCGCCGGGCACCGTTTCCAGCGTCGCCTCGCCAATCCGCACCGGGCGCAGCTTCTGCCCGAGCAAAAAGTCATCCGCCAGCCATGCCCCAATCTCCCCCCACTCCACCCGTTGCAGAAAATCGTCCCGCCGGAACAACATCGCCGCGCCCAGCCCGAAATCGACCGGCCCCAGCCTGCGCAGCAACAGCACGCCGGGATAAAATTCGACGTTCACGAACAACGCCTCCAGCAGCGCGGACGCCGACGGAATTTTTCGGACCACGTAGGGAAATGTCATCATCTTCGCGCCGCACATTGCAAATTCGTCCCGCGCCGATTGCAAAAAGCCCGATGGAGCCGCGATATCGGCATCGCTCCACAACCAAAGCTCCCCCTCCGCCTGTTCGGCCAGAACTCGCTGCCATGCGATCTTCGGATTGGCCACGCCGTCCGGGTCGGCGCGAAAGATGACCTTGAGCTTTGCGCATGGATAGCCCGCCTGCAACCGCTCCAGCAACGGCGCAATCACCTCGCGGTCCTGCTCATGAATCCCGATCAGCATTTCGCTCCTCGAATCGAGCTGCGCCACAAACGACTCAAGCCCCGGCGACATCAGATCAAGGCTGTGCGTGCTCAAGGGAGGCAGCGGCTTGAAAACAGAAAGCATCGGGGAAGTGGCCAACGCCGGAAGACGATGCTCCTCTGAAATCACGTTCCTACGAGCGCCGCCAGTCCTGTTTGCCCCCGCGACCAACCGCCACGCCATCATCCACCAGATCAGCCCTGCCGCAGACCAAAGGGCGAGAATAACCTTACTGAACATGCGATCCCACCGACGGCGAAGCGACCGGCGCGAGCTCGACCTCGGCTTCATCGCGAAACCACGCCACCGCTTCGGCGATGCTCGCGTGGATCGACTTCGCGGGCAGCCACCCCAGCTCCCGCCGCGCCCGCGCATTGCTGAAAAATTGCAGCCGCCCAGCCTGTAACGCCGTCTCCAGGCAGACCCGCGCGCTCGTGCTGCGCGGAGTCAGAAAATCAAACACCTCGCCACCACAACCGATCATCCGGATCACCGCATTCGGCAAACTCCTCCGCGGCGCCGGCAATCCCGTCTCAATGGCCAGCAGATCGAGGAATTCCTTCAGCCAGAGATTCTCGCCACTCAAAAGATACCGCTCGCCTGGCCGCCCCGCTACAGCCGCGAGTTGCAGCCCTTCGCTCAGGTCGTCGATGCTGATGAAATTGAGCCCGGTCCGGCAATAAAAGGGAAAGCGGCGCTGGAGAAAATCGCGGATGATCTGCCCCGTCGGCGTGGGCGTCTCGTCGCCGCGACCGATCGGGCACGTCGTATTCGCGATCACCACCGGCAAACCCTTTTTCGCCCATGCCAGCGCCCGCTGTTCCGAGTGCCACTTCGACGCCTTGTACCAGCAGAAACTCGGTGCCTGCGCCGGAAAATCATTTTCGTCCAGCAGCCCCGCATCCGTCGCCGATTCGTCACAAACGCCGCTCTTCCGCAACACCCCGCCCGAGCTGAGATGGACCACCTTGCCCACGCCAGCCGCCGCCGCACTGCTCAGCAGATTCTCCGCGCCTTCCACATTCGCGTCCCAAAGCGCGCGCCGATGCCGCAGCCCGAACCGGTAAATTCCCGCGATGTTATAAATCAGCTCAACGCCACGGCACGCCGCCTCCAGCGAGGCCGGATCGCACACGTCGCCCTCGGCGGTTTCCACATGATCGCCGAAGAGATCCCACGCCTTCTGCCGGTTGCGCGCGAGAACACGCACACGACACCCACGCGCCACCAAATCTCGAGTCAAGCGCCGGCCGATAAATCCGGTCGCGCCGGTAATGAGGATTTGCGAAGCCATGGAAGTGCGTCACCCTAGGGTCAAACTCAAAATTAGTCGAGGCCGAGCCTCTTAATGGGTCGTTTTGTTGGTTTTTGCTTTGTAGAAAGCCTTTTAACAGGAAAACATGAAATCAGGAAAGACATGAAGGAAACCAAGGGGAGCTTTCCAATTTCCTGAATTTTTCATGTTTTCCTGTTTAACAAACGAAAACTTCACCGGGACAATCCCGTCAATTCGTTATATTCCTCGCGTTCTTCCCCTCGTTCCCAGACTCCGTCTGGGAACGCACTTGTCCCCGCAACTCCGTTGCCCTCCCCTGTCTTTTCCTTCCTATCAATCATATCAATCCTATTAAAAGCCTCCCCGCCTGTTCCCTCCTTGACCTTCGAGTCCTCCCTGCGAACCCTCCCCAAAAAAATTTCG
>Ga0302270_10006259_pt1 | contig 10630 bp, 7 predicted proteins | sample III_Bog_E2_3_FD_198773 | JGI IMG/M metagenome (GOLD analysis project Ga0302270, IMG submission 198773) | Peat permafrost microbial communities from Stordalen Mire near Abisko, Sweden - III_Bog_E2_3 | ecosystem: Environmental > Terrestrial > Soil > Wetlands > Peat | place: Sweden: Abisko...
GGTGAGCAACTGGCCGACGATGCGGGCGCGGGATGCGCCGAGAGCGGCGCGCATGGCGAACTCCTTGGCGCGGGAGGCGGCGCGGGCGAGCATGAGGTTGGAGAGGTTGACGCAGGCGATGAGCAGAATGCCGCCGACGGCGGACCAGAGGACGACGAGGGCGCGGCGGAGCTTGCCGCTGACGTAGTCTTTGAGCGGAACGGGGACGACCTGGTCTTTGTAGGTACCGCAGGTGTTCGGGTTCTTGTTGTTCCAGCACATATGCGGGGCAGCGGCGGCGGCATCCTGCGTGGCTTGCGCGAGCGTGACGCCGGGCTTCATGCGGCCGATGAGGGTGATGATGTTGCCCCAGTCGCGGGGCGGGCCGTAGAGGTTGAGCGGGGTGAGGGCGTCGACCTTGGTGCCGGGAGCGAAGACGGCGCCGAAGTCGAAGCTGGGCGGAAGGACGCCGATGACGGTGGTCTGCCGGCCGTTGATGTCGAAGGCCTTGCCGATGATGTTGGGGTCGGCGTTGAACTGGCGATGCCACCAGGCGTTGGAGAGCACGATGACGGGTGCCGCGCCGTCGCGGGCGTCATCTGGATTGAAGACCCGGCCCATGGCGGGCTGGACGCCGAGGACCTGAAAGAAATTGGCGATGACGTCGATGCCGGTGGCGGGGAGGGGCGCGCTGGTGCCGAGCTTGAGGCTGAGGTTGCCGGGGCCGGAGAAGGCGAAGTAGCCGGTCACATCCTGAAAGGATCGGGTTCCGGTGCGGAACTCGTCGTAGGCATCGGTAGAGTAGGTGGCGCAGGATTGCCCGCACTTGGTGGGCGGCGGGGCGATCCAGACGAGCTGCTCGGCGCTGGGGAAAGGCAGCGGTCGCAGCAGCAGCGTGTTGACCACGCTGAAGACGGCGATGTTGGCGCCGATGCCGAGGGCGAGGATGAGGATGGCGACGAGAGTGAAGCCGCGATCGCGGCTGAGGGTGCGGACGGTGTAGCGAAGATCGTTGAGAAGGATGTCGAGTTTCATGATTCCTCGCGCCTGGCGTTGCTGAAATTTTGCGGTATCGACAGCGCCGAAGCGGATGAGCGCCTGGCGGCGGGCTTCAAGCGGGGTGAGTCCGCGCCGGATGTTCTCTTCGACGGCAAGCACGATGTGCGCGGCGATCTCGGCTTCCAGGTCGGCGTCGAGCGGAGGCTTCACGAAGAAGGCGCGGAGGCGGGCCAGGGCTCGCTTGAGGGCGCTCATTAGAGACCGCCCTCGGTCGATCCCTTGGGCGAAATGGCGAGCACGCGGCCCATCACGTCGGAGAGGCGCTGCCAGTAGGCTGCATCCTTGGCAAGCTGTTTGCGGCCGCTGCGGGTGATGGAGTAGAACTTGGCCTTGCGATTGTTGTCGGAGATTCCCCAGGCGGCATCGATCCATCCGCGCTGCTGCAGCCGAACGAGCGAGGCGTAGATGGTGCCCTGGTTGAGCAGGACCTCGTCGCCGCTGGCCTGCTCAATGCGCCGGGCGATGCCGTAGCCGTGCTGGGGCCCGATGGCGGCCAGGGTTTGCAGAACCATTAGATCCAGGGTGCCTTGCAAGAGGTCGAGCTTGGATTCGCCCATCTTCGCGTCTCCTGTGTTAATGCCACATCAGTATGGCACAGGATGTGTGGTTATGCCACAGGGAAAGATTTCTGATGGATTTGGGGGATGGAACAAAGAGCAACGGGAGGTCCTTCGACTGCTCAGGCCGCAAAGAACACGACCTGCTCCGCACAGGATGACAGTCGTTTTGGCGAGAGAGGTTTAGCTACCGCTGCAGCAGGTCGATGGGTTGGGTGAAGTCGGTTACGCGGATGTGTTTGGCGAGTGTGGGGTGCTGGCGCTCCAGGGCCTTGTACATCTCCCAGGCCACGCGGCGGTAGCTGAAGTGGCCGGCGGGGCCGGAGCGGAGCTCGGCGATGTATTGGGCTTCGGCGAAGTCCATTTTGAACAGGCTGCGGATGCGGGTGGCCAGCGGGAGCAGGTAGAGCGCGGACTGCTGTGCCTCAGGCGCGGCGCTCTGGGCGATCTGTGCGCTGGCGGCGTGGGCGGCGTCGAGAGCGGATTGGAACTCGGCGAGGATGCCGGCTTCGGCAAGCAGATTGACGTCGGGCGGCAGATCGGCGGAGTCGGGGATCTCGCAGCCATGGAGCGGGGTGAACGCCTGGATGATCTGCACGCAGCGGCGATGGCGGTGCATGTCGCGGAAGCCGCCGATGTCCATCAGGATGTCGAAGCGCAAAGCCGCACCGGCGTGAAAGGCACGCAGGGCTTCGTCGTGGCGGCCGCGGTGACGCAGGCCGAGCTCAATGATTTCGCTCACGCGCGGCGCGGGCATCGCGGCCACCAGGTTGCGGATCTGGCGGTAGGGGTGGTGGGCGGCGGAGTAGAGAAGCGTCGCGGCCAGCTCCACTTCGAGGGACTCGGTGCGTTCGACGAGATCGACGACCGGGGCGGCGGCGATGGGGTGGTCTTTGAGGAGCTCGGCGGCGGCCTGGGTTAGCTCCGCATGCGTCTCGATGGCGTAGGGGTTGGCCTCGGCGTACTTGACCAGGGTTGGGGCGGTGCGGACTTCGCGGGTGAAGAGGCTGGCGGCCTTGGCGGCGAGAGTTCCCTCGGGGGCTAAAGCCCCTTCCTCTTGGGGTGTGCCAATGTACGGGCTGGAGCCCGTACCCTCCAAACTGGAGCCCGTACTCTTCAAGCTGGAGCCCGTACCCTTCAAGGGGCTTGATTCAACCGCTGCCGATTTCTCGGCGGCATCGAGCTCTTCAACAAACGCGGCGGCGGCTTGGGCGTTGACGTTCCAGGCGGGGCCGGTGGCGGCTTCGCGGAGCTTCAGGCCCAGGTCGCGCACCTCGGCAACGGGATGCGAGAGCAGGCGCGAGACCTGGGTTTCGAGCGTGCGGGCGTTCACGATCTGCCCCAGTGAAGTGTTGGTGGCCAGTGGAAGCAGGTAGCGGGCCACGTCGAAGGCGCGCGCCTTGAGCGTGCGCTCGTAGGCCTCGGGCTTCATCGCCTCCGGGCAGGGGATGCGGCGGCGCAGGGCTTCCAGGACAGCAGCGGTAGTGCGCTGATAGACGACGAATAAATTTCCGATGGTTTCGGCGTAAAGAGTTGCGGAGGCGGAGTCAGCGCCGAAATTGGGGAAGTACCAGCCGGATTTGAGGAAGTTCTGGTAGCGCGTGGAGCGTTCCTGGCCGTCCCAGCGCTGCTCGTCGACCAGCACGATGGCGGCGAGCAGGGAGAGCCGCTCGACGGCGAAGGCGATGTGGGCGAGGTCGGCGATGGAGCGATGGCCGTATTGGAAGTAAAAGGTGTTGAGGAACTGCTCGGCGCGCTGGGCGCTGATCTCGCTGAGCGACTCGCGCATGGAAAGGGAGCTGCGGGAGTACTTGGCCATGGCGTAGGCCAGCACTTCTGGGTCGGCGCCGTGGACGGCGAAGACGTCGGTTTGATTGCGGGCGCCGGGAGGGAGAAAAGATTCGCTGGACATGGATGAGGGCTCGGGACAAGAATACGGCATTGGGGTGCGGATGGGGAGTGCATCCTGGCCGGGCTTGGCTTCGTCTACACAGGGGTAGAAGCGCGAGCGCGAGCAGACTGGTTTGGCAGGACAGGTTTCGCCATTGCTGCGTGGAGATGTTGGGGAATGGGTTTCAAGAGGGACAGGCCATGCAGGAGTATCTGGTACGTACGTCGCATAGTCCGCGGCCGCTGCCTTCAGGCCGCTGGCGGATGACCCAGCGGTGGAACGATCTGCTGTTTGCCCACTGGCCGGTAGCCGCCGCGTCGATTGCGCCGCTTCTTCCGGAGGGGCTGGAGCCGGACACGTTTCAGGGGTCGGCGTGGCTGGGTGTGGTCCCGTTCTGGCTGGACCGCATCAAGGTGCGGGGGCTGCCCAGCATGCCGGGGATGCGCAACTTTCCAGATTTGAATGTGCGCACTTATGTGCGCGATGAACAGACCGGAACGCCGGGGATGTATTTCTTCTCATTGGACGCAACCAACCTGCTGGCCGTGGCCCTGGCGCAGACCTTCTTCCACCTGCCCTACCACTGGGCGGAGATGCGGCTGGAGCAGCGCTCGGAGCGCGAGTTTTCGTTCTTCAGCAGCCGGCGGCTGGTGCGCAAGCAGGTGATCTTCAAGGCCCGATACCGCGGCCTGGGGCCGACGCGCAAGCTGGCCGAGGGCCGCAGTGGTACGCTGGAGCATTTCCTCATGGAGCGCTCGTGCCTGTTTACGCGCAACCGCGCGGGCGAGCCGGTCAGGGCCAATCTCCACCACGTTCCCTGGCCGCTCGAAGAGGCGGAGGCGGAGATCGAACGCAACGACCTGGCGGAGTCGATCGGGATTGAGCTGCCGGAGATTGAGCCGGTGTTGCACTACTCGCGGCGGCTGGCGGTGTATGTGTGGCCCACCGAGCTGGTGCGGCCGGCGCTGGCGGCAAGGCCGGTGACGGTCGCGGCTACGCCGTCGGTGTGAGCGCTGCAGTGACGGGGCCTGCTCCGACGGCTCACGCTTTATGGCTCTCGCCTGGACGTTGTCGCATTTCCCCGGCTATCGTCGAGCGGGTGCTGCAATGAGTGTCTCCGGCGCATTTAATTTGCGGAGCGAGGGTAAGTTCAGCGTGCCGGCAACGGCCTGCGAAGCCTGTCAATCGCACCCCTATAATGAGGAACGGAAGTGCAGGCGGCTGTGGGCGCATGGCAGGGGAGAACCATGGGGAAACTTGACGGACGAATTGCGCTGGTGACCGGGGCTTCTCAGGGGATTGGCCGGGCTGTAGCGCTGGAATTGGCGCGGGCCGGGGCAATAGTGGCGCTGGCAGCTCGGAACGAAGCCAGGTTGGCCGAGGTGGCCAAGGAGATTGAGGCGGCTGGCGGGCAGGCTGCGGCCTTTGCGCTCGACGTGGCCAGCGAGGAATCGATCAAGGCCGGGGCCAGGGCAGTCATCGAGCGGTTCGGCAAGGTGGAGATTCTGGTGAACAACGCCGGCATTACCCGTGACGGGCTGGCCATGGCCATGAAGCGAGCGGACTGGGACGATGTGCTGGGGACCAATCTGACCGGCGCCTTTCTGCTGACCCAGGCCTTGCTGCGGCCCATGCTCAAGAACCGCTGGGGAAGGATCATCAATATTTCGAGCGTGGTAGGACGGACGGGCCAGGGCGGACAGGTGAACTACGCGGCGTCGAAGGCGGGGTTGATTGGGCTTACGCGCTCGCTGGCCAGGGAGGTTGCGTCACGCGGCATTACGGTGAACGCGGTAGCGCCGGGCTACATTGAGACGGCCATGACGGCGGTACTCGACGAAAAGCAGCGGCTGGCCATGATGGCCACCATTCCGCTGGGTCGCGCCGGAACGGACGTGGAGATCGCCCAGTCGGTGGCCTTCCTGGCTTCAGAGAGTGCGGGATACATTACCGGGCACGTGCTGGATGTGAATGGCGGGATGTTCATGGGATAAGGTTCTTGGGCTCGCGGATTTCCCAATCTGGGGCAGGCGCTTGGCGATGGGTTGAGCGCCTTGAATGAGCGGAAAAGGAACAAAGGTTGAAAGTTGAATGAGAACCTTTAAATAGGCGGACCGTCCCGGCCATTGCGACAAAAAAGTGCATTTGAGAGCGGAAACAGGCCAAATCACTTTAATTTATCTTAAATAGATACAGATCCTAAACTTATGCGCGCCAAGTCCCGATAATGTCTACGGGATGGTACATGTGGCGACCAGGGCGTTGTCAGAGAAAGTTTATGCGGAGACGCCTGCTGAGATGGGCGGCGGACTCCGCTACGTAGCGCGCCAGCCGATCATGGACAGGCACGCCACGGTGCGCGCTTACGAGCTGCTGTTCCGTGCCGGACCGGAAGTTGGTTACCGCGGGGATGGCGACCTGGCCACGCGGACCATGCTGGACAACACCGTGATGTTCGGGTTGGACAAGCTGACCGGTGGGTTGCCCGCGTTTGTAAACTGCACGCTTGATTCGCTGACCGAGGAGTTGGTCAATGTGTTGCCGCCGGATTTGACCGTTCTGGAAATTCTGGAGACCCTGGAGCCCACACCTGAGCTGATCGCCGCCTGCTGCAAGCTGAAGAGCCTTGGTTACCGTCTGGCGCTGGACGACTTTGTCTGGAAGCCGAAGTTCGAGCCGCTGGTCGAGCTGGCCGACTACATCAAGGTAGACCTTCTGCTGAGCGGGGCCGCCGAGAGGCACAAGCTGGTGCAGAGGCTGAAAGGCGCCAAAGTGGTGCTGCTGGCCGAGAAGGTGGAGACGCAAGACCAATATAAGCAGGCCTGTAATGAGGGGTTTACGCTCTTCCAGGGATATTATTTTTGCCGGCCGCTGCTGATGGAGAATCGCAAGGTGCCGGCCAACCGCCTTTGGCAGCTTGAGATTCTGCAGATGATGCGCAGCGACTGGCTGGATTTGAGGGCGCTGACGAGCCTGGTCAAGCGCGACCCGTCGTTAACTTACCGGCTGCTGCGCTTGGTGAACTCGCCCATGTATGCAATCCGGCAGGAGGTGAGCTCAATTCGATCGGCGTTGTTCGCGGTGGGCGAGGATACGTTCCGGCGCATTGCGACGCTGGCCATTACCACCGACCTCAACGGTAACCAGCCTCTCGAGATTCTGCGCATGGCATTTGTGCGCGGCCGATTTTGCGAACTGGCCGCCGGCTTGTGCGGCCTGGACGCGACCGAGCAGTACCTGCTGGGCATGCTCAGCCTGCTGCCGGCTATGCTGCGCATGCCCATGGCGGAGGTCACTCCGGCACTGCCGCTGCGGAAAGAGATCCGCCAGGCACTGGAATCCGCGGCCAACGCCGAGCGCAGCCTGCTCGGGTGGCTGGAGTTCCACGAACAAGGAGATTGGACCGCGTGTGGCCGCGCGGCCAAAGCCGCAGGACTGAACGAAGCAGTGCTGCTGCGCATCTACGCCGAGGCCGTGCTATGGGCTGAGGATTCCCTCAGACTCGTGCACTGATTCTGGTGCTGAAGCTGGACTCCTGAAGCTGGACTCCTGAGGCTGGACCGCTGAGGCTGGTGTTTCCTTATTGCAGTGGCGGCGGCGCGCCGTTGCGGGGAACGGTCGCCGTGCCTGCTGGAGGAGGACCCATGGCAGCGACTGAAGTGGCCAGGAAGCTTCCATCCTTGACCGCGCCCTCCACGCGAATTGTGTCCCCGACCTGGATGTCGGCCAGGGTGATGGGGTCGCGGCGCTTGCGGAATGTCGTGTTTTCGTCGGCCACAAAGGAGTGGGCGGTGTTGTCCACGCCGTCCATCAGGGAGACTTTCACGCCATCGATGGCGGTGACCTTACCCATGATCCAGGTCTTGCCGTGATTGGCCGCTATCTCCCGCATCTGCCGGGCGCGCTCGGGGTCAATCTGCAACACCATGGTTGCGCCTACGGATTTGGCCGTCGCATCCACCTCGCCCATGGCGGCAATGGCGTCGCCCACCTTGATGTCGGTGGACTTGAGGGGCGTGGGCGGATTGCCGCCTCCGCCGCCTTCAGGCCCTCGTTCCCCGCCGCCACGTTCGCGCTCCCCGGCCGCGCGTGCCTGCTGCTTCAGGATGCGGGTGTTCACACTGTAGTGGATGGTGTAGGTTTCGCCGGTCTCCGTCTTGATGCTGTAGTGGTCCGCGGCTACTTCCGTCACCGTGCCGATAGTGCCACGGCCCATGCCCATGCCGCCTCCCCAGCCGCCACGGCCGCCGCCGCGCTGGCCTCCTCCCCCGCCTTGACCTTGTGCCGGGCTCGCGCTGGACGGAGTGGGGGTGGTTGCATCCTGGCCGGAAGCGGCTGCTCCCAGGGCGAGACCGAATGCGATTGCGGAGAAGAAGCGGACGTTCATGAAGACTCCTGCGGGCCCAACAAGCGGCCCTGTGAACATAGACGGGGAAAGCCGCAGCGGGGACGACGGCCCCGCGCGAATTGAGCAGGCCGAGCGAGGGAGAGCTTGGCCCCTCTGAGGCCTGATTTAGGATTCCTAATAGCTTCGCGGAAGCTATCTGGAGGATTGCCGCTTGATTCGTCACCGCCTTATCCCTGGTGTTTTCTATGCCGTTCTTCTTCCCCTGGCCGGCTGGTTTGCTCTGGCCGCATCTCCGGCTGCCGCGCCCGGGCGAACTGCCGCGTCGAGCCAGGCTTCCGCACCCACGGCCGTGCAGCTTGAAGCGCTTGCAGGCGAATATACCAGCGCCGAGGACCCCGACACGCCGAGCAGCTTTTATGTCCAGAACGGCAAGCTCATGGCCGAATCCGAGCGTAGTGTTCCCGCCGAGCTGAAGCCGATCTCCGCACTCCAGTTTGCCGTTCCGGACTCGAAGGCCGTGCTGACCTTCACTCTCGGCTCAGACGGCCGCGGCGTCTCGGTTGCGCGTTCGGCAGACCCGGAGGCCCAGTATCGGCGCAGCGGCGAGGCCGTGCACCACCTCTTTCACGACTACCAGCGCAGCGAGGCCACGATCTCCATGCGCGACGGGGTCAAGCTGCACGTCGTCATCCTCAAACCGGCCGACATCGCCACGCCGCTGCCCTTCCTCATCCAGCGCACGCCGTACGGATGCGACGGCACCAGCCGTGCTTCCTTCTCCGGCGGACGGCCGGAGCTGGCGCGCGCGGGCTACATCTATGCCTGCGCGGACATTCGCGGCCGCTTCAAGAGCGAAGGCGAGTTCATCATGAGCCGCCCGCTTGCCGACCACAAAGATCGCAGCGCCACGGACGAGAGCACCGACACCTACGACACCGTGGCCTGGCTGCTCACGAATGTGCCGGGCAACAACGGGCGCGCGGGTTTCGTGGGCACCAGCTATCCGGGCTTTCTGGCCATGATGGCCGGCATCGATCCCCATCCGGCCGTGAAGGCGATTTCACCGCAGGCGCCCATGATCGACGTGTGGATGGGCGACGACTTCTTCCACAACGGCGCGTTCCGGCAGAGCTACGGCTACGACTACGTGTACGGCATGGAGGCCGGCAAGGAGGCCCCTGCGCTTGACTACGGCAAGGGCAAGGACGGCAAACCGCGCGATGGGTTCGACTATTTTCTGGAGCGCGGCAGCTTTGAGCAGGATGTGAAGAAGTCGGGGTCGAAGGTGCTGCCGACGTGGAAGCTGTTTCTGGAGCACCCGGCGTATGACTCGGTGTGGTCGTCGCGCGGCGTGGAGCGTGCTTTGACCACTGTGGCCGTGCCGACGCTGACGGTGGGCGGGTACTACGACCAGGAAGATATGTACGGGCCGCAGGCGGAGTACCAGGCGCTGGAGCCGCAGGATAGAAAGCACGAGAATTTTCTGGTGCTGGGGCCGTGGCGGCACGGGTCGTGGAACTCGTCGGCGCGGCATTTGGGCAATGTGGAGTACGGCGAGCCGATTGGCAAGGAGTTTCGCGCGCAGATTGAGGCGAAGTTTTTTCGCCACTATTTGAAGGATGCGGCGGGCGAGAATGCGAGTGGCTGGGACCTGAACAACACGGCCAGCTTTCAGACTGGGTCGAACACGTGGAAGCGCTACGACAAGTTTCCGCCGGACGAGGCGCAGACGACGGCTCTGCACCTGGCAGGCGATGGCAAGCTGAACTGGGCCGGACAAGCTGCGCCAGCCAGGACCAGCTATGTGAGCGATCCGGCAAACCCGGTGCCCTATCGGCACCGGCCCATCCAGGTCACTTATAGCGAAGGTTCGCAGTGGGGCAACTGGCTCACGGAGGACCAGCGCTTTGTGAGCGATCGCAAAGACGTGGCGGTGTGGCGGCTGCCGGTGCTCAAGAAGGACATGGTGCTGACGGGCGAGGTGATTGCGGATATCTATGCCGCGACCACTGGAACGGACAGCGACATGGTGGTGAAGCTGATCGATCAGTATCCGGAGGACGACCCGGACGCGAAGATGCGCGGCTACCAGCTGATGACGAACGAGGAGATCTTTCGCGGGCGGTATCTGAAGGGCTTCGACAACCCCGTGCCGCTGCGAGCCGGCTCGGTGCATGAGTACAAGTACTCGCTGCACGATGTGGACCATGTGTTCAAGGCCGGGCATACGGTGGTGGTGGAGGTGCAGAGCAGCTGGTTTCCGCTTTACGACCGCAACCCGCAGACGTTTGTGCCGAACATCATGCTGGCCAAGGCGAAGGACTACCAGGCGGAGACGGTCACGATTTATTCGGATTTGGCGCATGACTCGAATTTGCAGGTGCCGCTGGTGAATGCTTGTGATCAGATTGATTGTTTTTGAAACCGGAGGCAGGCGCCTTGGGTTGAATGGGATTGACACTCGCAAATGACACGCGCAGACTCGTGAGATGGAGATTCGGATTACTGTCGGTGAGGACGCCGGTAAGCGCGCTGAGGAGATGGCACGGGCGATCGGAGCTTCGCTCGAAGAGGTGCTTGCGGCTTATGTCCTTCGAATTGCCGATGGCACAGAGCAGCTGGAAAACGATCTATTTCCAGATGGTGCGCCGAGGCCGCGGACGCTTCGTCAGCAGATGTACCGATTCGGCGCTTGAGCGGTTGTGCATCGCGTTTCCGGCTGACGTGTGGATGCGGCGAATCTCAGGCGGCACCTCCGGAATCCAACAAACAGGGTAGAATAAGGACAGCCAATGG
>Ga0302270_10006272_pt1 | contig 10619 bp, 8 predicted proteins | sample III_Bog_E2_3_FD_198773 | JGI IMG/M metagenome (GOLD analysis project Ga0302270, IMG submission 198773) | Peat permafrost microbial communities from Stordalen Mire near Abisko, Sweden - III_Bog_E2_3 | ecosystem: Environmental > Terrestrial > Soil > Wetlands > Peat | place: Sweden: Abisko...
CCTTCATTATCGAGCTGCGCGCGGCTGTTGTCAGGCAACATGGGACCGGCTTGAAGATCGCCCGGCGCCTTGGAATTAGCCGGGTGAGCGCATAAAGGTTGTTGATGGGCAAGGCGGCGTCATGGGCGCCGGCCACGCCAGACGCGGGGAAGCGAGATGAGCGATCTCTACGACCGCGACTTCTATGCCTGGGCAAACGAGCAGGCGGCGCTGCTGCGCGCCGGTCGGCTGTCGACCGCCGACATCGCACACATCGCGGAAGAGATCGAGAGCATGGGCCGCAGCGAGAAGCGCGAGCTGACCAGTCGGCTCGCCGTGCTGCTGGCCCACCTCTTGAAGTGGCGCTTCCAGCCCGAGCGGCGCGGGCGCAGTTGGCAGGCGACCATCCGCGAGCAACGCAGCGAGGTCGCCGACCTGCTGGCCGACAACCCCAGTCTGGGGGCCCGCCTGGACGAGCTGCTGCCGAACGCCTACGGGAAAGCCGTCCAGATCGCGATCCGCGAGACCGACCTGGCCGAGGAGACCTTCCCGGCTATCTGCCCGTGGACCTTCGAGCAGGCGATGCAGGACGAACCGGACAGTGTCTGATCGCCAAGCCTGCTGCTGGGAGGTCGGCGGCGGAACGCGCCCTGGGGTGTCAATCGGGGCGCATCAACGGGCGCAACCGGTAAAGCACGACCTCCCGCTCGGTGCGGTCCTCCAGCTCCAGCGTGGTCGGGACGCGGGTGCGGGCGAACGGCTCCAGCCCCTCGCGCGGCAGATAGGCTCGGCCAGGATCGGCGACCCAGACCTCCGCCTCTCGCGCCATGGCGCGCAGCCAGGGCAAGATGTGACCGGTCATCGGCGCCTCGTAGCAGACGTCGCCGCAGAGGATCAGGTCCCACCGGCAGGCCTGCCCAACCACGTCGGACGGCTCGGCGGCAAGTGTGACACCATTGGCCGCGGCATTCAGCCGGATGGCGGCGGCGGCCAGCGGATCGATCTCGGCGGCCTGGACGGCGGCGGCGCCGGCACGGGCGCAGGCGATCGCGGCGATGCCCCCGCCGGCGGCGAAGTCCAGCACGCGGCGGCCCGCAACGGTGCCCGGATGGTCGATCACGTGCCGCGCCAGCGCCTGCCCGCCCGGCCAGGCGAAGGCCCAGAACGGGGGCTCGACATTGCGCTGCCGCAGCCAGTCCTCGGTTGCCCGCCAGATCGGAGTAATCTCCGAGGCAAGGTACAGGGCGATCTCCGGCGCCAGCGGGGCATGGGTCAGGACGGTGTGGGAGCGGACGAACGCCTGTTCATCCGATAGGGGCCTGGCGGGAGTCACACGAGAGCTGCGGGCCGACGGGCCGCGCGGTGGTGGACGGCGCTTCGCTGCTCCACCCTACCCTCCCCTATGCGCCTCGCTCTCACAGCCAGCCGGCCAGGATCGCCAGCCCGACGGCCAGGCCCACCTCGCGGTTGGCGCGGAACAAGCGCAGGCAGTGGGCCGGGTCGTGGATGTCCAACGCAACGACCTGCCGGGCCAGCAACCCTGCCGGCAGCGCCAGCATCGGGTAGAACCACCAGCCCAAACCGCGCAGCCAGCCGGCCAGAGCCAGCATCGCCGCCGTTCCGGCGTAGCACGCCGCCAGGAACGGCGCGGTGTGATCGCCGAACAACCGCGACGTGGACCTGACGCCGACCAGCGCATCGTCCTCGCGGTCCTGGTGGCCGTAGATCGTGTCGAAGCCGAGGTCCCACAGGATCGCCGCGGCATAGATCGCCGCCCAGGCAGCGTCTATCCGGCCGGTCCCGGCGGCGTAACCCATTGGCGCGCCGAACCCGAAGGTGAACCCCATGGCGAGTTGCGGCCACCATGTCACCCGCTTGGCCAGCGGGTACAGGGCGACCAAGAGCAGGGAACTCACCCCCAGCGCCCAGCACAGCAGGTTGAGCTGCAGCAGCACCAGCAGGGCGCCCAGCAGCAGAAAGACCAGAAACACCAGCGCCTGCCGGGGGCTGATCGCGCCCGAGGCGAGCGGCCGCCCGGCGGTGCGCACCACCTTGCGGTCGATGTCGCGGTCCCACCAGTCGTTCACCACGCAGCCGGCCGCACGCATCACCAGGCTGCCGATGCCGAACAGCAGCAACAGGCGCAGCGCCTCCCCGGGCGGCGGACCGGCCAGCAGGATGCCCCACAACCCAGGCAGAAACAGCAGCCAGGTCCCGATCGGGCGATCGAGCCGCGCCAGCAGGAAGTAGGGCCGCAACCGGCCTGGCAGCCGGGCGGCCAAGCCGGTCGCGACGATGTCGGTGTGCGCCATGGGTGCTAGTCTCACCGCCGCCATGCCCGGGTCAATCCGCCTGTTTGTCGAAACGCCTCTCGCCGCCGGCGCGGAGATCGCCGCGACGCCCGGTCAGGCGCACTATCTCGGCACGGTCATGCGCCGCGGCGAGGACGACCCGGTGCGCCTGTTCAACGGACGCGACGGTGAGTGGCAGGGGCGGATTGCAGCGCTGCGCCGGGACAAGGCGACGATCGTCGCCCTGTCCCCGCTGCGGCCACAGGCGGAGGAGCCTGATCTCTGGCTGGTATTCGCTCTGTTGAAGCGCGATGCGACCGACCTGGTGGTGCAGAAAGCCACCGAACTCGGCGTTTCGGCTGTTCTGCCGGTGTTCACCGAGCGGACCAATGCCGGGCGGGCAAACACCGCCCGCCTCGCCGCCATCGCCGTCGAGGCGGCGGAACAGAGCGAGCGTCTGACCGTCCCGGCCATTCGCGACCCGCAGAAGCTGCCCCTGCTGCTTGCCGGCTGGGCGGCTGAACGCCGGCTGTTCGTTGCCGCCGAGCGCGCCGGTGCCCCGCCATTGTCGGCAGCACGGCTGACGCCGGTCCAAAGGCCGCCGGCAGGATCGCCGGCTGGGTTGCCCGCCCCGCACTCGCCCCCCGGGTCGGCCCCGCTTGGATCGGCCCCGCTCGGGTCCGCCACCTTGGCGCCGGCAGCCCTGCTTATCGGCCCGGAGGGGGGGTTCAATGCGGCGGAGCTTGACTGGCTGCGAGCCCATGCCTTTGTAACGCTGACAAGCCTCGGCCCTCGCATCCTGCGGGCGGAGACCGCGGCGATAGCCGGTCTGGCGCTGTTGCAGGCGCCGGTTTGCGGCGGCTAGCTGGTGGTCTGCAACCCGACGACGCAGGGGCTCATGTCCAATCCTGGAGACATCAACGACACGCCGATCACGTCGGTCCGCCAGCTTGCCGAGTATATCGCCGCCGGCTGCAAGCCGGCGAACCAGTTCAGGCTAGGCACCGAGCACGAGAAGTTCGGCTTCCGCACGACCGACCTGAAGCCGCCGCCCTACACGGCGCCTGACGGTCAGCCCGGCAACATCCGGGATGCGCTGGGGGAATTGCAGCGCTACGGCGGCACGCCGATCCTGGACTCGGGCAATACGATCGGCCTGGCGCTGCCGGACGGCGGGGCCGTGTCGCTTGAACCCGCTGGCCAGCTTGAGTTGTCCGGCGGACCGCTGGCAACCCTGCACGAGACCCACGCCGAACTGATGGTGCATTACGATCAGGTGCGGGCGGTGTCGCGCGACCTCGGGCTGGGCTGGCTGCCGCTCGGCTTTCATCCGACCGCCACGCGCGACGATATGCCGTGGATGCCGAAAAGCCGCTACGCCATCATGCGCCGCTACATGCCGCTGGTGGGATCGCTCGGTCTCGACATGATGACCCGCACCTGTACCGTTCAGGTGAATCTCGACTACGCCTCGGAGCAGGATATGCTGCGGAAGCTGCGTGTCTCGCTGCTGCTGCAGCCGCTCGCGACCGCGCTGTTTGCCAACTCCCCGTTCACCGAGGGCAAGCCGAACGGTTTCCTGTCCTACCGGGCGCATGTCTGGACGGATACCGACAACGACCGGTCAGGCATTCCCGCCGTCATGTTCGAGGACGGATTCGGCTTCGAGCGCTACGCCGAATGGCTGATCGATTCAGTGCCGATGTATTTTGTCTATCGAAACGGTCGCTATATCGACGCCGCCGGCCAGAGATTCCGCGATTTCATGAACGGCCGTCTGCCCGGTCTTCACGGCGTACGCGCCACCATCGGCGACTTCGCCGACCACATGACGACAGTGTTCACCGACGTGCGGCTGAAGCGGTTTCTCGAAATGCGCGGGGCGGACGCAGGTAACGCCGAGATGATGCTGGCGCTGCCAGCATTCTGGGTCGGCTTGTTGTACGATGAACCAGCACTCGCTGCCATCGAATCGGTGCTGCGCGGCGCCACCCGGCAGGACGCGCTCGAAGCGAGAGCCTCGGTGCCGCGTGCCGGCCTTGGTGCGTCATGGCGAGGCGCGACCCTCCGGGAGCTTGCCCACGACGCGACCGCAATAGCGCGGGACGGTTTGTGCGCTCGCGGCCGCAGCAATTCCGCTGGCGATCACGAAAATGTGTACTTAACGCCACTTGAGGCCATCGCCGACGGGGAACCGACCCAGGCTGAGTACTGGCTTGCTCGTTATCACGGCTCATGGCGCAGTACTGTAACGTCAATTTTCACGGAGGCGGGAATCTGATGCGGTCCTGACACGCTATCCGGGAAGATTTCCTTTACGGCCGCAATTATTTGACGCAACATACCTGCATGATTAGCGGTTCGGCACATAGGAACACATCCATAGTCGCGTCTCCGGTCGCGGGTATGTTGGTTGTGAGACTTCGCCTCATCGGACAGATGGAGGCCTGGAGCCTCGGGTCTGAGAACGTGCTGCCCCCGGGACGCAAGACCCGTGCTCTGCTCGCGGTCATAGCCCTCTCGTCGCCGCGTCCTGCACTGCGCGGCCGGCTGGCCGAATTGCTGTGGAGCCGCCGTCCTGAGGAGCAGGCCCGCGCCTCGCTGCGCCAGGAAATCCATCGCCTGCTGGAGGCCTTAGCCCCAGCAGAGGCGGAAATTCTCAACATAACCCGTGACCACATCTCGCTCAAGCCCGGAGCCGTCTGGGTCGATGTGGACGAGGTGATGCGAGCGACCACCGACCAGAACGCTTCGCTGTCGCTGCTTGATGGCGAACTGCTGGAGGGGTTGGACGGGATCGACCCGGCATTCGATGCCTGGCTCGCCGCCGAGCGCGAGCGCTTGCGCGACCGGGCACGCACGGTGGCGGAGGCGCTGCTGCGGGAGCAGGTCGAACCGGAGGCGGCGATTTTGGCCGCGCAGCGCCTGCTGCATATCGACCGCGCGCATGAAGGCGCCTGGCGGACCCTGATGCGAATCTACGCCACGCGCGGCGAGAAGGGCATGGCGATCCAGGCCTACGACCGCTGTCGCACCGTGCTCGCCGATCTGATGGATGCGGCCCCGTCCCAGGAAACACAGAAGCTTTTGGCGGAGATCCGCGGACCTTCGGGCAGCCGGATGCCTTCCCGCCCGTCGCATTCGCCGGACGCGGTCACCAAACACCCGGCCGAGATCGCTGGCGAGCCGGTCGCCGACTTCACAGACCTGCCGGACCCCGCCGCCGATCCGTCCGGGGGGACGCCTGAGGGCGAAGCAGCGCGGGTCACCGAGTCCACCACCGAGCTTCGCCACGCCCGCGGCGGCGCCCATATCGGCGTGCTGCCGCTGCAGCTTATCGGCACCAGCGAAGAGGAATCGCATCTGGCGCCTGGACTGGCGGAGGAGATTACCACCGCGCTCTCGCGGTTCCGCTGGATGTTCGTGGTGGCGTCCAGTTCCATCGCCCGCTACGTGACGGGCCAGCGGGATGACAGCGCAATCCGCCGCACCTTCGGCCTCGATTTCCTCGTCGACGGCACGATTCAGAAAGTGCGCGACCGGGTGCGAATCACGGTTCGGCTGCTGGACCTGCGCGCCGGCAATCAGGTCGCCTGGGCGCGGCGCTTCGACCGCCAGGCGAACGATCTGCTTTCCCTGCAGGACGAGATCGCCGCCGAGGTGGTAGCGCAGATCGATCCTGAAATCCTGCTGATCGAAGCCCGCCGCAGCAACAGCCGGCCATCGGCCGATGCCACGGCGTACGATTTCATGCTGCGCGCCGTGCCGTTGATCGGACGCATGGACCGTGTCCACTTCATGAGGGCGGGTGACAACCTGGCCAAGGCGATCGCGCTGGAGCCGGACTATGCCGCCCCCCATGCCTGGTACGCCTACTGGCACACCTTCCTGGTCGGCCAGGATTGGGCGGAGGATCCACAGGCCAGCGTGGAACGGGCGGCCCAGCTCGCAGAGCGGGCGATTGTGCTCGACCCCTACGATGCGCGCGCGCTTACCATCGCCGGACATGTCCGGACCTGCCTGCATCGCCGGGCGCGAGAGGGCGTGGCACTCCACGAGCGGGCCTTGTCGCTCAACCCCAATCTGGCGATGGCGTGGGCGCTGTCATCGGTCAGCCACGCCTATCTGGGCGACGCCGACGAGGCCGAGCGGCGCTACAACCGCTACAAACGCCTGTCGCCGCTTGACCCGCACGCGTTTCTTTTCGATGGGTTCGCCACACTGGTCCATCTACAGAAGCGCGATTACGAGACCGCCATCGCCGTGGGACGCGCCGGAATCGAGATGAATCCGACGTTTTCCGCGAATTTCAAGCCTCTTTTGGCGGCGCTGGGCCATCTCGGCCGCACCGAAGCTGGCGCGGTGCGCCGTCGGCTGCTCGTGATCGAGCCTGGCTTTACCATCGAGCGTTTTCTGGAGACCACGCCGATCGAGCGTGAGGCTGATCGCAAGCATTACGCTGAAGGCCTGCGGCTGGCCGGTGTCCCTGAACGCGGCGCATCCCCGGTACTGCCAGGAACGGCGATCAGCCGGGTAACTGCCGCCAACTGTTGACCACCGCTGTCCGTTGACCCACTGACCCCGCTTTCCCCCCGTGGGCGCCCGCTTGACGCCAGGAGACGCTACCGGCTTGCGGACACAGGCAGGGCACCATGCAGACCGGCGACGAGGTCGGCAGCCAGGGCATGGGCAATACAGAAATAGCCGCGATCGTTGTGGTGCAGCCCGTCCGCAGCGATGAACTCGGCTTCCGGCGCGCCCTCCTGAGCCCAGGCGTCCATCAGCTCGCCGCGGGAGAACAGGTTGGCGCCGGTATCCTGCGCCGCCGCGGCAAGGCTCTCGTCCATCGCTGCATGCTCGGCGGATGCCAGAATTCGCGGCGAGTGCTGGCTGTCCATCAGGATAACGTCGGCACCGGCAGCCTGCAGCCGCCGAACCCCCTCGGTCACCATGCGACGGAATGCGGCCGGATCGGCATTGCGCAACGCGCCGTTGGCGCCGACCTGCCAGACCACGAGCGCAGGACGCAGGGCGATCACATCCGCGTCGAGACGCGCCAGTTCCTCCGGCGCGTCCTGTCCGCCAATGCCGCGGTTGATGACGGCGATATGCGACCGGGGCAGGGCGTCGGACAGCGCTGACTGCAGCTCCGCCGGATAGGAATGCCCGAGATCGGATGCCATCACCCCGACGGTGGAGGACGAGCCGAGCGCCACGATCAGCCCCTCGGTCCCGCTGTCCAGTGCCGCGCGCAAATGCGGCAGGCCCAGCGGAGCGGCGGGACTTGCCGGGCAAGCCATCTCGGCGGCGCTCGCGATCCCGGAAAAGGCCCCCAGGAGAGCCAAAGCGATCGTCGGCGGGATAACGGCGATCAGCGCGAGCAGGAGTTTGCAGCACACGCCGCATGCCCCCTGCACCACCTGGTGCCGGGCGGCAGCGGTGCTCATAATTAGTTGAACCGCACAAGCGGCACGGCTGTCCACAGAAAGTCGGCCAGGTTGCTGTTATTTTATCCAGGCCATTCCTGTGGCGCGTTATTCACGCCTTGTCGCGGGTCGGGGTGGCCGGGCGCGCGCCGGTCAGGCGGCGGTGCCCCCCACCGTCAGACCCGCCATCTTCATGGTTGGCTGTCCGACGCCGACCGGCACGCCTTGCCCGTTCTTGCCGCAGGTGCCGACCCCCGGATCGAGCGCCATGTCGTTGCCGACCATGGTAACCTTGGTCAGCGCGTCCGGACCGTTGCCGATCAGCGTCGCGCCTTTCACCGGCGCGGTGACCTTGCCGTCCTCGATGAGATAGGCCTCGCTCGCCGAGAACACGAACTTCCCCGACGTGATGTCCACCTGGCCGCCGCCGAAATTCACCGCATACAGGCCGCGTTTGACCGAGCGGATCATCTCCTCGGGCGTATGCGCACCACCCAGCATGATGGTGTTGGTCATGCGCGGCATCGGCGCATGGGCATAGGACTGCCGCCGGCCGTTGCCGGTGGCAGGCATATCCATCAGCCGCGCGTTCAGCCGGTCCTGCAGGTAGCCGACCAGCACGCCGTCCTCGATCAGCACGGTGCGGTTGGTCGGAGTGCCCTCGTCGTCCACCGTCAGGCTGCCCCGCCGGTCCGGGAGCGTGCCGTCGTCCACCACGGTGACACCGGGCGAGGCGATCCGCTGACCGAGCAGCCCGGCAAACGCCGAGGTCTTCTTGCGGTTGAAATCGCCCTCCAGCCCGTGACCGATCGCCTCGTGCAGCAGGATGCCGGGCCAGCCGGACCCGAGCACCACTTCCATCTCCCCCGCCGGCGCGGGAATGCTCTCCAGGTTCACCAGCGCCTGGCGCAGCGCCTCATCCACCGCGGCCCGCCAGGACTCGGGCGCGGTCACCGCGTCATAGGCGAACCGCCCGCCGCTGCCATAGCTGCCGGTCTCGCGCCGCCCGTCCTGTTCCACGACGACCGACACGTTGAGCCGGACCAGCGGCCGGAGGTCGGCAACACGCGCACCGTCGGCCCGCAGAATCTGCACCGCCTGCCACTCGCCGCCGATCGAGGCCATCACCTGCTTCACGCGCGGGTCTTTGGCGCGGGCGTAGGCGTCCAGCTCCCCCAGCACCGCTGTGCGCGCTGAAAAATCCATCGCGGCCAGCGGGTTGGCGTCCGAGTAGAGCCGCGAATTGGTGGCGCGCGGCGGCTCGGACGACGTGCCGGAGTGACCCGCCGCCACCGCCGCGACGGAAGCGGCCGCCCGCTCCAGCGCCGGCTCGGACAGCTCGCCGGCATGCGCATAGCCGGTCGCCTCCCCGGCCACCGCCCGGAGCCCGAACCCAAGGGTGGTATCAAACCCGGCACTGCGAATCCGCCCGTCATCCAGGCTGATCTGCTCGCTCTCGCGATATTCCAGAAAAAGCTCGCCGTCATCGCTGCCGGCCAACGCCGCTGAAAGCGTCCGTTCGGCGGATTCCCGCGACAGCGCAGCATCGGCACGCTCGAAAAACAGACGGTCGGTCGCGGCAAGCGGCGTCATGGCACTCTCCAGATCACTGATCGGCAGGCGGGCGTTTGAGTCCGAGCCCGGCCTTCCGACGTCCGTCCTCGGTCTTCAGTCTTCAGATAGTGTGGTGTGTGGATGTGACCTTGACCACCGGTCCCTGCGCGGTTGGCGCCCTCCCCTCCGCGGTGTCCGACGCTGCGCACAACGCGTGCAGCAGTACCAGCACCACCGTCAGCACCAGGATTGCGCCTGTCTGGTGTGCGATGGCCAACGGCACCGCCACGGCGCTGAGCAGTGTCGCAACGCCAAGCGCATATTGCGCGGCCAGGGCGAGCGCGAGGGCGATCAGCCCCAGCCGGACCGCGCGCGGCGGCCGGGCGGCCAGCCCCATCGCGAAGGCCGCGGCCACGGCGAGCGCGGTCAGCGTCGCGAGCAGCCGGTGATCGAACTGCACCGCGGCGATGTTGTCGGTCAGGTTGCGCAGCAGCGGGCTGAGCCGCGCATAGCCCTCCGGCACCAGGCGTCCGGCCATCAGCGGGAAGGTGTTGTAGTCGAGCCCGGCATGCGTTCCGGCGACGAAGCCGCCGGCGAGGATGGTCAGGGCGACCAGCACGCAGCAGGCCCACACAAGGACGCGCAAAGGGATCAGGCCGCGCGGCAGGGGCTGCGGCACAGGCCGCAGGACGGAGAGGCCGGTCCACAGGATGGCCCCATAGAGCAGCAGCGCCAGCGCAAGGTGAACGACCAGCCGATAGGGGGAAACCGCCGTGCTATCGGGAAGGAACCCGGAGGCGACCATGAACCAGCCGTCCGCGCCCTGCAGTCCGCCAAGCGCGAGCAGCAGGAGGAGGCGGCGCAGCAGCCAGGGCTCGATTCGCCCGGTCGCCCAGAACCATGCCAGCGGCACGGCAAAGACGATCCCGATCAGCCGGCCCCACAGCCGGTGGACCCACTCCAGCCAGAAGATGTGCTTGAAGCCATCGAGGCCGAAACCCTGGTTGACCAACGCGTATTGCGGGATCGCCTGGTACAGGTTGAACAATCGCCGCCACTCGGACTCGCTGCCCGGCGGGAAGGTGCCGGAGAGCGGCGCCCATTCCATGATCGAGAGGCCCGAACCGGTAGCCCGCGTGGCGCCTCCCAGAACGATCATGACCGCGATCATCCCAGCTACCGCGAACAGCCACACGGCCAAGGCCCGCCGATTGCGGCTGCTCACGCCTTGCTGATCGAGCGGTGCACTGGGGGAGGCGCGAACGTCGATCGACATCCAAGAATCATAAAACAGGTGTTTCGTAACCGGACAGGTGTTCGACGGCGCAACAAGCGATTGTACGACCGTGGCGCCCACGATTCGCGCAAC
>Ga0302270_10006274_pt1 | contig 10615 bp, 8 predicted proteins | sample III_Bog_E2_3_FD_198773 | JGI IMG/M metagenome (GOLD analysis project Ga0302270, IMG submission 198773) | Peat permafrost microbial communities from Stordalen Mire near Abisko, Sweden - III_Bog_E2_3 | ecosystem: Environmental > Terrestrial > Soil > Wetlands > Peat | place: Sweden: Abisko...
GCGTTGCTGCCGGAACGCCGCCTACTCGGCGGTAAGACGCAGAAGCTTGAGCCGGCGCGCAGACTGGAGCCGGTTTGTCCCGCCGGTGAAGTCGCGGTAGGAAACCCGCACAGTGAGGGATATTTTCACAAGGGCAACCCCATGCTCAGCTCGTACGCCGCACCTGGACCGGAGCATGCTTTGCCGGGGAAATTTGTGAACAGCAATCTGATGCTTCCGTTTGACCAGGTGTACTGGAAGAGAGACAGCACCCCGACGCGTCCGGTGCCGAAGGCAGTGAAGGGCTCGGGAGATCCGCCATGCAACGGGATTGCATGGTATGGGGCGTGCTACTTCTACGCGAGTGCGGGCGAGAACATAGTTGCTGACGGCGGTGGTATGACGCTTCAGATTGAAAAGCCCGTTGTAGACGACAGCGGCGGTGGCGGACATTCGATTGGAGAGATTGCAGTCGATGGCTTCGGCAACCCGGGCGCCGGACTCAACGATGTCGAAATCGGTTTCAGTGTCGCCCCCGACCAGTGGGGTGACAACGATCCGCATCTCTTCGTTTATCACTGGAACAATGGCAATGAAACCTGCTACGACTTCTGCAACTGGTTTCCGCTCAGCAACACCTACTACGCGGGCATGGATCTATCTTCCCTGGTTGGCCAGCAGGTCTACGTCGGCTGGGTTTACTACAAGGGCGCTTGGTGGGCCTGGTTCAACGATCAGTGGCTGGGCTTCATTCCGGACTCAGCGTGGGACATCCCATTCACGCAGGCTTTCAACATCCAATGGTACGGCGAGGTCGCCTCGAACAATGGCATTCCGCCACAGACGCAAATGGGCGACGGCCTGCTGCCAACATTCGCAACGGCCGCAGCCATGTCCACTCTATGCGACGTGGATTCGAAGGCCTGGGTCTGCACCGTCCGCGACCTGCAAGGCGCTGGAGCCACGCAGGTGAACTATTACAACATCGTCAACCATTCAAGCTTTGGCGCGGTTCGCTACGGCGGTCCAATCGCTATCGAAGGCATCCTCAACCCTTAGGCTCCTGTCTTTGAAGTTCCTTGTAGAACGCGCGAAAGAACAAAAGCAGATTCTTCGACTCACCACCCCCGAACTGAAAAACGTTCGGGGCCCCGTTCGCTCAGAATGACAGCCTCTGTTTTGTTATGAACTTTAGAGACAGGACACTAAGCTCGTTGTGCCACTTTGTTTTCGAGTGTGCCGATTGGGTCGATGGTGATTCGAATCTGGTCTCCGATTGCAAGGGTGAAGCTATCCGGGGGAACGACGCCAGTGCCCGTCATCAGGAACGCGCCATTGGGAAAGCTGTTGTCCCGGAACAGGTATTCAACCAGAGTGGTGGGATCGCGCTTCAGCTCGGCCAGTGTTGTGGCGCCCGAAAACTCGGTGTGGCCGTCGCGGAGTATCTCCAGGCGAATGGGTGTGGAGGTTGAGAGCGGTTCATTCGCGATGAGTATGCAGGGGCCCAAGGCGCAACTGCGGTCATAGACCTTTGCCTGGGGGAGATAGAGAGGATTTTCGCCCTCGATGTCGCGCGAACTCATGTCGTTTCCGACGGTGTAGCCGATGATTTGGCCGCGATGGTTGATGAGCAGGGTGAGTTCCGGCTCGGGCACTGACCACGAAGCGTCTTTGCGGATGCGGACGTCTTCCAAGGGGCCGGCTACGCGGTGTGGCGTGGACTTGAAGAACAGCTCGGGGCGCTCGGCGGAATAGACGCGATCGTAGAAGTCGCCTCCACCGGCAGTTTTGGACTCTTCCATGCGCGCGCTGCGGCTGCGGTAGTAGGTGACGCCGGCGGCCCACACTTCCTGACTGCCAATTGGAGCCTGGATCGTCGCCGGCGAAAAACCTTCCGCAGGTTCGCCCTTCGTGACGATGGTGAGAAGAAACGCATGCAGATTGTCGTGCGTCACTAGCGCATCCCAGGGGGTTGAGGGAACGCGATAATAACTGGCGGCTTCTTCTACGTAGAATCCACTGGTGGTGCAATAGAGCTTCACGGCTGCTCCTTTAATGCTTACTGCGTTTAACGTTCACTGCTTAAGTTTCGAAACGATCATGTCGACATCGTAGACACAGCCTGCCCAGACGCCTCCACTGGCATTGACCAGTGCGGCCCAGAGACGGGTGTCGTCTGGTAGTTGAGGATGCGGTTGCAAGTCAGGGCGCGGCTCGCGAAGTGCCAGGCGGCGCGAGCCTTCCGCAGCGCCGAAGGTCTCGTTCGCATCTCCCACGAGATGAACGGAACCGGCCAGCGATTCGCGATCGATGGTGATCTCGATTTGATCGCCGTCCTGAACCTTGCCGATGGGGCCGCCGGCGAGAGCTTCTGGAGAGATGTGGCCGATGCAGGCCCCGGTTGAGACGCCGCTGAAACGGGCATCGGTCAAGACTGCTACGTGCTTGCAGTGGGGAAGCTGCTTGAGCGCGGCGGTGATCTGGTAGATCTCCTGCATCCCGGCGCCGGCGGGCCCACCGCAGATGAGAACAATGACATCGCCTTGCGCGACATGACCGCTCTTGATGGCCTGGATCGCTGAGGTTTCAGAGACGAACACTTTGGCTGGACCAAGATGCCGATACACATGGTTCTCATTGACGAGCGAGGGATCGATGGCGGTGCTCTTGATGACCGAACCCTCCGGCACCAGATTGCCTACCGGAAAGCAGATGGTGGAGGTTAGTCCAGCTGACCGCGCGCGGCTTGGCGACATGATTACATCGTCAGGATCGATGCCATCGCGTTCTTTCAGCGTGCGGCGCAGTTGATGGCGGCGGGGACTCTCGCGCCACCAATCGAGACAAGTACCGAGTGTCTCTCCGGAAACGGTGATTGCGTCGCAATCGATGAGTCCGGAATCGCGCAGGTGAAGCATGACCTCGGGCACGCCGCCGGCAAGAAAGACCTGCACAGTGGCGAAATTGCGAGGGCCATTGGGGAGCGCATCGACGAGACGCGGCACTTGGCGATTCACTTCGGCCCAGTCGGATGCGGTGGGGCGCTGCAAGCGCGCGGCATGGGCAATGGCGGGGATATGGAGCAGAAGGTTGGTGGAGCCGCCGAAGGCTGCGTGAAGCACCATGGCGTTGCGGACGGCCGATTGCGTCAGGATTTTATCGGTGCCGATGCCCAAGCGATGCAGGCGCAGAATGGCGCGGCCCGAACGCCGGGCTGCGTCGAGCCAGATGAGCTGGCCTGAGGGGGAGAGCGCGGTGTGAGGCAGAGCGAGTCCAAGCGCCTCGGCAACCACCTGGCTGGTTGCGGCGGTGCCGAGGAACTGGCATCCTCCGCCGGGAGACGCGCAGGCGCGGCAACCAACCTCGGCGGCATACTCCAATGTGATTTGATTCTGAGCGAAGCGCGCGCCGATGGTTTGGACTTTTCCGGCATCCTCTCCCGACTCCGGCAGAAGCGTCACGCCTCCGGGAACAAGAACGGTTGGCTGCTTTCCAGCAGACGCCAGAGCCATCATCATGGCGGGCAAACCCTTGTCGCAGGTGGCGATGCCGATGACTCCTTTGCCGGTGGGCAGCGATCGCATCAGGCGGCGCAGGACAATCGCGGCGTCGTTGCGAAAGGGGAGCGAGTCCATCATGCCGGTTGTGCCCTGGGTGCGGCCGTCGCAGGGGTCGGTGCAGGCGCCGGCGAAGGGGACAGCATGCAGGGCTTTCAATTCGCGAGCTGCTTCCGCCACCAGGAGACCGACTTCCCAGTGGCCGGTGTGGAAACCGAGGGCGATGGGCTCTCCGCTGTCGGCGCGCAGGCCGCCGTGGGTGCTGAGGATCAGAAACTCAGGATCGAGCAGGCGATTCGGGTCCCAGCCCATACCGGCATTTTGACTCAGGCCGAAAAGATTCCCGGAGGGCTGAGTGAGCAGCATCTCCGGTGAGAGCGGAAGCACGCCGGCAGGACCGGGGGCGTGCGTGGCGACGCTGAGGAGGCTGCTGTCTGCCGTCTCAAGCACCGATGCGAGCGAGATGTCTGCGATTGGAAGGCCCATTCAATTTCAAGTATAGAGACGAGCGCGGATTGAATCAGTTGGATTGAAGCAGTTGTGTTGAAGCAGTTATGGCGGGAGATGCTATAAACCTTGTGTGCCGGATAAGCAAAGTGCGGAGCGGGAGCGGGGGCTGCGGCGACGCTGGGTGTACCTCATGCCCGCGGTCTTTGTGACTTATAGCCTGGCTTATCTCGATCGCGCGAATTACGGGTTTGGGGCGGCAGCCGGGCTGGCGGAAACGCTGCACATCAGCGATTCGCGGTCGGCGTTTCTTGGATCGCTTTTCTTCCTCGGCTACTTCCTGTTTCAGATTCCGGGCGCGGCGTATGCTCGGCGCAAGAGCGCTACGCGGCTGGTGTTTTTCGCGCTGCTGAGTTGGGGCGCGCTGGCGGCTTTGACGGGCGTGATCAGGGAATTCTGGCTGCTGGCTCTCGACCGGCTGTTGCTTGGCGTGGCGGAGAGCCTGATTTTTCCCTCAATGCTGATCTTGCTGACAAACTGGTTTACGCGCGCCGAGCGGTCGCGGGCCAATGCGATTCTTATCCTCGGGAATCCAGTGACAGTGTTGTGGATGTCCGCTGTTACAGGATTCCTGATCAAGGCATTCGGCTGGCAAATGACGTTTATTCTCGAAGGCGTCCCTTCGATTCTATGGGCGTTTATCTGGGTGCTTTTGGTGAGGGACCATCCGCAGGAAACGCGATGGATGAGCAAGGATTGTTGCGACCACCTGCAGAGCGAACTTGCACTGGAGCAGACCTGGCTTCCGAGCATGGCTAATCTTCGAGCGACTCTGCGCGTGCACGGTGTGCTGCTGCTGTGCTTCCAGTTCTTCTGCTGGAGCGCGGGGGTCTACGGATTCGTGCTCTGGCTTCCTACCATGATTCGGGCGGGATCGGCTCGCGGGATTGAAACTGTTGGCCTGCTGAGCGCGGCGCCATTTTTGCTGGCGATACTTCTGATGCTGGGAGTTGCGCATTTCTCCGATCGAACGCTCAGCCGCAAGAGCTATATCTGGCCATTCCTGGTGCTCGCCGGAGTTGCGCTGTTCATCTCGTTTATGACGGCGGGATACAATTTCTGGCTGGCGTACGCTGGTCTGATTGTTGCCGGCGCGGCCATGTATGCGCCCTATGGCCCATTCTTCTCGATCGTTCCGGAGATGCTGCCGAAGAACGTGGCGGGAGAAGTGATGGCGCTTATCAATAGCTGCGGGGCGCTGGGCGGGTTTGCGGGGACGTGGATTGTTGGTGGTCTGCAGGCGCTGACGGGGAATTCGCGAGCCGGATATTTTGTCATGTCCATGTCGCTCCTGCTGGCCGGTGCGATCATCCTGGGGCTGCGAGGTTCGCGGGCCGCCGGCAACTCCGGCGTGTAAGTGCGCGCGAGATCCCGTTAGGGCTGGCGCGCCCCAGAACGGTTGGATACCTGAAGTTGTTTGCGCACAGGCCGGCGCTGAAACACAAGCGCCGCGGCGCCCCTAAGGCGAGCGATCTCCCCCTCATGTGTGGGGAGAATCCGCGGAGGCGTTCCGGCAAGGGTGCGATCCGCTACTTCCTTCTCGATGACCGGACCGAAGCGGTGCCAGGCCGAGGTGATATCGCCTGCGACCAGGATCAGGCTGGGAGCGAGACCGGCGATAATCATGCGTAATCCGCGTCCGATGTAGAGCGCTTGCCTGGCCAACGCTTGTGCAGCGTGCTGGTCGTTATCGGCCATTGTGAGCAATTCGTGAAACGCAACCGCCCGGCTCTGGGGCTGGAGTTCCTTGTAATACCGGAGCGCCGCATTGCAGGAGGCGAATGTCTCCCAACAGCCTTTCTGGCCGCATGTGCAGAGGAGGCCCGATGGATCGAGCGAAGCGTGGCCGAATTCTCCAGCCATTCCGTGATGGCCGGTGATCAGTTGTCCGTTGGCGAATACTCCAGTACCGATGCCCTCCGAGACGGTCAAGAGCACTACATCGCGGATTCCGTCGATCCGCCTGAAGGTCAGCTCCGCCAGCAGGCATGCGGTGGCGGCATTTTCCATCTGCACCGGCAAGCGCATCTTCTTTTCAATCACTTTTTTCAGGTCGAAGTCGGGCCAGTGGAGGTTGGGCGCGAAGATCAACCGCTGGGTGTCAGGATCGACTCTGCCGGGGAGGCTGATGCCAATCCCTTCAATGGATTTGTGGAGCAAACTGCGCTGCATCCGAATCATGCAGTCAATGATGCGGCGGGTGGACCCGGCCGGGTCGAGGTCGAGTGAAACCAGCGATCGCGAAAGCAAGCGACCGTGAAGGTCCACCGTGGCAAGAATCGCCTGTTTTGGGTGAATATCGACCGCGATCACCACCAGGCTGTCATTCAGTCCCAGGAGGGTAGGGCGACGCCCGCGGGGCCGGGTTGCTACAGCGCCTTCGCATACCCATTTCTCCCGGATGAGCTGCTCAACGATCTGCGATATGGTGCTTCTTTGAAGGCCGGAACGGCGCGACAGATCGGCCCGCGAGATGGGCTGATTCGCCCGGATCAGCTCCAGCACGATGTCACGGTTGATGCGCCGGGCGGTTTCACTTGAAGCAAGCTGAACATCGGTCAAATCGATGTGTCTCATGCCCCTTGCGCGCTGCTGCGACTGCACCGGAATCCCTCCTGGACGAAAAGCTGCCGCCGAACCGAATCACGGATACGACCGCACCTTTCCCTCAAGCCCTGTGACATAGCATGACACATTCACTGTGGCGAACTTGCAACGACTTTCGGTCGTGTCCCTATTTCAGGGGAAACATCCCTCGGTGGCTAAAGCCCCGCTTCTTGCTGGCTGTTTACGGCACGACTCAAGCCACCCCAGCGACGAAGATCTGTCACTGGGGACCCCGGCAAGTCGTGCCCTTTCAAAGAAGCTGCAAATCAGGGCACCACCCAGGAGGTTGATTTGGCGACGACTTCGAAAGGACGCATCATCCCGTTGGTGTCGTGCTCGAGAAGGTGGCAGTGCGAGAAATGGCGGCCGGTGTAACCCTCGAAACGGACGATGACTCGAGTTACAGTTTCGGGATAAGTCTGGACTGTGTCTTTCCAACCTTGGTCGGCGGGTGGGGGGTGGCGTGGGCGCGCCTCTGAAGTTGAGTTCCCGGAGAGCAGGTATTCATCGGCGTCGAAGCTTTGGCGGTGGAGGATCTGAAAGCGAACCAGGCGGAGATGGATGGGGTGTATGTCCGCCGTGGCGTTGGCAAAGCTCCAGATTTCTACGGAATCAAGCTCGGGGCGTTCGGTGACAGGCTCATGCCAGCGGGTGCCGTTGAGCGGCATTAACATGCGCTTTCGGTTGCGATCCATGTATTCACGCAGGATCATGAGGCGGGATTTGACGACGGCGGATTCGGGGATGGGATGGATGGTGCGGAGGACGGAAGGCAAAGGACCTGGGACTAAGGGACTGAGGGACTTTGCGTTGAAGCGCCGGAGACGCGGAATTGCATGAGTTCCCAGGACTGGTTGTTGAGGGTGATGCGCAGGCCGGAGGACTCGCTGAAGTCGATGACGATCTCGGCGCGTTCGCCGGGCGAGAGGGAGACCTGGGTTACTTCGACTGGGACGGATAGGAGGCCCTGGTCGGAGCCGATCTGGTGGTAACTCTGGCGGTTGGAGAGAGAAAAGACGAAGGTGCGGGAGTTAGCCGCGTTCAACATACGAAGGCGATAGGGACGGGGCTCAACTTCGACCATCCTCGGGAGAGTTTTGGGGTAAGATTCTACGAATTTCCGGCAAAGGAGATGCGGGGCGAACGGTGCGATTTCCCAGCGTAGCCACGAATGGTGAACGAGTTGAACGGAATGTTGCTGTTGTGCGAAAGTCGCGGGAAATCGGTGGTTCAATTGAGTGTTTGGCTGGCGTGGAAATTCGAGGGGTTCGGCACGTGACGCTGGGCACTGCCAAGCGTGGCGGTGGATGCGATAAGAAGAGTGGACAGTTATTGCTGTGGCCGGGTTTGAATTAGATATTCCCTAATGGAAAGTGAGAAAAGATGATCACTGAGGCTGTTGTTGGCAGCGTTGTCGATTTTCAGGCTTGCTGGGCGGAACTGGAGTTGCCGGCGCATGTGCGCGAGGTGCTGAGCGCTGCGCCGCTGGTGCAGGCGCCGGAGACGCGGCAGCAACTGCTGGATTGGGCGCTGGGACGGGCGACGGGCGAGACGGACTGGACGCTGGGCAATCGCGAAGACCACGGGGTATACGAGGCGGTGTTTCAGACGGCGGGCGGGGCTGGGGGAGGGGTCCGCGTGGTGGAGGCGGTGATTACCAAGGCGCGGAATGGCCTCGCGATCAATTTTCCCGATCCAGCGATGCGCAGGCGGGACCCGGATGCGATGGTGATTGGGGATCGTTTGCCGACGGATAAGCCAACCTATGAAGAGCGGTTTGGCGAGGGGTTCGAGAAGACGCGGGCTGCGACGCTGAACTGGCTGAAGACGCAGGAACTGGTGGCGATGCCGTTTTATGCGGGGACGGACGCGCTGGGGTATGGGTCGCTGTTGATTGTGCCGCGGCAGGCTGCATTTTTTGCGGCGGCGCTGGGGGATTTACAGGGGATGATTCCGCGCAGCAAGGTGCCGGCGCATTTCAAGGTGACAGGCGGAGTCTTGTTTGTGGCGCCTCCGTTCAGGCATACGCATTTTGGCGGACGGCAGGTGGTGGTGCATGACCGGACGGAGACTCACCAGGAGATTTTTGCATACAACCTGTACCCGGGACCGAGCGCGAAGAAGGGCGTCTACTCGATGCTGCTGGACAAGGGCGAGCGGGAGGGATGGACGACGAATCATTGCGCGGCGGTGGCGGTGGTGACTCCGTATGAGAACCAGCTGATCCTGATGCACGAGGGGGCGAGCGGCGGCGGGAAGAGCGAGATGACGGAACACATTCACCGCATGGACGATGGACGGCTGCTGCTGGGGCGGAACGTGGTGACAAAAGAGGAGCGGACGCTGAATCTGCCCGAGGCTTGCCACTTGCGGCCGATTGCGGACGATATGGCATGCGCGCATCCGTCGAATCAAGGAACGAGTGAACGATTGACGGTTGCCGATGCGGAGAACGGGTGGTTTGTGCGCGTGGACCACATTCACAGTTATGGGACCGCGCCGAGCCTGGAACGGCTGTGCATCGATCCGCCGGAGCCGTTGATTTTTCTGAACCACTACATTGTGCCGGGGGGGACGTGCCTGACTTGGGAGCACGTGGAGGATGCGCCGGGGAAGCTGTGCTCGAATCCGCGGGTGATTTTGCCGAGGCGGATGCTGGACGACATATTGGATGGGCCGCAGAGGGTGGATGTGCGGAGCTTTGGAGTGCGGTGTCCGCCGACGCATAGCGAGAGCCGGCTGTATGGGATTCTGGCGATGATTCACGTGCTGAGCCCGGCGCTGGCGTGGCTGTGGAGGCTGGTTGCGCCGCGCGGGCACGCGAATCCGAGCATACAGGCGCAGACGGGATTGGAGATGCAGTCGGAGGGCGTGGGTTCGTACTGGGCGTTTGCTACGGGACGCAGAGTGGACCAGGCGAACTTACTGCTGCGGCAGATTGTGGAGACGCCGGAGACGCGGTATGTGCTGCTGCCGAATCAGCATATCGGGGCGTGGAAGGTGGGATTCATGGCGGAGTGGATTGCGCGCGAATACCTGGCTCGGCGGGGCAGCGCGAAGTTTGCGCGGGAGCAGGTGCGGGAGGCGATTTGCCCGCTGCTGGGATATATTCCGCACCAGCTGCGGATTGAAGGATCGATGATTCCGCGGGTGTTTCTGGCGGTGGAAGAGCAGATTCAGGGCGGGATGGATGTGTATGAGGAAGGCGCGCGGCAGTGGCGGGAGTTTTTCGCGCGCGAGCTGGGGCAGTTCCTTGTGCCGGACCTGGATCCGCTGGGACGCGACATCGTTCAGGCCTGCCTGGATGGGGCGCACCAGGAAGATTATCGCCGGCTGATTCCGCATCCGATGTTTAGAGATGAATAAGGCAGGGAACAGGGAATAGGGACTAGGGACTAGGGAATAGGTATCCTGTCCCCAAGCTACCCAAGCTACCCAATGCGGACTTCATGCGGACGGGAGGGGGCCTTTGGACGGGCGTGGTGGTAACAGAAGGCGCTGCCGCGCATGGCAATCGCTTGGCAATGGAGCCCACTGGGCATTCCGTGACGACATTCGGCGATCATGATGGTCCTCTCCTGCGGGTGATGGGGTACCCCCCATCCCCTCCGGGTGTTTTGGGACAAATTGGCTGTTTTCAATGGGTTGGCGGCACGGTTCTATGGTAAGAACTATTGTTTTCAGTCATCTGGAAGCCAAATTCCTGAAAACGGAGAACTTACGCGGAGCCGTGCGCGAGACCGAGCCGGACGCGATGCCGCGGCTTGGTTTGCGCATACAATTCACAACCCTCAAATCCATGTTAGCGAATTCAAGAGAAACAATCGGCAAACGGGGTGGTGGCGGAAGTCGCTGAAAATAATATAGATGCCTCAAATAATAGAGGGATGGGGGTTGACAACGCGAATTCGCGAATGGCCGTGGGTCTCTGCTGTTCGGGTCTCGGAATCGGGATGTGGAGCGGG
>Ga0302270_10006290_pt1 | contig 10602 bp, 12 predicted proteins | sample III_Bog_E2_3_FD_198773 | JGI IMG/M metagenome (GOLD analysis project Ga0302270, IMG submission 198773) | Peat permafrost microbial communities from Stordalen Mire near Abisko, Sweden - III_Bog_E2_3 | ecosystem: Environmental > Terrestrial > Soil > Wetlands > Peat | place: Sweden: Abisko...
TGACGAGAATCGTCTTCACTTCTTCAGGCCGCGCCAGTCCGGTGACGTTGGCCTTCTGGGCAATCCACACGCCCAGCGATTGAAACGTGCGGCTGTTCTCGCTGAAGGTGAAATACATCGAGCCCGAGAGCGGCAATCCTTTTTGAAAACTTGCCAGTCCCGCCGCGCCCGGTGCGTTGAGTGTTAGGGACACAAGCCGGTCGCTATCGGGATACGGCAGCGGCTTTACAAGGACGCTGTCGACAACGCTGAAGACCGCGGTATTGGCGCCGATGCCGATGGAGAGCGTGAGGAGCACCGTTGCGGCGAAGCCCGGCGATTTGATCAATCGCCGCAGCGCCAGCTTCAGATCGGCAAGCAAAGATTCAATCCAGGACCATTGCCACACCTCGCGGCTCCGCGTCTCGACAAGGGCCGTATTTCCGAAGGCTCGAAGGGCTGCCAGGCGCGCCTCGGTGCGCGAGAGATTCTCGTCGCGCATCAACTGCTCGGTCTTTTCTTCGATGTGTCCCTGCAGTTCTTCGGCTAATTCATCCCCAAGATTTCGGCGACGGAAGATTCGTTCAAACCAGCTCATAGTACGGAACCTCCTAGGAATTCTCGGTGCCCCTCGCGGGCCCGAGCACCATTTGAATGCCTTCAAGCATGCGGTCGAAACGCGAGATCTCTCGCTCAAGATGGCTTATACCAGCCCTAGAGATTTCGTAAACTCGCACACGCCGGTTGGTCGAGGACGACACCGTCCACTCGGCGCGGACGAGCTTTGCCTTGAGCAGCCGCTGCAGCGCTGGGTAGAGTGAACCCTCTTCAACTTGAAGCAGGTTGTTGGAGCGTTGCTGGATATGCTGAACCAGAGCATAGCCGTGCGCCGGCTGGCGGCGCAGAGATTCAAGAATCATCATCTCCAGTGCGCCGGGAAACAGATCGCGCGAACTGTTCTTACTATGTTCCATAAGGCTTTCTCCAGACAGGCATAGACTAAAACAGTCTAAAGGCAAAGTCAAGAGGATGCAATTTGCAAAGCTATTGGCCGGCAATCCGCCGAGAACTGCTTTCTGCTGCGACAGGTGCGATTCGCTCCTGCATCGATAATCGGGGCTCGTCTGTCGGGCGACGTCGCACTACGAACTGCTACAGGAGCCTGGATGCAGGGAGAGGCCCGCGACCGCCCTCTGTCCATAATTGGGATGATCCTGTTCTTCCCTTGCGACCTGCCGATCAATCTCTAGGGAACCTTGAAATGGACGGTAAAGCGTGCGATCTGCACGCCTCGCCCGCGGTCTCTAAGGAGGATGTCTTATGCCGTTCATGGTTTGGAACGATAAACTTAGCGTCTCAGTGGACATCCTCGATGAGGATCACAAACGGCTAGTGGAGATGATGAACGAACTTTACGATGCAATTCAGAATGGGCACAGTAAAGATGTCGCCATCAATATCTTCGATCGTTTAACCGATTACACGCACTATCACTTTGCGCATGAGGAAGCACTCTTTGCCAGAACTGGCTATCCCGAGGCCGCGAGGCACAAACAGGAGCACGACACCATGGTTGCGCGAGTGGACGACTTGCGCGAGCGCCTCCACGATGGCATGGTCCCTTCGTTGTCGCTTGAGGTCATGAACGATCTGAAGGATTGGCTCTTCGATCACGAAATGACCTGGGACCGTCGTTACCCACCATACTTGAATGCCGCAGGAGTCCACTAGAAGGCTCTTACTGCTTACAGGCCGCAGTGTGGAAGCTGCACGCCTGGGCTGATGCAGCGGGAGAAATCGATTCCTGAAAGTGCACGAGAACAATGTGGCTGCCCTAGCGGCGGCCAGAGGTAAACGCATGATGCTCATACTGCTCCAAATAGTGGTGCTTTTGGCTGTCGCATCCTTTCTCTGCCGGTATAAGGCTTCCCTGAGCAAACGCAATGCCCAATCGTGGGAGTCGCTCTTGGCCCGGCTGCAGCCAGCGTGGAACGCGCGCGAACTGATTCATATTTGCCTCCGAGAAGAGCGGGAACGCGCCTCGCTGGCGGAGAAGTGGCAGCGCATACGAGGAGCTCGCGGACTCTGGGCGATGTACAGAAACGCCGGCGTCATGCTGGAGATGGCCGACTACGCGGCGTGCAGCAGCGACGTGATTAACCGCGAAGTTCTTGCTTTGCTGCGCAGCGACTCGATGATGATCCGAGTCTATGTTCTGCGGACGATCGCCACCTACGCCTTCACGGCGGCAGGCGAAAGCATCTGCATGAATACCCTCCGGGTTGAGTCGGCATTCGCTGAGATGGAACTGCGGATGGCCGGGTTGCTGGAGGCGGCTACGCCGGATTTGCTTCCAGGCTTTGTGGCCGCAATGTAGCCGTAATGAGAAGCACTCCATGATGAACGCTCCTTTGTAGCACTCGCTACAAATCCGATTCCGGCCGCGTCCCAGGCGGTTGCCGCCTGTGGCCCAATTGGCCAGGACGCCGCGTTGCCGACTCTCAATGCGGCGTTGACGGCTCATGAGTATCCAGACATTCTCTTTGCGTGGCGATTGTCAGCGGCTATTGGCAGGAGTATTTTGGATAAGTCGGTTAACGAATTGAAGGAGTTGCACTGATGAACGAAAACGGTGCGGCCAATAGGAAACGCGCAGCCGCCGCGGGAGCCGCGTTCTCGACCCAACCGATTGCAGGCAGCAGGACACTTGCCGATCAAGTGACTGAAGCTTTGACCAGCAAGATCCGCGGCAATGGTTTTGCCGGCGCGCAACTGCCATCAGAGCAGGCCATGGCCGAGAGCTTCGGCGTAAGCCGCACCGTGATTCGCGAAGCTGTATCGAGGCTGAAGGCCGAGGGGCTGATCGATACGCGGCAGGGCCGCGGCGCAGTAGTGCGTGCCGACCGCCTCGACGTTCCCTTCCGCATCGATCTGAAATCGGCGGATCTGCTGGGTTCGCTGCTGCATATTATCGAACTGCGCCGCGGGCTCGACGCAGAGATCGCTTTCCTGGCCGCCACGCGGCGCAAGCGCGAACAAATGGCCGCAATCCGGCGCGCGCTTGCCGACATTGGCAAGGCCAGTAAGGCCGGACGCGACGCAGCGACCGAGGACCTTGCCTTCCATCTCTCCATCGCCCACGCCACCGGAAATCCGCTGTTTCTCGAGCTTCTTCGCTTTCTTAACCAGTTTCTCTATGTCGCCATCCGCGTTACCAGGGCCAATGAGGACATGCGGCTGGAGTACTCAGAACAGACGCGAGTAGAGCACATGGCCGTTGCCAGCGCCATCGAGCGGCAGGACCCGGTAGCCGCAGCAACCGCGGCAAAGACGCACATGATCAACACGGCGGTTCGCATCAAATCCGCCAAGGCCGAGTTCTGGACCGAAGAGTTGCGCCACCTGGCGCTTGCGCTCGACAAGGAAGGCATGGGCAAGAAGCCTGAACCGGAAGCACCGCGCCGCCCAGGCCTGAAAAAGCCCTGATACCCTGTCGGGACGCAGGCCGTTCAGCGGCCAAAAAGTGATCTGGCTCACCGTTTTGGGGACTTTTCCGTAAAAATGCAGCAAAGAGCACGCTGTCTGCCGATTTTTCTTGCGCTGTATTGCAGATTGCGATATTGTGATTGCAATCTGCAATACGGTGCCGAGGCAAGGCATCCGCGGAATACGGTCATGAAGCTGGGCGAGAAAATCCGGTACCTGCGCGAGGTTGAAGGCAGCCTGCGCGGATTGGGCCGTGCCATGAGTCAGCAGGAGCTGGTGCGCGGCCTGGCCAAGGAGACCGGCTCAAAGCTGAGCCAGAGTTATCTTTCGCAGATCGAATCGGGCGCGCGCCCGCACGTGACCAACACGACACGGCAAACTCTGGCCAATTTTTTCAAGGTACATCCCGGCTTTTTGGTGGATGATCCGGAGGGCTACTCGCCGGAACTGCAGAGCGAGTTGCGCCACGTTGAAAACAAGCTCGACCTGTGGCTCATCTCCGGGGCAGAGCGGTTTCGCCGCGATCCGGAGCTGCAGCGGGCGCTGATTTCGCTCGCCGAGCATGATCGCACGCGCGAGTGTTTTCTGCTGCTCGATGCAATTCTTGACACGCCAGGGCTGATGCCGCGCCTGGCTGAAGTGCTGCGGCCCCGCATTGAGCCGCAGGCCAAGCGGCCTGCGCCGCAAAGCAAGCTGTCGCGCGCGGAGCCGGGCGTCACCGCTGAAAGCCGGCAGTCAAAAACATCACGGGCCACTCGCAAAGAATAGGGTTCACGCTGGATTCACGGGGCCAATACAGAATTGCAGGTTCGCAAAACCAGGCTTGGAAGTTGTTCCTGCCCGGTAAGGAGATAAGGGCGCAGACATGAACTGGGAGATGTTTTATTTGGCGTGCTTTATTGCGGGGCTAATGCTGAGCGCGGTTTCGCTGCTCGGCGGCATGGGGCACTTCGGCGGTCACCTGCATCTGCCTCACGCAACGCATGTGCACATTCCGCACGGCGCTGGCTTGAAAACCGCACATGCGAGCAGCACTGTTCCGTGGTGGAACATGTTCTCGCTCACCGTGTTTCTGTGCTGGTTTGGCGCGGCCGGGTATTTGCTGACCCGCCATAGTGCACTCATGGCTCTTGTGGTGCTGCTGCTTTCGGGCATCGTCGGGCTCATTGGCGGAGCGATTGTGTTTCTATTTCTTACCCGCGTGCTTTTGCCTCACGAGCACGAGCTGGCCGCCGACGAGACCGAGGTGGTTGGCGCAGTCGGCCGCATCACCTCGCCCATCCGCACCAATGGAACCGGAGAGATGGTGTATCAGCAACTGGGCGCATGGCAGTCTGTTCCCGTGCGGGCTGAGGACGGCGCGCCCATCGAAAAACAGGAAGAGGTTTTTGTGGTTCGGTATGAGAAGGGCATCGCCTACGTGCGGCGATGGGAAGAAGTGAAAGACGGACTTCAACAGCCGGAGAGTGAAACCCGGCCGGGAGAAAAGAGCGTATGACGAACAACGAAGTGCTGGTCGTGGACCTGGCGATCCTCGCAGTCATCATGCTGCTGGGACAACTGGCCAGGAGATTTTCGAAGAGAGGCCGTGAGGCGTCTTCGCAGCAGTAAAACCATCAACCATTCTCAAACCCCCTGGACGAAAGGGCCGGGACGTAATGGTAAATGACATTGTTCTTTTTGTTGGATTGGGCGTACTGGCGTTAATCCTGATGATGGGCATTCTCGCCCGCATGTATCGCAAGGCAGGACCGAACGAAGCGTTGGTTGTTTTCGGCTTTCGCGGACCGAGAGTGATCAAGGGCCATGGCACGGTGATCTTTCCCATGGTGGAGAACTGCCGCGAGCTGAGCCTGGAGCTGATGAGCTTCGACGTAGCGCCTCAGCAGGATCTCTACACCAAGCAGGGCGTCGCCGTAACGGTTGAAGCTGTCGCGCAAATCAAGGTGCGCAGCGATCAGCAGTCGATTCTGACCGCGGCCGAGCAGTTCCTCACCAAGACGCCGCCGCAGCGCGAGGGCCTGATCCGGCTGGTGATGGAGGGCCATCTGCGCGGCATCATCGGCCAGTTGACGGTGGAGCAGATTGTGAAAGAGCCGGAGATGGTGGGCGACCGCATGCGCGCCACCTGCGCCGACGACATGAGCAAGATGGGCCTTGAGGTGATTTCGTTCACTATCAAAGAGGTCCGCGACAAAAACGAGTACATCACCAACATGGGCCGGCCCGACGTTGCCCGCATTCGCCGCGACGCCGATGTGGCCACGGCGGAAGCAGAGCGCGACACCGCGATTCAACGCGCTAATGCGCTGCGCGAATCCGCAGTGGCAAAGGCGCAGGCCGACCAGGACCGCGTGATTGCCGAGACCGCCTCGCAGGCGCGCCAGGCCGAAGCGCAGCGCGATCTGGACATCAAGAAAGCACAGTTTGCCGAGCAGAGCCGCCGTCAGCAGGCGCAGGCCGACAAGGCCTACGAACTGCAGACCAACGTGATGCAGCAGCAGGTGATGACCGAGCAGGTGAAAGTACAGCAGGTGGAGAAGGAAGGCCAGATCAAGGTGCAGGAAGCCGAAATTCTGCGCCACGAAAAAGAGCTGATCGCCACCGTGCTGAAGGGCGCTGAGATCGAGCGGCAGCGCATTGAAAACCTGGCCAATGCCGAGAAGTCGCGTTTGACCACGGAAGCAGAAGGCCGCGCGGCCGCCATTCGCACGCAGGGCGAAGCCGAGGCGTCCATCATCTTCCAGAAGGGCGAGGCCGAAGCCAAGGCAATGAACGTGAAGGCCGAGGCCTACCAGGAGTGGAACCAGGCTGCGGTAGTTGACAAGCTGCTGACCAACATGGCCGATGTGGTGCGCGCCATGGCCGAGCCGCTCGCCAAGGTGGACAGGATCACCATTGTGTCCACCGGCAACGACACGGCAGCAGGCGCAAGCAAGATCACCGGCGATATGACCAGAATCGCTGCGCAGGTGCCGGCGTTGTTTGAGGCGCTCAGCGGTATGGACATCAAGGAATTGATGTCGAACGTGACGGCCATCAAGCAAAGGCCGCCGAAGGAGAGCTAATAGAAGGCTTCCAACCATCAGCCTCCAGCTTGCATTGCGCAGGCTGGAGGTCGGATAGCTCGCAAGTTGGGTGCTCCAACTCTCGATTCTGAAATCAGGGAATGCTCGACCCTTTTTCGAGCCAGCTCTATCGCAATGAACGAGGTAAACAAATGCGATTTAAGACCCGATACGACATATGGCTAACAGGCTTGCTGATTGCGATCGGCCTGTTTTTGTTCGGTATGCCTGTCGTGCTCTATTTCAATCACGCAACACACGGCAAGCCTATTGGGGTTCTATTTGTCGGGCCGGCCGTTTTTGTCTTTACACTTTTAGCAACGCTTCCGCAGTACTACGAGTTGCGCGAAGATGGCCTGTTCATCCGCCAGGGATGGAAGAAGGCGCTGCTGCCTTACTCCTCGCTGTACGAACTGAGCGCGGGCAACAGCGTGCTCAGCGCGCCCGTCTTTTCCACGCATCGCCTGCAAGTCTCGGCGGTGCCAGGCGGCCAGTTCCTGATTGCGGTCGCGGAGCAGGAAAGATTTCTGGCTGAGGTTGCGCTCCGCGCTCCGCAACTGGAACAGTGGCCATCGGGATTGAAGGCTCGCGGCGGTTCGCCGATGTGTTTCTGACCGAAAAGGAACGGGGCAGCGCTAGACACACGAAGTTTCTATTGGCCCATCCTGAAGGCGGGCCATGAGCGCAGTAGAAAGCTCTACCAATACCAGTCATTCGCTGGAAGCTGATGGCTGGAGGCAGTTTCAAGGAGGATCGACATGTCATTGCTGGACAGAGTAAGCACATTGCTTCGAGCGAATGTGAACGACCTTGTCGAAAAGGCCGAGGATCCCGAGCGGATGTTGAAGCAGGTCGTTCTGGATATGGAAAACCAGTTGTTGCAGGTAAAAACGCAGGTGGCCATCGCCATTGCCGACCAGCATTTGCTCGACAAGAAGCGCGCCGAGCATGAGCAGCTGGCAGTTGAGTGGAAGCGCAAAGCCGAGCTTGCCGTGCAGAAAAAGCAGGACGATCTGGCTCGCGCTGCGCTGGAGCGCGTCCTGAGCCAGGAGCAACTGGCCATGGGATTCAAGGCGCAGGCCGACGAGCAAAAGACCGAGGCCGACAACCTGCGCCAGGCGCTGCACAAGCTGGAGAGCAAATTGAACGAGACACGCGCGCACTGCGAGATGTTGATCGCCGAACATCGCCGCGCAAAGGTTGTTGGACGCGCAGCCAAAGCGCGTGGAGTTGTGGGCACCGATCAGCAAAGCACGGTGAACCGCATGAAGCGGAAGGTGCAGGTTACCGGCGCAGAGAACGCCGCCGCCAACGAGATCATGAATCCCGAAACGCTGGAAGACAAGTTCAATGCACTCGAGAGCGAAGACAAGATCGAAGCGCTGCTGAACGAGATCAAGGGCCGGCAGTCGGTGCAATAAATCTGGAGCCTGTTCTTCACTCTCGCGCACGCGGGAGGGTGAAGAACAGGCTCCAGATTTCTAACTCAGTTACGTTTTTGCTGCCGCGGACTACCGCTCGAAGACCACGAAGTTGCGCCCTGCATAGAGCCGGAAACCATGAGCCGGATCGGCGGTCACTTGCAGAGGCGTTGGCCGCGTCATCGCTGCGTCGTTCGTCGTACCCACGGTGAACACATCGTGCCCGCCCAGGTCGGTGACGATGAACTTGTTGCCGGGAATAAAGCCAATTCCGTATGCGCCCGCCGCCAGGCCATGTCCGCCAATCTTGATCGGCACTTCCGTGATGAAGTAGGCCTGATACTTAGCAGCGATGCCGGTCGAGTAACCTGACGTGTCGACCATGCTTGCTACCACATAGAATCCATCGGCAAACTTTACGCCGCCCGAGTTGCGGACCTGCGTGGTTGCGGTTTGGCCACGGTAAAACACTGTCTCTGGAACCAGCTTGCGCATCTCCGGGGCCTTTAGAACCGTGGCGCCACCTTGAGCAGCGACCAGAGCGGGTGCGGCCAACATTGCAATTGCCGCCACTCCAGCAGCAACGGTTTTCAAGATCGTTTGTTTCGACATCGCTTTCACTCCTTTGGGGATTTCAACCCGAGTATAGCTTGCGTGAATGACGGCAGTCACCCCTTTTTCCCACTCGAACCTGGGTTGAACATTGCTCCTGGTTCGGGGGATGGCCGCAATACTCCTTAATGCATTGGTGTCGACACCGGTTTGCCAAATACCGTGAACTCGGTGACGCCGAGGGGCGTGACGCCGCGGCGCGGCCAGTCGGTAATCGTCAGCCGGACAAAGCGGCAGCGCGTGGGCGGAATTTCGTCGAACTCCGTGTACAAAGTGGGCTGGTTATTGGTCTTGTCCAGGACGGTGGTGTACTGCTTGCCATCGATCGACGTTTCGATCTTGTAGCGGAATGCCGTTGAGCCGTTCGGTGCGGGTGCTGCGGCGGTGGAGGCCGCCGGGCCGCGCGGGCCAAATCCATTGCCGGCCGCGAACTCAATGCGGCTGGAATCGATCTGGAAAAGTTGATTTGTTTCAAACTCGGTGGGAGCCACCAGGTCGATGGTCAGCGTCGGATGCGCGTCGTTCTCGGCCGGCTGCCACACGGTTCCGTTCGAGTCGTCGGTTGCATACGCTGCTTCATGGCCGGGGCGCTCGCTTGAAAAGCCACCCTGCTGGTGCATGGCGCGCAGCTTGTTAATGCTCACGGCAATCGATCCCGCGTCGCCGTCGCGCACGGGATTAGCCACCACGCCCGGCGCCCATTGCGGCGTTTCGCTCGGCCCGCGCGAGTACGCGTTTCCGTGCTCGTCAAATGCGATCGGGTCCATGCCAATCCGCCGCCCGCCAGGAGGATTCGACATCACGATGGTGTAGAAGACCCACCAGTTCCCATCCGGCCCCTTCACAATGGAGCCGTGGCCGGGCCCGGTGACGATGCCCGTCGTCTTGCGCAGCAGAGGATTCCGCGGGTCGTACTTAAACGGCCCCATGGGGCTCTTCGACGAATAAATTCCGCTGGCGTAGGAGAGCCATTGCGTCCCCGAGGCGCTGTATTCGATGTAATACGTGCCATTCCTCTTGAACATCCACGGGCCCTCGATCCACGCAATGCCCGTATATTCGTTCTTCTCGCCCCAGCGCTCCCACACATGCGAGGAGTCAAAGCCGAACAGGTGCTTGGGCTCGGCAGCCAGGCGGGTCAGATCCTTCGGATCCAACGGCGTAACGTAGATGCCCGCCGTCGACCGGCCGGGAAAGTAGAGATACGGCTTGTTGTCGTCGTCCACAAAGACATCCACGTCAAAAGCGCCGGCCGCGGTTCTGCCGTTGAAGGTAATGGTCCAGGGCTCGCCTTTCTCGTTCTTCCACGGACCCAGAAGCTCATACGGCCCCAGAATGTTGTCTGCCTTGTAGAGCGGCGCGTCGTTGCCGCTCATGTAGAAAGCGCCGTTGTACTTGAACACGTGCGGCGCAACGGGCAGCCGCCCGCCATGCACCACCACCGGCTGGTACTTCCAGTCGACAAAGTCGCGCGAAACCCATGCCCCGCCGCCGGTGCCGAACATATAGTAGGAGTCGCCGTCGCGCACCACCGTCACGTCGCCCAGGTTCACACCCTGCGGAGAGCCGTCGTGCGAGGAGGTCTCAAGCGGCAGCGGATTGCAGTAGCGCAGCGACTTGCCGATGACCGGCGCGGAGACCGGACGCGTGGGTTTTTGCGAGCAAAGCGGCAGACCTGCGCCCAAAAGCGCCAGCGCCGCAACAGGAGCGGCCAAAACACGTGCAGGGGTACAGCGCATCCGTAACTGTCTATCTAAAGCGAAGAATTTCATAGCGTCTCCCGATCACCGGCGATTCTACACCGGGCCATGAGCCTCTGACTTGTTAACCCATTTTTCACCCCTGCCGAGTGCTGCGTGGCCAAGTGAAAATGCCCGGCGCACTTATGTGTGACCAGGGCAACCGCATTTGGATTTCGGATTGTCGACAGGAACAGCTTTGAAAGGGCACGGCTTCACAGGCTGCGGAAAAACTCATCCTGGCCAACACATTCGGCAGTTTTGTAACAAGGGCACGGCTTCAGCCGGGCCGAAACG
>Ga0302270_10006300_pt1 | contig 10592 bp, 8 predicted proteins | sample III_Bog_E2_3_FD_198773 | JGI IMG/M metagenome (GOLD analysis project Ga0302270, IMG submission 198773) | Peat permafrost microbial communities from Stordalen Mire near Abisko, Sweden - III_Bog_E2_3 | ecosystem: Environmental > Terrestrial > Soil > Wetlands > Peat | place: Sweden: Abisko...
GACCGCGCCGAATGCATGAAGCAGCCGGAGGGCGCGGAGATTTTCGCCGGCTCGCTGATCAAGCCGGACCGCGCGCTCCCCTCGCCGCACGATCTCGGCCGCGCTGTTTACCGGCTGATACCGCTCGATCCCGGCGCGAAACTGACGCTCTGGGACGGCGGCGAGCAGCGTGTCCTCTCCTCGGAGCCGGGGGAATGCGAGGTCGAAGTGACTGCGCCCCGCTTCACCGCCGCCGATGCGAACTGGGAATTACCGCACGCCGATACGCCGGAGCTGCACCGCTATCTTCAGGCCTCGTCTTACCTCGAGGTTGACTCGCCCGAGATTCAGACGCTCGCCCGGCAGGCGGTCGGAGACGAAAAAAATCCGGTGCGGGCGGCGCATCGCATCGAAAAATTTGTGCGCGGCTATATCACCAAGAAGGATCTCAACATCGGTTTCGGCTCGGCGGAAGAAACCGCGAAATCGCGCGAGGGCGATTGCACCGAACATGCCGTGCTTTGCGCCGCGCTCGGTCGCGCCGCCGGTCTTCCCACCCGATGTGTGGTTGGCTTTGGCTACATCCCGCCCGGTGAAATGGAGCCGACCATCGCGAACGCCTCTGACGCGGCCACAGGAATCTTCGGCTTTCACATGTGGGCCGAAGCGTGGATCGGGCCGGATGAATGGCAGCCCATGGATGCCGCACTCGACGGTTTCGATGTCGGCCACATCGCGATCACCAAATCGGCGCTGGAAGAGGTCAACCCGATTGTCGACCTCAACGTGCCGGTGCTGCAAATGATGCAAAGCCTCAAAATCGTAATTGTCCAGACGGTGCCGAAGAGCGAAATGCCCGCGCGCGTGGCGAAGGCTCCTCCTCGAGCACCGTCGGGAGCCGCACCCATGCAGATTCCTCCGCAAACCACGCCCGCGCCGGCGTCCAATGGTTTGCCACCGCTGGATTGACCCTCCGATTCGAGCGTAAACGGCGAAGAAAGCGATCATTTGCTTTCTGCCAAAAGCTTATCTAACGTTCTGGCATATGAAGCCCGCTCTACTGACCTTCCTCTTCATCATCAGTGTCACGGCAACTGCGCAGGCACGACTTGGCGAAACTCCGGACCAACTTGTGGCTCGCTACGGCCAACCGCTTTCGGAGGACGACCAGAAGGCGGAGGGGATCAAGATCGCGGCGAGCACCGTTGTGTTTCAAAAAGGCGGCTTCGAGATCGACGTAATAGTTTCCGAGGGAGTCTCCGTAGCGGAAACGTTCAAGAAATTGAATGGCGACTCCTTTACCCTGGAGGAAGTCCGGTATTTGCTCAACGCGAATACCCAGGGGCATGGATGGGAAGCGCCGCAAATGGTCCAGGGAACAAAATTGTGGACGCGCGACGATGCATCGACGGCCCGATTGAATGCGGAAGGCACTTTGTTTACCATTAAGTCGAAAGAGTTATCGAGCGCGCAGTCGCTGGCGAAGAGGCTTGAAAGGCACCCGAGCCTGGATGGGTTTTAATACCGTCATCGAAGGCCGCATGAAAATCCAGATACTGACTCTTTTTCTGATCATCTGCTTGACCGGACCGGCATGGGCCAGGCTGGGAGAAACCGAAGAGCAGCTTATCGCGCGGTATGGACAGGAAACGGGAAAAGAGAGCGGGAGTATTTGGAACAAGGCTGTTCCTGACTGCATCCAATTTCAAAAGTCCGGTTTTTTCATTGTCGTATGGCTCTTGAATGGCATTTCCTCCGAGGAATATATTGCGAAAAATGACTACATTCGGGAAGGCAAGCACGACCCGCTCACCCCGGATGAGACCAAGACCTTAATCGATGCCAACGCTCAAGGCCATGTTTGGCACAAAGTGAAATCTGGAACGAAGTGGTTAAGGGACGACGGCGCCATCGCGGTAGGCAGTGAAACGGGATTCGACGTGAAATCCAAGGAGTTGATGGACGCCAATACGGCGGCATCCAAGCCTGTCCCGAGCAGCCTGAAAGATTTCTAGAGCTGAGCCAACTTGATTCGCGCAGAGATTAGAGCAGCAGCAGCGCTGGCTTCTCGATCAGTTCGCGCAATTCCTTGAGATAGGCCGCGCCGACCGCGCCGTCGACCACGCGATGATCGCACGAGAGCGTGATGCTCTGGCGATGGCCGACCACGATGGTATCGTTCGCACCCACCACCGGCTTCTTCACGATATTGCCGATGGCGAGAATCGCGGCCTGGGGCGGATTGATGATGGCGCTGAAACGGTCGATGCCCAACATGCCGAGATTCGACACGGTGAAGGTGCCGCCCTGAAATTCCTCAGGCTTGAGCTTCCCTTCCTTGGCCTTGGCCGCGAGGCTCTTCGCCTCGCCGCTGATCTGGATGAGCGATTTGTTCTGCGCTTCCTTGATGATCGGCGTGATGAGGCCCTCCGCAATCGCCACGGCGAAGGAGAGCTGCACGTCGGGAAATTGGCGGATGGAGTCGCCTTCGAACGAGGCGTTGACCGCCGGAACGCGCCGCACGGCTTCAGCCGCGGCTTTGAGCACAAAGTCATTCAGGCTGAGCTTGACCGGCGGATTCAGCTTGGCGAGCGAGTCGTTGAGCTGCACGCGGAGATCGAGCAGCGGCTTCGCGTCGACCTCGATCTCGAGGTAAAAATGGGGGATGGTGGTCTTGCTCTCGAGCAGGCGCTTGGCGATGACCGAGCGCATCGTGGTCAACTTGGTGCTGCCTTCCTTGGCGACCGGACCGCGCGCATAAATCGAGGAGCCGCCGCCCGGGGCCGCGCCATTGGCGGGAGCGTTGAGCACGTCGGCCTTGACGATGCGGCCGCCGGGGCCTGAACCGGACAGATAGCCAAGATTAACTCCTTTATCCGCTGCGATCTTTTTGGCCAGGGGCGAAGCCTTGACGCGTCCGCCGGCGGGAGCAGCCGGCGCGGCTGCCGCGGTCGCCGCGGGAGAAGACGCAGGAGCGGGTGCGGCGGAGGGCTTTGCTTCCTCCTTCTTGGCGGCGGGTGCGGCAGCTGGCGCGGCTGGGGCCGATTCATCGATCTTCTCATCCTTCGTCCCGATGATTCCGATGCGAGTCTGGACCGGAACCTTGGTCCCTTCCGTGATCAAAACTTTGCGCAGGATGCCGGAGTCGAAGGCTTCGAGGTCCATCGTCGCCTTGTCGGTTTCCACCTCGGCGAGAACGTCGCCCGACTTGACCGCGTCACCCTCCTTCTTGAGCCATTTTACCAATGTTCCCTCGGTCATGGAGGGGCTGAGCAGGGGCATGAGAATGTCTTTGGCCATAAAAATATCAGGTGAGCGATTCGCCGGGTTTCAATTTGATAAGTTGCGTGGGGAGCTTGTATTGCGCCAGCTCTTTTTCGAGAGCGTCCGGCGTGCCAGGGGGCATTTCGCCCCAGGTGTGCCAATGCCCGCCGATGGCGAATTGCGGCTTAAGCAGGTTGAGGGCATAGGCCGCCTGCTCCGCGCCCATGGTAAAGAAATCGCCGATGGGCAGGATGACCAGGTCTGGCTTGTAGAGTTCGTGGACGATCTTCATCTCCATCGTCACGGCGGTATCGCCCGTGTTGTAAATGGTGAAGCCGTTGGCGAAGCGCAGCACGTAACCGATGGGAAAACCGAGCGCGCGCTGCGTGTCGCCCTCAGTGATGGAACTGGTGTGAATCGCGGGCACCATGGTGATGCGGACGTCCTTGAAGGTGAGCGTCCCGCCCGTGTTCATGCCGATAACCTGGCCATCCTTCACCCCGTTCTTCTTCAGCCAAAGGCCGATTTCAAATTGCGCGACGACTTTCAGCTCCGGGTCTTGCTTAAGCAAAGGCAGCACGTTCTCAAAGTGGTCCGAATGAGGATGAGTAACCAGTAGGCTGTCGTAGGCGCGCGGCGCGGTGACTTCGGCCTTCATCTCCTTGGGAAAGGCCGGATTATTGTCGAGGAACGGATCGAAGAGAAATTTCTGTCCGGCTGGCCCGACGAGATCAAAAGTGGCGTGACCGAGCCAACGAACGCGAATGCCGTCCGGAAGTTGCTTATTGCTCATGGCGATTACGCCAGGACTTCCCTGACCGCGGCGATGACCCGCTCCTCATTCGGCAACACGGCCTGTTCGAGCCCGTAGTTGTAGGGCTGCGGCACGTCGAGGGAAGTCAGGCGATGGACGGGCGCGTCAAGATCATCAAAGCACTCGCGCTGCACTTGGTAGGCGACTTGAGCGCCCCAACCGGCGAACGGCTTGTTTTCCTCCACGATGAGGACGCGGTTGGTCTTGGCGACCGAGGCGGCGATGGTGGCGAAATCGAGCGGCTTCATGGTGCGGACGTCGACGACCTCGATGGAGATGCCTTCGGCCTCCAGCTTTTTCGCGGCGTCGAGCGCGCGATGCGTCGAGCCGCTGTTGGCCACGATGGTAAGATCGCTGCCCTCGCGGCGGACCTTGCACTTGCCGATCTCGACGAGAAACTCGCCCTCGGGCACTTCGTCCTTGTAACCGTAAAGCTTCTCGTTCTCGAGGAAGCAGACGGGGTTGTTGCTGCGGATCGCGCTCTTGAGCAGGCCCTTGGCGTCGTCGGGAAAAGCCGGGGTGATGACGGTCAGCCCCGGGACGTTGGCGTACCAATTTTCCGGAACGTGCGAGTGAGTCGCGCCGACCTGCAAACCGCCGCCGGAGGAACCGCGAAAGACAATGGGAAAGGAGAACTGACCGCCCGACATGTAGCGGACCTGCGCCGCGTTGTTGACGATCTGGTCGAAGGCGACGAGCGAAAAACTCCAGGTCATGAACTCGACCACGGGCCGCAGGCCGTACATGGCCGCGCCGCAAGCCAGCCCGGCAAATCCGGTTTCGCTGATCGGCGTGTCGATGATGCGTTTCGGCCCGAATTTTTTGAGCAGCCCTTTGCTGACTTTGTAGGCGCCGTCATATTCGGCCACTTCCTCGCCCATCAGCATGACCCTGTCATCCCGCTCCATTTCTTCGGAAAGGGCTTCGTTCAGGGCTTCGCGGTAGGTGATGGTGGGCATGGGCTAGTCGTTCTTCTTGTAGGTGAGGATCAAGAACAGAGTGACAAAGGGGCCAAACGCAAAAGTCAGTAATCCCAAAAGCACCGGAGACCGTCCAGTTATTTGTGAGAACGCCGCATTGATCAATGCCAGGGTTCCGATCCCGACGAGATAGGGCTGAGCTTGGTGAAGGCTGTCTTGCATAAATTTTAGGATTTGGGCGACTATGCAGCAGCCCCAACGGGGCGAACCAGATCCAGACTGGGGCAACGCCCCAGGAAAGTTTTCGCAAGGAACAAGCCCTGAAAGGGCGACCCAAATGCGACGATGGTGTTACTATTGACGTTGGCGCGCCCCTTCAGGGCTTGGCTCAGGCAGGACGTTTTCCCAAGGCGTTGCCTTGGGCTTGGGTTGGGTCGCCCCGTTGGGGCTGGGAACAACGCTCGTGTTTGCATCAGGCGCGAATATCGGGCCGGAATTCGGCAATTTGATCTTCCGGCGTAAAAATATCCTCGAACACGGTTTCGAGCTGGGGATCGGGGCTTTGCTCGGCGAAATCATAGGCAGCCTGGGCTTCGGCGAGGGTTTCTTCGTCGATGGCGTTGAGGCTCTCCTCGGTCGCGACTTTTTGTTCGAGCAGGCGCGCCTTGTAAAGCTCGATCGGGTCGCTCTGCCTGCGCTTCTCGATCTCCTCCTTGGAGCGATAGTGCCCGGGATCGGACATCGAGTGGCCAAAGTAACGGTAGGTGCGGATTTCCATCAACGTCGGCTGGCTTTCGGTGCGAGCCAGCGAAACGGCCTCGAAGGTCTTGGCCCGGACGTCGTCGAGGTCCATCCCGTTGGCCTGGATCGCCGCCATGTCGAACGCGCCGGCACGCTTGGTGAGCGGATCACCCGCCGACGAGCGGGCCTGGGATGTGCCCATCGACCACTCGTTATTCTCGATGATATAAATAATCGGGAGCTTCCAGAGCGCGGCCAGGTTCATCGACTCATGCACCGCGCCCTGATTGATCGCGCCGTCGCCCATGTAGGCCAGCGTCACGCGATTGGTGCCGAGATACTTCTGCGCGTAGGCGAGACCGGTGCCGAGCGGTATTTGTCCGCCGACGATACCGTGACCACCGTAAAAATGTTTCTTCGCGTCGAAGAAATGCATCGAGCCGCCCTTCCCGCGCGAGCAACCGGTGATCTTGCCGAAAAGCTCAGCCATGCAGGCGTTCGCATCGACCCCGCGCGCAAGCGCATGGGCGTGATCGCGGTAGGCGGTGATGACGGCATCGTCCTCGTTGAGAACTGAAATCGTTCCGACGGCGACCGCTTCCTGACCGTTATAAAGATGGCAGAAACCCTTGATCTTGCCCTGTTGAAAAGCCTGCTTGGCCTTTTCCTCAAAGTGGCGGATCTGCACCATCTGGCGATAAAGCGCAATTTTCTGCTTGGGCTGCAATTCGGGAAGACGGGACGACGTACTCGTTTTCGAGCTTTTAACGGCAGGGTCGGCAGCAGGCATCGCGGAAATATGCCCACGAGAGGCGATTAGATCAAGCGAGTTTGCAAAAGAAAATCGAATAAACGGTATCCTTTCCGACCTGTAATACCAGCTTTAACAAACCGGGGACAGAATCCCCAATCTTTTTGGCCAAATTCCAGCGTGACCGCATGGTTTACATCCGCTTGGCGGCACTTTAGAGTCGCCACCATGCCAAAAGTTTTTATCGCACTTTTTCTCGGAGCTGCCTTGATCGTCACCGGTTGCTCCGGCGCCAATGCCCTCAAAGTCGGCACCGACCCCGATTCAGGACCGAACGGCAGTTATTCCGGCTACACCCTGAACAGCCCCGTGACGGACCAAAATCCGCATCCCGGCGGCGACGCGTCTTATCCCGCCTCCGTCTCCGATCAGGGCGTAACGCCCCCGCCGCCGGACAAAAGCGACGGGCGGTAGAGGTATCTGGCAACCTGGTGACAGGCTTCAAAACGGGGAACGCCCTTGACCTCTCCGACTTCTCTTTTAGAGTTTTGTTGTGACTGCACGAGACGTCATTCTTGAAATAGAATCCCTGCCCGCGGATGAGCGCAGTAAAGTGGAGGCTTGGATGCGTGAACAGGAAGAGTTGCGTGAAGACGCGATTGATCTTGCCATCCTAAAGGAGCGGGAAAATGAGCCTACCCGTGATTTGCGCACCGTCCTTTCCGAGTTGGGAATTCAGCCGGAGTGAAATATAGGATCGTTATCCGCCATCAGGCGGAAAAGGAACTTGGTCGTCTTGGTCACGACGAACAGAAACGTATTGGCCGAAAACTGCTCCAACTGGAAGGGGAACCCCTGCCCGCCGGAGTGAAAGCCTTGCAGGGCAGACAAGGTTATCGCATTCGCATCGGTGATTACCGAGTACTCTACGATCTGGATGAAGCCTCAAAAACCGTAATCGTTACTTCCATGGCCATCGACGGGACGTCTATCGTTGATCCAATCAACTAACGTCACTCCCAGTACGCGATAGTCGGTAGTGAGTAATGCTTACTTATTGCGGCGACGTCGACCCCGACTTGGCAAACTCTTCCAGCGTCGTTTTCACAATCTCGAATTCCTCTTCGAGCCGGTCGACGAATTCGCCGGCCAACGTGAAATCCCCCGTCTTGCCTGCTGCCTGGAGGCTTGAGCAAAGCGTCTGCATCCGTTCCGCGCCGAAGTTCTGACAGGCGCGTCCCAGTTGCATGGCCAGGATACTGATGCCCTGCACATGACGGCGCTCGATGTCGGCGCGAATTTGCTGGAGAGTTAGCGGCGTTTCTTCCGAAAAAATCTCGACCAACTCGCGCACAGCTTCAGAGCCGGACCCGGTCATTTCGCCAAAGCGGGAAAGCACGGTGAAATCGACGGCCTGGCCGATGTTTTCCGAGGAGCGCGTCAACTCGGCCTCCAGTGCCTCGATGCGCACCGGCTTGCTCAGGTAGCCGTCCATGCCGGCCTCGAAACAGTTCTTGCGGTCCGAATCCATGGCATTGGCCGTCATGGCGATGATCCAGGGACGGCGCGCTCCGGTATATTCCTTGCGAATGCGCCGCGTCGCTTCGAGGCCGTCCATGTCGGGCATCTGGATGTCCATCAGGATGACGTCATACTTCTGCCGTTCCAGCGCTTCGAGCACTTCGACTCCGTTATGGACGACATCAGGCCGATAGCCCATCTGGCTGAGGATGCGCGTGGCGACCTTCTGGTTGATGATATTGTCCTCGGCCAAAAGGAGCCGCAACGGACGGCGCTGGCCGAAGCCGGTATCAATCCGGCCGGTGGAGCGCAAAAGCTTGTTGGTGACCTTCCCGCCCTTGATTGAGGTGGCGAGGATGCCGTGCAGTTGCTGATAATGGATCGGCTTGGCCAGGCAGGCGACGAATCCGGGCGGGAGATTCTGGCCGTAGGTGGCCTGTTGCTGCAGCGAGCAAAGCAGGATGCACGGCGTGGTGGCCGCGCCGCGTTGGCGCCGGATGTCCTGCGCGAGGTCCTTGCCCGACTCGTCCGGCAGGTCGTCCTCGATCACGGCAGCTTGAAAAGTCAGGCCCGCCCGTAATTTCGCCATGACTTCGGCGGCTGTTCCGACCGAAAGCGTCGTCATGCCCCAAGCTTCCGCCAGCGATTCAATCATCTCCCGGACGCCGGGATGCTTCGCCGCGATGACCAGCGTTTTGCCCTTGAGAATGGGATTGGGAACCAGCGGCTTCGGCGGCAAAGCTTCCTTGAGCGGAATGGCCGCGTGAAATCCGGAGCCCTTCCCCTCCTCGCTTTCCACCCAGATGTTGCCGCCCATCATTTCAGTCAGCTTGCGGCTGATGGCGAGGCCGAGCCCCGTGCCGCCATACTTGCGGGTCGTCGAGGCGTCCACCTGCGTGAAGGATTGGAACAATTTGTCGACCTTGTCGGCGGGAATGCCGATGCCCGTGTCCCAGACTGAAAAGAGAACGAACTGATCGCCGGCTTCATTTTGCGCGCGGCTGACGACGATGCTCACGTCGCCCTTGGCCGTGAACCTGACCGCATTGGCCAAAAGATTGACCAGGATTTGCCGCAGCCGGGTGACGTCACCCATGAAACCTTGCGGAAGTTCCGGCGCAATCTGCCAGAACAAATCGAGCCCCTTCGCGCCCGCCTGCAGCGCCACGCAGTCGATGGCCTCCTCGACGAGCACGGGCAGGTCGAAGGCGTGGTTCTCGAGTTCCAGCTTGCCGGCCTCGATCTTCGAGAAATCGAGAATTTCGCTGATGATGGTCAGCAGAGTGTCGGCGCTATTGCGGATTGTTTCCGAATAATCGCGCTGTTCGGAAGTGAGCGTGGTTCCGAGAAGAAGCCCGGTCATGCCCACAATCGCGTTCATCGGCGTGCGGATTTCGTGGCTCATGTTGGCCAGGAATTCGGACTTCGCGCTGTTCGCGCTTTCCGCCGCTTCTTTCGCCAATACAACTTCCTGCTGGATCTGTTTGCGCTCGGTGATGTCCTCGCAAATGCCCCGGTAACCGATCAGCGTTTTTCCGTCCTCGTTGTGCATCGGGGCGCCGCGCGCCGTCAGCCAGATCACGCCGCCGCTCTTGGTCCGGTAACGAAATTCGAGATCGCTGAAACGCTGGCCCTTCTGCGCCGCGTAGTAAAACTTCGCCGTGGCGATGACGGCGTCCTCTTCCACCAGCCCGTCGAAAAAGCCCCGCTTGCTCATCTCCTCCACGCTGTAGCCGAGGACTTCCTGAACGCGGTCGGAAATGAAAAGGACTTTGCCTTCGGGAGTAATTTCCCAGACGAACTTGCCCGGGATATCGACCACTTCGCGGAATCGCTCCTCGCTCTCACGCAATCTTGCCTCAGCTTTTTTCTGGGTTGTATAGGCCGTCGCGAGCTCGCCGTGGTTCACCTCGATCTGTGCGATCGCCGCCAGGTCGCGCAACACCGCCAGATCCTCCGAGCTGGGGACGCGCGGTTGAGTGTCGATCACGCAAAAGGTTCCAACCGGGCTTCCGTCCGTCGCATTCACGGGATTGCCGATAAAAAAACGGATAAAGGGCGGACCTGCGACGGAGGGATGGTTGGCAAAACGAGGGTCCGCCTTGGCGTCTGGAACGATGAACTGTTTGTTTTCGAGAATCGTGTACTCACAAAAGCTGCCGGATCGGTCCAGGCCAGCCAGCTCGGTCCCGCAGCGGGATTTGAAAAAGAGGCGCTCTTCATCCACCAGGCAAAGAATCGCCCGGGGCACGTTCAGGATTCGCGTGGCCATGCGCGTGAGCCGGTCAAAGCGCTCTTCCGGCGGCGTATCGAGCAGATTGAGGGCGCGCAAGGCCGCAAGACGCTGGGCTTCGTTCGCGGGAAGTGGGGCGGCGGACATCTTGTTTATACTTTATACCAAGTTGGGAAAGTAACGCATAAAGTTACATTTTCCAATCTCACTATCGGTACGAGACATAAACAACTCAAGTTATAATTGCTTGCAATGCAGTTTGTATGCCCGGCAAAGATCAATGTTGCACCGCCGCGCCACTTCCTGAAAAGTAAGCGCCATGTCCCTTCCCTCGCCCATTGGAATCATCGGTGGCAGTGGCCTCTACCA
>Ga0302270_10006304_pt1 | contig 10588 bp, 7 predicted proteins | sample III_Bog_E2_3_FD_198773 | JGI IMG/M metagenome (GOLD analysis project Ga0302270, IMG submission 198773) | Peat permafrost microbial communities from Stordalen Mire near Abisko, Sweden - III_Bog_E2_3 | ecosystem: Environmental > Terrestrial > Soil > Wetlands > Peat | place: Sweden: Abisko...
AACCTGCCTGAACATCTTCGATTTCAGCGCAAATGTAGTGCAGACTCGGCCGTTGCCTGAACTGATTCTGAACCACTTAGGCAAGTTCCAACCCCGCTCGTGACGAACTTGGGTTAGTCGTGCCGAAAGATCAACAAAATCACGTTGGGCTTTAGCCCCTGCGGTTTTTGTTTCCAGCTATTTACAATTCCGCAGTGGCTAAAGCCGGAATCCAAATTGGCCATTTGCGGCACGACTAAAGTCGTGCCCTGACACAATCTATGGCCTGAAGGTAATTTTGCAAGAGGCTACCATGTCGAGATTCGCGCGAAAGACGAACGGACGAGAGTGAACTTACTTCGGCACTTCCATGTTATAGAGGAAATAGGCTCTTAGCTCCAGATAAGGTCCGTGGAAGTCCCGTGGCAGCGGAGGGTAATTTGACCCGGTGAGCGCACCCCAGGCGGCTCGATCCAATGCTGTATCGCCGGAGCGGCCTTCCAGTTGAAGGCTGCCATCCATCAGGCGGCCGTTGGGCAGCACTTTGAAGCGGATGGCCACCATGCCCGACTTCAGCAGAGGCGGATTCACCTCGTCCGGAATGAGCGGGTCCCAGGTAATTTCCGTCTCGCGGTGCCAACGCTGCAACCAGGCGCGGAAATCGACGCCTTGCTGGTCTGACAATATCTGGACATCGCCGCCGGCTCCGGGATGGCGAGCGAGTCCGCTGCCCCCCAGGTTGCCTGCGCTGCCTGAGCCGGGATTGCGCGAGGCGTTCCTCATCTCTTCCCGCTGCTGATCCGCCAGGCTTTGCGAGTTCATGGCAAAGCTGGGACGGGCCGGCACTGCGGACGGACGGGGCGCCTCCAATTGCGACTGCGTCTGCTGATTGGGCGGAATGGGCGCGGGAACCGGGGGCTGAGCGGCAACCGGCGCGGGTGGCGGCGGCGTCGGCGCGGGTGGGGTGGCCTTATTCATGGCCTCCAGCGTCTGCTTGTCAATCGTTGGCGGTTTCACCGGGGCGGGCAGGGGCGTCTTGAGTGCCGGCGCCTTTGGCCTTTCAATCGGCGTGTCCAGGTAGGTCCAGTCTTTGCGATCGCTGTTGGCAACCTTGGGTTCGATAATCCGCGGCTGGAAGATGTATCTGGGAAGCATGGCGATGGCCAGGATGACCAGCGCGTGCAGAAGGATGGCCCAAAGAACGCCCTCGCGCAACCGCGCCCAGCGCCGCTCGTCCTCGAGCTCGCCGATCATCTCCAGCAATTCGTGGGTGTCGTAGTCTACCCAACGCGAACCGCGCAGCACGGGCGACACGGGCGCGCCCGGTTCCTGGGTGGATTCGGGCTGGCCCGGTTCCAGTTGCCTGGAGGGCTCGTTCTCGTTCACCTGGTTTGGCAATTCGCTGGTGGGCATTCGCTTCTGGGGAAACCCGATGGGCGCACACGCTGCCCCAAGGTCCCTCTTCAGTCCTTCCTATCTATTCTCTCATTACCCTCAAGCACGTGCCCAACTGCGCTGGCCCGTACAATGGTACCTGAAATTGCTGCCTGATACTTAAGACGGATTAGCGACCGGAAGGGGACCCTGCTTGAAGTCGTTTATCGCGCGAATGATGGCCAAAATGAATGTTGTGCTGCTGCCTTTCCTGGCAAAGTTCGGCATTTGGGGCATCGGCGCGCTGGCTCTGCTGGATTCTTCCACCATTCCAGTCCCCATGGACGCATTCCTGGCCTTCTCCGTCTGGCACGACCAGAGCCGCTTTGTGTTCTATTGCCTGTCGGCCGCCGTAGGATCGGCGATTGGCGGGCTGCTGCCTTACGGCCTGGGGCGCGCCGGCGGGGAACTCTTCCTGCTCAAGCGCGTGAACCGAGAACGCTTCGAGAAGATGCGCACACGGTTCGAGAAACAGGAGTTTCTGGCCATGATGATCCCCTCCATGCTGCCGCCGCCTACGCCGTGGAAGGCATTCGTTTTTGCCGCGGGGGTGTTTGAGATGCGGATACTGCCTTTCATGCTGGCTGTGTTTTGCGGCAGGATGGTTCGCTGGCTGGTGCTCTCGCTGCTGGTGCTGAAACTGGGGCCGGGGGCTGTGGAAGTCGTGGCGCACCACGCTTTGCCGGTGGTGGGCATAGTTGGCGCGTTGGCTCTGGGTGGGTTTGCGTGGTGGTGGTTCAGGAAGAAGCGGACGGGGAAGCTGCTGGAGGGGTAGGCAAAACCAGCTCGGTTCAATCCAGAAGCTCTTCAATGCCCGCCAGATCGAAACGGCATGCGCTTCGGGGAAGATCGAATACCGCGGAAGGCGGCGACTCCAGCTTTCCCTCGCTATAACGGAAGTGCTTTCCATTGGGGTCGAGAACCCGAATCGCCTGAATTCCCATCTGCTGATAGTCGGCGAGAGTGGTGAATCGGGCGCAAAAGGGCGACCTGTCATGCAGGAGTTTCCGCCTGAAACGATGATGCGCCAATGGTCTGGTTCTGGCACTGAAGGTATCGAGTATTGTGTGGTAGATTCTGCTTGATTCCAAATTCTGTTCAATCGAGGGCGGAACCAGGTCTTTGGCTCTTTGCCGAGGTGAGCGCTGATGCACGACTTGAGCAATCTACCGGTGGCCCATCTTGCCGCGGAGCTCGATGCGATCGGCAAGTCCGCGCAGCGGAAGGCCGGGTTACGGCTGCTTCCTTTGCTGGCGTTGGGCTATGGCATGGCGTACGTGGACCGTGTGAATGTCGGGTTTGCGTCGCTGCAAATGAATCGCGATCTGCATTTCAGCGCTACGGCGTATGGGTTGGGAGCGGGGCTGTTCTTTATCGGGTATGCGCTGTGCGAGGTCCCGTCCAACCTGCAGCTGCTGCGATTTGGGGCAAGACGGTGGCTGACGCGGATCATGTTTACGTGGGGGCTGCTTTCGGCGGCCACCATGTTTGTGCGGACGCCGGGGGAGTTCAACCTGGTGCGGATGCTGCTGGGCATGGCAGAGGCGGGGTTCTTTCCTGGGGTGGTCTACTACCTGACGTTGTGGTTTCCAAGGCGGATGCGAGCGCGGGCGGTGAGCCGGTTCTACGTTGCGCTGCCGCTGAGTTCGGTGGTGATGGGCGGGCTGGCTGGGTGGCTGCTGGGTTTGAACGGCAAGCTGGGACTGGCGGGATGGCAATGGCTGTTTCTGCTGGAGGGGTTGCCGGCTCTGGCGTTCAGCCTGGTGATTTTCAAGCTATTGCCGGATGGTCCGGAAGGTGTGGCGTGGCTGACTCCGGACGAGAAGGCGTGGCTGCAAGGTGAATTGAAGGCAGAGAGTGAGCAGGCTTACCTGGGGCCAAGGGCGGGTGCGCTACAGGCGTTGGGTTCGGCCAAGGTGTGGATGACTGGCGGGTTCTTGTTTTGCGCGCTGTTTATTGGACACGCTTACGCATTCTGCGCGCCGGCGATCTTGAAAGCTGCGACGGGATGGGATGTGACGCGGGTGGGATTCCTGGTGGCGGGGATCGGACTGGCCGCCGCGGCTTCGATGCTGCTGGCAAGCAGGCATTCCGATCGGATGGGCGAGCGGGCGTTGCACTGCATGATTCCCTGCCTGATCATGGCAGTGGGGTTTGCGGTGGCTGGAACGGCTCGGGAATCATGGGTGCTTGTCGTGGCGCTGGCAATATGCTTCTGGGCGTATAACTCGCTGCTGGGGCCGTCCTTCGCGGTACCAATGCAATTTCTTGCGGGAAGGGCGGCGGCGACAGGGATTGCCGCGGCTAACACGATTGCTATGCTGAGTGGATTTGCGGCGCCGTATTACATGGGGATAAGACGGGATGCTACGGGGAGTTATCAGGCCGGGCTAAGGGAGTTGGTTGTGCCTTGCCTTTGCGGGGTGGTGCTGATGATGGTTTTGACACGGAGCTTGAAAAAGCGGGATACAGCAGCGATCAGCTAGGTTCGCGGGGTTGCGGCTTTAGCGAGTCAGCGAGTCAGCTGGGCAGCGTAACAGCGCGTTTGGGCGCTGGCATTCGGGCGCCGGCTACCAGCGAAGGATGGGTAAGAGGCTGGAGTAATCGTCGGTCCAGACCTGGGCCTTTGAGGCATCGACTGGCTTGCGAATGCGGATGGCGACTTCTGGTTGGGTAAAGAAATAGGGGTTGCTTGTAAGCAGCATCCAGGTTGCGGTGAACTCACCTAGATCGTGATTCTCAAAGCTTGAGACACGACGGACATCCATGCCGGCGGATTTGGCAAGCTTCACAATCTCCGGTTCAAGATCGACATGGCTGTTGGAGATGTGAAAGGCGATGATGCCGCCGGGGGCGAGGTGTCGCTTGTAGATGTCAATGGCCTGGGTGGTGAGCAGGTGGAGCGGGATGGCATCGCCTGAAAATGCGTCGACTACTAAGACGTCGAAGTTCTGCGGCTGCTCCTGCGAGAGCGAAGTGCGCGCGTCGCCTTCTACGATGCCGATTTGCGCGCGGGAATCGCGGAGATAGGTGAAAACATTCTGCGCGATGGGTGTTACGGCGGGATTGATTTCATAGAAGCGGATGTGATCGCCGGGCCGGCCGTAGGCGGCGATGGTGCCCACACCGAGGCCAACTACGCCGATATTGCGCGCATGATCCTGGCAGCAGAAGCGCAGCGCGAGACCGACGCCTGAGTCTTCAGCGTAGTAAGTGGTGGGGGTCTTGCGTAACTTGGGCGAGAAGATCTGTGTCCCATGCTGGATGGAACCGTTGGTGAGCGTGCGCATGGTAGTGCCGGGGTAGGCGGAGAGCGATTCGCGGACACGGAGGCTGCCATAGAAGTTGCGTACGGCAATGGGCGTGTTGCGAAGGTTTGCAAGATGAAGCATGATGACCAGCGCAAGCATAAGGGCGCTGGCTGTGGCCCACAGGAGTCGCTGCGGCCAGCCGCTGGACCATGTGACGGCGAGCGCGAGGAGGGCGGTGACAAAGAAGGTTAGCGCCAGATCGTAATTGAAGGAGAAAATGAGCGGGGATGCTATGCCGATGAGGAAGGAGCCGATCGCGCCGCCAGCGGCAAAGAGGAGATAGAAGAGGGTTGATTCCGATGCGCGTTGGGGGCGGAGTGCATATGCCTCGGTGTGGCAGAAGAGGCACGCGAAGAATACTTCGATGAGAAAGAAGGAGAGGCCGATGCGCAGGGGGACCGAGACGTCTATCTGCGAGAGCATGTAACCGAGGCCGGCGAGCATGACTACAAGGAAGCGGGTAAGGATGCCGCGGGGCAAGAGGCGGGGAAACTGGAAGGCAAGAATGAGGGTGATGAGATAGACGGCGAGGGGAAGTATCCAGAGAAGCGGAATGGCAGCAATGTTTTGAGTTAGATAACTTGTAACTGCGCTTAGCTGCATGGCCGCGCCCATGGGCAACATGACCCATAGCAACTTATGAGTGAGCGGGGCTGGAGTTATGGAGGATTCGTTGGCTGTTGTGGATTGTGTAGGGGTATTTGTAGCCGACCTGGTTCGCCAGGCAAGGATTGCTGAGACTAATGCGAACACGGCAAAGCCGCTGCACCATATTAGACGCTGGGCTTTCAGGGTGAAGTGCGGTTCGATGAGCGTGGGGTAGAGCGCCAGAGCTAGCAGCGAGGCAAGGTTGGAGAGGGCGAACAGGCGGTAGGGAATGCCGCTGGTCTGAAGTCGCGCGAGCCAGACCTGGAGGAGCGGGCTGGTTGCGCCGAGCATGAGAAAGGGCAGGCCGATGGACAGGCCGAGTGCGGCGAAGATAGCGGAGACGGGATGCGGCGGCTATGAGGAGCAGGGCGAAGTGCAGAATCCAGTGGGAACGATGCGCGAGCCAATGGGCGTTGAGATAAGCGATGAGGAGCGCGGTCTGGAAGAAGACGAGACAGGTGATCCATACGGCTGCTGATCCGCCAAAAACAGGAAGGAGTTGCTTGGCGGCGATGGGTTCGACCAGGAAAAGAAGGAAGGAGGCTAGGAAGACAGTGCCGCCAAAGAGCAGCCGCGAATTCAGGCTGGACCCGGAGGAGATTTGGGTTGTGATTTTGCTTTCATCCATAGTTGTGACGCGCCTCGAAAGATCGAGCGGCAACGGGAACTGATGCGCAGCGGCGGGTTCAGCTCTTCCCTGAGCAATTTCTGCGGCTTCGCGCATCGCCTCTACTAGTTCATTTGCGACGTTACTGCCCTTCATTTCCTTGCTGCTCCGGAGCCTTCGCTTTGGCATAACCGAGCTTGGCGCGAGCTTACGAAAAGCAGGTCCTTCGACTCCGCTGAAAAACGCTCCGCTCAGGATGACAGGTCTGTTTTGTTATGAAGGTTGGAGACCGGGCACTCGAGCGCATTGTTAGATGGTAACCGTGGCAGGGAGGATTTTGTCGACGTCGACCCATTGGGTGGGGTAATTGCCGGTGTAGCAGGCGGTGCAGTAGCCGGTTTTCTCCTTGGTCTCGCATGACTTTAGAAGGCCTTCGAGAGAGAGATAGGACAACGAGTCGGCTTCGATGAATCGGCGGATCTCTTCTACGGATTTGTTGGCGGCGATCAGGTCGCGCTTGCTGGGAGTGTCGACGCCGTAGAAGCAAGGCGATATGGTCGGCGGGCAACTGATGCGGAGATGGACTTCCTTGGCGCCTGCGCCGCGGACCATGCGGACGATCTTGCGGCTTGTTGTCCCGCGGATGATGGAGTCGTCTATTAAGATGACCCGCTTGCCTTCGAGAAGATTGTGGACGGGATTGAGTTTGAGGCGGACGCCGAAGTCGCGGACGCGCTGCTCGGGCTCAATGAAGGTGCGGCCGACGTAATGATTTCGGATCAGTCCCATGCGGAACGGGAGGCCTGCTTCTTCAGCGTAGCCAATGGACGCTGTAACTCCTGAGTCGGGGACGGGAACGACCACGTCGGCGGGGACATGGGACTCGCGGGCAAGCTGGCGGCCCATCTGGTCGCGGCTTTCCTGCACCCAGCGGCCGAAGATGCGGCTGTCGGGGCGGGCGAAATAGACGTGTTCGAAGATGCAGCTGGTTTGCGGTACGCCGGTGGAGTACTGGCGGCTAGTGAGACCGTCTTCGGTGACCATGACTAGTTCGCCGGGGAGAACGTCGCGGATGTAGTCGGCGCGGAGCAGGTCGAAGGCGCAGGTTTCGCTGGCGAAGACGATGGTGTCGGGACCTTCGGGATTTTTGATGCGGCCGATGGAGAGCGGGCGGAAGCCGCGTGGGTCGCGGGCGGCAAAGATGCGGTCGCGGGTCATCATGACGATGGAAAACGCGCCTTCAACGCGGCCGAGGGAGTCGGCAATGCAGTCGACGAGCGTGCCTTGTTTGGAGTGGGCGATGAGCTGGACGATGATTTCGGAATCGGATGTCGTCTGGAAGTATGCGCCGTCGCGTTCGAGGCGGGCGCGGATGTTGCCGAGGTTGACGAGATTGCCGTTGTGGGCAATGGCGATGAGGCCCTTGGTGGAATCGACGCGGATGGGCTGGGCGTTGAGGAGCGCGGAGTCGCCGGTTGTGGAGTAGCGGGTGTGGCCGATGGCCATGGTGCCGGGAAGCTTGGCCAGGACGTCGTCGGTGAAGATTTCGCTGACCAGGCCCATGCCCTTGATGTTGGCCAAATGCTGGCCGTCGGCGGAGGCGATGCCGGCTGATTCCTGGCCGCGGTGCTGCAGGGCGTAAAGGCCGAGATAGACCTGGCGGGCGGCGTCGGGATGGCCGTGGATGGCGACAACGCCGCATTCTTCTCTTAGTTTGGGGTCTTCTTCTGAATTCTTGGGCGTGATACCCCCGGTCTCAGAAGCGAGACCGGGGGCACCCAGGTTTGTTTGATCGAACTCGCCTTCTATGCCCTGAAAGAGGACCCTGGTCATGCCGTTACCTCGTCGTGGAGTGTCGCTTGAAGAGATTCGGCCCAGGGCTTGCGGAGGGCGGTGAGTGGAGCGGAAATAAACGGCTGGCGATCGACGGAGATTTCGAATTTGGGGCCGCCGGTGGTTCCGATATTGGCAACGAAGAAGCTGTATTCGCCGGCCAGCTTGTCAATGGCGGGGATGTGCTTGGGATCGGTGGTCACAATCAGCGTAGAAGCTGGTTCGGCAAAGAGACCGAAGAGAGGATGGACCATGAGGGACTGCTCTTGCTCGACCACCGCGCCGATGGAGAGCGGGAATGCGGACTGCGCCAAGGCCACTGCGATGCCGCCATCGGAGATGTCGCGGGCGGAACGGAGGAGACGGCGGTCGGCGAGGACCTGGAGCAGCGTGTGCAGATCGGCTTCGGCATCGAGATCGAGCGGCGGAGGCTGGCCCCAAACACCGCCGAGAACTGCCTTGGCGTATTCGGACGAGCCTAGTATCGAGAGCTCAGTTGCGGCCGTTGCTGCTGTGGCTGTGATGTCTTCGGGGACGACGATTGCATCTTGCGGCTCGATTTCTCGCTGCGGAACTTGCCAATGCAAATTGCGGTTGTCCAAGGGGACGGGAAGATTTGGATCGGGGTCCTGGCCGCGGGGGATGGGCCAAAGGAGCAGAATGGCGTCGCCTGCCTGCTGGAAGTGGGCGGGGACGGCTTTGGTTACGTCATCGAGAATACCGACGATTCCGAGGACGGGGGTTGGGTAAATGCCCTCGCCACGGGTTTCGTTATAGAGAGACACGTTACCGCCGGTGATGGGCGTGGAAAGAGCAGTGCAGGCTTCGGCGATGCCGTCGATGGCTGCCGAGAGCTGGGCCATGATCTCAGGCTTTTCCGGGTTGCCGAAGTTGAGGCAGTTGGTGGCGGCAACCGGGGTTGCACCGGAGCAGGCGACCTTGCGGGCTGCCTCGGCTACGGCGTGCATGGCGCCGAGTCTTGGGTCGAGATAAGCCCAGCGGCCGTTGCCGTCGAGTGCCATAGCCAGTCCGCGCTCGTGGCCGGGCGTGCCTGTTCCCTTGATACGCATCACGCCGGCTTCGCCGCCGGGGCCGATCACGGTGTTGGTCTGGACCATGGTGTCGTATTGCTCGTGGACCCAGCGTTTGGAGCATACATTTGCGCTGGCAAGCAGCTTTTTGAGATCGGCGGTGTAGTCGCGGTCCTGCGCGAGTTGAGCGAGAATTTCTTCGGGCGGGTCGAGCGGGAGCGGGCATTTCCAGGTGCCGACGGGACGGTGGTAGAGGGGCGCATCGTCGGTGAGTGACTGATTGGGAATGTCGGCAACAAGCACGCCGTGATGACGGATGCGGAGGCGCGACTCGGGCTGCACGGTGCCGACGATAACGGCGTCGAGTCCCCACTTGGCGAAGACGCTGAGGACTTCATTTTCGCGGCCGCTGATGGCGACGAGCAACATGCGCTCCTGGCTTTCGGAGAGCATGATTTCGTAGGCGGACATGCCGGTTTCGCGCTGAGGAACGAAGTCCAGTTCAACGTCGAGGCCGACACCGCCGCGTGCGCCCATTTCACAGGTGGAACACGTGAGGCCGGCAGCGCCCATATCCTGAATGCCGACGATGGCACCGGTCCGCATGGCTTCAAGGCAGGCTTCGAGAAGGAGCTTTTCCATGAAGGGGTCGCCGACCTGAACATTGGGGCGCTTGGCCTCGGTGCCGGCGTGGAACTCTTCAGAGGCCATGGTGGCGCCGTGGATGCCGTCGCGGCCGGTCTTTGCGCCGACGTATATAACGGGATTGCCTGTTCCGGAAGCTTTGCCGTAAAAAATTTCGTCGATCCGGACCATGCCCAGAGCGAAGGCGTTCACCAGCGGATTTCCACTGTAACAGGGCTCGAATTTGGTTTCGCCGCCGAGGTTGGGGACGCCGAAACAGTTGCCGTAACCGGCGATGCCGCTGACGACGCCCTCGACGATGGAGTGGTTCTTGGCGAGGAGCTTACGGTCTTCCTCGCTTTGGTTGGGTTCCTCGCTGATTGGGCCAAAGCGAAGCGAATCCATGACGGCGAGGGGGCGAGCGCCCATGGTGAAAATGTCGCGCAGAATGCCGCCGACACCTGTGGCCGCGCCCTGGAAAGGCTCGATATAACTGGGGTGGTTGTGCGACTCAATCTTGAAGGCGCAGCCCCAGCCGTCGCCCACGTCGATGATGCCGGCGTTCTCTCCAGGGCCCTGGACGACGCGATCGCTTTTGGTGGGCAGGCGCTTGAGGTGGACGCGGCTGGACTTGTAAGAGCAGTGCTCGCTCCACATGACCGAATATATGCCAAGTTCGGTGAGCGAGGGGACGCGGCCAAGGGCTGCCAGAATGCGGTCGTATTCATCCGCAGTAATGCTGTGCTGGGCCAGCAACTGCGGGGTGACCGCAACCGGTGAAGGAACAGCTGCAGAGGAGACGGGGTTCATCACGGTTGCCTCCATTGTCGCACGGGCGCCTGCGGTGCGGCAGACGCCTTCGGCGGGTCGCGCCTATAAAAAAGCCCTAGGAGGGCTTCAAGGGAGGGAAGGTCAGGAGACTCGAGAGTTTGGAAGGCGCGGGGGATGGGCCATGGCGGCTTGGCGACAGGTGAGTGGGCTCAGGGAGTGGGAGTGGCGCGGCGGTCGAAGGCTGTGCGATACTTTTGAAGAATCGCCCTACCCTAGGCCGGGATGGCGGAACTGGCAGACGCAGCGGACTCAAAATCCGCCGATCGCAAGGTCGTGGGGGTTCGACCCCC
>Ga0302270_10006310_pt1 | contig 10583 bp, 8 predicted proteins | sample III_Bog_E2_3_FD_198773 | JGI IMG/M metagenome (GOLD analysis project Ga0302270, IMG submission 198773) | Peat permafrost microbial communities from Stordalen Mire near Abisko, Sweden - III_Bog_E2_3 | ecosystem: Environmental > Terrestrial > Soil > Wetlands > Peat | place: Sweden: Abisko...
AGCCGACGGTGATCTTCCGGCTGAAGGACTGGGGCGTAAGCCGGCAGCGGTACTGGGGCACGCCGATACCGATGATTCATTGCGAGCGGGATGGGCTGGTGCAGGTCCCGGACGAGCAGTTGCCAGTGCTGCTGCCGGAGCAGATTGAGATTACGCAGCAGGGCGGATCGCCGCTGGGACGGGTGTCGGAGTTTGTGAACGTGACGTGCCCGAAATGCGGTGGCGCGGCCAGGCGCGAGACCGACACGATGGACACGTTTGTGGATTCGAGCTGGTACTTTTATCGCTACACCGACGCGAAAAACTCGAACGCGCCGTTCGATCCGGCGATTGCGGCTTACTGGTTTCCCATCGACCAGTACATTGGCGGGGTGGAGCACGCGATTCTGCACCTGATCTACTCGCGCTTCTGGACAAAGATGATGCGCGACCTGGGGCTGGTGACGGACGACGAGCCGGTGAGGCACCAGTTCTCGCAGGGCATGGTCATCAAAGACGGCCACAAGATGTCAAAGAACAGGGGCAACGTGGTTTCGCCGGACGACATGGTGGCTCGTTTCGGCGCCGACGCGGCACGCATGTATTCGCTTTTCGCCGCGCCGCCTGATCGCGACCTTGACTGGCAGGAGGATGGAGTTGCCGGGGTGAGCCGCTTCCTGAGCCGCGCCTGGCGGCTGGTAAACAAGTATGCGCTGGTGGCCCGAGCAGGTCGCGGACAACGAGCGGATGCGCCGGCAGGACTGGAGCTGAAGCTGCTGCGCAAGCTGCACCAGACCATTGCCAAGATCACGCAGGACTTTGAGGGGCGCTGGCATTTCAATACCTGCGTTGCGGCCATTATGGAGCTGGTAAACGAGTTGCAGTCTGCGGACGCGCAACTGGCGGCGGGGGAAGTTGCGGCGCCGGTTGTTTACGAACTGCTGCGTTCGCTCATTCTGCTGCTGGCGCCGTTTGCGCCCTACCTTTCGGCGGAGTTGTGGGAGGAGCTTGGCGAAGAGGGTGCTGTACTTCGCCAGACGTGGCCAGTGAGCGACGCGGCGCTGGCCAAGGAAGACGAGCTGGAGATTCCGGTGCAGATCAACGGCAGGCTGGTTACCGTGATTCGCATGGCAGCCGAAGCGGACTCCGCAGCCATGGAGGCGGCGGCGCTGGGTAACGAGAAGGTTCAGTCGCGCATCGCGGGGAAGACCGTGGTGAAGGTGATTGTGGTGCCGGGCAAGCTTGTGAACCTGGTGGTTCGATGACGGCTCCGCTGCGCGGAACGCAGTCGTTGGTAGGTCAGATGGGATGGGTTTCCGGCCGGCCTCTGCTCACCGCGATCGAGGTCGCCTGGCGCTGGATCTTCGGCATTCCGTTTCTGGTTGTCTGCTGGGTGCAGATGCAGGGAGTGCTGGGCAAGCTGGAGCTGGAAGCTTCAGGGTTCAATGCGATTGACCGGCAAAACCCCTGGGTTGCAGCGGTGCAGGTTGGCCACGTGTGGGGGCTGTATCAACCGCTTTGTGTTGGGGTGCTGCGCTGGCTGCTGCCCATTGCAGGGCTTGGCTGGGCGGTGGCATCCGGCGTGGGCCGCAGCTTTCTGTTGAAGCGATTGGATGCTCGGATGCGGGTGAGGCCCGTCGCCATGATGGCTTTGCAGGCCGCGTTCCTTGTGGCGATGCTGGCCGTGTTCTGGGGATGGTTCCGGTCTGTTGAATGGGCCGCGGAGACGAATATGGCCGCTCAAGGCGAGCCGGACCTTGTGGGCTTTGCGTGCTGGGCAATCTTTCTCACGCTGGGTTTCTTCACGGTGTGGGCGCTGGTTAGCTGGGCGCTGTCGATGGCTCCGATTCTGATGTTGCTGGAGGATTGCAGTCCGGCTGAGGCGCTGAAGCGTTGCCTGCGCCTGGGAAGGCCGTTCACCGGCAAGCTGGTGGAGATCAACCTGGTAATGGGAATCGTGAAGCTGGCGCTGATTGTGCTGGCTATGGTGCTCTCCGCCGCACCGCTGCCCTTCAGCGATGAACTGGGCTCCGATGCGCTGCATTGGATTGCTGCTGCAGCGGCTATCTTCTACTGCGTGGCTAACGATTACTTCCAGGTGGTGCGGCTGAAGGGGTTCGTGGAGTTCTGGAAGATGTTTCGAGGGGAACGAATTAGCGAGTCGGCGAGTTAGGTGAATCCCAGGTCTCAACGTCGAGACCTGGGGCACCCGGCGAGTCAGCGAAGGGCCAAGCTCTACTTGTTGACGGCGGACGCGGCTTCGTCTTTGAGATAGGCCTCGCTGAGCGTGCCCTTCTTCTGTGCAATTGGGAGCAGAGTCGGATAGAACTGGACAAAGGTCGTGTCCACGGCAGCATGGGCGGTGTGGCATGAGTAGCAGGGAGCGCCCTGGGGAATCAATGTCCCGTTCCCGCCTGCTGAATCAAACGAGAAAAAGGCCCACTTGCCCGGGAAACGCGCCTCGTCCTTCACGTGTACTTCAAGGTCCATCACGCTTCCGGCTTGAAAATGGCCGTGCTGGTTGATCGAGCCTTTGCTTCGCGCCTCTCTCGCTTCCAGGACGATCACGGTTTTGTCGGGCCATGTTCCCGTTTCGAGAAAACTCCGGTAAGCCTGGGGATTGACGAAGACGTTATCGAACATGGAGTGGTCCTCCATCCCGGCTGGCTTTGGGAAATAGCTCATGTCGATGCCGGTGGTCAGATAAACCCACTCGCGATAGTTGGCGGGCGGTAGCATTGCACCGCTGGCGGTATACGCGGGTGTCACGTTTGCCGCAGCCGCGACGACTTGGGGTTTGTGGGAGGCGATTGCCAGGGCAAGACAAGCTGCAAGCAGGGATGCGACAGCCATTGGAGCGGTGTATTTGGGGAACACAATAACCTCCGATGGAAAAGGATACGGGTGGCGATGCCATGAAGTTCCGCGGGCAGCAGATCTGAGCCTCGGAAGCGGCCAGCTTAAAAGATCTTCATCCGAATGACAAGATACTTCTTGGGGTCTTCTCGGATGCTTTTCACTAGCTGAGTCGTTTCTTCCAGCGTCTTGTCGGCCTGGTCGTAGACGGAGCGGTTCTTGAGGAACTGGCCCGCGGTGCCCTTGCCCTCGTCGAGATCCTTGAGGATGCTGTCGAGGCGAGTTACGAGGTCGTCAACCTTCTGCGCAAAGACGGGGTCTTTGGCGATTTTTCCGGCTGCGCCTTTTCCGGCGTTGATCTCGGCCATGAGTTGATTGGCACTGGCGACGGTGGTATTCAGGTTGTCGTAGAGCGTGTCGTCTTTGAGGAACTTGCCGGCGCTGCCCTTGCCTTCATTCAGCTCCGCGGTCATCTTGTTGATTCGTTCCACGGCTGAATTGGCGCGGTTGTAGAGGGTGTCGTCGTTAACAAACTTGCCCAGGCTGCCCTTGCCTTCGGAGATAGAACTGGTGATGTTCTGAAGATCGGTCGCGATCTGGGTAATCTTTCGGTAAAGCTCGGGATCGTTGATGAACTCGCCGACGGTGCCGCGCCTGGAGTTGAGGGTATCCACCAGGGTCTCCACTTTTTTCATCAGTGTGTTGATCTGCTTGATGGAGATGTCGCTGCTGGTGATGACCTGTTGAATGCTGGGCGCGCCGGTGGTTCTGAGTTCCGCGTTTTCGGGAGGTGCGGGACCGCTTGCGTTGATTGAGCTGATATCGACGTAGCTGTCGCCAAGAACGCCGGACTGGGAGATCATCGAGGTGGAATCCACATGCAGCAGATGCCGGAATTTTTGACCCACCTGCATGGTCACTTCGACTGGTGTGGGGTCGCGATCGGGAACCACGCGGACGTGGATTACGTTGCCGATGGTCACGCCTTCGAGGGTGACGGGCGCACCATCCTTGAGGCCGGCGGCATTTCCAAAGTAGGAGCGGAGCAGGAGCCTGTGCTCAAACAGGCCGCCAGTGGTGTTGGACATGAGAAAAATGAGCGCGACGAGCACGGCCATGGCCGCCAGGACCAGGACTCCCACTCTCAGTTGCGACCACTGAATCTCTTTGCGGCTTGGCACGGTACTCCCTTGGCGAAAGTGAAACCCCTGACGACTTTGAGGATAGCAGAAGGGGCGGAATTATCTTTCATTTTCAAGCACAACGCTGGCCATGGCGAGGTTGGCGGTGTGGGTGATGGAGAGCGCGGAGCGGGCAACACCCATGGCGGCGGCGATTTGGGCGGCGCGCCCGTGAAACCTGAGTGTGGGCCTTCCGCCGGGCGCGCGGACTACCTCGATCTCGAGCCAGTTGACACCGAAGCTGATGCCGGTTCCCAGGGCCTTGGCTCCCGCTTCCTTGGCGGCGAACCGGGCGGCAAAGCTCTCAGCGGCCTTGCGCTTGCGCAGGCAATAGGCCTGTTCCGCGGCGGTGTAGACGCGATCGAGGAACCGGCTGCCATAGCGATCCATGGAATGTTGTATGCGCCCAATCTCAACCAGGTCGATTCCTGTGCCGACGATCATGGTATCAAGCTACATCATTTTGGTTTTGTTGGGTGTAACGGAATGGAGCGCCGGCGCATTTCGGGGCGCATTTCAGGCCGTTCAAAGTGGAGCGGGCAACAATCCAATTACCAGCGCAAGGGACTATTGCCGCCTTGATCGCGCCGATGTTCCAAAGCCGGTCAGGTGGCGTTCGACTCCTGAACATTGGTTATGCTGGTCGGGGCTGAACCGATAAGAGCGGTATGAGGCTGACAATGCCGCAAAATCTCGGAAGGCAAGCGAATGCGGTACCGTGGGCGCTGCAGATGAAGGCCGTCTCGATGGAAGAGCCGGGGCGGCTGGTCCAGACTCTGACAGGCGCAATTCTCGGTTGCGGCGGATGGGTTTTGAGCCGCGGGGCCAACGACACCGGAATGGTGAGCATGCTGTTCGAGTTTGAGCGGCAGGCCTGCGTGGACATTTACAGTTTGATGATTGCCGCCGGCCTCGAACTGAGCCAGAGCGGGCACGTCCGGTTTACGGAACTTTGCCAGTGCACCCGCAGCCATATGCGGGAATGCGGCGCGGAGATCGCCAGCATCGATTTGGAAATTCAGACGTTTCCGCTGGAGATGATGAGCGCTTCGACGGTTCGCGAGGTTGGGTGAGCGGATGCGGGTCGCGGTTGGTTAACCCGCCTCGACCAGGCCATAGCGCCGCTGCCATGTATCTTTCAGTCGCGCCCGAACGCTTTCCCGCTCGGCCTCAGTTGCTTCGGCGCCCGAAGTGTTTGTGAAACCCGCGGCCTCAAACTTGGCCAGCTCCAGCAGTTGCCGGTCGCGGACGAGGTTGGCTACGCGAAAGTCGGGAAGGCCGGCCTGGCGGGTGCCAAAGAATTCCCCTGGTCCGCGCATGGAGAGATCCAACTCGGCCAGCTCGAATCCGTCCTGAGTGCGAACCATGGCGTTGAGACGCTCTTCGCCTAGCGGGGAGACGCGGTCGCCGGTGATGAGGATGCAGTAGCTTTTGGCCGCTCCACGGCCTACGCGGCCGCGGAGCTGGTGCAACTGCGCCAGGCCGAATCGCTCGGCGTGCTCGACCACCATTACGGTGGCGTTTGGGACATCGACGCCGACCTCGACCACGGTAGTTGCCACCAGGACATCGATTTCGCCGCGCTGGAAACGGCGCATGACGATATCTTTTTCGTCTGCGTCGAGACGGCCGTGGAGAAGGCCGACGCGAAGGCCGGCGAGCGGGCCCAGGCGCAGTTTCTCGTGCATGTCGACGGCGGACCTGAGGCCGGATTTCGTCTCCGGATTTGCCACTTGCGCGCTTCGAGGGAAGAGCTCGGCTGTCTTGTCCTTGCGTGTTCGCTTCCCACCCATTTCACGAAGAGACTGTGAAATTGATGGGGCACCCAGGGATGCACTGCCTGCAGCCGGCTCGTCGTGCGAGAAGTCGAGCTCGGGCTGGTCGTCTTTGGTGCCCTCGATGACGGGATAGACGATGTAGGCCTGGCGGCCCTTGGTTACCTGCTTACGGACGAAATCCCAGACTTCGTCAGCCATTTCGCCGGGAACGCGGCGGGTGACGATTGGTGTGCGGCCGGGGGGTAGCTCGTCGAGAATGCTGACGTCAAGATCGCCGTAGAGCGAGAGCGCCAGCGTGCGTGGAATGGGCGTTGCGGTCATCACCAGCAGATCGGGCTCGGCCTGATGGGGCTTCTTCATCAACTTGAAGCGCTGTAAGACGCCGAAGCGGTGCTGCTCATCGACGACGACAAGGCCGAGGCGGTCGAACTCGACCTTTTCTTCGATAAGCGCATGGGTGCCGATGACCAGTTGCGCTTCGCCGCGATTGATTTCGCCCCGCGTGCGGCGCTTGCGGTCCTCGTCGAGCGAGCCGGTCAGCAGGACCACTCGATAGCTGCGTGAGGAACGCTCAAGCAGCTTGCGCGCGGCCAGGAAATGCTGCGTGGCGAGAATTTCGGTGGGCGCCATGAGAGCCGCCTGGTAGCCGTTTTCCATGGCTACCAGCATGGCTTGCAGGGCGACGATGGTTTTGCCGGAGCCCACATCGCCTTGCAGCAGGCGGCGCATGGGGTTGGGCTGGCGCATGTCGGCCACAATCTCGCCCAGTGCGCGCTTTTGCGCCATGGTGGGGTGGAATGGCAGCACTTCGCGGAGGGCTTCTCGGACCTTGTCGGTGGTGGCGAAGCCGATGCCGGCGCGCTCCCTCATGCGACGGCGCTTGAGCTCCAGGCCTAGTTCGAGGAAGAACAGCTCCTCGAAGATGAGGCGGCGGTGGGCCCCTGTTGAGGAGCTTTGCAACTGGGCAAAGGGCGTGCCTTCGGGCGGGTAGTGAACGTGGCGCAGCGCGGTTTCGCGGTTCGGCAGAGCGAGGCGGGCGAGCATCTTCAGCGGCAGGCACTCGGGGACTGCGCCGCCCATTCCTTCAAGCAGATGGAAGATGGTTTTGCGCTGCCAGCGCGAGGCCAGGCGCGCGCCGCCAAGCGACTCATAGACTGGCGTGATGCGGCCCACTTCGAGGAGACGCGTTTCGGCGTCGTCGGACGAATCGGGCAGCACCTCGAACTGGGGCTGGATCATTTTGAAGTTGCTGCTGGAGCGCGAGGGCTCGACCTTGCCGAAGACGGCCACGGTTTGGCCGGCGTGGAATTTGCCCTGGAGATAGGTGCCGTTGAACCAGATGCACTTGAGGGCGTGGCGTCCCTGGCCTATGGTGAGCTCGAAGATGGGGGCTTTGCGGGTGCGCAGCAAGGCCGAGCCGCGCACCTCGGCGATAACAGAGGCCATCTCACCGGGCTTGAGCTCGTCAAGCGAGCGGGGGTTCTGGCGGTCCTCGTAGCGGAAGGGGAGGTGGTAGAGCAGGTCCTCGGCGGTGAGGATGCCCTTGGGGGCGAGCAGTTCCGCCACCCTGGGGCCGACGCCGCGGACGTACATTACCGGAGTATCGAGGCTGGGCACACTTTGGATGCTACAACCGGGCGGCGGGGTGGGGCGAATGGAGCGGTAAGGGAACGACGAGCTTTCCAAGCCACTAAGCCGCATTGGGTTCGTAAACCCGCACCTTGGCATCAATGGTTTTGGCCAGGGCGAGTTTGGTTTGGTGAGGTCGTGCATCTGTTGAAGATTGAGCCAGAATTCCGGGCTGTTATCGAAGAAGCGGGCCAGGCGCAGAGCCGTGTCGGGGGTGATGGCTCGCTTGCCGCGAACGATCTCACCGATCCGGGTCGTTGGTACGTGGATGCTCATCGCCAGCCGGTTTTGGCTCAAGCCCAACGGCTTCAGAAACTCCTCCGTCAGCATCTCTCCAGGCGATGTTGTCCCGTATTGGTAGTCCCATCCATGTGCGGGGCGAACGAAGGTTGCAGCGTTCTTTCCCTTTGTTTTCGCGGTTGGTTTCTTCATATGCTTCATCCGGGCTCGTACGAAGATGAATTCGAGCATTCCCGACGATTAAAAGTTCTCACTGGTCACATCGCCCACACTGGGCGCACCAGATCTTCGTTCATCTTTAGTCGCGCAGAAAGACATTGAGCAAGGATTTATGGACGCGAATGCGGGTGTCGTATTCAATAAACCCAAGCTTGCGAAAGCGGTTCATGAATGCGTTGACACGAGGCCGGGTGCTGCCGATCATGCTGGCCAGGGCTTCCTGTGAGATCGGCGGAATCAGCGGCTCATCTTCGTCCGGCTGGCTATATTCCGCCATCATCAGCAGGACCCTCGCCAGCCTTTTTTCGGCTCGGTTGAAGATCTGATCGACCAGGTCGGCCTGGGTTCTCAAATTGCAGTCGAGCAGGAAGGAAGAGAACAAATTGGAGAAGGATGGTTCCTCCTGCATGACCCGGAGAAACTCCGGCCTCACAATTCTGAGTGCGGTACAGGCGGTCATGGCTGTGGCTGTAGTTACACGCATCCCCGGTTCGGCAGCCATGGCCTTTTCCCCAAAAAAGTTGCGCGCTGAGACCATGCGAATGGTTGCTTCTTTGCCGGCCGCTGAGGCGACGGAAATTTTGACGCGGCCTTTGTGCAGATAGAAAATGCAGTCGGCCGGATCTCCTTGAGAAAAGAAGGCTTGCGTCGCGCTTTGCTGGACGATCTTGCGCCCAGGTCCAGGACTTGCCAAATAGACTTCGACGTTAAACCCGCTCTTGTTTTCAGTCGTCATTGACGATGTCCGTTCTTGCTCAAGTTTCGCACGAAATGTCTTGATAACACGGGAGATCGCCATTATAGAGAACCCGAGCAGCGATCGGCGACGACAACCGGTTGAGAGGAGAATTCTTCGCGTGTCCCAAAAGGAACACGCATTGCTAAATCTCATATTGAACAATGTTGTTGATATTGTCACGACTCCTCATGCGCCGTGCATTGGGAATCGCGGCAAATGGGCCTGCCGGTAGCTGCTTCGCTTCCGCGTTAAGAAGCATTACTGGCCTCAGCCGCAGCCGTTCGTGAATGATCGAGGCCGGATCCGTTGCGGCCTGCGGCGGTGCGTCCGCAAGATGGGCGCTAGTGGCAGGGCGCTGCGAACCAGGTCAGTGCGTCACGAATTCGCTCGCGCTTCTCAAGAAGGAGTAGACCATTGGATCGACGTAATCGAATTCTGATTCCTGTTGTATTGCTTGTCGCTTTGGTTGCGGTTGCGGGTTGCAAAAAGAAGGCGACTCCGCCGCCTCCCCAAACAATTGCGCCTCCTGTTGCTGCCGCGGCTGCTCCCACCGCGCGCATCACGGCCACCCCAGTTGTGATCACTGCCGGCGACAGCTCGGTGCTGACCTGGGCCACAACGGATGCGACTACAGTATCTATCGAGGGTATTGGAGAAGTGCCCAGCTCCGGGACAAAGACTGTAACGCCAACCTTCTCGACCAGCTATCGTCTGGTTGCGAAAGGCGCTGGCGGCTCTGCCGACGCTGCTGTGCGCGTTACCGTGAATGCGGCCCCGCAGGTTGTTGCGCCGGTCAACAATATGTCCGCTCAAGCCGAAGAGGAGGAGTTGAAGGCCAACGTTCAGGACATCTTCTTCGACTACGACAAATACGATATTCGCGCCGACGGACTAAGCGCCCTGTCGCACGACGCCTCATTCCTGGCGAGTCATTCGAATATGAAGGTGCTCATCGCCGGGTACTGCGACGAGCGCGGGTCGAACGTGTACAACCTTGCGCTAGGCCAGAACCGCGCCGAGGCCGCCAAGAAAGCATTGATCAAGGCCGGCGTGGATGACAGCCGCATTCGCGTTATCAGCTATGGCAAGGAGAAGCCTTTCTGCACCGAGTCAACTGAGGCTTGCTGGCAGAAGAACCGCCGAGCTGGGTTTACCTTGGATCGCTAGCATTAGATCGCCGGTTCGAAGTAACCGGGACGTGGGGTATTGATTTGGTCCGTTTCAATCCGGCAAGCAGTTGCCGGGTTGCGACGGGATTCGTGTTCGCGGGGGGAAGATTGCCGGGCGCATTTGGAATTGGCTATGATACGGCTTGGCGATTGTGCCTTGTGACACAGACGAGTTCAAAGCCTGGGGGTAACAATTCGGTGCGCGTGAAAGTTTTTTAAAGAAGACGCGAACGATTGCCCGAATGGGGCAAGCAAGTATCGGAGGAAGCTAACAATGAAACGGATTTTCACTTTTTGCATTCTAGTGGGATTGTTTTCGATGGTCTCCGCCATAGCCATTGCCCAGGAAGTGGTTCATGCGATGGCTGGAACCGTGAACTCTGTCGATGCAACTGCGAAGACAGTTACGCTCACCGGCGACGACGACGGAACCGCTGGAACCTATAACGAGCTGGTCGATTCTAAAACACATGTTCAATTCGACAAGGCACTTCGCGCCGATGCAACCTCAGCCGGCGAATTCAAGCAGAGCGGCGCGCGCGCCATTGTTTACTACTATGGTTACGGCTCCATGCGCATCGTAGTTGCCTTCCGCGACCTGGGGACCGGGCCGTTTACAAAGAGCAGCGGGACAGTGGTCAAGTTCGAAGGGCGAGACCACTCAATCTCAATCAAGAACGATTCGGGAGCGGTGGAGTCTTTCAAAATCGAATCGAATACAGTTGCAGATACCAGAACAGGAGCCGTGAGTGGGTCCAAATTCGAGCCAGCAAAAGGCACGAAGGTGCAGTTG
>Ga0302270_10006318_pt1 | contig 10576 bp, 9 predicted proteins | sample III_Bog_E2_3_FD_198773 | JGI IMG/M metagenome (GOLD analysis project Ga0302270, IMG submission 198773) | Peat permafrost microbial communities from Stordalen Mire near Abisko, Sweden - III_Bog_E2_3 | ecosystem: Environmental > Terrestrial > Soil > Wetlands > Peat | place: Sweden: Abisko...
GGCCAAGCCACCACAACGGCTGATACAGTGTGGTGCCCTGCCTGGCGTTGGCGCGCCAACAAACTGCTCGTAGCGGCATCCGTCACCGGAGGGCTTACGGCCGTGGCGCGCGCTCATTTTGCCTCGGCTCCGCTGTCCCCCGATCCGGGTCCGGTTCGGGTGGCGCGGCGGAACCGCCCCGGCTGATCGACGCCACGCGCCGGGCCTTCCAGGTCGCGTCGTACGCACGCGGCTTCGGTGTCGCTTTCGCGCCGGCAGGTCAACTGCCCTTTCACCAGAGGGCCGCTGGGCAGCGGACACGTGCCGGCATCAAGCATGCGCAGCGCATTGTTCCGATCGAACGACGCTGTCAGATCGTTTTCACACCGCTCCCCATTGTCGAGCAAAATGGTCTGATGGCCGTGGCCGTGGCCGTCGAAGCAGAATACCCAGCTCTTGACCGACTTGATGCGGCGGGTGAGCGTCTCCATCAAGGTCATGTGGGTGTAGTTGTTCCAGCAGCCCTCCAGCATGCCCAGGTCGTGATTGTCCCAACGGTCCCGCGGCAGGTCGCCACGCGGTGCCGGCGGCGGCGGCGGGGGCGGCGGCGCCACCATCTGTTGCGGGATCGGGCATTGCAGCGCGCGATCGCCGCGCGCCTCTCCCAACTGAGCCAGTTCGGTCTTCAGCGCATCGGTGCGCGCCGCTTCCCGCGCCTGTTCCAGCATCAGCGCGAGGTCCCCGGGGGCCGCGTGGCAGGCGGTGGGCGACGGCATGATCCACCCGCCCAGGGGTGCCAGCACCAGGCCGACAAAGAACGCCAACGCCGCGAGCGCCGCCAAGGTCCCGGCATAGACCGCCCAGGCCGGCCGCGGCGCCGCGCGCCAGGGCACGCCGTCATCCAGGGCGGCCAGCGGTCCCAGGCCGCCGGCCGGGGCGGCAAAGCCCCAACCGGCCAGCACGGGCCCGCCGTCCACCGCGAACACATGCGCCATATCCGGCACGGTGCGCAGCGCCGGCCAGGCGGCGGCAACCGCTTGGGCCGCACCGCTCTCGGCCAGACGGCGGATGTCGGACAGGATCACCGCGATCGCATGCGTCAGGCGGTCGCGGTCCGCCGCATCCAGGTCGCCGAAGCGGCGCATCGCCGATCCGGGGGCATGCCAGGTGGTGCTGGTCTCCCCGCGTTCGGGCGTGGCGAGCAAGGCCGCATGGGCCGGCGTCAGGTGCGCGGCGATCTCGGCGGTCAGGACCTGATGCCAACCGGCCGGGTCCTGGCCGGCCGGAAGCACCATGCGGGCGGCGCCGTCGCGCTGTTCGAGCAGGCGGATCATGCCGACACGGTGCGCGGCGGCGTCATGGCGGCGGCACCTCCACCTCGGTGACGGGCTGGCTGCGTTGGCCGTTGTGGGCGACCCCCTCGATCACCTTGTCGTCCTCGCCCTCGCGCCGGATGGTGACCCGGTAGCGTGACTCGACACCGACACGCATCACGTAGGGATCGACAATGACACGATAGGTCCCGGCGGCCGGATTATCGAAATACACGTTTTCCACCGGTGAGGCGGTGGCGGTACGGGTGTCGCCGTTGGCATCGACATCGAGATGGCCGTTGCAGGCATTGCGGGTGAGGTAGGAGATTTCCGCGCCGCCGGGACAGATCACATGCAGATCGAGGTCGTTGCGGTCTTCCCAGGCCAGGATGATCTGCAGCTTGCCGCCGTGCGCGCCCCGTTCCGTCGCGCGCTGCACGTCGCGCGATGGCGGCGTTTGTGGCGGGGCGGGCGGGGCGGGCGCCTGCACCTGGATCGGCGGGCATTGCAGATGCCGCCGGCCGGCATCCTCGGTCACCTGCGCGAGCTGGGCGCGCAGGGTTGCCTCGCGGTCGGTCTCGTTCTTCAGCAGGGCGAGCAGTTCCGGCTGGCCCTCGGCCACGCGGCATTGTGGCGCGCCCACCGCGTACCAGCCGAAGGGATCGAAGAACAGCAGCAGCAGGGCCAGCAGCGGCAGCAACGACGCGACCAGCAAAGCCGGCAGGAACCAGCGCCGCAGCAGGCTGCGCATCACCGGCAGCACCGGCGGCGGCAGGATCGTCATCGGCACCGGCGCGTGGCGGGTCACGCCGGTCAAGGTTACCTGTTCCGGTGCCGCACCGGCGGGCGCATGGCCCCAGGCGACCAGGACGGGTTTGCCGCCCAGGACATAGACCTGGTCCTCGCCCGGCACCGACAGGGCCAAGCCGAGCATTTCGCCAAGAAAACGTTCCCCTTCGTCGCGTGATGTCCGTTTGCGTCCGGCCATCGCGCGGATGTCCTGTTCCAGCCGCGCGCGTTCCGCCAGCGCGGCCGCTCGGACGGCGGGGTCCGCCATGGCGATGGGGATCGGCGTGCCCTCGCCATCGGCGTACCAGTCCGTCTCCCCGCGGGCGGCATCGACCACCGGTTCGGCGAGCAGCGCGGCATGCGCCGGACTGAGCTCGCGTGCCAGCAGGGCGGACAGGACGCTCCAGGTCTCGACCGCGGTCTGGCCCGCGGTCCCCAGCGGCTGGAGGTCGCGCTGGCGGGTGGTGGTGATGCGGATGATGGCCATGGCCGGGGATCCGCGCGGCTCAGCGCGGCGGCTGTGCCGCTGGCGGCGCGGTCTGCGGCGCGGCGGCGGGGGTGACGGGCGGGGTGACGGGCGGGGTGACGGGGGCCGGCGCGGCTGGTGGGGCCGCCGCGGGCACGCAGGGCTCGTTCACCACGTTGACGGCCGCACCGTTGGCTTGCAGGAAGGCGATCAGCGCGTCCGATTTCTGCGCATAGTTGTTGTGCGCGACCTGTTCCTGGTCCGACGTGATGAAGGTGTTCACGCCGACGACGCGTCCGCAGGCATCGACCAGCGGCCCGCCGGAATTGCCGCCGGAGACCGCCGCGGTATGCGGCATGATCTTCAACCCGCCGGGTGAGGTCTGCACCGCGCTGATTTTGCCATCGGTCAGGATGACCGTCGGCACTGCGCTCATGTCACCCTCGAGCAGCCGGCCATAGGCTTCGTCGCCGTGCATGGTCAGTCCCGGAAAGCCCGCGGCGATTACCGGATCCAGCGCCGCGGCCACGGTGGACATCGCGAGCGGCTGCACGCCGGGCACTGGCGGAACCCGCAAAAGCGCCACATCCAGCTTGCCGATTTCCGACGACGGGGACTCCGCGACGATCTCCGCTCTGGTGGCTCTGGTCAGCTTGCCGCCGGTGACGACCAGCTTGCCTTGCTGGACGTGCTCCACGACATGGCGGTTGGTGACGATGAGTTCGGGCGTAATGAAGAAGCCGCTGCCGGTTTCCACCCCGTCCTGCACCACGCCGATCACCATCACCACCGATTGGGTCAGCAGTTCGGCGAGATTGCCATGGAACGGCTGGCCGCCGGGCGGGGTCGGCGTGGCAGCCGGCGGCACCACGGCGGCGTGGTCCGGGCCGGCGTGCGGCATCTGCGCGGGGTCGGCCGTGCAGACATCGCCGGACAGGGCCCGGCGGCGTTCGTCCAGCTCGCGTTCCAGTGCGGCGTTCTGTTCCTTCTGGCGGTCGATGGCGGCGCGCACCGCGGCCTCGTCGATCAGGGCCACGGTGGTGGGCTGTTGCGCCAGGCGTTCGGCCACCAGGCGGGCACCCAGCCACAGGCCGAAGATCAGGAAGAACGCCGCGACCGCGATCCCGGCCGGGACCAGCCACCAGTTCCAGACGCTGCGCGCCGCGGGCCCGGCGGCGGCCGGTACCGGCATCGGGGGCGGCGGCCGTGCCGGCATCGGCGGCGGGGCCACGCGGGCCTGTGCCGGCGCCGGCCGCATCTCGGGAAGATAGGCGGCCAGCGGCGACAAGGCGAAGGGGTCGGCCGGCACCACCGTGCCAGCGCGGACCATGCCCCAATCGGTCAGCACGATCCGGTCGTCGATCGCCTTGATCCCGTCCGGCGTCAGCAGCACCAAAGCGCGCCGCAACACCGGGCCGGTGACCGGGTCCGCCAGCAGCGGTGCGACCGCAGCCATTGCGTTGCGCAGTTGCGTTTCGAGTTGCAGGCGCAGATCGGGCGACAGCGAGGCCAACGTTGCGGGCTCGTTGCTGGCTTCGGCGTACCAGGACACGACGGGCGCGTCGCCGGACTTCCAGTTGCCGACCGGCTCCGCCAGCAGCCCGGCGGCCGCGGGAGCGCGCGCCTGCAGCAGGTCGCGCAGGCGCGCGTAGTCGTCCAGCACGGGATGGCCGCCGATCTCCAGCAGTTCGAGACCGTCGAGCGATGTTTTGCCAAGGAAGCGGGGAGCCATGGCGTGCCGCGCCTTTCCGGGGGTGAACCGAGCCAATCTATGAACGAGGGTTGGGATCGAACGCAAGCCTTGCCATGAGGAAAACCGGCCGGTCGGGACGTGACGCCGCCGGGTTATTCCGTTTGCGGGTGCGGCGCAGCAACGGTTGCATGCTGTTTCGGGCTGTCCTGTCCTGGCTGCGGTCGTTGCTCCATCCGCCGCCGTCAGACTTCGTCACCGCCCTGGCGGCCCTGAACCATGAAGGCCCTTGCGTACCTGGTATAAGGCATCGCATAGTCCGAAATAGGGAATGATGGAGTATCCGATGCTGAGGGGGATCGTTTGCGCCGGCTTCATCAGCCTGGCCCTGACAGGGGTTGCGGCAGCCCAGAAATACCCTGGCACCGGGATCCCCAGCGGGCCGGCGCCGCCGCCGCGCCCGCCGGCGGTCCAGGCGCCACCGCCCGCCGTGCCTGCCGCGCCTGCCGCGTCCACCGGACACGATGCGGGGGCGGAACGGATCGCCCGCGGCCTGCCGCTCGATCCCGCGGTGCGTGATTTGCAGAACCAGTTGCCCGCCAATGTTCCGGCGGTGGAGCGCACGCTTGGCCTGCATCCACCGACAGGACGCGCAACGGACATGCGCGGACGCCTGCCGTCCCCCCGCGAAATCGTTGACGCGTTAGCTCCGAGATAGGAATTTCGATATGAAACGGATCCTGGTCTTTTTCCTGCTGGCGTTCGTGGCCGCGTGCGAGGCCCCGCCACCGTCAGCACCGGTTGCCGCAGCCCCGTCCGAGCGCCGGATCCTGCTGACGATCAATTTCGACTTCGATTCGCATGTCATCCGTCCGTCATCTTATCCCCTGCTCGACAATGTCGCGATTGCCTTGAACGACCAGCGCCTTCAGGGCTCCCAGTTCGAGATCAACGGACATACCGACATCATCGGACGCCTGGGCTACAATATTGGTTTGTCGCTGATGCGCGCCGGTGCGGTGATGGACTATCTCTCGGCCCGTGGCGTACCGACGAGCGTGATGCACCCGCAAGGGTTCGGCCCGCTGCAGTTGATCGATACGGCCAATCCGGCCAGTCCGGCGAACCGGCGGGTGGAGATTGTGGCGATATCGCCCTGAGCGGCGTTTATTACAGACCGCTGCGCCTCAGAGTTTCGTCGAGCGCCCGTGTTTGTCCCTCCAGCGCGCCAAGGTCGGCGTCGCCGGGTTGGGCGGGCATATGGGCCCGGCGATCCTGCAAAGCCGCAAGGCTTGCCTGAGCCCGGTTCAGCGCGTCCTGGTCGACACCTTGTCGTTGCCTTGCAGCATCGACTTGCCGCCTGAGCGCGGCCAGCCGCCCGTCGAGCATGGCGAGCTCCGAGCGTCTGCGGTTCAGGTCGTGCTCCGCATTGATTTCGTCTGCCGCGGCCCGGGATGCTCGGGCCTGCTGTTCCAACTGGTTGGCCTCCGCGGCCCGCAGGCCATTTTGCAACCCGACCGTGCGTGCCGCGTAGCTGCCCGAAGTGGCACAGCCGATGCCGGCGAACAGTTCGGCGTGCGTCGGATCGCAGTCCGCGGGCGTGCAACCGGCGAGTGCCGCGAGTCCGAAGACTGCCACAACCCGTCCGGCCATTGCGATGCCACGTGTCATGTGACCGGCACCGCCGACAGCGAGGCCTCGATCGATTGCAACGCCGCGGCTTCACGCTGGCGCGCGCCGTCGATACGGCTTGCTTGCCGGCCCAGGTCGGCGTTGCGATAGGTGCCGGCGTCGGCACGCAGGTTGGCGCCCTCGCTCTGCATGCTGGCGAGTTGTTTGCGAATCGTGTCGGCACTGCTGCGATAGCTCGCGATACTGGTCTGGAACTGCGCCGCCGAGATGGTGTGCGCGGCATAGCGCGCATTGAGTTCCGCCATTTGCGTCCGCAGATCGGCGGCGATCTGTGACGATGCATTGGCGGACCGTTCGTAGGCGTCGGCGTCGGCGTTGGCTTCCTGGATCGCTTTTTGCAGGTTTGCCTCGGTGTGCGTCTGGCTCAGGTTGTTGTGCGCGACGGCATAGCCGGTCGCCGCGCCGACAACGCCGCCGGCGGCCGCCCCGATCGCCGCGCCGCGCGCACCGCCGGCCAGATAGCCGAGCAAGGCGCCGCCGACGGCGCCGACGACCGCCCCCTCGGCCACCGTTGCGGCGAAGCGCTGGTTCGCTTGCTGCAACTGCGCCTGTGCGGGGGTCAGAGGCGGGCCGCCAACCTGGCCGGCGCAGGCCGAGAGGGTCAGCAGCGATGCAACCACCACGGCTGTCCTGGCCGGCGCCCGCAAGGTCGGTTTGTACTGCCGCGTCCGTTGCATGTTCAACCCTCCGATATTTCGGTTTGATACTCTATTCCGTCGATGCCTGCCCCCCGGGGAAGGTCGGTGGAATGCTGCACGAAACGAATCGCCGGTCAAGAACCCATTCGCTCCAGGCTCGACTTTGCGCATTTTGCTTCAGCCGGTGGCGAACCGGCTGTCCGGACGATGTCGTTTGCGGCGCGGGGCCGGACCGGCGGCGAGACGATACGGCGGCAAGCCCGGTTCCTGGCCGGGTGAAACGGCCCGCTGTCGCGGGTGAAGCCGGATCGCCGCAGGATTAAGCCGCCGGCGGGAATGAAGCCGGCCCAGGTGTTCCCCGCGCTCCGATCAGTGGCAAGCAGGTGCTGCGTCTTGCGGAAGGCTGCCACCGGATCACTGTGGGGCTGACGTAGCCAAACGAGATAGACCGATGCAAGAACAGCGAGGCACCCTCATCGTCGATCGGCCGTAGTGTCGCCAGAACGTTGCGGTCGCCCACGGTTCGCAATGCCCGCACCCGCCCGCGGCACCGGACCATGCCGGCCGTGCACGGGTCCGGGAACCCGAAGCCGGCCCCCGAGATCGTCCCAGAGCGCCACGCCCGCCATGACGATGTGGCCGTGCCGCCCAAGCGGCCGGTCTTGCGGGCAGCCGGTATCCCATCGGCGCCCGGACGCACCGGCACAGGCGACCTGTGCCTCGGGTGCGCGGTGGGGTGAGAATACAGAAAATAATCCTTGACACGACCGCGAAAACGGTTTTTTATCCGCTCATGTCCGCCGCGTTCGCCACGACAGAGCCACCGAACCGCCCCGATCCGACCCCGGATCCGGCCGCCGGCCCGGCCGGTGGCTACCAATACCAGGGGGCGAAGTATCCGGCTCTTGCGGCGCACCCCCGTCATGGCCGGGTTTGTCCCCATAGGCGCTAACATAAGGCGCCAGAACTGCTGGGGGCCGGCCATGACGCGTGGGCGCTATGTGTCATCCTTTTCGCCCCCTGGCATAAGGCGATCCGATATCGAACGTTATCGGATAGCTATCGGATATCCACTCGAACCCGCCGGCTACGGAATCGCCGCCGCTGCCGCCCGCAGCGGAACGGCCTCCGCCCCGCGGCCCGCCGCCTCGAGCGCATCAGCCCCCATGTTGTAACCAATCCGGCGCCCCGGCGCGTTCGCGCGAACCATCTCCCACCGCCGGATCGCTTGCGGCCAGTCCTGCCGCTCATGCGCAAAACGCGCGTATTCCACCAGCGGTTCGGCGGACACCGCGGCCAGACGATCCACCGCGACCAGCAGCAACGCCTCCGCCTCCTCCAGCCGGCCCGCGCTGCGCAGCGCCTGGGCGCCCGCGATATAGCCGACCGTCACCTGCGGAAACCCGTCCCGCAGGTGCGCCCACTGCCGCAGCGCCTCCGGCCAGTCGCCGCGCCGGTGCGCGATCCAGGCGAGTTCGACCAGCGCCCGGCTGTCGTCGGGAAACCGCCAGCGCGCCTCCTCCAGGACCGCGATCGACTCGTCCTGGCGGCCGAGTTCACGCAGCGCCACGGCGACCGAGAGCAAGACGGCCGGGTTGCTGAAACGCTCCCGGACCAGGTTCCAGCGGCGCAAGGACTCGGGCCAGTCACCCTGTTCGGTTGCGAGGGCGGCATATTGGGACACAACGACATAATCCCCCGGATCGATCTGCGCCGCCTGCACCAGCATCGCCTCCGCCTCCTCGGTGCGGCCAAGATGCTTCAGGGTGACCGCACTCATGGCAAAGGCGCGCGCCTCGCCGGGGAATCGCGTGCGCACAATGGTCCAGCGGCGGATCGCCTCGGTGTAATCGCCGCGGGCGAGCGCCACTTCCGCCCACAATTGGGCGATCTTGGGAAGATCGAAATATTTCTCGACGGACTTGCCCAGCACCTCGTCCGCCTCGTCGTAAAGTCCGATATCGACCACAGCCACCAGCGCTTCCCGCGCCGTCATGGCGTAATCCGGATACCGCTGCCACATCTCCGACCAATCGCGCCGCACCGCGGCATGGTCGCGGCGCACGGCACCATCCCTGACCTTTTGCACCAGTTCGCCGGCCCGGATCGAGTCGTATGGCGCCTCCTCACGCCGTAACGACCGCAGTTCCGCAAGCGCGGTGCGGCGGCTGTACCAGGCGGAAACCCCATCCTTCAGCGCGGAGAACCACATATCACACCTGTTGCCATGACGCCGGATGGGGGCAGGGCACAACGTTCCCCCGACCGCCGGTCAGCCGTCCGCCACACCATCGGAAACCCCCGCCACCAGCACCTCGGCCGCCGCCCGGCAGACCGCAAGCCAGTTGTCCCAATCGATGTCCCACCCGCCGCCTTCGTTGCCAAAGCGTGCGATATGGCCGATCGCGAGGCCCGGCGCCAGGCAACGGACCGTGCCAGGCGGATTGTCCGCATCCGCCCGCCGCACCCCCAGGAACCGGTTGCGCCCATAGCGCTGCAATGCGCCATGCAGCGCCAGCGCGTCCGCGTCGGACAGGTCATCCATCGACTTGTAAACGAAGATCTTCTCCCCGCTCGCCAGGTCCTCCAGCAGCTTGCGCCGCAGGAACAGCAGCCGCCGCCGGATCTTCGGGATCAGCGCCACCGGATCAGCCGACCCAAGCGGCAGATAGGTGCTGATCGGCATGCGATAGGCCACGCTGCGGGAGGCATAGTACTGCGTGCTGACATCCAGCACGAAGTCGTCCACATCGCCCAGCCGTTCGAAGCCGTCGGTCAGTCCATCCAGCAGTTCCCACACCCAGATCGCCGCCCAGCGCAGCAACCCGATCGGCTCCGCCCCGAAATGCCGCTGCACCAGGCCGAATTCGCAATTGTCGCCCAGGCTCTCGAAGCCCAGCATCAGCGCCTGCCAGGGCTGCTCGCCCTCGGCGGCGGCGCGCGCGGTCGCCGCTTCCTCCTCCGGCGGCGCGGCCCCGGCGTCGGGCACTTCGCCCATGCCCGCCATCCGCGCCACGGTCAACGCGGCCAGCACGTGGGTATCTTTCGGGGCCAGCCTCCGCGCCGCGGTCAGGCGCCGCACCGCACCCTGCCAGTCGCCGCGGATGGTCTCCAGGGATCCCTGCAAGGTCATGCCACGCACATGCCCCGGGTCGATCCGCAGCAAATCCGCCAGTACCACCGCGGCGGCGTCGTGCTGGTGCAGTTCCATATGCATCTCGGCCAGGCCGCTCAGCACGACCGGATGGTTGGGGTGATAGGCGGCGATACGCTGCCACCGCACCAGCACCTCCGCCCAGTTGCTCTGCTGGTAGGGGATCAGGGCATGCCGCTCCGCCACCCCGACACTGCCGGGGAACCGCGCCACGGCCTCTGCCAGCCAGGCTTCCGCCTCCGCGGTGCGACCCAGGTCGATCAGCAATTCGCCGATGTATTGCGCCGCCTCGTCCGAATCGGGCACCAGTGCGGCAACGCGACGCCAGCGCAGCAGGGCTTCGTCCAGCTCGTGGCGGCTGTGGGCCAGCCTGGCGTGCAGGGCCAGCAGGTCAGCCCGTTGCGCAAAACGAGCGACGGCGGGTGCCACGACCTGTTCGGCTTCCTCGGGCCGGTTCGCCATCCACAGTGCCGTTCCCAGCCACAGATGCACGGCTGGCCGGTCAGGGAAGGCCTGTCGCGCCTGTTCCCAGCGCCGGATGGCTTCCGCCTGGTCGCCGCGGTATTGCGCCACCGACGCCCATTCGACCAGCAGGTCCCAGGACCCGGCGACACTGTCGGGTGCCGCGGCCAGCACGGCCTCCGCTTCGTCGAACCGGCCGGCGCGGCGCAGGTTTTGCCCCAGGTGAATGATCGGGTCGCGATGCCGCGGCAGTTGCGCGCGCGCGGCCGTCCAGCGCCGGATCGCCTCCGCCGTGTCGCCCCGCCGTTCGGCGACCAGCGCATGGCCGCACAGGACCTGCGCGTCCGCGGGGAAACGCGCCAGCGCGTCCTGCAGCACCGCGTCGGCCTCATC
>Ga0302270_10006327_pt1 | contig 10569 bp, 10 predicted proteins | sample III_Bog_E2_3_FD_198773 | JGI IMG/M metagenome (GOLD analysis project Ga0302270, IMG submission 198773) | Peat permafrost microbial communities from Stordalen Mire near Abisko, Sweden - III_Bog_E2_3 | ecosystem: Environmental > Terrestrial > Soil > Wetlands > Peat | place: Sweden: Abisko...
GCGCTTTTAACAGCAAGTTAAGGTGGGCCACAGCGGGCGTTTAAAGCCCTACTGCGGCGAGATGATGAATGTGCCAGCGCTGTTCTGCACCCGATAAACCCCAACCCCATTGCTACTCACGAAGAATGCCGTTTGGCCAGGCGTCAGATTGTTGGTAGCCAAAGCGATGGCATTTGCCCATGAATTTGAGGCGCAAATGATCGGCGCGTAGGCTGTGATCGGCGCGTAGGCTGTGATCGATGGCGTGGTGTAGGCGGCGAGGCGGAAGAACTCGTAATTCACCGAGGTGTTCACCTTCGGAATGGTGTAGCTGATAACCCCAGAATTGGTGGTCAGGGTGTAGAGGCTCGGGCTGAACAAAAACCAACCGTTTGTGTTCATGAGATTACGCTGGCATAGAGGCCAGAACCAGCGGCGAAGTTCGTCGATTTGACGGATAGAATCCAGTTCGTGCTGGCGAAGGTGAATGACAGGTTCGTCGAACCGGTCACACTTCCGTGGGCCACGGACATAATGTTCGATCCGAAGGGTGAGTAGGCGATGCCGTTGGGGATTGAGACCCACGAATAGCCGGCATAATTACCGACGTAATTCACCATCGTATTGTAGTTCACCGCCTGCGTGTTCGTCGCACTATTCGCAACCAAAACTGGAGTTCCAGTCAGATCGTAAACGACGCCGGCATATTGATAATTAAGCATCGACTGGACGATGACTTCCCCCGTGTTCAGGGTGACGTTGGTGCCATCGCCAACCACCGATAGATAAACATTCGTATTCCAGAAATTGCAGGGGAAATTTGTGACCGCGAACCAGCCATTCGTGCCGGTGTAGCTGGCGTAAAGATTCTCCACAATATTCGTTCCCACCGAGGTTCCAACGGACGTGCTCGGCACGTTGATGGTGACGGTATAAACGTTGGTGAAGTTTCCGAGATAATTGCTGCCATTAAACAGGATCGGATTGGTATCCAATAGCGTGTAAACCGGCGTTGGAAAGACGGCGTTCGTGTACGGCGCTTGGTACGGAATCCCGATATAGCCGACGATGCCGCCGTTGGTGATGACGAGCGAGAATTGCGGTGCGCTGCCGGCGGAAATACTGGCGGCCGTCGCGCTGGCATTTGTGATCGGGCTGACAGATTGAAGCGCGCTAATGCTGGCCGCCTGGGCGGCGATCTGGGCCGCGTTGGTGGCGATCAAGGAGGCATCGTTGGTGTGTTCGGCTTGGAGGAATGCCACGTTGTTGCTTGTCTTCTGGAAGGCAACGAGTGGGGAGTCGCCCACGATAGTGACGCCGCTAACGACGTTGGTGGTGGTGAAATCATAATTCTGGATCTGGCCGAAGGCAGCCGTGACCAGAAAACAGAGGGCGAGGATCAAGATTTTAGTTTTCATGTGATGAGGTTCAAAAGGGCGGTTACGTCAGAGACAAAAGCGGCGCAGATGGGGTAGGAATTTGCCGTGGTGCCGGTCGTGACACCAGCACCACCGGTGCCGATGGCTACAGCCTGAAGATCGATCCGCTCGCTGCACTGATACACCAGTGCGTCGGAGGTGAAAATGGGCCACAAGACCTGATACGTCTGGCCAGTTTGAAAAGTGCCGAATGCGACAAAAGCATTATTCCGGATGCAGCCGATGGTCACAAAGACTTCCTGGTGAGATCCGCCAATGCCAGGTGTCGTGGACCCGGCCCCGAAGCCGACCTGGCCGATGCCGGTGAGTGCAGGATCATAAACCTCAAACTTGGTACGGTTCAGGCTGATGCTGTAAATCCACCAGCCCTTAGCCATATTATCCTGCTGGAAACCGACATTGTAAAAAAGGTTGTGATTTGAATATGTGTTCCGCTGCCATTGATTGCCACAGCCCCAGATGGTTTTCTCGGATTCGTTGGCGGTCGTGGGGGGCTTGAGCCAGGCCAAATCCGACGACAAGAGAATCAAGGTCCAGACACACGATCCATCCGATGTGGTACCACCCAAGCTCGATGACCAGATCGGCGTAGAGGTGCCGCTGGTACCAGGCGTTGTGCACTGCTGCGTGCGGCCATTGGAATCAATCACGGTGGCATTTTGCGCATAGGCAGTGCCATGCACCCAAGTGGTCGCGTTGGAAGTGTTGCCGTACCAGTAAAACGGATAGCGCGGCACAAACTGCTGACGCTTGACGGCCGGGATGATCGGTTTGACCAGTTTGGTGCATTTCCAGGTGGCGAGCGAATCCACCGTGCGGCTGCCGATGGAAGTTCCCCACGCCGGCTCACCCAGCCCACTCTGCGCAATGGTTCCAGATCCAACATTCGTCCAGACGGCCGTACCGTCCGTGGTGGTACCACCAAAGGTGGTTGACCAAGCCGGCTCAGTCGCGCCGCTCGTGCCTGGTGTGGTGCAATGCTGGGAATTATTGTTGGCATCATTGATGACGTTGCTGGTGGTGTAAGCATGAGCCGCCTGCCAGCCAGAAGCCTGAGTCTGAGTGTTGCCGCTGGAATCAATGATGGTCGCACCCACATTGTAATAGGTGAGTGACGCCCAAGTGTCCGGCGCCACGATCACCTTGACGCACGTCCAGACTACCGTGCCATCAGTCACCGTCGATGCCACCACCATGGGCCATGCCGGATGAGCGGTGTACGACGTGCCGGCAGTTGTCACCTTTTGGAAATTCCCATTGGAATCCATGATAACGAAGCCAACCGTGAAAGGCGTGGACGCCTGCCAAGAAGGCGGCTCGATTTGTTTCTCCACGAAGGTGGCCTGCGCGTAAGAGTTGGTTGGGCCGGATGCCGGAAAGCTCGCCGGGTTCCCCATCAACATCGGGTTTTCGGAAAATGTTCCCCCGCCAGTTTTTTCTTTCGTGCAAACGTAATTCCAGGGCGTGACCGACATCCCGAATTGACCCGCCACATTCAAGTTGGAGACCGCCGAGGAATTTCCAGTCCAGAAGCCCGAAACAGTGGACGAAATTGAGATGGATTGTCCGTGCGCCACTTCACCGGAGAAAGTTGGTTGCGGCCACGGGGAAAACATCCACGCCCAACCTGGCCCAGAAGCATAGCCGTAGGGAGTCGAAGCCGCCGCCCTTTTGTAAGCTTGTCAAAGTAATAATCCCAAAAACATGCGTAAAGTTGCTTTATTGACTTAGCTCGGCGTTGTAAATAGTTCACCGGCTGAGTTACGTGCTAGTGGTCGATGAATCGGCTAGGGTCAGAACTTGGTTGCTCTCTTTAACTGGGCAGAAAAGCAGGCTTGGACTTTGCCCATTCTTCAAGTCTTTAGCAGGCACCACCATTAATGCGGAAGCTGAACAGTGTGTTTCCACATGAAAAATCCTGGGTGGAAAAATCTTTTAGCAACTGGATTCAGTTTTATTTTATGCCGTTGGCGGCGGTGGCCTTCATCTGCTGAAAGGCGGCCAATTGCGCCTGGAGTTGGGTGGCGAGGTTGCTTAGTTTTTTTCCCTGCGCCAATTGCGCCTGCGCCAGTTTTTTCTGGGCGGCTTCCAGATCCGCGGTGGAACCGCTGGCCTGCGCTTGAACCACGAGCTGGGCGGCTGTATTAACCTGCGCCTCCATCTCAGCCCCAACCTCGCCGACCTGCTTCAAGTACTCGGCGCTGAAAATCTGGCCCGCTTGTTCGGCGGTGACCGCGCTCACATCCGGGATCAGCCGGTTGATGGTTGCGATGGTTTCAGTGCTGGGCTTCGCAATTTCGGCGGCGGGTTTGGCTGGGGCGGCCGTGGCGGTCACGCGTAAAATGGCGCGAACGAGATCAGATTCCAACGCCGGTTCCCATTCCGGCTGCAAACGGGTCAGCGATTCCTTATTTTGACCGCTGGCGATGGCTAGGCCGAGAAAACAGGCATCACCTTTGTCCAGATTGAATGCCTGGATTCCGTCGGCACTGGCGGCGGTAGTGTTGGTTTCGGCTGGCACGTCGAAGCTGGCTACTTGAATTTTGCCACCGCCGGCGGCTTGCACGGCGTTGAGCAGTTGGGTCACGCGTCCGGCAAACGCCTGGAGCGTTTCATCGGCGCTGCCCGTTGGCAGCAAGGAATAGTAGCGGATGTTCACCGGTGTTTCCAACTGCCCCAGCAGCTTTTGGGTCGCGGTGGAAAGGCCGCCGCTATTTTCCGGGCCGGAACGATGGTGATGAAACCAAACGACAGCCAGGACCATGCCCAGCCCGAAGGCTAAGATCGCCAGCAAGAAAGGATGAAGGCGGGAGGTTTGCGGCTGAGCGGGGCTGGCGGTTGGATTCGGATTCATGCGTGGAATATTTCTTGCGTCAGACAGTTTCCGGCATCGGACTGGACTGTCAATTTAGAAATTAGATATTTAGGCCGGTTGCTCATGAGGAAGCCAATAATTGCTTAGCAATAGACAAAATACGGTTAGGTTTACAATGGTGGTGATTATAAAGTTAACCGCATGAACCGAACGGCCAACTTTCGTCAGGTATTTTGGTGGAACCGGCGATGGTTTAAAGCGGCGATTGAAATGCTGTAGTTCAATTAAAAATTCTGGCTCGCATGAAATCTTCATTTGGAAGAAAGACGATCTTGGCTTTGACGGCCTTGGGGATTTGTCGCTTGTCGTTGTTGGCCCAGCCGGTGCCGCACCTCAGCATCACCCAGCCGGGCGGAATGCCGGGTTTGCCGGTGATGATGGGCATCACCCGGCTCACCAACGGAGTGCGGCTCACCTGGGACGGTCCGTCTGGCTATTATCAGGTTTTCCAAAAAAGCAACAATCTCCAATCGGCAGCCTGGCTGGCCTTGGGCAAAGCCACCAACCTCGCCCGCACCGCAACCATCACCCAGCTTTATAATAGCGCATTTTTCCGGGTCTCCGGGCCGGCAACGAAATATGCTGGCTCCAAGGTCTGCATCACCTGCCATTTGAACATCTGTAGTTATGAGACCAACACGCCGCACGCCAGCGCGTTTAGCAATCCGGTGTTTCAATCAAACGGCGGGCAGAATAACTCGTCATGTCTGCCGTGTCACACGGTTGGTTATGGCTTGCCAACCGGCTTTGTGAGCGGGTCCGCCACGCCCCAGCTCGAAAATGTGCAATGTGAAAATTGCCACGGTCCGGCTGCCAATCACGCGGCCAGCCCGGATGACCCCACGGTGGTTCCGCAGGTGGAAATCGCCGCCGACGTTTGTGGTGGCTGCCACAGCGCCAGCCACACTGCTTACACCAATCCGCCGACGTTTGAAGAATGGTCGGCCAGCGGTCACTCCGCTGTAGTGCCGGACGTGCTGCAAACCATGAGCAGTAGTACGAACAATATCTTAAGCTGCGGCGTCTGTCATTCCGGTTCCGCCCGGTTGGCCCTGCTGGACGGACTGAATCCCGCCGTCGCGCTCACGAAAGATTACAACGTTCCACAAACTTGCGCCGTCTGCCATGACCCGCACCAGAACAATGCCAACCCGGTACAATTGCGCAACCCCATTTCCTCATTCGGCAATTTTGAGTTGACCAGCGCGGACACGGCCACCGTGTCGGCGTTCACCAACAAATACAACGCGAACGCAAACATCAACCTCTGCGCCCAGTGCCACAACGATCGGGGCGCCGCGTGGACAGACACTTCCCGCGCACCGCATCATTCGTTGCAATATAATTTGTTGCTGGGTTCCATCGGTGAGCAGCTGTATCTGCCCAGCCCGTTTCCCGGTGCGCATGCGGGTTTGCCTTCGTCCGCCATTTATTCGATCAACGGCCTGTTTTATCTGACCAACCAGTGCGCCTCCTGCCACATGCCGTCGTCGTCCGCGTCGTCCACGGATTTTAGCCATACCTTCAGACCGGGCTACAATGTCTGCCTGAACTGTCATGACGGCCCGACGTATCAAGCCAGTCTGACTTTCGATCTTTCCAATCAAGTTTCCCAGGTGATTGGCAGTCTGAACAGTTGGGCGGCCACGAGCGCCCCGGCGGCGTTGCGCACCAACGGAGCCGTGGCTTGGGAATACCCGTCGTCCGACGGACTGGCGTGGCAGACCAACTCATCCGGCCAGTTGACTGGTTGGACGCAATCAGATCAAGTTTATACCAATTTCAACGGACCGGCGGCGGCGTTCCAGTCCACGCTGACCAATTATCCGGGCATCCTGAAAGCGCGATTCAATTTGTATCTCATTTTGAATGACGGCAGCTTTGGGGTTCACAATCCCATCTACGCCAGATTCCTGCTCCAGTCGGCCATGGCATTCGCTTTGTCCCCCACGAATTGAACCATTGATCTGCATGAAGACATTTTCCTTCCTCCACCAACTCTGGCTTCGGTGCTCCCGCTGGCGCGGTCTGGTCGTGGTCGCCGGCACGGGCGTCTTGTTGCTGGCCGTGATCTCCTGCGGTTCGCTCACGCAGCCGGCGGTAATTTTGCCCGATGTGCCCGGCGCGAAATACGTCGGTTCTGCCGAATGTGAACAATGTCATGATGATCTTTGCCGTGATTTTAAGACCGCCGACCATGCCCGGCTTATTGCCAAAGGCAAGAACGGCAAGAACGCCGGTTGCGAATCCTGCCATGGTCCATGCAGTTTGCATGAAGATTCGGGCGGCGAGGTCAAGCCGCCTTACAGCTTCACCGCCGGCCGGCCGCAATCCGAAAGTTTGAGCGGGCGTTTTCCTTTGGAATCCGACCGGGCGGTGGAGAACACCTGTTACAAGTGCCACATGGATGTGCGGGGCCAGTTCAATTTGCCCAATCATCATCCGGTGCCGGAAGGCCGTATGACGTGCATCCAGTGTCATCCCCCGCACAAGGGCATCGCGATGGCTGGCGGCAGTACGCAACTGCTTTCGCAGGAGGAAAACTGTACGCAATGCCATGAATCGCAGAAGGGTCTGTTCGTGTTCGAACACGAGGCGATGCGTGAGGGTTGCACCAGTTGCCATACGCCGCACGGCAGCGTCAACGTCAAGCTGCTCACCGAGCGCAACTCAAACCTGTGTCTGAAATGTCATTTCCAGGAGATCAAGAATGGCACCGCCATTTTGATCGGCGGTGTGGACCATACATCGCGCTTGAGCCAGGGCTCCTGCTGGAGTGCCGGCTGCCATGAAGCCGTTCATGGCTCGCGGGTGAGTCCGTCCTTGAGATTTTAACAATGACCCGGAAGCCATGAAAAATATAGCTCGCCAATCAAAACAGCTCCGCGCGGCGCGGCGAAAAAACCGTCTGGGCCAGTCGGCAGTTGGCGCGGCGGTGCTGGCCTTGGTCGGTCAGGTGATGGCGGCCGGAACCAAATCCGAAACTCCGGCGCAGTGGTATGAAGGCGGGACCACTAGTTACAACAACTGGATCGAGCTTTCCGCCGGCTCGCTGATGACGCAAGGGAACAAGACCCAGGCGTCCCAGGGACAACAACTCAACACGGGTGCCTTTGGCGGCATTGAAGACCTGCATTACGAAACCGATGTCGCCAAGAAAACGACCTTCACGCTTGACGGGCGTGCCCTAGGTGGCCAGAACGATTACAATGCCGACCTCAGCCTCGTCAAATTGGACTTGGGTTATATCCGCTTTCATTTTGAGAATTTCCGCACTTGGGATTCCGGCAATGGCGGATACATCCCCGCCGATCAGCAGGCCTTTTCGTTGCCGGGCAACGCGCTCGCCGTGGATCGCGGCCTGATTTCCTTTGAGGCCGGTCTGACCAAGCCGGATCAACCCCAGCTTACTTTCAAATACAGCCACCGCTACCGGATCGGCGAAGAAAACTCCACGCTGTGGGGTCCGGAGGGTGGCGGCGGAACGCCGGTGAACCGCGTTTATCCAGGCATTTACAACATTAACGAGAAGTCCGACACCTTCCAGTTCGACCTGACCCACCATCTCATGGTCGCGAAAAAGACCGTGAATTATGGCGCGGGCCTGGCCTATGAGATCGGAACATTTAACGATTCCCACGACCTGTCTTTCTGGCAGGGGCAACCGGTTCAGCAAAAGGCCACCGACAGTCAGAACACCACCTACGACATGTTGAGCGCCCATGCCTCGGCGGACTCGTGGATCAAGGATAATTTGTTTCTCTCCACCGGCTTCAGTTATGCCAATCTCGATGACAGCTTTACCGGCAGCACGATTTACGGGGACGATTTTGACGTGGCTTACTCGCCGACCTATCCCGCCGCCGGCATTGGCTACAACGGTCTCAACGGCGGTGCGCACAAGAATGAATATGTGGCGAACGTCAATTTGATGTCCATGCCGACCAAGACCTTGAGCATCATTCCCTCGGTGCGCATTCAGGCGGAGGATTGGAACGCCAGCTCCTCCGGCGTGGGCACGTTATATGATCCGGCGGCCGGCACGGGGGACACGCAACCGTTCAACAGCAACAGCGGCTATGATTCCATAGACGTCACCGAACGTCTGGATGTGCGTTACACCGCCGTGACCAACTGGGTCTTCAGCACCGGCGGCCTTTGGACGGAAGGGCAGGGGAGCCTCCATGAAAACGGCGGGTTGACCCAGGTCAATGGCTTCGGCCCGGTTCCGGTGCAGTTTGCGACCGATGACTCCCGCCTCTTCCAAAAATATTTTGCCAATGCCCGCTGGTATCCGCTCCGCCTGGCCAGCCTGGATTTCGGCGTTTATTACAAAGACAACGCCTACAATTACAATAACACCACGGACAACACGCCGGACAATGGCAGCACTGGTAACGCCTATCCTGGCTTCATTGTTTATCAGGGTTTTCAAACCTGGGACGGCAGCGTCCGTCTCACGCTCCACCCCTTGAACCGCGTCACGACCGTAAGCCGTTACGAGTATCAATATTCCACCATCCAGACGCAGCCCGACTCCTCGTCTGGTTTGGGCGAGGCGGATTCCTCAACGATGCTCAGCCACATCATTGGTCAGAACGTGAGTTGGACGCCCTTGGACTGGCTCGCGCTGCAAACCGGTTTTAATTACGTCCTCAGCACCACCAAGACCCCGGCCTCCGCCTACACCCAGTCTGTCCTCAACTCCCAGAACAATTATTGGACTGCCAACTTCAACTCGAATTTTGTTTTGGACGACAAGACGGATTTGAACCTGGGCTGTTTTTATTATCGTGCCGACAATGGCCAGAACAACATCGTGGACGGCGTGCCGCTCGGCAGTGACCAGCGGCAATACAGCCTCACCGCGACCCTTTCCCGCCGCCTCTCCAAAAATATGCGCTGGAGCCTAAAATACGCCTACACTCACTACGATGACTTTGCTGCGAATGGGAATTACAACTACGACTCCAATCTGATTTTCACCAGCCTGCAATATCGCTTCTAATTTGTGGCGGGGATGGCGACGATGCTAGTGCCTTTACCACCAGTTGACCCATCCAATACTGGACGCTTAAAACTTTTATCATAACTATGAAAAACCTCATCCTCCTCGCCGGGCTAGCCTTTCCCATTCAATTGGCTACTGCCTCCGACGCGCCATCCGCCATCAGCGGTTTTTCTGGTAAAGTCCTTGAAACCACCAACACCGCCGGTTACACCTACGTCCAGGTGGACACTGGCAGTCAAAAAGTCTGGGCCGCCACCACCCAATTTCCTGTCAGGCAGGGTGACACTGTGACCGTCCTTGGCGGCATGCCCATGAAAAACTTCCACGCCAGTCGCTCAATCGTGATTTCGACCTTATCTATTTCACCGGTCGTATCACGGTTGGCGGCGCGACGGCTGACGCCGCTCCGACGTTGCCGCCCGGGCATCCGCCCCTGAACGCCGCCGCCGCTCCCGATCTGCCGCCGGGCCATCCCGAGCTCACCGGGACGGCCGGCGCGAAGCTGGATCTGCCCCACATCAAGCGCGCAGATGGTGGTCAGACCATTCAGGAAATTTACGCCGCCCAAGACCAGTTCGCTGGCCAGACCGTCATCGTGCGTGGTCAGGTGGTTAAGTACAGCGCCATGATCTTGGGCAAGAACTGGCTGCATATCCAGGACGGCACCGGCAGCGCCGCGAACCAGAACAACGATTTGACCATCACCACTGCCACCCCGGCCAAGCTCGGGGACACCGTGTTGGTGACCGGCACGGTGTCCACCAATAAAGATTTTGGGTCCGGCTACAAATACCACGTCATGCTCGATGACGCCAAGGTGACCGTGGAGTGAGTTTGCAGCAACCGGTCACCGCCGCCTTTTGCCAATGTACGCATTTTGGTTCAACCCAGACGGGCCAAACCTTGCTTTTGCGAGCTGGACCGTGGTTAACGGAAAAATCGTAACTTTTGATTTTATTCGCCGCCTTCCATGTGGAAATACATGGATTGAAGCGCTATTTTGCCCGGGCCGGTGAACCGGTTCCAGACGATCTGCCCGGCGCTGGCGAACAAGCCGGTCGAGAGTTTCTGGAACATGGTCTGCATCTGGACGGTGTTTTCCTTGTAGATCCACCCGCCCGGTTCGATGTCAATCGCCTCACCGGCCGCGAGCGACACTTCAAACACGTTGCCGAAGCCGTGCAGCCAAAGGATGCCTTCGCGTTCCGGGCTGGAAAAGGTGTCGATGAAAAAGCCGGTGCCGCCCAGCAGCATGTTGGCCGCGC
>Ga0302270_10006332_pt1 | contig 10560 bp, 8 predicted proteins | sample III_Bog_E2_3_FD_198773 | JGI IMG/M metagenome (GOLD analysis project Ga0302270, IMG submission 198773) | Peat permafrost microbial communities from Stordalen Mire near Abisko, Sweden - III_Bog_E2_3 | ecosystem: Environmental > Terrestrial > Soil > Wetlands > Peat | place: Sweden: Abisko...
ATCCCGTATTTCTGCTTACGGGAGCAGTTCGCAATAGAGAGTGAGCGGCCCGAACGTGAGCACATCATGATCGCGGAAACCGAGCATGGACGCTATGGATTCGTTGTAGACGAGGTCATTGGCGATCACCAGACCGTTATCAAGAATCTCGGCCGATTTTACAAGCAGGTGCAAATCATTTCCGGCGCCACTATTCTCGGCAACGGAAGCGTTGCTCTCATTCTTGATCCCCATAGGCTGGTCCAGGAAGCAATCCGATCGGAGTCTTTGAGCACCCGCGGGCATCCTCCACACTCACCCGACCACCGGGAGAATGCCTCGAGATTGAATTCTTCGGCATTTCGCGTCGCATTGGAATGAAGGCTCAGCAGTGACAGGAAATATCCGGACGGCCCTCTCAGTAGGGCTAGAGACAGCCAAATCAACAGAACCAAAAATCTAGAGGAGTAACGGTCATGGCCACACAGGTTTCGAACGGAAGTGGAAAGTCGCATGGGGTCAATCACGTGAATGGCAATGCCATCCACCTCGACAGCAAGTCAAGCAATGGACGAAAAGCTGGCCATGACGAAGTTCTGATGGCGTCGCAAGAGATCGCTCGCCTCCTAGAAGCATCGCGGGAAGGGCATCTGAGCGAACGAGCCAAAGTAGACCAATTTTCGGGTGTGCAGCGCGAGATGATGCAAGGCATCAATGAGATGCTCGATGCCATTCTGCTGCCAATCGGCGAAGGCAACCGCATTCTGGCCCAAATCTCCGACGGCAAAGTCGATGAGCTGATTGCACAGACATACAAAGGCGACCACGAGAAGATGAAGGTCGCTGTCAACAATGTCGGCGCCGTTCTTCAGGGCCTGCAAAAGGAGCTCCTGCGCTTGACCGAAGCCTCGCGCGAAGGTCAACTCTCGGATCGCGGCAAGCCGGAGCAGTTCAAAGGAGCCTATGCGGAGATTGTTCGTGGAGTCAACGACATGTTGGACGCGATCCTGCTGCCGATCGGTGAGGGCAATCGCATTCTCGCACAGATCTCCGACGGCAAAGTCGACGAGCTGATTGCCCAGACCTATAAGGGCGACCACGAAAAGATGAAGCTGGCGATCAACAATGTAGCGGTCATTCTTCAGGGCCTGCAAAAGGAGCTCCTGCGCTTGACCGAAGCCTCGCGCGAAGGTCAACTCTCGGATCGCGGCAAGCCGGAACAGTTCAAAGGAGCCTATGCGGAGATTGTTCGTGGAGTCAACGACATGTTGGACGCGATCCTGCTGCCGATCGGTGAGGGCAACCGTATTCTCGCGCAGATATCGAACGGCAAGCTCGACGAACTGATTTCCCAAACCTACAAGGGGGACCACGAGAAGATGAAGCTGGCGGTCAACAATGTCGCCGTGGTACTACAGGCGCTACAGAAGGGGTTTGCGCGTCTGGCCGGCTCTGCCAAGGCCGGCCAACTTTCCGATCGCGGCGATGCCAGCGTCTTCCAGGGCGCTTATTCCGAGATCGTGAACGGAGTGAACGTAATTCTGGACGCGGTCATTGTCCCGCTCAACGTCTCCGCCAAGTACGTCGACCAGATCAGCAAAGGTGACATTCCCTCCCCAATCACGGACACCTATTATGGTGACTTCAACTTGATCAAGAACAACCTCAATACCCTGATCGCGGCCATGAACGAAATCACCGCGGCCGCCGAAGAGATTGCGAACGGCAACCTGACTGTAACTATTCAGGAACGCTCCCCGCAGGACAAGCTGATGCAGGCGCTGGCGGGGATGGTCGATGGCCTGACGCGGACAGTATCCGATATCCGCACTATCGCAGGCGAGGTCTCAACGGCGAGCCAATCCATAAGTACGGCTTCCGCCCAGGTGTCCAACGGCGCCAGTGCACAGGCTGCTTCGGCGGAAGAGGCTTCATCGTCGATGGAGCAAATGGTCTCCAACATTAAACAGAACGCCGACAATGCGCAGCAGACGAACAAGATTGCAACCAAGTCGGCGAAAGACGCGCAGGAGAGCGGCCAGTCGGTGCTCGAGGCAGTGGCTGCAATGAAGGAGATCGCGAGCAAGATTTCCATTATTGAGGAAATTGCAAGACAGACCAACATGCTTGCTCTCAATGCAGCCATCGAAGCGGCACGGGCCGGTGAACACGGCAAGGGCTTCGCGGTGGTAGCGGCGGAAGTTCGCAAATTGGCAGAGCGCAGCCAGAAGGCCGCAGGCGAAATCAATCAGCTCTCCGGCACGACGGTGAAGGTGTCGGAAAAGGCTGGTGAAATGCTCGACAAACTTGTACCCGATATCCAGCGCACGGCTGAACTGGTGCAGGAAATCACTGCCGCCAGCAAGGAGCAGGATACAGGCGCCGAACAGATTAACCAGGCTCTTCAGCAACTTGAGAAGGTGATCCAGCAGAATGCCTCCGCGTCCGAAGAGATGGCATCGACCACGGAAGAATTGACGGGACAGGCCGATCAGCTTGTGAGTGCGCTCGGATTCTTCCGTACTGGAGACGAGGGACAAACTCGGTCCCACCAAACCGTCGGCGCAAGACCTTCGAAGCAGGCCTTCTCCGCTCCCGTAACGGGTGTGAAGCCAAACGGCCATGCTGTGCCTCCAGGGCTAAAGTCTGCGGCCAAGGCGGGCGTCAGCCTCCGGCTCAAAGATAAAGGCGATGACCTCGACAAGGGATACGAGCGGTATTAAACCTTCCAGCGGCGGACCGCCTGCGGTCCGCCGCTGCGTTCAAAATTCGAGAGGAGCAGAAAATGAGCGTTACTGAAATTACTGATACGCGGCAATACCTCACCTTCAAACTCGGCAACGAGATCTTTGCGACCGACGTTGCAAAGGTGAGAGAGGTGCTGGATTTTACGACCATAACCGAAATACCTCGAACGCCCGAATTCATGAGCGGCGTGATCAACCTGCGGGGCAGTGTCGTGCCCGTGGTCGATCTGCGGCTTTGTTTTGAAATGTCGAAGACTGTCAAGACAAGAAACACCTGCATCGTGGTTGTGGAGGTACTGCTTGATGGCGAGTCCTTCGTGATCGGGGCCCTGGCGGATTCGGTAGAGGAAGTCATCGACCTTGAGCCGGATCAGATTCAACCACCACCCAGAATCGGCACGCAAATCCGGACCGACTTTATCAAGGGAATGGGCAAGCGTGACTCAGAGTTCATCATGATCCTGGACATCGACCGCGTCTTCTCGGTAGACGAACTCGTGTCGGTTCGCGGACCGGAAGCCAGCAAGCCTACTTCTGAAGTGGCGGCTTAGGGGAGAGGGTGGGGTGTGAAAGCGCCCTATTGAGTCTATGACAACTCGTGAAGACACGATCTCCAGCGCGGACTATGGCCGGCTTCGCACTTTGATTTACGAGCAGTCGGGCATCGTCTTGAATCAGGAGAAAAAGACTATGCTCGAACTCCGCATCAAACGACGGCTCCGAAGCTTGAGCATGAACACGTTCGGACAATACTGCGAGTATTTGTTTGCACGGCACAACCATCGGGAAGAGATTGTTCACCTGCTGGATGTTGTTACCACGAATAAGACGGACTTCTTCCGCGAGCCTGACCATTTTGAATATTTGGTGCAAAAGGCCGTTCCAGATCTTGTGGCACGTGAACAAATCGATAAGGGATTACTAGTGTGGAGCGCCGGTTGTTCAACCGGCGAAGAGCCCTACACCCTTGCAATGGTTCTGTCCGAGTACGCGCAAATGCATCCAGGATTCCGGTTCAGGGTGCTCGCCACTGACCTTTCCACAACTGTCCTGGCCAAGGCCAAGCTGGGAGTTTTCGGTAACGAAGTCGTACAGCGAATCCCTTTGGAACTTAGAAGAAAGTACTTCATGCGCAGCCGCGATCCGGAGGACAATACGGTTCGAGTGGTTCCGGAACTGCGTCATCTGGTTGATTTTCGCCGCGTGAATTTCATGGATAGCGACTTCGGTCTGACAGACAAGGTACACATCATCTTCTGCAGAAACGTAATCATCTATTTCGACCGACGCACCCAGGAGAATATCCTTCAGAAACTAACCAATCACCTAATGCCCGGTGGATACGCGTTTCTGGGTCACTCAGAGACACTGCACGGAATGAATCTGCCGCTTGTGCCAATAGCCCCTGCTCTTTATCGGAGGGACCATGTCCGACACGGACATTGAAGTGGCAGATGTCTACCTGCAACCCGGAGAGCTGTTTTTCGCACAGAAACCAACGGTTATCCGGACTATCCTCGGCTCTTGTGTCGGCGCAACGTTCTGGGCGGCGAAACCTGGCATTGGCGCGCTCTTTCATGCGCAGTTGCCCACGAGCCCGAGGACTGCATCTCGGACATCGGGCGGACGCTATGTCGATTCTTCTATTCGGGAGATAGCACAGCAGTTTGACAGTAATCATGTTCTACGCTCAGAGGTTGTGGTGAAGGTCTTCGGCGGTGCCGATGTGCTCCACGGTGTCACTGACGACATTTTGCGCCCCACCGTTGGAAGTCTGAATTGTGACGTGGCACTGGAGATTCTAAGCAAGGAAGGCTTCATCGTGGTCGCATCGAGCTTGCGCGGAAAGCGCGGTAGAAAGATTCGGTTTCATACGAAAACAGGCGAGGTATTTGTTCGCAATCTCACTTAAGGCATAGCTGAGGGTGCGATGATGCATGGCACAGAGGGGATCAGAATATGAGCGCACGCAAAATCACCGTACTGATTGTGGATGACTCCGCCGTGGTTCGCCAGACGTTGAAGGAAGTCCTTTCGTCTGACGCGGAGATCGAGGTGATTGGAACCGCAGGCGATCCATTTGTTGCGGCCGAACGAATCAGCGAACAGGAGCCGGATGTAATCACTTTGGATATCGAGATGCCGCGCATGGATGGACTCACGTTCTTAAAGAAGATTATGAGCCAACATCCGATCCCGGTCGTCATCTGTTCAAGCCTTGCCGACAATGGAGCTCAAACCACTCTGAGGGCACTCGAATTCGGAGCTGTAGACATCATCACCAAGCCGCGTCTTGGGGTGAAGGGCTTCCTGGAAGACTCGCGCATTACGATCTGCGATTCAGTCAAGGCGGCGGCGTCCGCCCGGTTGAATATTCCCCGGCCACGCCACATAGTAGAGCCGAAGCTCACAGCGGACGCCATTCTTGCGCCGGCTACAAACGCCATGCTTGAGACAACTGAGAAGGTAGTTGTGGTCGGTGCCTCAACAGGAGGGACCGAGGCTCTGAGGGCTTTGCTTGAGACGCTCCCCGCGGATACGCCGGGTATCGTGATCGTGCAACACATGCCCGAGTTGTTTACCCGCGCCTTTGCTGCACGGCTCGACAGCCTATGCAGTATCACGGTCAAGGAAGCTGAGACCAACGACACAGTTCTGCGTGGACGCGCCCTGATTGCACCTGGGAATCACCACATGCTGCTCAAAAGAAGCGGCGCTCGCTACTACGTGGACATCAAAGACGGACCACTGGTGTGTCGGCATCGGCCTTCGGTCGATGTGCTGTTTCGCTCCGCCGCCCGATATGCAGGACAGAACGGGGTTGGAGTGATCCTGACCGGAATGGGCGATGACGGCGCCCGGGGGATGCTCGAGATGAAACAGGCGGGTGCAAAGACGATAGCCCAGGATGAGGCCACATGCGTAGTTTTCGGAATGCCCAAAGAGGCCATCAAGTTGGGCGCGGCTGATAAAGTTTTGCCACTCCAATCCATTGCGGGAGCGATTCTCTCTTGCGCACGATGACATTTGCTTCACTGATGAACGGTATTACGAACATGCTGACTCACCCGACAAACACGCGAAGCACGACACCAGGGCCTTTATCGACGAGGCTCTTCAACCGGCCTACGTTCCGCTTGGAGAGGTCGCGATGAGTGCCAACAAGATTAGCGCTCTTGCGGAGCCGCTTGAGAGGGCGGTCGGCCAGCTTCGATCGATTGCACGCTCTTCACAAGGCGAGATTGAGTCGGTTGGGAAAAGCTTTGAACGCCTTAGTGGTGATACAGACACACTATTGAATCTTGCAGCAACCATTGTCGCCTGCGTTGAAGATGAAAAGGTCAGTTGCGTTCTTCCGCACTTACAGACCCTGGGCGCGGCGGCAAGATCGTTGATTGAGGATAGGCTGCAGGCAACATCGGGCATACTGCAAACGGTAACGAATGAAGTTGGACTGCTACAGCAGCTTGCGGGAGTCACCAGAATCCAGGGTGCGATCGCTCTCAAGATCAGTGTCCTGAGCGTTATGACAAAGATCGAAGCAGCGCGCCTAGGCAAGATGGGAGAGGGCTTCCAGCAGCTTGCTTGCGAATTGTCCGACTTTTCGAAGTCTCTCACAGCGGACACTCAGGAACTTGCGCGACACACGGACTCACGCAAGGCATCCATCCAAACTACCAAGTGTGTTCTATCGGCCGATCTGCCCCGTATGCGGGAGAAACTTACACGTATCGAGGCTCTCGTGGGCGACGACCTGGCAGCCTTAGATATTAGTTTTATGCGATTCTCGAGCACGCCTGAACGGTTCAGGCTGAGCGTACAGGAGATCGCTGGACAGATTGCCGGCGTGGTAGCAGCAGTGCAGAGTTACGACATCACCCGCCAGCAGCTCGAGCATGTACAGGACGCGCTGGCAATGATCGCTGGAAGGCTTCGCACTGTGAGGACTTCAGGTCGTGGATCCTCGGATGAGCTTTCTCGGAGCCACGCCGGTCTACGCATTCAGATTTACCAGCTCAACAACATCAAAGCCACATTGGCCAACTGGACTTCTCAAATCAGAACTTGCATGGCCGGCATCCTCAGCGTTAGCGCGTCTGACGTAGCAGGCATCAGCCCCTTGGTACTGGATCAGGAACGGGAGGTCACATCCAAGATCTCCCATATCGATTCGCTTGAGAAAGAGAGCCAGGCACACAGCGAAAAAATGCGGCAGACTCTTGCCGGGCTTTCCGGCCTGGCGCAATTGATCGGCGAGCATATACAGAAGTCAAAAGATGTCCTCAATCGCCTGCACTTGCTCTCCCTCAATTCCATGATTTTGGCCAGCAGCCTTGGTAGTCATGCAGACAGAATACTGGCTATAGCGAAGATCATTGTAGAGATTTCGGCCGAATGGAGAGAGAACACCGATCAATCCGGGAACGCAATGCAGGACATCCTGAAGCATGTAGAGCAGACAAACCGGGTAATGGAAGCATTCTCCGAATGCAGGAGCGATAAGCTTCATGCCGCGCAAGCACAAACAAGGAGCGCACTTGACAGTCTGAAGGCCGCAGCGGCATTTGCAGCTCGCCAATCCGGGCACATAGAGTCTGCCAACGAGGCAATGCACACCAAGATCGCACAGGTTGAAAGCACTGGGGAGCTGCTCGATCGCGACTTTGGACGCATCGACGCCATCCTTGACGAGATTGAGATGTTAAAGCAACAAATGGAGATCGATCATCCATCTGCAACGAATGGATTCGACGCAAATGAAGTTGAGCACCTGTATTCTGCGGCGTACACGACAGAAGTGGAGCGCGACGTTTTGCGTGCAGCTCTGCATGGGACGGCGATTCCCTTGGCGCAACAATCGTTTGGAGGCAACAGCATTGAGCTGTTTTGAACCTAGGGTGGGGTTTTGCAAAGTCACTGAGTTCCTGCCCAGAAACTGGAGGACGAGAAAATGAAACGGATTTTGACAGTGGATGATTCTTCGAGCGTTCGCCAGATGGTCAGCTTTACCTTGCGCAAAGCGGGCTATGAAGTGGCGGAGGCCGTCGATGGAAAAGACGGTCTCGGCAAGATTGGTGCCGGGAAGTTTGACCTGATCATCACCGATCTGAACATGCCGAATGTCGACGGCATCCAACTGATCGCCGCAACACGCAAGCTGCGGGGATACGGATTTACTCCAATCCTGATGCTGACGACCGAGTCGCAGGCCGAGAAGAAGGACGCAGGGCGCAAGGCGGGAGCAACTGGATGGATTGTGAAGCCTTTTAATGGTGACCAGCTGGTTTCGGTCGTGCAGAGATTGGTGAAGTGAGAGATCGATGATGCTGAACTTGATCGAGACAGGAAGGAAATCGCTACTTTCAATGGAGCAAGGGGACGTGCAAGAGACTTGAGACGGCGGGATTGCTACAACGATAGAAATCCGCCGACCTGTCGCAAGAATGGACGACCTCCGAAGGCGTCGTCTAAGTGTGGCGCCCTGTCAGAAATGGTCAGGGAAGCGAATCAGATACACCGCCGGATCTCCGCTGCTCGGTTCGACAGGCTCAGTCTAAGCCGATCCTCGACGACCTCCGTCAGTGGATGTGGCGCGCGATCGAACGATGGGCTCACGCGCGACATTAGCGCGGCGTGGTGGGCTACTTTCCTCCGTCGCGCACCACGACGATCGTCGTACCCCAGGGTTGCAACTCCAGCGGCAGTGTGGTCTTGCCCCTGGCAAAGGTGGCTCCAGCCCAGGGTTCAACCTTGCCACTCGCGGTGTTCCACTCCTGCGCCTGCTTCGACGTACCGCGGTTGACCACAGTCGTCTTCAGCGACAACGGTTGCTCCCCTTCGTTGAAGAAGAAATACACGTCGGCATCCTTTAGCCGCCGGTGGTTGTACTTGAGCCATGTCGTGGTCTGGTCGATCACCACATCCGGCGCGGGCAGCGCTGCCAAAACTTGCGCAGTGATCTCCGTCCCCGGCTCCAGTGTCGCCCAACTGATATCGGCTGGCCCCGTGGCCGTCTTAAAGTTTTTGTCCACTACAAGGCTGGGCGCGTGCCCCAGAAAGATCACCTTGCCGCCGGCCTTGGCGAAGGCGTGCAGATTGTCAAGGGCAGCCTTCGATATTGCATCCACCGGCGGGACCAAAATGGCACGATACGCCTGCCCGCTCAGGTTGACCAGCTCGCGGCCTTGCAGTTTGAACGTCTTCGACAGCGAGTATTCGTCCACAAAGTCGAGATCCCGCTGGTGCTCCAGCAGTTGGTGGACGATAGTCAGGAAGGACGTGTTCGCCGCCGAGTCATTGAACCAGAAGCTGGTCGAGGGAATGTAGACCCCGATCTGCGCAGCGGGTCGGCCTTCGCCCAGCAGATAGCCCACGCGATTGACGTGCGCGGAGAGCGCAGGAAATCCGGGATCTGCATAAAAGCCGCGGCCCGGACCAGCTCCGCCCATGCCCATGTATTCGATACGGTTGATACCGAGCACCAGAAGGTGGTTGAGAATCCAGCCGGCCTCCTTGAAGTCAGGCTGCGGATTATAGGCCGCAAAGGCTTCCGTCATCGCTCGCGGATGTCCGTCCACATGGGCCGCCGATGACGCCAATTTAGGATAATCGGCGACCACATCGTGCCAGATCTGGTGCCAGATCGTGTCGACGCCGGGCACCTGGATGCCTCGCATGCACTTGAAGAAGTCCCCGTCGGCGGTAGCCAGTTGCGGCAGGACCTCCTCGTGTTCGATGTGGGTCTGCATTTCGACGCCGTTGGCCGCGGCCCATTTGCCTTCCGCGCCGAAAAAGTTCTCGCCGAAGAGATCGGACCACACGTCGTAGTAGTCTGCGAACACACGGTGGCCCTCATCCAGATTAATGTTAGCCGGCTCTGGGCCGCCGGTTGCAGGAACGGCCGACACAGTGGCCAGTCCAACGCCGCCGGCGGCAGGCGCGGCGCCAGCCGGCGGACGAGGAGCGCGCCCAATGTTGATCGAAGCAATTATCCCCAGGTAGGGTCGCAAATCATAACCCTTGCGCTTCTGAAACTCGGCCAGCAGAACCGGCGACCACGGGTTGAAGCCGAAGGCCGGCTCGTCCCCCCGGAAGCCCAGCACAGTCTTCCCCATCTCGTCGCCAACCGCCTGCTTGTACGCATCGAATTGCCACTGAATAAAAAGTTTGTCTGCTTCCGGATTCAGGTAGTCCATCAGTGAGTGGGTGCCGTCCTTCGCGCCCGTCTTGTTGTTGGCCGAGCGCGTAGGGCCGGAGCGGAACTGCGAACGCGCCAGAACAATCTCCCAGTTGCCCGCGGGCACAGTCCAGTTCACACTCCCCGACGAACTGTCCAGCACTTGTGCCGCGCCGGAGTCGCGGTTGACCGCCAGCACACTGATCGTCCGGGGATCGAGCGTGTAGGAATATTGCTGGCCGGCCGTGACCGGGATGTGCTGCGGCGTGGCCAAGGCCTGCATCCGCAGATCCGGGCGCTCCTCGGAGAATTTGCCGCCGGCAAACCCCGAGGGGTATCCACCGTCGTCGTCAAACCACAGATGCATACCGCGCGTCCTGGCCTGCTCAACCACCTCCTTCACCGCCTGGAAATAGCCCGGCGAAAGGTAAGGCGTGTTGCCGACCTTAGGCTCGATGTAAGCGCCCATCACTCCCAGAGATTTGGCATGGTCGAGGATGGCCCCCATGGCGTCTGGAGTCAACTTGTCGCTAAAGCCCCAGTCGAACTGCGAACTGTACTCCGCTGGCGGCAAGGCGAACTTTGCGGCGGCCTCCGCCGCGGTCGGATCGGAGATTGCTTGCCAGGGACGCACCTGCGCCGCTACGGGGCTCACCA
>Ga0302270_10006351_pt1 | contig 10538 bp, 7 predicted proteins | sample III_Bog_E2_3_FD_198773 | JGI IMG/M metagenome (GOLD analysis project Ga0302270, IMG submission 198773) | Peat permafrost microbial communities from Stordalen Mire near Abisko, Sweden - III_Bog_E2_3 | ecosystem: Environmental > Terrestrial > Soil > Wetlands > Peat | place: Sweden: Abisko...
CTGGTGATCTCGGCGTTCGCGCTGATGCAGCCGGCGGTGGGCGGCTTTTCCGGGCTGCTGCATAAAGTTCCGGACGCCCATTTTCATTGGGGGCAGATCGCGCGGCCGGAATTCATCACGCTCTGGTTCGTGGCGCTGATGTTCAACACCATCTTCGCGCAGAATTCGATGGAGATGTCGGCGAAATACCTGATGGCGCGCAGCGATGCGCACGCGCGGAAGATGGTGCTGTTCCCGCTGATCGGCACGATTGTCGGGCCGCTGCTGTGGATTGTGCCGCCGATGGTGGCGGCGGTGGTTCATCCCGGCGGCCTGGGAAAAATTCTGCCGATGTTGAGCCATCCGGAAGAAGGCGCGTTTCTGGTGACGGCTCACGATGTTTTGCCGGCGGGAATGCTGGGCTTGTTGATCGCCGGCATTTTTGGCGCGACACTTTCCAGCCTCGACGCCAGCGTCAACCAAGGCGTTGGCATCTTGGTGCGAAATTTTTATTTGCCCGTAATCAACCCGCAGTGTTCGGAGAAAAAGCTGCTCATCATCAGCAAATGCTGCACGGCTGGCTTCGGTCTTATCATTATTAAAATGGGTTTGATCATCAGCCAGCAGCGGACGGCGGGGCTGTTTGATTTCCTGAACCAGCTGGGCGTCGGACTGTGGCTGCCGCTGGCGGTGCCGATGTGCCTCGGGCTTTTTTACAAGCGCACGCCGCCGTGGTCCGGCTGGGGCACGGCGCTGGTGGGTTTGCTCACCTCGTTTGCCATCATGTTTTTGGTGAAGGCCCAGGCGGTTTTGGATCCGATGTCCGACAAGCTGGTGATCAAAACCCAGCTCTGGATTGAATCCCATCTCCATGTGACATTGCCGACAGTTTCGGATTTAGTTTGTTGGATTCCGGGAATGTCCGCCCCGCTCAAGCCGGAAGAGGCCACGCAAACTTACCTTATCGCCACGGCTTTTGGTGTGATCGCTGTCTGCGTTGCCTGGTTTTTCTTCACCTCGCTGTTTTATGAGAAATCGCCGCCGGAATACCAGGCGAACGTGGACAAGTTTTTTAGCGAGTTGAAACGACCCATCGAAGACCTGACCGAGGAGCAGGTGAAGGAAAACCACAAGGTCGTCGGCGCCATCGGCATGCTGTGCATGATCTTTGGCGGGTTTGTCATTTTGCTGATGCTGGTTCCCAACGAGGGCATGAAGCGGCTAGCATTTTTGTTCAGCGGCGGCTGCATCTTTGGCGTGGGCTGGCTGCTTCGGCGAGTGTCCAGGCGGCATCAGGAAAAAGCGGTTTAATGACCATCGTATGCTGCTCGATCTCCTGGAAATTCAGTTTGACGGACGCCGCCCGTGGCGGACACTGGCGCAGCTTTACTGGCCGGAGCGGCGCTCCGTGGCGCTGGCGCTCGTCAGCTATCTGTTCAAGGCCAGCCCGGTCTGGATTCTGCCGGTCATCACGGCGAACATCATTGATATCATGGCGCACCGCAGCGAAGGCGGGCTGCGCTCGCTGTGGCTCAATGTCATCGTCGGCGCGGTGGCCATCGCGCAAAATATCCCGTCCGCCGCGCTGTATGTGACGTTCTTGAGCCGCAGCATCCGCAACGTCGAGGTGCGCCTGCGCTCGTCGCTGGTGCGGCGGCTGCAGATGCTTTCCATCGGCTACCACAGCCGCGCCGACACCGGCGCACTGCAGACCAAAATCACGCGCGACGTCGAGTCCATCGAGATGTTGAGCCGGCAGGTGGTGGACGTGGGATTTTTCGCGGCCGTCACCGTGCTGGTCACGATGGGCGTGACGGCTTGGCGGATGCCGGTGTTTCTGCCGGTGTTCCTGGTGTTTGTGCCGCTCATTTGGATCGTGCGGCGGTTTGTGTCGGGCCGGCTGCAGGGCCACAACGAGAATCTCCGCAAGGAAATCGAAGGCATGAATTCGCAGCTTGGCGGGATGATCCACATGATTCCTATCACGCGCGCCCACGCGGTCGAAGACGAGGAAATCGCGCAGTTGGAAAACCGTTTCCAGGACGTGCGCCGCGCCGCGCGGTCGTTCGATTTTTTCGCGGGGACTTTCGGCGCGACGATGTGGGTCGTCCTGATGCTCTTCAACCTCGCCGGGTTTGCGGCGGCGGCAATCTTGAGCTATCGCGGGCTGCTGCCGTTGACGCCGGGCGACATCGTTTTGCTCGCCGGCTATTTCAACACCATCATGGCCGCCGTGCTCCAGCTCAACGCCATGCTGCCGATTGTCACGCGCGGCTTCGACGGCCTGCGCAGCATCGGCGAAGTGCTGGAATGCCCCGACATCGAGGAAAACCGGGGCAAACGCGCGCTGGCATCCGTGCGCGGCGAATTTGTCTTCGAGAACGTCGGCTTCAGCTACGATCCCACCGGCGGCGCGGCGCCGGCCTTGCGCGGATTGAGCTTCCAAGTTTCCGCCGGCGAAACCGTCGGCATCGTCGGCCCCAGCGGCTCGGGCAAATCCACGCTGATCAGCCTCGTCACCGGGTTTCACCGGCCGACCATCGGGCGTCTCCTGCTCGACGGCGCGGACATGAACACGATTGACCTCCGCACCTTCCGCCACCGACTCGCCGTGGTGAGCCAGCAGACCATTTTGTTCAACGGCACGCTGCGCGAAAACATCGTCTACGGCACGCGCGACGTGACGGATACGGAATTGCAGGCCGCCATCGCTGACGCCAACGCGGCGGAATTCATCCGCGAACTCCCGAGCGGCCTCGACACCGAACTCGGCACGGCGGGCGTGCAGTTGAGCGGCGGCCAGCGGCAGCGTATCGCCATCGCGCGCGCGCTGCTGCGCGACCCGCGCGTGCTGATTTTGGACGAAGCCACGAGCGCGCTCGACACCGGCAGCGAAGCCGTGGTGCAGCAGGCGCTGGAACGCCTGATGGCCGGCCGCACCACCTTCATCATCGCGCATCGCCACGCCATCTTGCGCCGGGCGGACCGGATCATGACGCTCAACAAGGGCGCGCTCGTCGAATGTGCTGCTGCGGCGCAACCGGCCATGACAGCGGTTTGAACAATTTGCAGATGAACACGACCAATAATAAATCTTTTCGCCCCGGCGAACTCTGGCCGGACAACCACGGCGTCCACATCAACGCCCACGGTGGCGGCATTTTGTTTCACGACGGAATTTATTACTGGTTTGGCGAGCACAAGATCGCCGGCGCGGCGGGCAATTTGGCGCATGTCGGCGTTCATGTTTATTCATCGCGCGATCTTTACAACTGGCGCGATGAGGGCATTGCGTTGCAGGTGAGCGATGATCCGAAAAGCCCGATTGTTCGCGGCTGCATTTTGGAGCGGCCCAAGGTAATCTTCAATCCGCGCACAAAAAAGTTCGTGATGTGGTTTCATCTCGAACCGAAGGACGCGGGTTACGCGGGTTCGTTGAGCGGCGTGGCGGTGGCGGACAAAGTCACCGGGCCGTTTCAATTTGTGAACGCCTTCCGTCCGAACGCCGGCGTGTGGCCGTTGAATGTGCCGGACGCGGACAGGCGCGAATTGAGCACGGTGGAACTGGCGGCCATCAACGGCATGGATCTGGCGGGCGGGCCGCGGCCGTGGTATCCAAGGCAGCTTTTGTTCCGCCGAGATTTCGCGGGCGGCCAGATGGCGCGCGACATGACGCTGTTTGTGGATGACGACGGCAGCGCTTATCACATCTACGCCTCGGAAGGCAACGGCACGCTGCACATCTCGCGGTTGAGCGATGATTATTTGAGCCCGGCGGGAAAATTCATCCGCGTGCTGCCGGGTCGCTTCAACGAAGCGCCGGCGCTGTTGAGGCACGGCGGAAGATATTTTCTGTTCACGTCGGACTGCACCGGCTGGGCGCCGAACCCGGCGCGGCTGCTCATGGCGGATTCCATTTTTGGAAGCTGGGAAGAACTCGGCAACCCGTGCCTCGGCACGGGCGACCAGATTACCAGCACGTTCAATTCGCAAAGCACTTTTATTTTGCCGGTGCAGGGAAGGCGCGACGCCTTCATCTTCATGGCCGACCGCTGGAATCCAAAGAATTCCATTGACGGTCGCTACGTCTGGCTGCCGGTGGAATTCCGCTATGGCGTGCCGACGGTTTACTGGCTCGACGAATGGGATTTAAGTTTTTTCGACAAATGACATGAGCGCATCCAACAACCACCGGCCTTTCATCAGCATCTGGTTCGGAAATTTTTTCGAGCCGTTTTACAGCGACCGCGAGGCCACGCGGCGCGGCATCGCCGAGGTTGCGGGCCTCGGCTTCAACAGCATCAACCTTGACTCCAAGGCGTGGGAGGATTTCTTTGCGCGGTATCGCGGCGAACCGGCCAGCCAATATGTCGCCATGCACGAGTTCATGATGGCGGAGATGGCGAAGCTCGGACTCGATTACACCTGCCTAGCGCTTTATCTGTGCGGCGACAATCTTTACCCGAACATCCGCAGCGTGCCGCCGGTGCGCGGTGAAGAACCAATGCGACCGAACGGCCAGCCGATGGGCACTTACAAATACTGGTCGCCCAAGGCGCAGGCGACGATGGTGGAACACGTCAAAGGCCTGCTGAAACTTTACGGCCAGGGAATGCGCCGCAATGCGGCCGGCAAAATCATCATGCAGACGATGTTCGAGCCGATTCCCAAGCCGAGCTTCGACGCCGAGGGAAAACAGAAGTATCTCGCGTGGCTGGGAAAAAAATACGGCGGTGACATTCAAAAATTAAATTCGCGTTATGCGCTGTCGGCAAAATCTTTTTCCGATTTGAAGCCGGAGCAATACTGGCTGCGCCCGGAAGAATTAAACTGGGTCGGCTGCGCACGGCCGACGGCGAATGATTTTGCCAAACGCACGCCGGATTTTTACCGCTGGATTGACAACCAGACACATCTCGCCGAAGTCCTGCAAGAGTATCTCGCCACGATGAAAAAACACTGGCGCGAGCTGGAGCCCAATCTCTTCATCGAGCCGTTGCTGCACCAGTGGGGCTATTTTTTCAACCCGCCGGGGCAGGTGGACTGGCAGACCGGCCAGCGCGCCTTGGACGTTTATAAATGCGCCGACCATGTGGACAGTGTGCTGTTCATCGCCGCGCCGCTGAACGCGGAAAACCGTGCCGATGCGACGGCGTTGAGCGTGGAGGGATCCATCATGCGCAACGCAAACGCGCACCGGCCGTTCACCGCCGGGCTATATCTCGGACGCCATGTCAACGGCGACATTTACCGCGTCGTGCCGCCGGCGGAATGCATCGGCACGCACGTTGCGAACGGCGCGAAGGGACTGCACATCTACGGCTACAGCGGCCTCGACGACGGCGGCGTGATGTTCCGTATGGATGAGATGTTTAAGGACTCGCTGCGCGCTGGCAATCGCTGGGCTGCGGAAGTGATTCCGTTGATCACCGCGCCACGCGCGCAGGAGGTCGCCATTTTGTTTCCGGCCGAGATGAGCCTTTACGAGCCGCTCGAAGTGGACGCGGAAGGCCGGCATCGCATGGATTTGCTCGGATGGTATCAACAGTTCACCGACCTCGGTTGGCATGTGGACATTGTGCATCCCGACCAGGTCGCAAGGGGTGCGCTGGCTGGCTACCAACATCTCGTTGTGCCGCATAATTCCCTGTATGACCTTGGCGACAACGTCGCGCTTGAATCCGCTGTCAAAAAATTCATCGTGGACGGCGGCACGATGTTTCACGGCCCCCACTGTGCGCTTGCAAAGCGAGCATTGGGTGTTCAGGAGGAAGCCACAGTCTTTGATTGTATTCAGTGGCAGGAACAAATCATCCCACATGGCTGGTCTACCACCGCATTCCTCAATGGAAGCCCGGTTGGCACTTATATTCAATCCGGGAAGACTGCCATTGCGCAGTCAGCCATTGGCCAAGGCAGGGTCTTTTCAATTGGTTTTGAATATGGCTACTCGTATTCGCGGCGCACCATGCCCATCGTCCCACCAAACTATGGCAAGCAAGAAATGCACCCCGTTGTGCTTCTTAAGGAAACCCCCGTGGCCGCGCTGGTTGGAATCTCCCCGCTTGTGCCACTGCCCCCAGTGAAAGGCGTCGAGTTTGCGAAATTCGAAAACAAATTTATTATCGTAAACCACCGTTCTAGCCCGCTGGATATCAGGCGTATCAAATCAGTGAAGGAAATCCAACTCGTGGCTTCTGTGCCAGGCCATCTGGCGGCACATTCGGCAACTTACCTCGAAATTAAGTGAAACATGATCTGGCATCTCTACTGTCCGGTTCAGATTTTTCTGACACCGATTTCGGCTCGATAAAAGCGGCATTTTCTCGCTATTCTGTTTTTTCGATTTCAATTCTGCGACGACTCCCTGGAGGCGTTTCACCGCCAACCGGCGGTTTTTCACCTTATGAACGAAGGTCGCACCGTCTTCGCCCAACTTCTCGACTTCCTGCCCAAATACGAGTTCGACAAGTGTGTCGCCCGTTACCACGGCAACTGCCGCGTTCGCAAACTCCCCGCTTACGAACAGTTCCTCGTGCTGGCATTTGCCCAACTGACGTGGCGTGAAAGTTTGCGTGACATCGAAACCTGTCTGGCGTCTGCGCATTGGTGCTGACGCCATCCAGCGGCACCCGATTGACCTGTTTGATGCCTGAGACCTGATGCTCGACGGTGATCTGGGTGTAATAGTGGTCATTGCGTTCCCACAGGCCACGAATTGGGCGCTTGCGCTTGGCGAGCACCTTAATGTATGCTCTGGCGCGAGGTTGCTTTGGATTAACAATTGTGAACGGGTTGCCCATGCTTTCCCTTTCAGTGAGTTGCATGACGTTACACTAGCGCAATTAGTAGCACAAAATCAATTGGGTGAGTCAGTCACCTCTTTAAATCGTTTATCATCAGTGTGCCGGTGTGGCGGAATTGGCAGACGCGCCAGACTCAAAATCTGGTATCCGTGAGGATGTGTGGGTTCGACCCCCTCCGCCGGCACCAACTTATATTAGGGTTGTAGAACGCACGTTGATTTTGTCCGGGTTTGTTTTGTAACTCTTCCAAAGCATCAGGGTAGCAGGTAACGCGCGCCGAAAAATTGGCGCGAAAAAAATAATCCGCGAACGCTCCGCGTTAGTTGCGCGGGTTGGTTGCGGGAAGCTTGCGGCGTGCGGCGGCGCGGCCAATCGCCGCCGATAGGGCAGCATCAGCCGGCATTGATCCGGTTTTGACGGCGGTCTTAGCCGAATCCATGTAGTTGAAAAGGAGCCACCGATTGGGGATTGATTGGTGGTGTATGAAAACAACGCAATCGTCGGGCACACGCCCGGATCACCAAACGGTGGCTGGGACATTGGAGTTCAAATCCAATGGCAAAGCAATCGCCATCGGCTTCACGGAGCAACAACTTTCCCCGCACGCGGGCAGCGCCCTGTTCTGGGGCTGGTTGCGCCCGCTGGACTGGTGTCAACGTCTGGCTGCGGCCCTGCCGCAGCCCCTGCCACGATCCAACAACAAGCTCCTGCCGGTCGAAAAGGCGTTGGCCTTCATGCACGGTTTGTTGTGTGACGCGCGCAAGCTCACCCACGTCGCGTATCTGCGGCGCGATCCGCTGGCGCCCGAACTGCTCGGGGTCAAACGTGTGGCCAGCCAGTCGGTGTTGACGCGTTTTTTCCAGGGGTTCGCTTCGGCGGGCGACAACCTGCGCTGCTTCCGGCCGCTCTGGCAATGGTGTCTGCACCGGCTGCCCAGCCGGCAGGAGGGCTACACGCTGGATCTGGATTCGACGCGCCTCCTGCACAAGGATGGACAACAGGAGGGGGTGAAGGGGGGGTTACACCAAACAAGGGATCAAACCCTGTCTGCATCCGCTCCTGGCGGTGCTGGCAGAGGTGCGCTTGGTGGCGCAGCTGTGGTTGCGGCCCGGCAACGCCAGTTGCGGCAGCAACGTCACCGCGTTCTTTCTGGACCTGTGGGAAAACCTGCCCAGCCACATCCGGCGGCGCGGCGTGCGCGCCGATTCAGGCTTCTGTCTGCCTGAACTGCTGGCGTTGTGGGAACAGTTGAAGCTGCCCTACGTGGTGGTGGCCCAACTGAGCGACCCGATTCAAAGACTCATCAAGGGCGATCTGGTGTGGACGGCGACCGAAGTGCCGGGCACGGAAGTGGCCGAGCTGGAATATCAGGCGCTGAGCTGGCCGCACCCGCGCCGGCTGGTGCTGCTCCGGCATCGGGTGAGCGACGACGAGGAACGCGGCGGCAAACGCCTGTTGGATGGTAAGCGTCACGCCGAGCACCACTATTCAATGAGATCATAAACGTCGTAGGCTGTCTGCTATGACAACTACGAAAGATACGAAACAGGCTGATGCGGTGGTGGTTTTCAAACAGGATGGATTGGGACGAGTGCGGATGCCGGCAGCCCGGCGGGAGCAGTTGCTGGATGAGTTTGAGCGAAGTGGGCTGAGCGGTAAAAAGTTTGCGGCCTTGGCTGGGATCAAATACCAGACGTTTGCCACCTGGGCGCAGAAGCGCCGACGACAGTGTGCGACGGAGGTGATGACTAAAGTTCCACCAACTGCCACCGCGAAGGTGAACTGGCTGGAGGCGGTCATGGAGCAAGCGCGTGACACCGTGGTTAAAGCCGGCGAGTCTGTGCTGGTCCTAAAATTACCCGGCGGCGCGTGCGTTGAGATCAGCGACGTAAAACAGGTGGCGCTGGCGGTGGCTTTGGTGCGGGCTTTGCAACCGCCATGTTAAGTTTTTCCGGGAGCCTGAAGGTGTTTGTGGCGGTGGAAGCCTGCGACATGCGCAAAGGCTTCAATGGTCTGCACGCTTTGGTATCGGAGCGCTTGGGCGAAGACTTGAAGCAAGGTGCGTTGTTCGTGTTCAGCAATCGGCGGCACACGCGGATCAAAATCATTTGCTTTGATGGCACCGGGATTTGGGTGCTGACCAAACGCTTGGAACAAGGGACGTTTGCGTGGCCAAAAAATCTCGAACCGCAAACCACCAAGTTGAAGTTGACGCCGCAAGCGTTAGCGATGCTCACTGATGGCGTGGATTTGCGCGGAGCCAAAATGCGGCCGTGGTATGAGCGTGCAGGCTGAAACTTATCCGCCCAAAAATAGTTTCATAAAGTTTGAACCTTTTGGTCGTGAGCATCGTCAGAGTTCGCGACGATGAAACCCGCGCCACTGCACGCTGAACTCGACTCCCTGCGTGAACTTGTCGGCACGCTGAAAGCAGCTCTGGAGTTATCTCGTCAGGAAAACACTTTACTGCGGCAGAAGATTGATTTGCTGGTGCGGCGGGTGTTCGGTTCGAGCAGTGAGCGACTGGATCGGGCGCAACTAGAGCTGCTCTTGCAACTGCCAGTCCTTGCCGAAACCACCACCCCGGTCATGGTCGTTGAAGCCCCCAAAGCCCCGGTCAGTCGTCCACGGAAAGACCATGCACCACGTTTGCCAGACAACCTGCCGGTGGTGGAAGAAGTGATTGAACCCGAACCGGTGAAGGTCGCTCCCGAAAAATGGCGTTGCATTGGTCAGGAAGTCAGCGAGCAGTTGGATTATGAGCCCGCCCGTTTTCTCCGGCGCCGGATCATCCGCAAAAAATATGTTTCCCGCGTAGATTTGGATCTGGCCCCGGTGATCGCACCATTGCCTGAATGTTTGCAGGAACGCGGCGTGGCCGCGCCAGGATTGCTGGCCCAAGTATTGGTAAGCAAATACTGCGACCATCTGCCGCTCTACCGGCAGGAACAGATTTTTCTGCGCCGGCATCAAGTGCATCTGCCGCGTCAGACCTTGGCCAGATGGGTGGCCTTGGCGGCCGACTGGTTGAAACCGATTTACGAACAGATCCGCACCGGCGTGATGGCGGGCGGCTATGTGCAGGTGGATGAAACCCCGGTCAATTATCTTGAACCCGGCCTGGGTCGGACGAGGCAGGGCTATTTTTGGACGGGCAGCCGTCCGCAAGGGGATGTGTTTTTTCGCTGGGAAACCAGCCGCGCCACCGCGTGCCTGGACAAGGTTGTGCCCGCAAACTTCACCGGCACGTTGCAATGCGATGGCTATGCGGCCTATCGGGCGTTTGCCAACCGTCGCGGCCAGACAATTGAACTGGCCGGTTGCTGGGCACATGTGCGCCGGAAGTTTTACGAAGCCATGGAGTCCTCGCCGAAAACCGCAGGTTGGATCGTCCGGCAAATCCAACAGCTTTACCAAGTCGAATCTGCCTTGCGGGAACACCGGGCCGGCCCAAAGCTACGTGCCGCTGTGCGCGCCCACCAAAGCCAGCCTATTGTTGTCCGGTTGCAGCGCGTGCTGGCAAAACTTAAAGCCAATGGCCGACACCTGCCACAAAGTCCCTTGGCCGGAGCCATTGATTATGCGCTGGGTCTCTGGAGCACCTTGAACGTATATTTGGCCGACGGTCGGGTGGAGATCGACAACAACCTCGTGGAAAACGTAACCCAAAGCTTTGGGTTACGTTTTTTATGCCGAGACGCCAATAATGCTAAGTTCACTCAAGGTCGGATGGCGAGACTGAAGCAGGGCATA